>Ga0209039_10004380_pt1 | contig 10359 bp, 12 predicted proteins | sample BogFormECP12_OM1_FD_188238 | JGI IMG/M metagenome (GOLD analysis project Ga0209039, IMG submission 188238) | Bog forest soil microbial communities from Calvert Island, British Columbia, Canada - ECP12_OM1 (SPAdes) (version 2) | ecosystem: Environmental > Aquatic > Freshwater > Wetlands > Bog ... | reverse complement strand
ATACGACGATCGCGGTGGATTTGGCGAAGTCTGTGTTCGAGGTCGCGGTGTCGCAGCGCCCTGCGGCGGCGCCTCGGTGCGATGCAGCCGCACGAGGACTTCACTCCCGCGCGCCATCGTCTCGAGCTACCTCGGGCTTACGCCCCGGGAGTCGCCTCTTGGAGCTGCCTCGCCTTCCGCGAGTGCTGGGTTCAACCGTCCCGAGCGAATCACGGCCGACAAGGGAGGTTCCACGATCCGGGCCGTCGTAGCTCGATGAGATCCGATGCCTCCAGGTTCACGCTTTGGGGGACCCCGCGTTCCTGTGCTCGGACCGGCTTTGCAGGCGCGTCTATGAGCAGGAGGGAGGGCGCGCCGCTCCCGGGGTGCTCTTCATCATTGACACCCCCGACCCTATCGCCCGAGGCCGCGTGCTCGGTCGCAATCAGCGCCAGCTCGAAGCCTTGCGGCGGATTCTTACGAGTCTGTCGGCGATCCACGGCCTTGGAGCACAGATCGCCGTCCGATAGTCCGCTGATGTTCGGCGAATGCTCTCTGCGCGGCATTGAAGAGGTCCTGCCCTGTGTAGCCCGACTCGTCTAGGAAGATCTGCATAGCGGATACTCCACCGGCCACCTCTCGCACCTGAGCCGTTGTTGAGCTACCCGAACCGCTTTACGAGATGCAGAAGGAGATCGTCGTCTAGGACGACAGACTCGCCTTCCACCGGGTAATGATCGCGCCAGAAGACTCCCTGACCGTCCGGGACGTATCCCCGTGCCACGTAGAGGCGCTGCGCCGCGCGGTAGCCAGGATGGAGACCAAACGCGATCCCAACCTGCGCATGGTTCACCGACACACGCCGTTCGGTCTCGTCCAGGAGCCGAGACGCCACCCCGCGGCGCCGTAGGTGAGGAACCACGTTGAGGTCTTGGATTTCGGGAATGTTGTTCGATCGAAAGTACGGGTAGGCGGGGCTCCAGAAGATGCTTGCGTGGCCTACGAGTTGGTCATCGACTCTTGCGACCAGGACGGCGCGCAGCCCGCTCTCTTGTTCTGCGAGCAAATGCTCGAAGTGCGCGAGAGGACGTTCCCAATCCGGTCTCACGAAGGCGGTGTAGAGCCGTCTCGGGTCGTCCTTGGTGAGTTCAGAGACTTCTAGCATGAAGTGCACCCCATGCTTTGGAGCTGGGCGATATGGAACACGACGGCCTCTTGATCCTTGGATGATGGCTGTTCTTTGGAGGCACACCAGACGACAACGCAGGCGCTGCGAACCTGACGCAGAACTGCCAGAGCGGCTGCGTCGTGCTGCGGCAATAGCTCGCTCCCGGGGAGCGCGCTGAGATCCCACTCCACTGGGCCTCGGCACGCCGATTCAAAGTCCAGCCAGAACCCGCCTGAGTCTCCGATCGATTCGTCCCGAGCTGACCGACGCTCGCCTCCTCCCTCTACTGCCTTCGTGAAAACGTGGCGACCCGTCTGAAGGATGCCCCAACCCTAGCTACTCAAAAAGGTCCTCGGGTACGCCGATAACTCCATGAGCACCGGTCTCTACGGCAAGCGGACGAACGTTACGACGCTCTTGGAGTAGCGATTGGCAAGTTGGATTACAGCACGGCGCTGGGGTGTGGGTGCCCGCCTCCGCCTTACTCGGGTCCTCCCACACAGCAACAACGTATGTGGTGCTACCCGGGATCGAACAGGCAAATGTTTTGCGAAAGCCGGTAAAGGAGAAACCAAATGAAGACGCTTATCGGATTCGTGCTTCTTGCCCTCGCCACGTCGGCCTGTGCTCAATCTCCGGCTTATAACCTCGCGCCTCAGGCCGAAGGGCGAGACGTGCCTTCGGTGCCGGCGGATAGCGAGGTTATCGCCGCTCCTAAACCGCTGCCTTCGGTGCCGGCGGATAGCGAGGTTATCGCCGCTCCTAAACTGCTGCCCTCCCAGTGGCGTCTAGTGTCCCCGGACGGTAGCGAGTTCCGTTGCACCCCATCGGAAAAGATGGGGGAGATGACGGACGGGGAGACAGACATCATGCCCGAGGCCGCGGGTTATCCCCCCTCTCAGTGGATGGATAGCGGGATCGGGCAGGACTCTGAGGCTACGAAGAAAGGAGCCGCGACCCTCTCGCCCGCGCCACCGCGCGACGGCATGCCATCGCGCCCCGCACCTTCCCCCGCCGCTCTCAAGCCGAGCTCGGAACCTGCGCCGTTCGAACTGCCGGCGACACTCACGGGATCGTACAACCTAGGGAGCGGCACCTTCGGAGAAGTCAAATGAAAACTCTAGCCACTACTGATCGTGGTTCTCGGAATGGTGGGCTGCGCCACTACGATCGCCAGGTTATCCCCTGGCGTCTACATGGTGTCATCGCGCAGCGACTTAAGCTCGGTCCCGATGAGGTAGCCAATGCGCCCTCCCCGAGGCGATCAGGCCGATGGTGTCGAAAACCGTCCCCTTTCTGACACCGAAGTTGCTGGTCTGTGTACTCAGCGAATCCGAGGGGTTGCAAGGTCTGCGCGGGAGACCCTTTCTGCCACCACCCCAGCCTCGGCTAGCAGTCGCCGCGCGGTGGCTCGGGAAGTGCCAAGCACTCGCGCGACCTCGGCGAGCGACCGGCCGGACTCAGCCGCCGCGGCAACCTGGGATCGGGACAGTGCGGTCCGCGGTCGCCCGATCTTGGCTCCTCGCCTCTTTGCGGCGCGCATGCCCGCCACGGTTCGCTCCCGGATGAGATCTCGCTCAAACTCCGCGATGCTGCCCAGGACGTGGAAGAGGAGCCGACCTGCGGGCGTGCTGGTGTCGATGGCCTGATCTAGGACGATGAGATCCACACCCAGCGCCTGGAACTCTTGGGCGAGGCTGGTCAGGTGGTGGATGCTGCGGGCCAGCCGATCGAGCTTCACGCATGCGACGACATCGAACCTGCGCCGGCGGGCATCCGCCATGAGCCGATCTAGTGCGGGCCTGCGGTCCTTCGCACCTGAGACGCCGTGGTCCACGTACTCGCCCACGACTCCCAAGCCTCGGGCCTGGCGTAGCTTCGAAGACTCTCGACCTGGATCTCGGGTCTCTGGTCTGTGGTTGATACGCGGGCGTAGAGGGCAACACGGGGCATCGGAGATTCCTCTCAAGCGACAACACCAAAGCGGGGTCCCTCCCAACCCCGCCCGGCGAGATCAGGCCGCCAGCTCCAGCTCGGTGGATTCGGCGTCCTCGGCAGTCTTCACGTCCCGGATATGGTCAACCGCCTTCTGCGCACCAGCAGCGGCAAAGACCACCATGCGCCAGTCCTTGCGTAGCACGCGCAGCCAGGAGGCGAGGTAGGCAGCGCTGTTATCGGCCAAGGGCTCGGTGTCGATCCCAGCGAAGGCACGGAGAAAACTGGCCGACATCTCGGCAATAAGCTCCTCCTTGCTGTACTCATGGTTCCCGAAGCGCTGAGGATCGGTGACGCCTCCCCGAGCCGCTCTGCCGGTACTACACGGTCTTCAACCTGGACCAGAGCGAAGGCGTCGAGCACAAGTTGGCAGAGATGGCCAAGCCGAAGGCATCGCCGTTCACCCCGATTGAGCGAGCCGAGAGCCTGGTCAAGGGTTACCCCAACCCGCCGAGCATTCGGACCACACGTTCGGAAGGGGGAGCGTGGTTCCCCCGTCGTGTTCTGGAAGTGGCTGGACGGGCAGGATGAAGAAGGCAAGGAGCGCAAGGTGCCGGGCCCCCAAGCTCTGTAATCTGCTTGTACGTGCCCCAAAAAGAGGAGGCGTAGTTCTGGCATCCCAACAAGAAGACATTGATGCCCCGATAGGGCTTTCCGCTTGTGAGGTTCCTGGGGCGCCTGTCTCAACGTTCCAAGGCTTGTGCTACGGCACGGTTCCTCTCTCCAGCTTTTCCACGATTCTCGCGGTAATCACGTCGTACACGCTCGGCATTGATGGTCATCCTCGTTCCCCTCCGAGATTTCGTTCAAAGCCGGATCATACTCTAAAAAGAGTTACACGAAATCACGATCATATATTCTAAGCTAAGAAGGCGCAGAAGGGGGGGGTGGGGTCTTTTGCGCGCGACGCGCAGCAAGGTTATCCGGCTTGCATGATTTGTGATGCGGATTGGAGCAAACTCTGACCCGTAGGAAAACATCGCGGTTCTTTTTATAGATCAACGATTTCGTGATCCTTGGTGGTTGCTCATGGGTGACCGATGGCCGGCTTCGACTCGAGCCTCTTTCTTTCGACCTTCGCCGTGATCTTCGTTGCGGAGCTGCCTGACAAGACGGCGCTAGCAGCGCTCATCATGGCGACGCGGAACCGCCCGTTGGGAATATTCCTCGGAGCCGCGGCAGCCTTCGTGATCCAGAGCCTCGTGGCAGTGGCCTGTGGCAGCGCCCTGAACGGGCTCCCGCAGCAAATGGTGGGGATCGGCGCCGGCGTTCTGTTCCTCCTCCTCGCGGTATGGATGTGGTTCCGGCGCCAAGAGGAGAACAGCGAGCTAGCGCTGCGAGATGGCCGGGGCAGTCTCGCAAGGACAGCGTGGATGTCCTTCGGTGTCATCTTCGTCGCGGAGTGGGGGGATCTGACTCAGCTTGCCACGGCCACACTCTGTGCGAGATATGGGAATCCCGTCACTATCCTTGTCTCTGCGATTGCAGCGCTCTGGACGGTCACCGCCCTCGCTGTTTTGCTCGGGAGCCGGCTCAAGGCACTCGTCCGTCCGGGCCGCTTGCAGGCGGCCGCTGCTCTCACCCTCGCCGCTGTCGGTCTCCTTTTGATCGTTCGTTACCGCTGAGGTGGGGGCGAGGTTACACGGAGGCACTACTGAGAGTTAGACCACGACTCAAAGCGCGGAACAGCTTCGAGGAGTAACAGTGCGGAAAGGGGGGGGTGGGGTCTTTTGCGCGCGACGCGCGGCGAGGTTATCCGGCTCGCACGATTTTGGACGTGTTTTGGCGTAAACTGGACCGTGTCGTTGGACGGGTGGAGCAATGGCGCGTGACATCCTGATGGCACGAAGCGGAATACACACGGCGTGCGCCGCGCTTCAGTCGGTCACATTGGCGCGCGCCCTTCTGAACCACCTGGATGCTCAAGCCGGGCGCCGCGCTTGATTGAACGCCTCCGGCCGGGGGAGTACGATAGTCCCGCGACAAACCACCGGGCTTGGAGGGTGCACGATGCGTTCGTCCGTTCTCTTCGCCTCCGCCTTCCTGATCTCGGGTTTCGTCTACCTTGCGGGCTGTGCCCAGGCTGGGCGGCCGGTATCGGGGGCGCAGCCCGTCGAAACGGCATGCTCCACCCCCCAGTGCGCAAAGCCCGACCAGCCCGCGCAGCCCGTGGGTGAAGCCCAGCAGCAGGATGTGGCTTGCGCCAGCCAAAACTGTGCGAAGCCCGACGACCAACGGGTTTGGGTACAGCTCCAGAAGGAGGACCGGAACCACGACGGCACGCCCGATTCTTGGGTTTACTTCGAGAACGGCGTCCCGGTGCATGCAGAGTCAGATGAGAACTTCGACGGCAAGGTAGACCGGTGGGTAACCTATGCGGACGGTCAAGTGTCCGTGGTCGAAGACGACTGCAACGGAGACGGCAAGCCCGACTCTTGGGTTTACTTCAAGAACGGCGTCCCGGTGCATGCAGAGTCAGATGAGAACTTCGACGGCAAGGTAGACCGGTGGGTAACCTATGCGGACGGTCAGCTGTCCGTGGTCGAAGGGGACTGGAACCACGACGGCAAGGTGGACCTTCGCACCGAGTTCAATCCCGACGGTACCAAGAAAGTCGAGTACCAAGACATAGACGGCGACGGCAAGTGGGACACGACGACCTACTACGAGAATGGCAGGAAAGTCCGCGTCGAGGAAGCTAACCCTCACGCGGCAGTCTGGGGTGTCCGAGAATCGCCGGGCCAGGGACCCGAACCTACCCCGGCCGTCGGTTCGGGGATAACGGCGGCGGAATACGCAGAGCCGGGGGCCGCGCCGTCGCAATAGCCGACAACCGAACCAAGGAAAGGGCAGGGGCGGCCGGGTCCAGGCGGCCAGCGGGGAGACCGCAAAAAGGTTCAGCCTGCATGCGGAAGTCAATCGGCGAGCCGCAGCACTCGCTCGCCGCCATAGTTCGAGCCTACCAGCGGCACTGTCGTCCCCGGGCTCTCGAAGAACTCAATAGCTTTCGCTGCGAGCCTACGCTCCGCGCGGCAGTGCAGCGCGCCGCACTCGCCCAGAAACCTGACGGTAGGCGTTATGACCATCAGCGCCGCCTGTCGAAGGGCACGCTTGAGGAGGTGTGTCGCAGATTGTCTGGGGAAGATCTCCGCCGTTGCCGCGACTTCGATCAACTTCACGCCACAGTTAAGGACCTGGTGGGTGGAGTCGCAGGGGTTGGCGAGCTTACGATCTACGACACCGCTCTACGGATCGGCGCCAAGCTGGAGCTGTACCCGTCGAGTGTCTATCTGCACCGCGGTACGCGCGACGGAGCACGGGCGCTTGGCCTGGATTGGCGCGCCGATCGGATCGAGGTCGGCGAGCGACCCCGGGAGCTGCGCGCCCTCGAACCATACGAGATCGAGGATTGCCTCTGTATCTTTAAGGGGGACCTCTCGCGGGTTACCTCGCGCCGCCGACAACCAAAGGAACGCGATCGCCGCGCAGATTGAGAAGCACATCAAGAAGGGACCACGTTCTCGAAGAGGGCGGAGCGGGTTGCTTCAAGCTCTGACGCAGCAGTTGACGAACCAGTAAAGGGCGTTCTGACGATGCCGATAGAGCCCTTCTCCACGCGACACGGGTACACGGGGCCTCGATCTGGGCTGATCCGAGAGGATGCACCCGACAAGTTCCGTGTCGCAGTGCTGCACGCGGCGACCGACGCGAACCTGCACGTCCAACAGATTCGTCGGGTCGTCTCCCGCACGCTCCTCGTAATGCCAAACCCGGGCACGCTCCATCCCGTTATCTTTGCGGAGTCGGTGGATTTCGTTCGGGCGTGCGACTGGTGGAAGGTCTACGACATCTGCGAAGCCCTGTATGCCCTGATCCAAGAGACCAACTACGGCTCCTCGGTGGTGATAGCCCGCTCCGCTCAGGAGTTCGAGAACGAGATCAACGCCGCGCTCATCGAGCTGGGCATCGGGTGGCAGATGCGCCGGGGCAAAATCGTCGCCCGAGAGGACACCGAGACCGAAGCGGAGATCGCCAAGGCCGAAGCGGCGCTCGCAGCTTCGGGCTTGGACACTGCCCGAGGAGAGCTGGCCGAGGCGCGCGCCGACATGAGCCGGCGGCCGCAGCCGGACCTGACTGGCGTGATCCAGCACTCCATCGCCGCACTCGAAGCCGTTGCGCGTCACTGCTCGAAGGAGCCGAAGCCAACGCTCGGCGAGATTGTCAAACGTCACGCGAAGCAGCTTGGTATCCGTCCACCGCTCGATGCCGCGATCGAGAAAATCTGGGGGTTCTGCTCAGAGGAGGGCGGGCGACACGGCCGGGAGGGCAGTGAGCCAACGCGCCGCGAAGCGTCACTGGTCCTGGGTCTCGCATCCTCGGTAGTGACCTATATGCTCGACGAGGAGCACGTCGTCACCCGGGCGGCGCCGAGTCAGCCGCGAGCGCGTACGCCGGACGGCGACCCGAAGGCGGGGTGAGCGACGCCGGGGCCGGAACCTACAAGTCGAGGGCCTCAATCGCGCGCCTCTTGCGGGGGTCCGAACTCGTCACGCACCGCATGACGACGCTGAGATCGGACCATCGTCCGAGCTGGCGGACGGACTCCACGTCGATTCCCCTGCCGAGTAGCTGCGTGCTCTCTTACCAGGCGTACTGCTTCCACCTAGCCTGCTTTTCATGACGGAACCTCTGCACCCAGGCTTCCGAAACCGCATCGGCCAGGCGCTCATAGGCAGGCGGTGCGACGACGGCTGCCGAAGCCGGGATGCCGAGCCAGGTCAGGATCTCAAACACAGTCTGCTCGTATCGACGAACAAAATCCTCGTACACGATCGTCAGCGGCACGATCTCGCCTTCGGCAAAGAACTCCTGGGTCGCGGCCTCACGCAGTGCACTTTCGGCTAGGAGATGGTCGATAGCTTCAAAGTTATAGCGATCCGCAATGTCCCCATCCTGCGACGGCGTGCCGTGCAGCCGGTGCCATTCCTGGGACTGGATCGCTTTCCACCACGACACCGCAAGCCTGACTCTGTTGCGGCGTGTCATGAAGATGTGCCGTGAGTTCGGAAAGGCGTTTTCCCACATGCCTGGGCGCGTGCCATCGTGGCCGTCCAACTGACAGAACTCATCAAGGATTGCGCTGAAGTATGGCTGGTAGATCCCATGCTTTAGCCCCAGGACGCCGTTCGGCGTTGTAGCGGCGTCCCATATTCGGGCGCGTAGCTCAGTCGGTGTGCGGGCTCCATGACGTGTGTAGAGCGCCGGCACATCCTCACTCAACAGCCATTCGCCTGGCCGCCCGGCCAGGCCCGTGCTTTCCAGAGCGTGGCAGAGCAGAGTGCTGCCTGTACGCTGGCTGAACCAGATCGTGTAGGACAGGACCGGCCGCATGGGTGGCATTTTAGGACGGTTCCGGGGATGAACGACCCGTCAGGCGGCCAGGAGCGCGATCAGGACCATCGCCTTCATCGACTATGACACCGGTCGTGCCGTTATGGGGCCGATCCAGCTCTGGCAGCGGACGTGAGGGGTGTGTGGGGCCGTCCCGCCGGCGCTATTGGCTTGTGCCCGGGGCACGCAGCCCTTCTTGGAACTGCGGAGCGGAGCCGGCGATCTCGTCCCACGGTGCCTTTGAGCCCACGAAGATGTGGCACCCGATTCGGACTCCCGGATCATCATCGAGAAGCCCAGCCGGCACCCCGTATGCCGTTGCGTCTCGCATCCGCGCCGGAACGGGGCTGCCGCACGTTCGATAGAATGTTGCGGTCCAGCCCGTGGGCTTTGTGTAGACCTGCCGAAGCTCATCGCCGGAAATCCACTTGAAGTCACCTTCGGGCACGATGATGACCGCGTTCGAAGCGGCTCCCGAGTTCTTGCGGCACAGAGAGCAGTGACACAGGTAGATCTCAGTGACGGCACGGGAGTACTCGAATCGGATGCTGCCGCACAGGCAACTGCCACGGACCATGAGGGTCCTCCTTGGATTCGCACCGTCCAGCCGTTGGCCGCCACTACTCTCTATGCAGTTGGCGGCCTATGGGGGGCTCGTAGCCGCGATGTCATCGCCCATCCACCTCGCCGACGCGCCGTGCAGGACCCAACAACCCGGCGAGTCCCCCCAAGGAATGACATCAGGTTGGGCCGACACCGCTGTGGGCAGGACACTACAGCGTTGCAACTACACTCGGCCATTTCAACCCGCCTTCTGCACCGCCGGCGGCTTCCAGGTGTCGTCAAGGATCGACGGGGGCTTGTCCTTCGGCCAGTACATGCGGAGCATTGGGATGAACTCGCCCTTGGGTGCTGGCAGCCAGTTGGCTTCTTTGTTTTTGCCCGGCGACTCGTTCTGGAAGTAGAGCGTCAGCGAACCGCCGGAGTTGTACTTCAGGTTGTTCCGCGGACTCACCGTAAACTTGTTCAGCGGGTTGGGAACGAACCACCAGCCCTGATCAATCATGTACATGGTGATTGACCAGAAGCCGTTGACAGGCGGCGTCTCACCCTTGGGGAAGGTCAGCGTGTACTTGTTGGCGCCTGTGAGCGTCTGCCCCGTGCTGTCCACTTGGGTGTAGGGGTAGACGGCGTCTTCCTGCAGGTTCGCCGGCCAGCCGAAGGCGGCTACCACAGCGCGCTTCAAGTAGTCGGTGCCGTAGACTCCGAGGCCTTTCGTCACGATCCAGCCGTTCACCATCTCGCCCAGCCTGTCCTTGTTGGCTTCGATCTTCTGGAGCAGCGCCTTTTTGGGGAGGTCCTTCAGCGCCGCCTGCGCGGACGGATCGAGCTTGTTCATGTCGAAACTCTTGCAGGGCTCGATCCCGATCTTGGCCATCTTCGCCAGCATCGGCGCATCCTCAGCGGCCGGCGGCGCGATCTTGCACATGAGCCTCGCCATCATGTTGAAGTAGTCGGCGGTGGCCATGGCGAGAATCACCTGTTGCGGCTTATCGGTCATGCTGAAGCCCGGATTGGGGTTCACGGGCGGCGCCTTGGACGTATGCGGCTTACCCCATGCGGAGAGGGGCGTGATCTTGTATTGCGCCTGCAGCGCATTGACGATCTTGTAATCCCGCTCGGTGCCGTTGGCATACGTGCGGCCCAAGATGACCATGTAGCGGGTCGCCACCGGGATATGCTTCATGCCCTTCGGCACTTCCCCCTTCCAGCCGGGGCCGGTGATCAGGTAGTTGGCGGCCTTCTCGCCGGTGGTGCGGGTCCCG
>Ga0209039_10004379_pt1 | contig 10362 bp, 9 predicted proteins | sample BogFormECP12_OM1_FD_188238 | JGI IMG/M metagenome (GOLD analysis project Ga0209039, IMG submission 188238) | Bog forest soil microbial communities from Calvert Island, British Columbia, Canada - ECP12_OM1 (SPAdes) (version 2) | ecosystem: Environmental > Aquatic > Freshwater > Wetlands > Bog ... | reverse complement strand
GTGCCCATCGGAAAGGAAGTCGCCCGGGCATTGTCTGCCCCATTGTCGCTTGCGATAGTACGGAAGATCCGTATCCCCGGCACCACGGAGTCGGGGTTCGGGGCGGTCACCTGGGACGGGCAGGTGCTGATCAATGAAGAGCTCCGTGCCGCCCTCGGTCTTGAGGCGCCAGCGGTCGACCGGGCTATCGCTGAAACGAGGGAAAATGTCAGCGGGCGGGTGGCCCGTTTTACGGGGAATATGACATTCCCCGGACTTGCGGGAAAGACCGTAATCCTGACGGACGACGGGCTCGCCTCAGGCTTCACGATGCTGGCCGCACTGCAGAGCATCCGGCAAAAGAAGCCGTCCCGGATCATCGTCGCCGTTCCGACGGCCTCGCTGGCAGCCACAAAGCTTGTTGCTTCCGAGGCGGATCTCGTGGCCTGCCTGAATATCCGGAGCAGCCGGATGTTTGCCGTTGCCGATGCCTATGCAGAGTGGTATGACCTGGACGATCGTGAGGTCCAGAAAGAGCTGGATGAGGCACCATGAAGCCCGCACAAGGTATTCACCTGCGGCAGGAGACGGCCTGAAAATGGATATCCGGTACGACCAGATCCCGGCAGAACTGACCCGGCTTGACCGCTGGGTCACCTGGCGGTACGAGAAGCGGAACGACAAGCTGACCAAGCCGCCGTATGTCCCGGACCCGGAAAAGCGGCGTCACGCACTCGTCAACGTTCCTTCCACGTGGGGGAGATTCGACCAGGCAAAAGCCGCCATGCAGGCTGGTGGCTTTGACGGGATCGGTTTTGTGTTAGGAGAAGGGATAGTTGGGATCGATTTCGATCACGCAACCGACGAGATGGTAAAAGAAGCCCTGTCCCTTGGTACCTATACGGAATGGAGCCCGTCCGGCCACGGGGTGCACGTGATCGGACGTTCCGGGCTCCGGCTCAGGGGCCGGAAGAAAGGCCCTGTTGAACTCTACATGGAGGGGAGGTACTTCACGGTTACCGGTGCGATGGTGGCCGGGTCGCCGCCTGGTATCCGGGAAATCCCCGATTCGCTTCTGACACATTTTTTCCGGCGGCATTTTGAAGAGGAAACAGAACCTGACCGTAAAAAGGATGCGATCTGAATCGATCCCGCTGTGCCCCGGAGGGGCCATGTAGGAAATGAATCCTGGCACATGTTTCCGGATCCCATCGTTCCGTGGCGTAACCAGTTCACGCCCGGTGTTATTAATTCTGAAACATGACGGAATTTTTATCCCTGTTCCATCGTATCTACAGAACTGATGAACCGGAATACTGCCATTGCGCAGGTCCAGGAACTCATGCAGGACTTTGCCGGGCTGACCGGACTTGATCCGGTTGGTGCCAGCCCGCGACGTTACCTCTGGACAGATGCGTTTGCGGTCTGCAATTATCTCGGGCTCTTTGAAAAGACCGGAGACGCCGCATTCCGTGAACTGGCTCTGCGCCTTGTCGGCCAGGTACACCATACGCTGGACCGGCACCGTGCAGATGATACGCGGATCGGCTGGATCAGTGGCCTTTCCCTGCAGGAAGGAGAACTGCACCCGACAGCCGGGGGCCTGCGGATAGGAAAAACCCAGCCCGAGCGCGGCGTAAACGAACCGTTCGACGACCAGCGGGAATGGGACCTTGACGGGCAGTATTTCCATTACCTGACAAAGTGGATGCATGCACTCGACCGGGTCAGCAGGGTTACCGGCAACCCGGACTATCTCGGCTGGGCAATAGAGCTTGCACACGTTGCCCATGCCCGGTTCACGTACCTCCCCAAAGGCAGCAGTAAAAAAATGATGTACTGGAAGATGAGCATCGACTTTTCCCGCCCGCTCGTGCTCTCCATGGGCCAGCACGACCCGCTCGATGGCTTCGTCACCTATAATGAGCTGCAGCTCGTCGCGTCCCAGGACTTCCACCTCACGACAGAGTCCTGCCTTACCGGGGAGATCGCGGATATGACCGGCATCTGCCGGGGCATGGGCATGGCAACTGACGATCCTCTCGGCATCGGGGGCCTCCTGTGCGACACATTACGGATCACCAATCTTGCGACCCGGGACGGGCCGGTGTATGCCACCCTGCTGGAGACCGTTCTTGGTTCAGCACTTGCCGGCCTTCACTCCTTTGCCGGATCCGGATCCCTCAGGATCCCTGCCCGTTACCGGCTCGCATTCCGCGAGCTTGGCTTGTCAATAGGGCTTGCCGGGGTCAAAACACTGACCGTGAGGATAGGAAAAAATCATCATCTGTACGGAAACTATGATACCCTGAACCAACAGGTCCGGGCCATCCATAAGTATATGCCGCTCCGCGAACAGATCGAAAGGTTCTGGCTTGAGGGGAAAAACAGGGAGGCCGGCACCTGGACTGAACACCGGGAGATTAATATGGTGATGCTTGCCACCAGCCTCGCCCCTGAGGGGTTTTTGGGAATTTAAAAAAAGATTCAGCCACTCGTTCTGGATCAAAGATTCGCTTTTGGCCGGTCCTTTTTGAGGCTTTTACACCGGTTGAAGTATGTCTCGCCCCAGATCCATGGCTGGTACGTGCAGCACATCTCGGGTTTTACCGCATGGATCCCGCAGAGGTACCGCTCTTTTGCCACCCGGCGCAGGAAAGGGCAGACAGACACGTACCCGCCGGTCGATGGGTCCCGCATCTCGAAAACCACCACACCACCGAGATCATCCACCGCGAGATCGAGGCAGCTGACCGGTATGCTCCCGTTCTCGACAAACGCGACAAACCAGCGCAGGATATCGGTTCGCCCCTGCTCCATCCAGGTGTATACGTTTGCTGCGGTCGGTGCAATGCCGGGGCCGAAGATCCGGCAGCAGAGCCCGCATTGCTCGCAGGGCTCCTCCTCGGGAACAGGGTCGTCCATCGCGCTTCCTTCCACTATTCATCCGGCTGGGCGATAAGGGTTTGCCGGCAGGCACAGCGGCGATCCGGGGATCTCGCAAACGAAGCCTGTGCTGGAAGAAGCGACCGTCATGTAGGATCGCGACAGGGATGATGGGATGGGACAGAAAGGTTCATCACGAGGCACGCGAAGAAGCGTCCATATGACCGACGCGCTCACCTGGTACCTCTCGGGGATGCGCCTCCAGGAAGAGGAACGGCACGAGCAGGCACTCGACGCGTTCGGACAGTCTGTTGCCCTTGATCCGGGGAATGCCGGGGCATGGGTAGGAAAGGGTATGGAAGAGGCCCGTCTCGGGGAGTACCAGGAAGCAATCCAGTCGTTTGACCGCGCTCTTGCCCTCGGTGACCAGAATCCCTTTGTCTGGAACAGCCGCGGTCTCGCCTTCCATCTTCTCGGGCAGGATGACGAAGCGGTCGTTTCCTACAACCGGGCGCTTGCCGCCGATACCATAAATCCCCTTACATGGACCGGCCTTGGCGATGCCCTGCGCACGATGGAGCGGTACGACAGCGCACGGGAGGCATACGGGACCGCGCTCATGCACGCACCGGGGACAGTCGCAGCCCTCCTGGGCATGGGCATGGTTGCATTTGAGCTCGCGGAGTACCCGCAGGCAGAGGAATACTGCGGGAACGTTCTTGCCCTTGAACCGGCCCACGCTATCGCGCTCACCCTGCTTGGCACATCCCTGATGGAGGAGAAGCATTACCAACGGGCCGTGTCGGCTTTCGACCGCGCCCTTGATGCCAACAGGGATTTTGCCCCGGCTCTTTCCGGCAAGGCAACAGCACTCTGCAACCTGGGCAGCTTTTCCGACGCGCTCCCGCTCTTTGTCCGGGCCCTCGATCTTGATCCCGCGCTCCTTGACGCATGGACCGGAAAAGGCATGGCACTTGGAGCACTCGGCAGGCACGAGGCTGCACTGCTCGCATTTGACCAGGCGCTTGCCCTTGAACCGGATTGTGCTGCGGTCTGGTACTCCGAGGGGCAGGTCTGCCGGTTCTCAAGCCGGCTGGACAGGCAGATCCCGGGGATCCCACGCCTGGCACCTCCCATAAAGGGCGTTGTCGCGGCCGGCAGCAGCCCGGGGGCAGACCTGATGCGATCGGAATGCTACGAGGATGCGGTCCGGTCATTCGACCGGGAGATCGAAGAGGACCGGCAGTCTGCGGTTCTCTGGTGTAACCGGGGCATCGCACTCGATGCAATGGGGCGGCACCACGAGGCGACCATCTCGTACACGAACGCGATCAACATTGATCCCAATATGGCTGCCGCGTGGTACAACCGGGGGCTCGCGGAAAGCGATCTCGATCAAAATGAGGCAGCAATTGCATCCTTCAACCACGCAGCCGGGCTCGATCCTGATGCCGCCATGGTCTGGATGGCAAAGGCGCACACGTATCACAAAATGTACCTCTATGAGGAGGAACTTACGGCCTGCGATGAGGCGATAGAACGGGAACCCAACCTTGCCATGGCCTGGCACAACCGGGGCGTCATCCTCCAGCAGATGAACCGGACGAAGGATGCGCTCGAATCGTTCGATCAGGTGGTCTCCATCGACAGGGGGTATGCCGCCGCATGGTATAACAAGGCGGTCCTGCAGTGCCGGGACGGCGAATACGAAACCGCGCTGCAGGCCTTCGATATTGCGCTCTCCATCAACCCCCGGTACATGCTCTCGTGGTTCTGCGAAAGTCTTGCCCTCATCAACCTGGGACGGACAAGCCTTGGAAAGAAGGCATTTATACGCGCCACCCGGCTTGCGCCCGGCCTCTCGCTCCTGCGGCGCACACACGGGGGAGCGGTCTTCCTTTCTTCAAAGAACCTGATCTATGCACGCCGGCTTGACCGGAGGACCCCGCTTTTCATGGACCCGGCCCGGTTCTGGTTCCGGGCAGGAACCGACCTGTACCAGGCGCAGAAAAACACCGAAGCCGTCGCCGCGTTCCGCCGTGCGCTCGCTCTCAATCCGGAGAACGCCCGGGGTTGGTCTCACTTGGCGCAGGCATACACCCGGCTCGGCAGATTCCCCCCGGCACTCGAGGCCTACGGCCATGCGCTTGCGATTGACCCCCTTAACGTGCCGGTCTGGAACAACAAGGGGCTCATCCACCGGCGGCTGCGGCAGGAAAACGCAGCCATCGCCTCGTTCCGGCGCGCCCTCGCAATCGACCCGGCCCACTTCAACGGGTGGTACAACCTCGGCCTCATCTTCCTTGACCGCCAGCAGTACGAAAAGGCCGGCGAAGCGTTCGACCGGGCTCTTGCCCTGCGGCCCGGTGATCCCCGGGCACTCGACCGTAAGAAGTTTGCGTTGCAGGGGGCAGGCTCGCCGGAAAAAACACCGTAAGGCCGGAACCGGTACGAACCGTCAGGATCCCCGGCACATCAACACGAAGTGTCGTAATTGGTGATCAATAGTTCGTTTACCACGCCGCGCCGGGCGCCGTTGCAGTTGATCATCCGTTTTGCCGGCACCCGACGGATGGTAAAGCCATCGTACAGCTCGTCAAAGTAGGAATCGCCCGGGTTCTCGCTTGCGGGATCGGAGTTGCTCAGCATGACGAGAGCACCCTTCCGGTCCAGTTCCCGGAAAAATTTCGCCAGGCGTACCTGGTCGGCATCGGAAAAACCGACACGCGAGTAGGAAGTAAAGGAGGAGGTCGCGTTCAGCGGCCGGTAGGGCGGATCGAGGTACACGAAGGTCCGGTCGTCCACAGCATTCCTGCACCGGGTAAAATCGCCACAGAGGACACGGGTGTGTGCAAGCAGCGCGGCGACGCCCTGCAGGTTTTGGTAATTGAGGATCTCCGGTTTTTTGTACCTCCCGAACGGGACATTGAACCCGCCGTTTTTATTCACCCGGAAGAGTCCGTTATAGCAGGTGTGGTTGAGGAAGATGATCTGTGCTGCCCGCCGGATCCACCGGGAATTATAGCGACCGAAATCGATCGCAGCACGCTCCCGGTTAAAAGTCTCCCGGACATCGTAATAGTACGCTTCCTGCTGCGGGCCGCTTTTCACCCGGTATTCAGATTCGATCGTCGCAAGTTCGCTCGCGAGTTTCAATAGAGACGTCCGGATCACCCGGTACGTAAGGACCAGCTCCTCGTTGATATCGCAGACCGTGGACTTCTCGAACGGGAAGCAACCGGAAAGGGAGAAGAATACTGCACCGCCGCCAATGAACGGTTCGACGTACCGGGTGACCGCCCGGTCCCTGAATGCAACAAGCGGCAGGCATTGGGCAAACTCGCCGAGTAACTGTGATTTCCCCCCGGCCCATTTCAGGAATGGCCGCACCCCGGAAGTTCTTTGTCCCTGTCGTGCCATAGGAATAACGCGGGCAGTCCGCACCTATCAGGTTTCGCATTACTCGGTTATCATAGCTGGGATACGTATCGGAAAGGTGTTTTTTTTGCAGCCCTCATGGTCCCCGGGACGAGATGTTTTCCCGGCCCATTCCTAGGTGTGACGAATACAGTACGGGATCGATTTTATACCCATACCCCTCCCACAACTCCCTATGCGGTTGTCGCGGGTGAAGGAAGCATGGTGAGCGAAAAGGCCGGTCCCGTCCTGCAAGGCAGAGAGTCCATTGCACGAAGGGACAGGAGAATACCATCGGGCCTTCTCCTTTTTGTCATTGCCGTTGCCCTCATCCTCATCCCGGTTGCTGCTGACAACGGAAGCGGAGCAGTGGCATCTGCTCCCGTTCCCGGCCCCCGGGTCGTATACATTGGCGTGTATGTCGTCGACTTAAAGCAGTTCAGTGTCGCGGACGGAACCTACGAGACCAATTTTTACCTCAGCCTCCGTTCGGATGCGAATGTCTCGATCAACGACCTCGAGTTCATGAACGGGCGGGCAACATCCATCACCACTATCACGGACACACCGCAGGAAAAGGATTACCGGGTCTATGCGACGATGACCGCAAATCCCGACCTGCGCCTCTACCCCTTCGACAACCACACGCTCCCGATCATCATCGAGCCTACGGTTTTAACCGAGAAAGAGATGGTCTTTGTCATCGACGATAACAACACAGGCCTTGATTCTGAGGCCGACCTCCCCGGGTGGACGCTGACCGGCATGTCCGCAGGGGTCATCGACCGGACCTACGTGGCAGGAGAGGTCCCCTACTCCCGGGCAGTCTTCAACAACGGGATCCAGCGGGACACCGCCTCGACCCTTTTGAAGTTCTTCCTGCCCATCACGCTCATCATCATTGTCTCCCTCGCGTCGCTCCTGATGAAGGTCTCCTCACGGCTGGGACTGAACGGGTCGATGTTCCTGGCCGCGGTGCTCATCCACTGGCGTATCGCGGATGCCATCCCGCTTGTTGCCTACGCGACTTTCCTGGACTTCTTTATGATTATCACCTACGCAACGCTGGTGATGGTACTCGTCTCCGGGATCCTGATCATCAAGTACACCGAAGACAAGAATGCCCGGCGGGTTGAACAGGTCAATTACTGGTCGCTCCGTCTCGTCCCGGCAGTCTCGATCTCGCTGTACCTCCTGCTTTTCCTGATACTCATCCTCTAGGGATCGGGGCCCGGAGATACCGGGGGAGAAAACCCTCCTTTTATCCCCCCGGCAGGGAAGCGGGCGATAAAATTTTGGCCGGTTACACGGCGGAGGCGGCGCATGAGGAAGGCAAACGCGCACATCCCGGCAAGAAAGATGCAGGTGCACAAAAGAAATTGCGGGAGGGGGAGCCGGAGGCCGGCAGGCCCAATGATAGAATCGGGAAAGTGCTTGTGCTTAATGTTCCTTGATGACAAGTGATTACCGGGAAAATTCTCCCTTACCAAAAGACAAAAGCCGGAAGATGGGGAATATGATTGTCTGACTGAACATTCCCTAGGGATGTGCGATGTGTGCCGCCGCCCCCGAAGGGCTGCCCCCGCGGTGGATCATGAAGGTTAGCCGCACTTGTCCCGCCGTGCCCCGGAGGGGCCCTGATGCGGGAAACCCTCGTCTTTTATGTATACACGGTATCTGGGATGTGGATCTCAATCACTTACTCCAGCACCGCACCGATCAGATTCCCGGCGATCTGGAGCGCCTCCATCTCGCTCTCTTTCCAGTCGCGGGAGACGGTGTCAGAGAAGCCCACGAATCCCCAGAGCGCATCGTTCCTGAAGAGGGGGAGCACCGCAATCGATGAAATTCCCCGCTCCTCGAAGAACCGGCGCTCGCCGCCGGGCAGCTTCTGCACGTCGCCTGCGATCGAATTGCCGCTCCCGAGAAGCGAACGCCACAAGAGGGTCGTAAACGTGAGTGACTCGGTCTTTGTGATCGAGACCTTTCCTTCGCCCGTCACCCCGGGGTCGACCCAGAGGTACTGGACGGTTGCGCCGTCCTTCCCCTCCCGTCCCGGGTTCATCCGGAAGATGCAGACGCTTGCGGCATGCACGGCAAACCCGATATGTTCAAGGATCTCCATGATCCCGGCCGAGAGGTTCTTCTCGTACCGGGGATCATGGGACGGGACCGACGCATGCCTGCGCAGGAACCACTCGATGGCAAAGCTGATGGCCAAAAGCAGGGTGTCGTGCTTTTTTATCTCCTTGTCGAGCCGGGACCAGTGGAGGGCGAGTTCGATCGCAAATGAAAGTTCCCGCTCGTTGAACGGCTTGAGGATATAGGCATACGGTTCGGTGCCTTTCACCCGTGCAAGGGTCTTTTTGTCGGAATACGCGGTGACAAAGATCACCGGGACATCCATGATCTGCCCGAGTTTCCGGGCGGTTTCTATCCCGTCCATAGGCGAGCCTTCCAGCACGATGTCCATCAGGACCAGGTCCGGGCAGAGTGCAGCGGCACGTTCCAGCGCCTCACTGCTGCCACCTGCGGGCTCCGGGACGTCGTATCCCATCCCGGTGAGCACGAAACGCAGGTTCTCGGCAACGATCAGTTCGTCCTCGACTATCAGTATCGATGGCATTTTTTCGTCCATGTATTCACCCCGCATACGGGAGGGTTATGACAAACTGCGTCCCGCCGGTGCGGTCAAGCCTGACCGTCCCTTTCAGCTGCCGCACCAGCATCCGGACAAGGTTGAAACCGAGGGATTCCGCGTTCTCCCAATCGAGATCCTCAGGTATTCCCCGGCCATTATCCCTGATGACGAGCGTTATCTGCGAAGCATCCTTTTCACCAGTAAGGGTTATCTCGCCGCCGTCCCTGCCGGTAAACGCGTACTTGAGGGCGTTTGCGATCAGTTCATTAGCGATCAGCCCCAGCGGGATGGCGGTCGTGAGGTTGACGTTTAAGTCCCGCATATCGGTGATCACCCGGATACCTGCGCGGTCGACGCCATAGGCCACCCTGAGGTTGCCGGCCAGGTTCCGGAGGTACCGGTCAAAATCGATAGAGGCCAGGTCGCCGGACTGGTACAGGTTCTCGTGGATGAGCGCCATGGACTTGACCCGTGTCTGGCTGTCGAGAAGCGCAGCTGCACAGGCAGGATCCCCGGTCTTTCTCGACTGGAGGTAGAGAAGGCTCACGATGACCTGCAGGTTGTTTTTTACCCGGTGGTGGATCTCTTTGATAAGCACATCCTTTTCGTGCAGGGACTGCCGGAGGCGTTCCTCGGCGATGGCACGCTGACAGACTTCGGTGATGAGCGCATCGTTTGCCTGCGCAAGTTCTGCCGTCCGCTCAAGAACGCGTTCCTCCAGCCGGCCGGTGAGCCGGGCGAGGTCCGCCTCGGCCTCGGTTTTCCGGATAATATCCCTGAGGATCGCAAAGAGCCCGATCACCACAAAGGCATACCCGGTAGTCCTGAGGATAAAAAATTCCGGACCGGGGGGATTTTCACCCCCGTTGAGAAGAAGGAAGTGGGAGAAGGCAAAGAGGGTGTAGGCACATCCGAAATACAGCGGGGTGATCTTCCTGATCCGGTAATAACCCCATACGCTGACAAGGACGATGCCGATGCACATGAGCAGGTTGACTGCCACCGAAATATCAATAGTGTTCACGGCTGTCATCCTGAACTGCTCTTCCTGTGCGGTGCCTGCACCTGCACTGCGCTGAAATCCTTCACGTACTCCTTTTTCGCAGAAGCACCGCATAAATACGTCGTTGAGTGAAAAAATCGCTGCGGTTAAGGGGCCGGATTTGCCATGCGGGAGACCCGCACACATGAAAATAAGAAAATGCCAGCCGCCCCGGGGCGGGCCAGTGTCCGGGTCTCATTCTCATTTCCCTGCGCGACATCTCATACTTCCGGTGTGGGCGGAATATATTCCCCTGAATTTTACTTATTTTCAAAATCCGGGCAATTATAAATGAAAATTTGGCTCTGTAGAAATCCTCAGTAATAGATCCGGATAAAGATCGCGAGAATAAATTTCGAGATATTGTAGAGGATCAATTTGATTTTAAGTTCTTTGA
>Ga0209039_10004378_pt1 | contig 10364 bp, 5 predicted proteins | sample BogFormECP12_OM1_FD_188238 | JGI IMG/M metagenome (GOLD analysis project Ga0209039, IMG submission 188238) | Bog forest soil microbial communities from Calvert Island, British Columbia, Canada - ECP12_OM1 (SPAdes) (version 2) | ecosystem: Environmental > Aquatic > Freshwater > Wetlands > Bog ... | reverse complement strand
CACCGTTGGCACTCGGCTCGCAGGTTTCCGCAGGACGAATCCCCGCGACTGGGTGTGCCGCGAGAGGGGCCCGCGGCCAAGCCAAAAATTGCATGGCCTACACAGGGCCACGAATCATAAGAAGAGGAATTGTCATGTCTGGCCATTCAAAGTGGGCGACAATCAAGCACAAGAAGGCGGCCACGGACGCAAAGCGCGGCCGCGTTTTCACGCGACTTATCCGCGAAATCACCATCGCCGCGCGCATTGGCGGGGGCGACCCCAACACCAACCCACGCTTACGCACGGCCATCCTGGCCGCGAAGAACGAGAATATGCCCAACGAAAACATCGAACGGGCGGTACTGCGCGGCACAGGCCAACTGGAAGGCGAGCAGTTCGAAGAAGTGACGTTCGAGGGATACGGCCCCGGCGGCGTGGGGATGCTGATTCAGGTAGTCACCAGCAATCGCAACCGCATCGTCGGCGAATTCCGCCACCTGATAAGCAAGAATGGTGGAAACATGGCGGAGGCCGGCGCGGTTGGCTGGATGTTCCACCGCAAAGGGGAAATCAACATACCCAAGGAGGCTGCGAACGAAGACCAGCTTCTGGACATTGTTCTGGAAGCAGGCGCGGAGGATATGAAGGACGAGGGGTCGGCATGGTACATCGTGACGCCGCCGGAATCACTGGAGGCGGTGAAAGAAGCATTGGTGAAGGCCGGGATTAAGCCCGCTTCCGCGGAGCTGGGCATGGTGCCGCAGAATTACATCAAGCTTACCGGGCAGCAGGCCTCGCAGATGTTGCGGTTGGTGGAAGCATTGGAAGAACACGATGACGTGCAGCACGTGTACGCCAACTTCGATATCGACGAATCGGAAATTCAGGCGGCAGTTGGCGCAAACTAGGCAACCTTTTTCAGCAGCGGCCATCGGGCGAATCTCGATGGCCGTTTTGTGTTTAGCGCTACTTTGCCGCGAGAATGTGGTGGAAGAGGGTCGAGGTTCGCCGTAGACTAGCAAAAGTGGGCGAGAAAACGAGCGAAAACGGGAAGGCCAGAATGTTTCGCGTGCTGGGAGTAGATCCGGCGTCGGCGGGACCCACGGGCTACGGCGTCGTGGAGAGCGACGGAAAGACGTGCCGGGTGCTGCACTATGGAGCGTTGCGCGTGGCGGCGAAACGTCAGAAGGCCTCGAGGGGCGCGGCGCTGCAGGATGTGCACAAGCTGCTGTGTGACTTGCTCGAGGAATTCGCGCCACAGGCGATGGCGGTGGAATCGGTTTTCACGGCACTGAATATGAGAACGGCGCTGCGGCTGGCGGAAGTACGCGGCGTGGTGCTGCTGGCAGCCGAGGAACACGGCGTGGAGGTATTCAGTTACGCGCCACGCGAAGTGAAGGCGTGCGTTGCAGGGCACGGGCAAGCCGACAAAAAGCAGATGCAGGCCATGGTGCGAGCTTTGCTGGCAATGAAGGAAACGCCGGAACCATCGGACGCGGCGGATGCATTGGCCGTGGCGCTGTGTCATATTCAGGCAGAGCAGTTGCGACGGCGCTTCGGCGTGCGACGCGCGGCATCCGGTTCACCAAAAACCAATCCGCTGGGTGCGCTGGCGGGTCACGCAACAGGCCGCCGCGCCGCCGGCATCTTGACAATCCCATGAGCTTACTCCTCCGCAGTGTGGTGATTTTCTCGCTGCTGCTATGCCTGTGGGCAGCGGCGACGCCCGCTGTGGCTTCGCCGGCGAGCAATGTCTTTACGTACCGGCGGGTGTTCAAGTCCAGCGTGCCGGAGTTCATCGAGATCAAGATTCCGGAGAGCTCCGGGAATGCCAGCTATGAAATCCGGCAGTTGGACGAAGACGCGGGATCGACACCTTTTGAGGTTGGCGCGGGGCTGCGCGCGAAGATTTTCGAATTGGCCGGGGAGCTGCACCATTTCAAAGGGCTGGATTTGGATGTGCACCGGAAGATCGCGAACCTGGGGGAAAAGACGTTTCGCTGGGAGGCGCCGGGCGAATCGTACGAAGTGAAGTTCAACTACACGCTGAACACACAGGCGACACAGTTGCTGCAGATTTGCGAGGGACTGGCGCGCCAGCAGGAGTTGATCGACTTGCTGAATAGGCGCATCAAGTATGACCGGCTCGGCGTGAACGATGCCTTGTTGCAATTCGAGAATGACATGATCAAAGGAGTCCTGCCGGAGCCCCAGCGCGCGCTGCCACTGCTGGACCAGATCGCGGGGGACTCGCGATTCGTGGAAATCGCGCGACAACGCGCGCGAGCCCTGGCGGAACGCGTGCGGCACTCGGGGTGAATCCCCGTCGTTAGGTTGTTTACACCTCCGTCTCCAGCCTAGTAGCTTTCCTTGGATCTTATCTGCCGATAGAGAGGCGATTCCGAATAACTCGGGATAATGTTGAGGAAAACCTGAATAATTTATTCCAATTTTCATAGGGACTATGTTTGAGCGGATTTTGCTTCGCGATTGACGCGCTCTGCGATTTGTCATTGTCTTGTATCTTACACAAAATAAGGTTGTTAGTAATATGGCTGTGAGTACAAAGGCCGCATGCAATGTGGTGGTGTATTTGCCTAGAGGTTGTACACGTCGGTTGCTCGGTATTACATTCGTAAAACCAGGAGGGGATATGAGGTACGGCTTGAGAGGTATTGTGGCTTTCGTAGGTCTAGCGGTTTTCGTACTAAGCCTGCTTGTAGTTGGGACAACGCAATCGCAAGTCATCAGCGGAGATCTTATCGGCACGGTTCTTGACAAAAGCGGTGGGGTTGTTCCAAATGCGACAGTTGAGGCTGTGAACGTCGCTACCAACGTCAAGTATCCGACACAGGCCAATTCCTTGGGTGATTACAGGTTGAGTAACCTTCCTGCGGGGACGTACAACGTCACAGCGTCCGCGCCAAATTTTGCATCAACAAGAGTAGAGAATTTTAAGATCGAGTTGAATAAGAGCGAAACCCTCACGATCACCTTGGAAGTGAAGACTGCTGTGGCGACCATCGAGGTGATTGGGGCAACTCCGGCACTAGACACGACAAGCGCGAGCTTGGCCAGCAGTTTTGATGAAAAGACCATGGCGGACCTCCCCACGGCAACGCAAGGCCTTGGGGTATTAAACCTTGCCCTTTTGGGCGCCGGCGTGGCAAGCAGCGGAGGAATTGGCGCTGGAACGGGACCAAGTGTCGGCGGGCAACGGCCTCGCAACAACGATTTCACGATCGAAGGTGTGGACAATAACGATAAGTCCGTCACCGGGCCTTTGGTGTATGTGCCGAACGATGCGGTAGCTGAATTCTCGATGCTTGAGAATCAATATTCGCCGGAATTCGGGCACTCTTCAGGCGGACAGTTCAATCAAGTCATTAAGAGTGGTACGAATACCTTCCACGGGTCGACTTACATCTACTCCCAGAACAGGAACTTCAACGCCATCGACCAAGCCACCAAAAACAATGGGTACACTTCCAATCAGCGCTACGACAACAACCGCATGGGTGGGACGATTGGCGGGCCGATCCTGAAGGACAAGCTATTCTTCTTCGGCACCATCGAGTACAACCCTGTTGGCCAGGCCACCGTTCTCGGCGCGCCTGTCTGCGCGCCAACGGCGGCCGGATATACTGCTTTGGCGGGCGCCAGCGGGATCTCGGCAACAAACCTGGGCATCCTGACGAAATACGTAGCCCCGGCAGCCACGGCTGAGGTTGCTCCAGCGGGAAAGAACCTCTGCGGTCTTGCGCAATTCGCAAGCGGTCCGAATGTCGGCCAGAGCTACGAAACGGCTGGTGGCGTACAAGTGCCGGAGGGCATACTCACCTTCTCCGGACCAAACTATACGAACTACTGGGCAGCGCTGGGGAGCATTGACTATAATATCTCGAGTAAGGACCAAATACGCGGGCGGTACGTTTACAACTCGGGCGTGGGAATTGACACGGCTGCAACCTTACCGGCCTTCTATCTCCCTACCCCGAATAAATATCATCTGGTGGCGATCAACTACTACCACACCTTCAGCCCAACTTTGACGAATGAGTTCCGGCTCGGCTACAACCGTTATTACAATACGACGCCCGCCGGCAATTTCTCTTTTTCGGGATTGGATTCTTTTCCCAATGTCGTCCTTTATTCTCTCGGTGGCATCAACATAGGGCCGGACCCGAATGCCCCGCAATTCACGATTCAGAACACGTACCAGGCCACGGAAGCCGTAACCTGGACGCGCGGCCGCCATACCCTAAAGGCGGGGATTGAGGGACGGAAGTTGATCGCTCCGGAATCGTTCACGCAGCGTGCCCGCGGCGACTACGAATATAATTCGCTCAATCAGTACCTGGAGGACATCAGTCCCGACTACCTGGCGCAGAGGAGCGTTGGCGCATCCACCTATTATGCCGACCAGTCAGCAATTTATTGGTTCGCGAACGACAATTGGCGCATGACGCACAACTTAACCGTGAACCTCGGCGTGCGCTACGAATACACCACAACGCCGTTCAGCATCCGCTCGCAGCAGTTGAACAACATAGCAAGCGTACCTGGACTGGTGAACTTTGTCGCACCGCAAGCGCCCAAGAACGATTGGGCTCCGCGAGTTGGGTTCGCGTATTCCCCGGGGACATCCGGAACTACTTCCATTCGAGGCGGTTTCGGAATTGGGTATGATGTGCACTACGACAACATCGGCATATTGTCTTTGCCGCCGGAATTGAGCGTAACGGAAAACTCAAACCCAGCCGCAAATACCCCCGATTTCTTAGCGAACGGCGGCCTGCCACCTGGCAAGGGCGGGGTCACAACATTTCCTACGGCGGCGGCGGCCAGAGCGGCCACGTCGACCTACTATCCTTACAACGTTAAGGACCCGAAGTCGATCAACTGGACTTTGGGAGTTCAGCACAGCTTCTGGAAGGACTACACGGGGGAGATTCGCTACGTTGGGACCAGGGGAATCCATCTGGACGTACAGGAAATCGTTAACTTAGCTGATGAGGTGACCCCCACCGTTTTCTTGCCGACGTACACAACGGCCCCCACGCAGGCTACTCTGGACGCACTGCCGTACAACTTGGGCGGTGTCTACTTTGGCAACTACGGCAACGGCGACGGAGTCGTGCCCATTTACGATCAGAACGGCTTCAACTCAGCTGCACTTACTTCTTTCAGACCAGACGGTTCTTCCACCTATCACGGCTTGGCAATGCAACTTACGAAACGCATGGGCCACGGCCTGCAACTCGTCGGGTCGTATACGTATAGCCACCTGATTGATAACAGCACGGCCGACTTCCACACGACAGACATCACGCCGCGCCGTCAAGAAGACTTCACCAACTTGGCGCAGGACCGTGCAAACTCCGCGCTCGATCATCGCCATCGCGTTACGCTGGCTGTAGTGTACGACCTGCCGTACTTCAAGGGCAGCAGTAAGCTCGTAAGCAATACGCTTGGCAATTGGGAATTCGCACCCGTTTACACCTACCAGTCTGGCGAGTGGGGGACGGTACAAGACGGAGTGGATGCCAACCTGAATGGAGACTCGGCGGGAGATCGCGCGATCGTGAATGCTAGCGGCATTGGAAATACCGGTAGCGGCGTGACTCCACTTTGCACGAGTGCCATTCCTACCGCTAATTGCGTACTGGCTAACGTGTTCTGCACCGGGAACCCAGCAATTGACGGGACACCATCTTCCTGCACGGTAGGAGTGGACGTCTTCGACAATGTCGTGGGGTATCTGGCGAAAAATCCAACCGCGAAATACATCCAGGCCTACTACGGGGCGAAGTCAAATCTGGGGCGCAACACCTTACAGATGCCCCCGATCAACGACCTCGATCTGACTGCGGTGAAGCGCTTCTCGATTACCGAGAGGTACAAGGTGGAATTCGGCGCGCAGTTTTTTAACGTTCTGAACCATCCGCAATTCATCGCCGGTTCGCTCAACAATGTGAACAGTATTGGTGTGACGGGTTCGGCGCGTGCCGCGTTTGAACCCCAAGCGGGTGTCTTCGACCAGTTCAATAAGGAGTTCCCGAGCAACGCAAGGTCAATACAATTGTCTTTGAAGTTCATCTTCTGAGACTTTGACCGACATGCCTGTGATGAGCAGGCGAAATAATCCAAAGGGCGCCCTGAAGTCTTAGGGCGCCCTTTCTCGTTTTCACGGTACCTGGGGATAAGGGGCGGGTTGATATAGGTGTTCTGGAAGCAAATATAGGCCATTGGGGTATTCTACAAAAAATCGTATGTTCATCCAAATCTTGGAATTTTATGCCTGCCAAATCGAATTTGCTCCAGACTAACATACAGAATATAAGGTACTTACTTGATTCGCTGGTGGTCTGAATATTGCTGTGAATTTGAACACCGTCATTCGCCAAAGCGGTTGAAGGAAAAGTGGACCTATTGGGGACGCCCGTGGATCTGTTCCCCATTTCAGGTTTCAGGCTGCCTAACGGGTGACCCGGGGGGTTAGGCAAGAACCAACCAGATGTAGGGATGTGATCTTACCCAATGGAGATTACCGAAAAGTTCGTCTGTCACGCTGGTAACTAGGAGGAAAGGATGCGAAGCATGCGCGGTTTCTTTCTCGCTTTTTTGGTGTATTTGGGTGTTGCATTGGCAATAAATTTTACGCTGGCGGTATCGACTGACGCTCAGGTATCTACGTCCACCGGGAGTATCGCAGGGACCGTGACCGACGCAAGCGGCGCGGTCATCGCAAACGCCAAGGTCACGATTACGGGCCCCACGGGCCAGACGATCCATACCACCACCGGCGAAACGGGGTCGTATTCTTCCGGCGCAGTGATCCCGGGCGTCTATGCGGTGCGGGTCGAGACCACGGGCTTCAAGACTGCGAAGCTATCCTTGAACGTCCTCGTGGACAACGTTGCCAACGGCAGCGTGAAACTGGAAATCGGCCAGGAGAGCACCGTGATTGAGGTCCAGGCCAGCGCAGTTCAGGTCAACACCGAGCAGGCCACTGTGCAAGGGGTCCTCACTACCACGCAGATCGAAAACTTGCCGGTGAACGGCCGCAACTTCCTCGATCTCGCGCAACTCGAACCCGGTGTCCAAATTCAGGACGGCGCGAATTTTGACCCGACCAAGGTGGGCTACTCTTCGATCTCGTTCGGCAGCCGTTTCGGCCGCACCGCCCGGATCAATGTCGATGGCGTGGATATTAGCGATGAGACTGTCGGTACCACTACAGAAGATATTCCTGCCAGCTCCATCCAGGAGTTCTCACTGGCGCAGTCCAGTTTGGATCTCTCGAACGATTTGACTTCGTCCGGCGCGGTGAACGTGGTCACGAAGTCGGGCACAAATACGTATCATGGCGAAGCCTTCGGGTTCTTCCGCGACAGCTCTGTCGGCGCGGCGAGCCTGCCAACGCCTCCGGGATTATCCTCGCCTTATCAACGGAATCAAGAGGGCGGAAATTTTGGTGGTCCGCTGATAAAAGACAAGCTGTACTTTTTCATGGACGGCGAGCGCACCCTGCAGCACCTGGCGGCACCGGTCCTGGAAGCGGATCCGTTGAGTTCCTATTCCGGAACCTTCCCGGCTCCTTTCAAAGAGGGTATGCTGACGGGCCGTTTGGACTATGCCCTGACCAAAACAGCGCGTTTGTTTTATCGCTACAACTATTTCCAGAACTCGGTGTACGCGACGTTTTTCCCTTCCAGTTTCCAAGTTTACAACAACAAGAATTACACGCGAAATGATGTAGTGGGCTTGGACGCCACCACCGGTAACTTCACCCACTCCATCCGCTTCTCATACCTGAAATTCCAGAACCAGATTGTGGACGCCACGCGGGACTCGAGCCTGCCCTTCGCCAACTATCCGGTCAGCATCAACATCGGAAGCTTCACGGTAGGTCCGAATTATCTGGCGCCTCAAAGCACTCCGCAGAGCGATCACCAGCTCAAGTATGATGGCAGCAAGACGCTCGGCAAACACATCATTCGCTTCGGTGCGAGCTGGAACCACATTCAGGGCGGCGGCTTTGCCAGCTTCTTTAAGATTGATCCGCAGGTGTTCGGCACCGGCGGTGACTATTGCCAACCTGGCGTCGGCGGCTACACTTCCGCAACTTGCCCGGCAGGCCCCGATGGGACGCCTGCTTCCAATCCGCTCGATTACTTTAACGTGGAGACTATCCTCGGAAACGGTCAGGGCTTTTCGACCACAGCGCCTGCGCTCGGGTTCCCCGCCGGCGGCTTGGGTCCGGACAACCGGATAGGTCTATATATTGGCGACACCTGGAAGGTTCGGAGGAATCTGACTGTCGCTGCGGGCTTGCGTTGGGACCGCGACACGGGCAGAACCGACAGCGATTTGCCCGCCATTCCGGCGCTGAACGCTGCCTTCCCCGGATATGGAAATCCGGTGCAGCAGCCCAACAAGAACATTGCTCCGCAGTTGGGAATTGCCTGGGATGTTACGGGTAATGGCAAGACCAGCATTCGCGCGGGCATCGGGTTGTTCTACGATAACGTGATCTTTAACAACGTTCTCTTTGACCGGCCCCTGCGCGAGGCGACCGGCGCGTTCCTGGCCTATCCCGTAGCTTGCTATGGAGGCGCTGCGTATCCGGTTGCCGTTCCATCCGGAACCATATCCGTGGGAACGGACCCGGCGACGGGCCAAAATTATTGCGCGGAGACCTTCGGCCAGTCAGGGGCCGGCCTCGCGGCCTTCCAGTCTGCGTATCAGGCCGACGTGCCGTTCAGTCTCACGGCAGCGAACCCGGCTTACATTGGCACGGCTCTGAGCGAGGGCCTCGACGAAGGCGCGTCCATGTTCGCGCCTAACTACGTGAGCCCGCGCTCGGTGCAGATGAACTTCGGAGTCGAGCATGAAATCCGCCCCGGGCTGATTTTCAGCGCGGACTTCTTGCGGAACGTGACAACCCACTCCCTGCTGGGTATCGATATCAACCACGCCGGCGCAGCGCGGTACTTCAACTTGACCTCGGCGCAAACGGCGATTACGAACACCAATAGTTCTTTTGGTTGTGTGGGCTACAGTTCGGCCGCTATTGACTGCGCGATTGCCGCCGGCGCTACAATTAACGACTACGCGGGGAACGGCCTGGGATCTCCGGGCGACCTGGGCGAGTCTTGTGTCGCGGCGCTGGGTTACCCTTGCGCCTTTGGCGGTATCAACCCCCAGTACGGCACGATGAACATGCTGGAGCCGATTAGCCGTTCCGTGTTCAACGCCCTGCAGATGAAACTGGCGCAGAACGTTACGAACCCGATACGAGGAGTGAAGTCGTCAAACTTCCAGATCTCCTACCAGCTTGCGAGCTTTGTCAACCCCCTGGCGGCCCAAGGAGACTACCCGCCGTCGAATCCGGTGTCCTCCAACGATCAGGACTTCGTTCTGCAAGCTGCGGACAACGATAACCCGCTCAAGTACATGGGGCCGTCGCTGCTCGACCGCAGGCATCAACTCTCTTTCGGCGGGACCTTCGAAGTGCCCTATGGCTTCCGCTTAGGGATCATGGCTCACTTCTACAGCCCGCTGTCCAGCCCGGCAATCGTCGGGGACACGGGCACCCTGGGACAGATCTTCCAGACCGACTTCACGGGAAGTGGCGTCTGGAGCGACCCGCTGCCCGGCACGAAGAATGGAGCCTTCATGCGTCAGTTCGGTGTCAGCGGACTGAATGCGGCCATCAACAATTACAACCAGACCGTGGCCAATCAGGCGACACCTGCGGGACAGGTTCTCATCAGCAACAACCTGTTCAGCTTGTCGCAGTTGCAGGCAATTGGTGCGGTTGCTCCGACGCTCACTCCGGCTCCGGCCAACCAGATGGTGTTTCCATGGCTCAAGGCCTTGGATTTCAAGCTGGGCTGGCGTTACCGTATCCGCGAGCGGTTAACCATCGAACCGGGCATTGGTTTCTACAACGTATTCAACTTCGCCAACTCTAACCTACCGCCTGGCACGATGACCGGTTGGCTCAATGAGGGTGGCAGCTCGATTAACAGCGTTGTCAAGGGAAGCTCGAGTGCACAGACCTTCCGCGTCGGAGCAGGAACCGGCGTGTTCGCTTTGGGCGCGCCCCGGGTGACTGAGTTTGGTCTGCGTCTGAGCTTCTAAATACTGCTGCAAACTGCAGTTCGAGCCACCAGTCCGGGACTGGTGGCTCGTCTGTTTTTGAAATAGCTCGGCGCTCGATCGAGAAGCTTCCCCCAGGCACTTATGGATTGATCTGGGTTCGCAGTTGCTTGGACAGTTTCTCGATCTGCTTGAGCTTCTCGATCATGTCCTTGGGCAGTTTTCCTTTTTGAATGCTCGCGACATCGGGAGGGATGGTTTGGGCAATCCTGGCC
>Ga0209039_10004377_pt1 | contig 10365 bp, 7 predicted proteins | sample BogFormECP12_OM1_FD_188238 | JGI IMG/M metagenome (GOLD analysis project Ga0209039, IMG submission 188238) | Bog forest soil microbial communities from Calvert Island, British Columbia, Canada - ECP12_OM1 (SPAdes) (version 2) | ecosystem: Environmental > Aquatic > Freshwater > Wetlands > Bog ... | reverse complement strand
ATTTATCGATACATCAAATGCTATCATGAATTCGATAGAATTTAATGGCAATATCGGTTTGCTCAAGGAACGAATAAAGGACGTGTCTCGAATAAAGGATTATTTTAAAATTCTCGATATTTCAAAGGGATTGTTTAAAAAATACAAGGAAACTAAAGAGGAAAAAATCAAGGAATATGGCTATAAAATCAAGGAATATAACCTTTTAATCGAACAAAAAAACGATGCAATCAATGCACTTGAAAAGGAGATTTCGGAGATTCAAGATGCTGCAAGTGATGATTCGCAAATCGAGGAATTAAATCGCTTGAAACAAGAAAAAGAAGGAATTCTCGATGCAGTAAAGAAGATCCAGATCAAGAATATCGATCAATTGACCGCTGAAATTACCGATTTGACCCTAAAAAAGAAGAAATATGAAGAATCCTTACAAAAGGCGAATCAAGAACACGAAAAGCTAAGGCACTACAAAGAAGTCGAAAGCAACATTCGTGAATTGAAAGTAGAACAGGGTACGTTAACTAAAGAAAAAATATCCCTGACCAAGACTATCGAAGATAAAAAGCAAGAGCTTTCGGAAATGAATGGCCAGAAACGTATTCTCGACGAAACAATAAATTCAAGCAAGAATCAATGCGAGCATTGTCTCAGCGAGATAAACCGCGAAATGATCGGCGAGCATCTTGATAATCTTAATAAAGCGATAAAGGAAAAACAAGATCAAATTGGAAATTTGAATCAAAGACTAGATGGCATAATTTCTGAAATCAAGCAAAAAAATAAAAAAGAAATGGAATTACAAAAAATTCCATCAACCCAAACCGAAATAGAGAAAAACATTAACAAATTTAACAAGGAAATATCAACCATCGGGGAGAAAATCGAGAAAAAAGATAATGAAAAAAAGCAGCAAGAGAACATGTTGAAAACCTACCAAGATCAAGTAACGCAATTGAACCAAGAGATAATCAACATGTCATCCGTGAACGAGGAAGCGCGAGATTTGTTTATCGAGAAAGTGGCAGAAATCAACACCTTGAAAGACGAACGAAAAATAGCGATGAATACAAAGGATGAGACGATCCAGAAATCGCTGCTTGTTTCAGATAATATCTCGAAATTGGTTAAAAAAACTGAACATGTCATCAATGAGCTAAGCGAGTTTATCGAAAGTTATTATTACACTCTTATTGACCAAACAAACGCGGAGCTCGGAAAAATGAATAATAAATTAAACTGGGGCTTCAAGGAAATAAGGATCAACGATGAATTGGACATAGAAGTTTTACATCATGATGATATTAAAGTCGATTTTTCAAAATTATCGGATTTCGAGCGAAAGTCGATTTGTATCCTGATTTTATACATCATGAAGAATAAATTTTTTTCAGAATATCCGCTCTTCGTTATTGACGAACATATGAACTCTGCAGATGAGATCCGATGTGCTACTTTCGTGAAATTGATTCAAGAAATAGAAAGAGAAAAAGATGAAGAAAATCACGTTTTTCTCGTGACAAGCAACAAGCACAATGATTTGATAGAACGCGATCAAGAAAATATGGAATGTGATGCTTTAACGATATATCATGTGAGTTGAACATGGTCCGAGATATTTTCTGGTGTGATGACTGCAATATTCCTTTGATTTCCAATTATTGCTTTGCTTGCAAACAGGAATCAACGCATAACATCGGTACCAATTTAAAGCCAGTATTCATCAGGGAGCAGGAACGGTACAAAAAATATGCAAAAGAATGCATGATATCCACGAGAAATTTTCCAAATATCCTTTTCCGCAAAAAAAATCAATTAATCTCCGATATTTCACGAGGAAGCGTGCAGTACACGCTGAATGTAAAACAAGATAATGAAAATACTAAAAGTCTCCATTTTCGCTTGCAAGTAACCGAGAATCTGGAATATTCACATGAACGACCAAGATCCAATCTTCACTTTTTGAACGACAAGGAGTATATGAGCAAATTGTTTCAAGGGAACGAGCCGGAGTTAAAAAATATAGAAGTAGAAGCAATCGATTTTGTCAAGGAAATGGCCGATAAATACAGCGACTATATCAAGATCGTGTCATTTAGCGGTGGAAAAGACAGCTCCGTTACAGCATATCTGGTTAAAAAAGCAATCGGTGACGTACTTATTGCATTCTCTAACACGGGTATTGAATATCCTGATACCGTTAACTATGTTGAAGAACACGGGTCCTTTTTCGGAACGCTTAAAATCCTTGATCCACAGAATGATTTTTATAAACTCTGCGATGAACTCGGGATTCCGAGCCGAGTGATGCGATGGTGTTGCTCCACGCAAAAGGCAACACCAATAAACAGGTTGTACGCGGAGATGGGGAATAAAATGTTGAGTTTTGATGGAATTCGGAAGGCGGAATCGAAACTCAGGTCAAATTATCCTCGGGAAAAAGACAACACTAAGCTCATAAAGCAATTTAGTGTGTATCCCATCTTAGAATGGAACGAACTCGAAGTCTGGCTCTATATCTTATGGCAAAATATTCCATATAATCCCTTGTATAATGAAGGTTTTTCGAGAATCGGCTGCTGGTGTTGTCCGAATAATAGCTTATTCGACGCATTTTTATTCTGTGAAGTCTATCCAGAAGAATCGAATGAATGGTTCAAGAAAATTGATATATATAGACAAGAACAATCCAGGAAAATCGAAGATGAATCTGAAGGTGAAGTTACCCCGTACGATTTTGAATGGTTACTGAGTGGGGCTTGGAAAGGACGAAGAGTAAAATATCACGATACTATTCTTGCTGAGAAAGACGATCAGTATGTCGGTTTCGAGGATAATGATGATGCTGAAGAAAAACGTTCACAAATTTCAGATGATGGTTTTTCTGGGTTATCCTCACCTTGTGGAAAGCATGATTTTTCTTTAAAATTAACCATACCCTTAAACGAAAAAGTCCTCGAATTCTTCAAGGTATTCGGGCCGATTCAAGAATCAAAATTTGGGGATAAAAAACACTATTTAATCAAAGGGAAAGACATATTCATCAATTTTTTGGAAGGATCCAATATTATCAAGTTCAATATTTTCGACGAGACCAAGACCAAAGAACTTTTGATGCATATCAAGCGACAATTAAACAAATCATTCAATTGCATCGATTGCGGGTCATGCATGGGAACTTGTGCACAAGGGGCGATTATTATTGATGACAAGTTCCATATCGACGAAAATAAATGCAAACACTGCTATATGTGTTGTACGACAAAATATCTTCATTTTAGTTGCGTGGCACTTCATTATAAAGAAGAACGGAAGCTCGTTCGGATATAGGTGAATTTTATGGGAGCATATACGAAAGAGGTATTGCAACATTTTCAAAACCCGCAAAACATTGGAGAAATGGCTGATCCTGATGCAACTGGAGAATCAGGAAATGCATCAGATGGAGACATGGTTCGTGTTTTCATTAAAATCAAGGATGATGTTATAATGGATATCAAAGCACAAGTTTTTGGTTGTGTCACAGCAATTGCCACTACCAGCGTGACGACCATGCTCGTGAAAGGAAAACAGATCGAGGATGCATATGGAATTTCAAAACAAGAAATATCGCAGCTATTGGGTAATTTATATGAGCAAAAAAACAACTGTAGTAATTTGGCAATAGATGCAGTAATAGATGCAATAAATAAATATATGAATCGTAAAGACGAACCCATTCCAACGGGATCTCGCCTCGCGTGCTCGAAAAATTTGGGAGTAAAGCCCGAATATCGTCCATATTTGTGATTTCTGCTTTTTTGCTTGCACTATACCAGAATTTTTGAAATACAGCGAATCTGCTATACTTAACTTATAATATTAAAGTAAAATTGATCCACTCTTTATCTCATTTATTTCGTTAGTAATTTGGTCCGTGATACTTTTTTGATTCAAAGCCGATTCTAAAAAATAATTTGACCGCTCCGTTTCAGATAATATAATTTTTTCACAAATGTTAGCATTACGTTCATATTGTTCACGTGAAGGGAGGCTCAAAATATCATAAATTTCTACAAATTCAATCTTGTGGGATTTTTCAGGATTTTTTCTGAATAATCTTCCTGCTCTTTGCACATGTTCTCTGGTTGATCCAGAACTAGATAGAAATATTGCGCGTTCAAGAGAAGGGATATCAACACCTTCATCAAGGCATTTAATTGCAATTAAGATTAAATCATCTCTTTTTCCGAACTTTTTAATTATTTCTTCTCTTTCTTTAGGGCTTTTAGATCCATCAAAAAGCATAAATGTGAAATTCTTATACTTGTTGTAAATAGGTCTAATAGCATACTCGATAAGTAAAGTCTCTTGAGAAAATTTTCCTTCTTCAATATCATCCGTTTTATCAAAACAATAGATAACAAGTTTTTTTAATTTGTTTTCTTGAATTAATTTGTCTAAAATAATCTGACAAATTGGAATTTTATCCTTATTTTTTTTAAGAATAGCAGCGCGTGCTATTGCTAGTCTTTTAGCCTTCTCACTATCTTCGATAGATTCTCCAGACCGCCCCATATCTCTTGTTAATTTTCTATATCGATCTAAATCTTCTTCGGAAATAGGAGCAAAAAATGCATAATAGTTAAACCCCATTAAAATGCCATCTCTTTGGCCATCGGGTATGGAATAATTAAAATATTTTTTATCGTGAAAAAAATCTTCAATAAAATCTGTTCCTTCCTCATCAAATTGACGAAGTGGCGTTGCAGATAGCCCAATCCGATATTTTGCAGTAATTTTACTTAAATTTTGACGAGTCACATAAGCTCCGATACTATGACATTCATCAGAAATTAATAAAAATTGTTCATCTTTTATACCTTGTTTCTTTATTTCCTGAAAAAAAATTGAATCCAATGATTCATTTGTACCAATAATAATGGCGATTTTTCGGCTTTTTAATGCAATAGTCCTCGCTTGATTATATGAAATCTTTCTAGAATCTCTGTAATCACTATTAACTCGTATTAAATTGCTTTCGGAGATGACATCCTTTAATTCATTATACCATTGTTCAATTAAATATTTTTTTGGAGCTAAAATTACAACAAGTAAATTTTCAACTTTTTTGGATAAAGTATAAATTGCAAAAATTGCAGCAATCGTTTTTCCAGTCCCAGTTGCCATCGATAAAATTCCTTGGAAATAGGGTTCTTGGTTTTCTAAATATACGATCGCGTCTTTTTGGCAATCCCGCAACTGAATAGTTGCAATAATAGGAATTAAGGCATCTTTCCAATAAAGCCATCCATCTTTTTCAAATGAGTTAGCAGATGATGGTTGTTGTTTTTCCGTTTTATCATCAGCCCCTTCATCGTCTTCTGAAAAATCCAGGTCTTCAAATTTTTTATTCCTTTTATTCAATTTTTGAAGTATTTCATCAGGTAGTTCCGAAATTTCACCAACAAGTAAAAATGGGTCATTTTTATACCAATACTCATTAAATTTCTTTACATCAATATTACAATAATCTTTAATTATTTTATCCCAATTATTGAAAACTTTTATTTGTTCTCGATTATAAAACCAAGCAGGTATTGTTGCGTTTGCAGACCCACTAAAACTAATAATATTTTCCTTGTTATCTTTAAAATATCCAAGTTTTTCGTGCATTATCGCATTTTTTTTAATAAAAAGATTCATAGTTCCTTTATCATCTAAAGGGATAGCAAATCGTATTTCTATCTTCTGATTTAAAATCATCCACACAAAGACATCAATATAATTCTGATTCTTTAATAATTCAAAATCCTTAATAATTTGTGAAAAATGTGTCAAAAAAAGGGTTCTTAATTCGACATCATTCAATTTTAAAACATTTAAATCCTTGTTGTAAATCCACCCTGTCAGAATTTTGATCTTGCCATCATTATTTAAAAAGGATTCTAATCCTTTGAAAATCTTCTTAAAAAGCGCAGAAGAAAAAAAACCGGTTACTACGTTAAACTCAGTAGAATTTTCAAGACAAGGTATTAAAAATTCGTCAATTGGACTTTCATTTGGTTTTCCTTGAGTATAGCATATTTTTAGCTTTAATTCTTGTAGATCTACCACGATTATGCATCTTTCTATATAGACTTGAAAAAATTTATTACATAAAATCTTTCATAATCAAGGAATCAGGATATGTCTCTATGCATAGATTTTTAAAATTTTGTTCAGGATTTGGTTCTACCCAACTACTTTTAAAATATTGTTCAGTTAATGTTAGGCATTCTGATAGTTTAAATAAAACTTCATGTGTTTTTGCAGAATCTTCATCGGATTTTGAATTATTAATCTTATCATAATATCCAATTATACGTAAAATAAAGAAGAGATCATCTCGATCCGTTAATTCATCGATTTTCATAACATCATACTTTTGCTTAGAATTTGTTGTTAATTCTTTTCTTGGTAGATTGCAATAGATGGCTCTTGCTGCGCCCATCGTGAAAGCATCAACAAATCGGTTTTTTATTTTTATCCAACACTGGGTTTTTTTCTTATCATCAATGATTTGTTCTATAATCTCATGAGCATTATCTTCCATAACAAATTTTCTTAAGCCCTTTGTTTCTCCTTCAAGATGTTCAATTGCTTTCTTCTTAACCTTTTTTCCCATATCGATCTCACCTTTAACCTTCACAAATTTTACTTTCATCCCTACTAATCTTTTCTAAAGTATATCTCATTCCTATATGATCATTTAATTTATCTTCTAAATCCGTAAGTTCTACATCCTTAACAAAAAGAATTAATTGTGTACCATTCAACAATCCAGGCAATTTTTCTGCTAAATTTTCTCTTGTTTTTTGATCCACAACAACAAAAGGAGAATCTATAATTAGAGGTAACTGGATTTCCAATGCCTGAGTTATTCCTAGAATATATGAAATCGCGAGGAGATGGGATTGCCCCGTTGATGTTGCTCCAACTAGCCTTAGAGTCCATCCATCACGTTTTTCTTCAATAACCATTTTTGAATCTTCAAAGTGTTCAGGATCCCAAACTAACGATTTAAAAATATTAGTTGAATTTTCTTCGATTATTTCCATTAGTTTTTTTGTGAAAACATCTTTTATTTTCTGAACGAGTTTTATAAAACGTTCAACTTTATCTCTAATAGGTGCAAAGTAATAGCCCTTAGCAAGCGTACTTTCTAATCCGTGTATGCGTATACTGAGATCAGCAATTTGTTCTCGAATTCCCCGAACTTTATTTCCTTTTTTATCTATATAGCCCTCAAGCTCTTTCTGCAATTCAGTTATTTTATCCTCTTTGTTTGCTTTATCCTTTATTAAAGCTTCTTTATTTTTTCGTTCTGTTTTAAAATTGTTTAACCATTCCTTCCCGGTATATTTTTTATCGATTGTTGCCTCTTTTGTATCATAAATATTTTTCAACCGGTTAAATTCAATGTTAGCAGTAGCGATAAGAGAATCAAATTTTTTTAAACTTTCTTTCGACTCTTCTATATTTTTAAGTTTTAAATCAATTCTATTACGAAAATCAATTAACAGTGCATTATCAAAATCTGTTGGTAAATTTTCTATTAATTTGCCCAAATAATTTCTTGAATCCGTCTCCCAATTTCGTCCACAAGCTTCACAAAATTCTTCATTGTTGAATAAGGCTTTCGCAGTTTTTTGATCTATATTTTTTGGCCACAATTTTCCCTCTTTTTGCTTAAGATCCTCAAGGCATTTTCTCATTGCAATTTCCAAATAAATAAATGGTCCTTCTTCTTGAAGAAGCCTGCTTCGTTCTTTTGCATTATCCATAACTATCTTATTTTGTTTATCCTTATCATTATCTAAATCGATAAGTTCTTGCACTTGTTCTGCCGTTTTTGTGAGACTATTAATCTCATCTTCCTTAGTTTGTATTTTTTCATTTAATCCTTCAAGATATTTAGTAATCTCAGCAATTTCAGTTGTTTTTTCATCTCTTGCCTGATTTAGTTTCTCAAGATCTTCATTAAATTTTTCAAGATCATTATTACCTTTCTGTTCCTTTGCAAGATTTCTTTGAACTGCTGAATTAAATTTTCCGAGGTATTCTTCATATTGTTGTATTATTGGAAGGTCAGATAAATCAATTGCAAACTTTTTTACTTTTTTTGATTGTAAATCATCTTTTGGATTCACCATATCTTCCAACCGCTCACCTTGAATGAATAGAAATGGTTTCAAACCCGGATGAAAAATACTTTGCACCATCGAATTATTAATTTCTTCTGTCGTCATTTCCATACCATTTTTAATTACTTTATATTCTCTTTCACCTATTTGTTCATTTTCTATTATATAATATTTAGAGATTGTATAATTGCCAATGAGATTAAGTGATCGATCAAATAGGTTAAAGGCTAACTCTCCACCCATCCTACAATCTTCTAATCCTTCCAATGCTCTAGGAATTAAATTTGGTAAATCTAAATCCTTTTCATCTTTAAATATTATAAATTTCAAAAATTGATTAAGCGTTGTTTTTCCAGTTCCTATTTCAAGACCTTTTATTAATGTTACATTTTTTTCTGCATCTTTTGAAAATAGAATTTTATATTGACCTTTATATGGTCCAAAGTTTTCAATAAGCAGAGATTCAAATTCAATCTTTGGCATTTTTTTCTCTATCCTTGATTATTTATTTCCATTTTCGTCCGTATCCATCTTACTTTCAATTTTTAATAGGATTTTCATATCATTGTAAAACTTTTGCGGGCTTATTGTAGAATTATTTAATAAATCGTAAAATCCCGCTCTAAATTGTTGTAGAAAAAAGTTTTTGTCTTCTTCGCTTAAATCTTCTATTATATCATTAAAATCATCATTATCTTTCATTTCTTGCAATAAAGATTCAAAATTTATTTTTTTAAACATAACTCATCATAAAAAAAATGTTCTTAATTTAATCAATTAATTTTGATCGTTATAAATACTCTATTCCCGGTGAAATCATCTTTGCAAAACTAATTACAACGTATGTATGCGGCTAAAAACTGACGTGTTGATTTTTCATTCAATAAAATGTTGAAAAGGAAAAACTCAAGTTTTAAATAAAAAAAGGAAGTAATTTTAGACATGAGCGATGTAACTGACGTAGTAAATATTGGAACATTTCTGTCATTAATCGGAATTTTCTTAGAATTGGCTAAGACGATAATTGATAAAAAAAGAGATGATCAAATAAACTTCGTTGAGAATTACCGAAACTTATATAAAGATTATTTTAACGACGAAATGAAGAACGAAAAATCAATTCTCTTAATATCTGCATTTCTTACCCTTAGTTTTAAAATTCGCCATCGACCTTTTTTCCTAAGAAAAGAAAGAGAATTTTTGAAAGTTATGCAGAAACTTTATGAAGATACGCTTGCGCATTTTACTAATTTTACAGATTATCTCAATAGTGCAGGTGTAGTGAATTTTTATGCTTTTGTAACCCGAAATTCTGTTAAACGAAAAAATTAATGTTTGAAAAAACCTGAATGGTGAAAATTAGATGACTTTATCAATTCAACTTGATCCTGAAAAGTATCACTCACGGTTAAAAGAATATTTCAAAAATGCGACAGAGTGGGGATCCATTTTCGTTCCAAATGATAGCCCTAAGAAAATAATAAAAAATGCAATTAATCTCAAAAATCGTTTTCTAAATTATGATGAAATTGTACTGCAAATGTTAAATGAGGATTCTAATTTGGTCTTATTTGGTAGAAGAGGCACTGGAAAAACAACATATGTGACATACTCTTTCTTTGAGAGGCTTGAGGCATTTGATGAGAATAGTGGTCTTTTTCCTGTCTATGTTAATTTAAATCTGATGAATCCGAGTATTGCATCAATTGATATTCTGACTTCTTATTTTTTTGTTGTATTAATTCAAAGTGTCCTAAAAAGTGTCCAAATATATTGGCAATATACGAGTAATAAAGGTATTTTTGAAAAATTGGCGAAAAACTTTAAAAAAAGTATTTTTGGAGGTTTAGAAAAATATGTAGATAAAGATCTTATTGAAGAAATTGAGAATATCTTTAAACTGACAACAGAAACGCAATCAAACGAAGATGATGAGGAAGATCAAAAGGATTTAGAAAATTACTTAAAATCAAGAGATGATTTCAACAAAAAATTAAACTTGATTTTTAAACAAAAACAAATTCTCGTCAATTATGATACATTCTACTTAATTTCAGATAGAATACTTAGCACCTTAAATGCGAGTGGTTTTATCTTATATATAGATGAAGTATCGGAATTTTTTGTTTCTCGCGAGAAGGAAGGCCAACATCTGGCAATGATCCCGGTATTTTTGGATTTTGTTCAAAATATCGTTACACTT
>Ga0209039_10004376_pt1 | contig 10368 bp, 10 predicted proteins | sample BogFormECP12_OM1_FD_188238 | JGI IMG/M metagenome (GOLD analysis project Ga0209039, IMG submission 188238) | Bog forest soil microbial communities from Calvert Island, British Columbia, Canada - ECP12_OM1 (SPAdes) (version 2) | ecosystem: Environmental > Aquatic > Freshwater > Wetlands > Bog ... | reverse complement strand
TACTGAAACGGCAGGCCGCATTCCCGAATCTATATGCGAGGTGCTGAGTATGGACGCTGATGCCCGCCGCAGGGCCCGCGACCGCGTCCAGCACGGCGATATCAGAGCTAACGTTGCCCAAACGCCTTCGGCGACTCGGTACAAGTAGCTCCCCAGTAAAAGAGGTATATGGAATCGTTCTTGATTGCGGTGGTTTCGATGGCCGTCGTGCTCGGCATCATGATTCTGGTGCACGAGCTCGGTCACTTTGCCGCCGCTAAATGGTTTGGCGTTCGCGTGGACGTCTTCTCCATTGGCTTCGGTAAACGTGTGGCCGGCTTCCGCCGCGGCGAGACCGACTACCGCATCAGCGCGCTGCCGCTTGGCGGCTATGTGAAGATGGCGGGTGAGAACCCGCTGGAGTCGCGCAACGGCGCGCCGGAAGAGTTCATGTCGCACCCGCGCTGGCAGCGCTTTGTGATCGCGATTGCCGGGCCGGCCATGAATATCATCCTGGCCGTCGCTCTTCTCACCGGTGTTTTCATGGTGCATTACGAGCACCCCGTGTTCCTGGACGCGCCTGCGGTCATTGGTTGGGTGCAAGAAAGTTCGCCCGCGGCCAAGGCCGGCATCGAGCAGGGCGATCGCATCGTGCGGATCGACGGCACCCAGAACCCGACTTGGGAAGACGTCATGCTGAAGGTGATGGTCAACTCGAGGCAGCCGCTCAACGTTGCCATCCAACGCGGGAACCAGGTTCTTGAAAAGCAGGTCCAGCCCCAGACCGACGCCGGCGACCAGAACAGCGTCGTAGGATGGCTACCCGATCAGCCCATCACAGTGACGGAGCTTGACCCCGATATGCCCGCGGCCAAGGCAGGCCTGAAGGTCGGCGACGACATCGTAGCCGTCAACGGCACGGCGATGCGTTCGCTGTTTTCTGTGATCCACCTGCTGCAGCAGAATGGCAGCAAGCCGGTGGACGTCACCCTGGTTCGCGGTGGGCAGAAACTGAATTTGCAAGTGACCCCTGTGGTGACCGACGATAACGGGCAAAAGACCTACCGGCTCGGCTTCCGTTCCGAGCCCGTCGGGGTGGACAAGCTGTCCTTCCCGCAGGCGCTGAATCGGTCCCTGGAAGAGAACAAGAAATATTCGCTCCTGATCGTGGACCTGGTGCAAAAGATGCTGCAGCGCAAGGTCTCCATCAAGCAGATGGAAGGCCCGATCGGCATTGCGCGGGCGTCCGGTGACGCCGCGCGGCAGCCAGGATGGACCCCCTTGCTCGGCTTGATGGCAATGATCAGCCTCAACCTCGGCGTCTTCAACCTTCTGCCCATCCCGATCCTGGATGGCGGCATTATTCTGCTGCTCATCATCGAAGGGGTCATGCGGCGCGATATCAGCATCCGCATCAAGGAGCGTATCTATCAGACAGCGTTCGTGTTCCTGCTTTTGTTCTTCGTGGTCGTCATCTACAACGACCTGCTGAAGGCCTTGCCCGGACTGGCGCAGCGTCTGCCTTAGAACGCCGTGGCTGTTCTGCAATTTACCTAGTTTTTTGCGTCGGACCATGACGCGGACCGATGGTGTAGTTCCGCTATGCGACGGCGTAAGTAGCGCCGCTCGACGGCGTTGCTGGTGAGCGAAAGGGCTCGCTCGTAGGCTGCCAGCGCGCTGTTCCAACTGCCGAGTCGGCGGAGCAGGTCAGCCCGAGCGGCGTGATAAAGATGGTACGATTCCAGATCGCCGGACGATCCCAACTCCTCGATCAGGGCCAAGCCTTTGTCAAATCCTTGGCTCATCGCGACGGCGACGGCATGATTCAGATAGACAACCGGTGTGCCGTCCAACCTCGCCAGTTCCCGGTAGAGTGCCGATATCTGCTTCCAGTCGGTCTCATCGGCGGTATTGGCTTCGGCATGCACCGCCGCAATGGCGGCCTGCAGTTGATACGGCCCGGCTCTGCCAAGGCGCAACGCGTGCTCCACCAGTTTCAGGCCTTCGTCGATTTGCCGGCGGTGCCACAGCGACCTGTCCTGTTCTTCCAGCACGACCAGCTCTCCCGCGTCACTTACGCGCGCATCGTGCCGGGAGTCTTGCAATAGCATGAGCGCCAACAGCCCAAGGGTCTCGGGCTCATTGGGCATCAACTCACCGAGGGTGCGTGCCAGCCGGATTGCCTCGGCGCATAGCTCGCGCCGAATGAGACTGTCGCCGGCGGTCGCGGTGTAGCCTTCATTGAAAACCAGATAAATGACCGCCTGGACAGACGCCAGACGTTCCGGTAGTTCATGCTGTGGCGGTACCTCATAGGGAATCCGCGCACCCTGTATCTTGCGCTTCGCCCTGACGAGCCGTTGCGCCAGCGTGGGTTCCGGTAGTAGGAACGCCCGCGCGATTTCGGGCGTGGTTAGCCCACCCAGCGTTCGTAGAGTGAGAGCCACCTGCGCCTCAATGTTCAATGCCGGGTGACAGCAGGTGAAGATCAGGCGCAATCGATCGTCGGGGAAGTCCATCTCGGCATCTGCGATCGGATCTGCTCCGCTGGTTGACGTCTCTGTCTCATACAGAAGCTGGTCTTGCTTGTCGCGCCGGGTACGATCACGCCGGGCATAGTCGATGAGCTTGCGCCGCGCCGCCGCCGTGATCCAGGCGGCCGGATTCTCCGGAATGCCGCTGGTCCAGTGGGTCAGCGCGGCGGCGAATGCATCCTGCATCGCCTCCTCGGCAAGATCGAAGGACCCCGAAACCCTGATCAGACCGGCGATAATTCGCCCCGACTCGCGTCGAAAAATCCCGTCGACCGTGGTGCGAAGCTCATCCATCTACGCCTTAGCGTACTCTGGTGATCGCGATTCCGGAGCAGGCTTGCGAATCTCGTGGATGGCACGCACCTCTACACAGCCGCTGCCACCACCGCAGGAACTGGGGATCTTTGCCGCCCATTCCAGCGCTTCGTCAAGGTCTTTGCAATCCAGGATGTAGTACCCCGCGAGCTGCTCCTTGGTCTCAGCAAAGGGCCCATCCGTCACCAGCACTTTGCCGTTCTGCACCCTCACAGTGCTTGCGGTGGGCGTCGGCTCCAGCGGGTCCGCAGCGCAGAGAATACCGCGCCTCGTGGTCTCATCCATGATCGCCCAGTGTGTCGCCGAGACTTCCTTCATTTCCTCGATGGATGCGGCGTCGGCTTCATTGGTATATATCAACATCATGTAACGCATGATCATCTCTTCCTTTGAATTGTGGCCCGCTGCCGGCCGGAGCACAAGTCGCTGTCTCCGGCGGAGTCGAACCGATTAGGCGATCCACACGCAGGATCGCGATGGCGTGAAGCAGCTACTGTAATTTCCTGATGGGCCGTACTTCGATCGAGCCGTGAGGCGCGACTGGGTTCTTCTCTGCCATGGCGATCGCCTTGTCGAGATTGGCCGCCTCCACCAGGTAATAGCCGGCCAGCTGCTCCTTGGTTTCGGCGAACGGTCCATCGATAGTCAGCCGCTTCCCGTTACGTACCCGCACCGTGGTGGCGGTGGTGGTGGGCTGAAGCGAGTTGCTGCCCTTTATGTGTTCGGCAAACTCTTTGCCGAACGCCAGGCATTTGCCAACCTCGGTACTCCATGTGGGTTCGTCCATCGTTGTCGAGCGCTTCTCGTCCGCGTAAATCAGTAGCAGATATTCCATTGGTTTTCGTCCTCCGTACGGCGACCGGTTCAAATTTACAGACTACGAAACCTTCATGATGGGCCGCACTTCAACGGAGCCGTAGCGCGCTCCGGGAATCTTCGCGGCGATAGCGGCCGCCTCGTCAATATCGCGCCCTTCGACCAGGAAGTAGCCGCCCAGTTGCTCCTTGGTCTCGGCGAAGGGTCCGTCGGTATCCATCCGCTTGCCATCTCGTACGCGCACCGTGCGCGCCGTGTCGGTGTGCTGCAGTGGGTTGCTTCCCAGGATGGAGCCGGCAAACTCGTCGCTAAACGCCCGGTACTCAGCGATCCCGGCGCTCATCTCAGCTTCGTTCATCATGATCCAGCGCTTTTCGTCCCCGTAAATCAGTAGCAGATATTGCATTGGTTTCGTCCTCCTGTGCATACGACGCGCGATCGGCGGGAAATCGACAATCGCCATCGAAATATTCTTGCTTCATCCCTCGAGAACCCGCAAAGCCATCAGGGTAAGATCGTCGAGCTGATGGCTCGCTCCAAACCGGCAAACTTCCTGCACACATTGTCGAAGGAAGACGGACAGCGGTGCGCTTTGCGCCTCCAACATTGCAAGTAGCTTGCCCTCACCAAACTCTTTGCCGGTGTCGTCCATCGCCTCAGTGATGCCGTCGGTGTACACCAGCAGAGTGTCATCTGCGTACAGCAGAACCTCGCCGATCGACCCCTTCCAATTGCTAAATAGCCCCAGCACCTGCGAGGTCGTGTCCAGCCGCGAAACCCTATTATGACCATAGAGGAGAGGCGCAGGATGGCCGCAGTTCACGTATCGCAGACGCCGCGTCTTCTCATCGTATTCTGCGAAAAACAGGGTGGCGTACATCGATTCCGGAGTACTCTCGAATAACAGACGATTCACCAGTGCCAACGACTCCTCGAAATCGCCCACACCTAACGTGCACACAGTTCGCAGGCTGGCTTGGAGGGTCGCTCTCACCAGTGCCGACGCCATCCCCTTGCCGGCAACGTCGCCGACCGCGAAACCGAGCCGATGCGGACCCAGGTCGAAGAAGTCGTAGAAATCGCCACCCGCGTCGCGGGCCTCAACGCAAACGGCCGCATATGCCACGGTTGCCAACTGAGGCAGATTACGCGGGAACAGCCCGGCACTCACTCGCCGAATCGCCTCCCGTTCGTGGATTGCCTGCCGCCCAGCGTTTAACAGCACTAGACTCGCGAGTTGAGCGTCCGAGGTGCTTGCCCAATCGCTTGGTGTGTGCAGGTACTTATCTGGTATCCCGTTCATGGTCCCTCTCTCAGGTCTTGACGCGCCGTTTTCACAGCGTTTGCCCTTCATCTGTGCGACGTTCGAGGACCTCCGAAATCGACAGAACGGAAAATGATTAACGCATCTCGCGCGGAATGAATTTCGACGCAGACAACAAAGGCCCCCGGTTGGCGGGGGCCTTTTGTAACGCCTGGTGCCTATAGCGCTTACGACTGACCTGAACCCGAGCCGTCGTTGCGCTTCAACGTCGGGCGATCGTCATCATTCTGCGTGCCGCTCCCGCTGCTGCTGCCACTTCCGCTGTCGGTCCCCTGCGGGTTGTCAGCGGTGGCGCGCCGCAACGTTGGACGATCTTTATTGTCCTGATCACTCTGCACCTTGTGACGGTTCTCGATCGACGCCAGGCGCGATTTCACCTGCTGAAACTCCGAGGTATCAACCACGTATTCAGGCCGCGCCGGAAGCACCGTCTTCAGCTCCTGCTGCGCGTGCGCAACGCGATCCGGCGTCATGGGATGCGAGGAGAACGCCTTGGCCACTGCGCCCGGCTTCTTCTTTTCCTGCGCCTCGATCTTCTCGAAGAACGAGATGAACGACTGCGGATCGTAGCCCGCCTTGTACATGTATTCCATGCCCAGGAAATCGGCCTCGCTCTCAAAGTTACGCGAGAACTTCATGAACGTGAGCGGAACGCCAATACCCAACGCGGCCTGTTCGGCTTCGTACACGCCCCAGCCGCCCGGCACGAAAATCAGCGCGATGCTCGCCAGGTTGACGATGTTGCCGCGCGTCTGCTCGCGGGCCACGTGGCAGGCGGCGACGTGTGCAATCTCGTGCGCCATCACTCCCGCCAGTTCGGCCTCGTTGTCGGCCGCCAGGATCAGCCCCGAATTCACATAGAAAAACCCGCCCGGCAGAGCGAACGCATTCAGTTCGTCAGTGTCGATCACCTTGATGGTGAACGGCACCTTCGCGTCCGAGTTCCGCACCAGGTTCTGCCCAATGCGGTTCACATACTCGGTGACCGCCGGATCGCTGACCAGCTTGGCGCTCTTCTCCACATACTGTGAGTACGACCGCCCCATCGCGACCTGCTTGTCCAGCGAGTACCAGTTGCCCACGCCCTTGTTGCAACCGACGTTGCGATTGCCAATAGCGTCAATGTTGTTCATGTTGCTCGGAGGAGGAGCGGCCTTGTCAGGCTTCTCCGGGGCATATTGACCCTGACCCGTGTCCTGGCTTGAAGCGGTATCTTGACTCGGACTTGCCCCGCTTTGCGTCGCGGCACTTGGACTCGCATTACTCGGATTGCTTGAACTCGTACTTTGAGCCAGGCTGGCCGTAACCAGTATGAGTGCGAGGACCGCACAAGAGAGGGAATAAAATACCGAACGCATGGTGAACACCTTCCGGGGCCAAAGGACCCGTGGCAACAGACTCCTGCCGCCCAACCCTAAGCCTAGTTATAAACCCAAATCGAGCCCGATTGTTCTCTGGCGAACCTTTTATTTTCCTGCGTCTTAGCGACAAAGTCCACTGCCAAATCGCCCCGCCAAAGCCTCCTATTATGTTTTCAGCTTTGGGCCGGACACAGTTCCCAATTGGTTAGATGTACTGGACTCGTCCCCGTTACCATGAATTTTCGCGTCCGGCGATAGGCTTTGTCCCTGCGTGATACACTTTTTCTACACCCTGTATGGCCCAAATTCAGCGCAGAAAGACATATACCGCCGTTGTTGGCGGAGTTCGCGTCGGCAGCGATGCACCAATTGTGGTGCAATCCATGACCAACACCGATACTGCCGACATCGACGGCACCATCCGGCAGTGCGCCGCCTTGGCCCGTGCCGGTTCCGAGCTGGTCCGCGTCACGGTCAACAATGACGCCGCCGCGGCTGCCGTGCCGCACATCGTGGACGGCCTCGACCGCCTCGGCACTCCCGTTCCCATCATCGGCGATTTTCACTACAACGGACACATCCTGCTGAAGAAGTATCCCGAGTGCGCGCGCGCGCTGGCCAAGTACCGCATCAACCCCGGCAACGTCTCCATCGGCAAGAAGGATGACGACAACTTCGGCACCATGATCGAAGTGGCCGTCGCCAATGACAAGCCGGTGCGCATCGGCGTCAACTGGGGCTCGCTCGACCAGGCGCTGCTCACGCGCCTCATGGACGAGAACTCCAAGCTTGACGATCCCAAGGACGCCCGCGACGTAACCATGGAGGCCATGGTGCAAAGCGCGCTGCGCTCCGCCGAGATCGCCGTGAAATACGGTCTGCGCAAGGAGCAAATCATCCTCAGCGCGAAAGTCAGCGGCGTGCAGGACCTCATCGACGTCTATCGCGAGCTGGCACGCCGCTGCGAGTACCCGCTACATCTGGGACTCACCGAAGCCGGCATGGGGGCAAAAGGCATTGTCGCCAGCACCGCCGCGCTCGCCGTCCTCATGCAGGAAGGCATCGGCGACACCATTCGCGTCTCGCTAACCCCCGCGCCCAACGGCGATCGCACCGAAGAGGTCACCGTCGCGCAGCAGATTCTGCAATCCATCGGCATTCGCAGCTTCACCCCGCAGGTTACCGCCTGCCCCGGCTGCGGCCGCACCACCAGCACCTTCTTCCAGGAGATGGCGGAACAAATCCAAACCTACCTGCGCGAGCAAATGCCGGTCTGGAAGACGCGCTACGCCGGCGTCGAGGAGATGAAGGTCGCAGTCATGGGCTGCATCGTCAACGGCCCCGGCGAGTCGAAGCACTCCAACATCGGCATCTCGCTGCCCGGTACCTTCGAGGAGCCGAAAGCTCCAGTGTATGTTGACGGCCGCCTCATGCTGACGCTGAAGGGCGATCACATCGTCGCCGAGTTCATCAAGATCCTCGACGACTACGTGGACTCGCATTACGCCGCCAAATAGCAGCTGGTCGGAATTAACTAGGGTTCGCTTTTCGCCCTTCGCTTTTCGCTATTCGCGCTTCGCAAAGCTCAGCAACTGGCTCTTTCATAATTTGTCATCCCGAGCGAGGACTCGGTGGTCTGGACTTCAGCTCCGGACGGCGAAGCCGTCCGAGTCGAGGGATCTGCTGTTAATTTGTCATCCCGAGCGAGCGAAGCGAGTCGAGGGATCTGCGGTTCTCCTTTAGCCAGAACGGAACGCGACGGCCACGATGCTACGCTGGGACATATTCCTCGTGTCGCTAACCGGCTTTGCCGCGGGCACGCTATGTACGCTGGCGTACCTTCCTCAGGCCTTGCACTCCTTCCGCAGCAAGGCCGTCCGCGATCTCTCGTTGCTCATGCTGATCAGCCTCAACCTAGGACTGGTGCTGTGGGTGGGCTACGGCTTCATGATCCACTCGCTGCCCATCATCCTGCCCAACGCCGTCACTTTCTTCCTCAGCGCGCCTTTGCTGATGATGAAGCTGCGCTACCGGGAGAGCGTTGAGGGCGCCAAGACCGGCTAGCTTTAGGGCGAATTCGGAGTTGGCATATCCGCGTAGCGCATCCGGCCACCCGCCTGGTCTCGGACTAGAACTCGGACGGTTCGATGTCCGTCTCCTTCAAATTCCCGCCGCTCTGTTTTATTAGTTCCACAGTAAAGCCAGAAACCTTGTCCCCTTCGACCCGAAACTGGAAGGGATCCTCGGTTTTTCTGTATGCGGTCCTCGGACCGAAAAGGTACTCCTCGCCATACCATTTCTCCCCAGCGGCATATCGGAGTTCGTAATTGCCGACAGGAACTTCCACCTCTGTTTTCTCGCCGGAGCGCACGAAAAACACCAGCACAGGGGCGTGCGTGTCCCAATTGATGAGTTTCAAGTAGTAATTGGGGCTGCCGACCGCGGTCACAACCTCTAGCGGTGGCAACACGGTCCGCGAATTAGCCCTCCACAGGGATCGGATTTTCCCTGTCGCCGGCAATGGAACCGCCGCCTCGTTGAACTCCGTCGCTTGATGCACGGATGAAGCAACAGTTTCCGCTGGAGGCACATGCCTATAAGCGACCTTGAGTGTTTGATTGCGAAACACGCTCGCGAAAACTGCGGCGGTTAAGATCAGCAGCAGCACCATTGCAGCAAGCTGCACCTTGAATGCCGTCGAGCCGACACCCCAGGTGTTTTTCAAAATTGGAGCCGGACTCGGATCGTTGTCATCTGCAATGAGCGCTTTCATGGCTGCTACGACCCGAGCTGTTTCGGGATCTTGGCCTTTCTCACGCGGAACAATTTTCTTAGAGAAAGCTAAGGCGTCGCGAGCGACCGCCCGTGCCAGACCTCGGCGGTTTAAGGAGGCAAAATAAGACGCTTGCCAGCTGAGGATTCTAAAATTGTTGAGGGCGGGCTGGTCCCCGCCGAACATATTTGAGAAGAGTGCTTGGCCCGAATAAATCAGTCCCCAAGGGATACCCCACCAACCCAGAAGCCACGTTCGTAGAGAGTCCTTGTAAGCTCGGCTAGCCCCACACTTGGAACAAAAGATTCCTTGATGCTGCCCTCTCCAAGTCACGAGGATAAGACTGACCACGTGGCGATAGATAACGTAACGAGGCTGTGCGGAAATCTTGTGACAAATGGAACAGGTTATCGCCTCGACGCTGCGCCCTGCGGAGGGTGGATTCGAGTTCTGAGTCGTATATGACTGTGCGTCGTATTGAGCTCGTGCTTCGGCATCTCCCAACGCCCGATACGCCTCGTTGACGAGCTGAAATTGCCGCGTCGCATCTGGCGCAGAATTCTTGTCGGCGGGTGGCCCAGGTCTCGCGCCTTTCGAGACCTGGGAAGTACGATGCTCACTGCCGGGAAAGTTGTCACCTGTACCCTCGCGGCTGTGTACTTGCGAGGATGTCGACGTGCTCGAATACCCAGGTGTCGAACACCGCGAGACCTGGGCCACCCCGCCAAAGCAAAACATTCCCATCGAGCCGACATTATTCACCGTGGCAATAAGGGCCCAAAGGCCGGTGCACTCGCCCACCCTCAGGAGTATTGCCTAATGAGGCAGACTGACGTGCTTTAGTGGGCCTACCGCCGCATTTTCAAAATCCGCTTCGCAATTGAGTGTAGTTGATTTCCAGCGTTAGTTTGGAAAGAGCTCCTCCCATAGTGCTCCCAAAGTACAGCCAGCTTAGCTTTACATTTTGACCGTCTGCTTGCCATACCATGCTGCATTCTAATTCGGCAGCGTCGGTGAAGGCGCCAGACTGAACGTTATCGCACGAGCCTGATTTCGTTGCTGGAGCTCCATACTTGCCCGTCATTTGTTCTTTAACGGAAGTCACCGCCGTGTACGCATCGGAGGCCGCCGAACGCTCGTGGCCGGCAAGCAAGAGATGAATCACCTCTAGGTGGTCATCATGAGTGAAGAAAAGACGCACCTTAAAATACAGTGGCGTTTCGCTGGCAGGCGCCTGAAATTTCCAATCCGATACTAGGACCCACT
>Ga0209039_10004375_pt1 | contig 10370 bp, 8 predicted proteins | sample BogFormECP12_OM1_FD_188238 | JGI IMG/M metagenome (GOLD analysis project Ga0209039, IMG submission 188238) | Bog forest soil microbial communities from Calvert Island, British Columbia, Canada - ECP12_OM1 (SPAdes) (version 2) | ecosystem: Environmental > Aquatic > Freshwater > Wetlands > Bog ... | reverse complement strand
GAGGGGGGACCGCAAGGCGGTGGGTGAGGGGTCGCTTCGTGGATACTATATCTATAGCTCTGGAGGCATGCTACACGCGGGACTTTGACGGAGCCCTGGAGGGGCGGGATACGCGGCATAAAGGTGGAAGGCTTTGGCCTATCGGGGCGACTGGCGGGGAAATCCTGTAGCGCGGGCGTCTCGCCCGCTGTGAAGCTGTGAAAAAATCCCAGAACGAGCAAAAGCATCTCGCGCAGAGGCGCAGAGGCAGAAAAGAAAACAAAGCAGTTGTTTATTTCGGATCTCTGCGCCTCGGCGTCTCTGCGCGAGATTGTTTATCTTTTCACAGCTTCCGTGGCGGGAGCGCCACGCTCCCGCGTTGCAGCGTTTTTGAGCAGCCTATCAATCCACTTTCCGTCTGATGATGAGGTCGCTACCCTCCGCGGCATTCTTGAAGACCGCTTCGTTCTTCCCGGTCAGTTGCATGCGGAAAGTCTTGATCTCTTGATCAGCCGGATCGGTTGACCCATGCTTTTTGGCATGAGGCACCTCGAACACAAACTCCTTACCTTCCAACCGGGGATTAATCAGATCGACATGCGTGTCGCCCTTGACCTTCCACGAACCGCCTTCGAGCATGAGAAGGTAAAAGATGATATTCCCGCTCAATTTGCCGCCGTGGTCGTTGACGGTCAGCTTGATGCAGGGCTGGTTGTGCAGTTGGGCTGTCCACGTCCCGGCGATCGGGGAGTCAGGAGCAGCGGCCGCCGCAGCCATCAGTGTGGATGCCAGCAGAAATCCAGTAACTATTTTCATAACGCCTCCTTCGTGTCTTGCTATTGTCCTTTGCCCAGGGCCGCGACGCCCAGCGTGCCGCCCAGCCCCATGGTTTCGACCACCGAAGAGGGCACAATCACCATCGAGCCCCTTTCCTTGATCGCCTCATACAACATGTTCATGGCGCGCAGGTGCAGAGCCACAGGATTGTCGACGTAGACTTTGGCGGCCTGCTCGAACTTGGCCGCAATCTCGGTTTCAGCCTGCCCCAGGATGATCCGGGCCTGGCGCTCGCGCTCGGCCTGGGCTTGCCGCGACATGGCATCTTCCAGCGCCTGAGGAATGTGAACATCGCGGATCTCCACCGACTGCACGGTGATTCCCCAGGGATTGGTCTTCTCATCCAGGATGCGTTGCAACTCGTGGCCCAGGATTTCGCGCTCGGTGATCATCTGCGCCAGTTCGTGCCGGCCAATCGATTCGCGCAAGGCCGTCTGGGCGCTCATGGTGATGGCGTCGATAAAATTCTCCACCTCCAGGATCGACTTCTCGACGTTCCACACCACCCAGAAGACGATGGCATCGACGTTCACCGGCACCGTGTCGCGCGTCAGGGCCGTTTCCGCCGTCACTTTCGTTACGCGCACGCGCTGGTCCACGTAGCGGCTCAGGGTGTCCACGACGGGAATGATGGTGAAGATCCCGGGTCCGCGCAGGCCGACGTATCGGCCAAAGCGCAGCAGCGCCACCTTTTCCCACTGGGGTGCCACCTTGATCGCGAAAAAGAAGTAAATGCCCACCAGACTCCCGGCGATGGCGGGCCACGGACGGTCCCAAAGCGCGGTTCCAACCACGCCGGCGATTACACACGCCACGAAGACTGTGGCGCCCACACTACTCACCTGCTGAAGCTTCGCGTGCATGGCTTACCTCCTCTTCCCCAAAGTGGGGTAGCGGTCAAATAAGACTTCCGCGACATCCTGAAGGGTGAACCCTCCCGCTCCGGCGCGGGCTACAAACTCGCTGACCAGTTGTTCAAGTTGTCGCTCGCGTTCCGAGTTATTCTGCCTGACTTGGCGATGCGAAATAAATGTTCCGGTGCCTTGCTGCGTTTCCAGCACACCGCGAATCTCCAGTTCCCGGTAGGCGCGCAGCACGGTGTTGGGATTGATGGCCAGATCCACCGCCACTTGACGGACGGTGGGAAGCTGGTGTCCGGGACGAAGCGCGCCCGTGGCAACCCCGGCCTGCACCTGATCGATAATCTGCCGGTAGACCGGTACGCCACTCTGGAGATCCAGTGTGAACCGGAACGGTGTGGTCGAATTGGAGCGCGACTCTTTCATCTAGAGTTTGAGTGTACTAGTGTACTAGAACAAGGTCAAGCAGAAAATTGAGGCCACCCTCCCCTGTGCAGCATAAGCGTGAACCTAATGCTGGGAAGCACCCGAAAGCCCGCAAAGCGGGCGTTGTCGTTTGGCCCACGGCGAGCCAGCCGTGCGGCAGAACGCGACAGGCAGGATTGATAAGCCCCGAAAGGGGCGACATCCGGCTCCTTTTGCAGGGAGTCGAGTAGGATCGGCGGCAGGTTTTTTCCGTAAGGAATCCCGGATGCCGCCCCTACCGGGGCTGATGAGGTTCGTATGCCGTCAGCATCCCGCGGCTGGCTCGCCGTGGGCTACAGGATGTCGCCACTGCCGTGGCTTCGGATAAGGCCACTTCTCTTAGGTTAACGCCCATGCCCCTGTGCGGCGCCCCGCATGCCAAGCCCGCCAAAAATGAGCCTTCCTCACCTTGACATTCTACCGGAAACGTTGTACCTTCACCTAGTATGTCTACTAAAGAGCAACGAGAACGCATCGAATTGCTGCAAGGCACCCTGGACCTGCTGATCCTCCGCACGCTGCTGCTGGGGCCGGCGCACGGCCATGCCATCGCCAACGCGATCGAATTCAGATCCGACGACGTGCTGCAGGTCGAGCAGGGGTCGCTGTACCCCGCCCTGCACCGGCTCATCAAGCGAGGATGGATTTCCGTCCAGGAGGGCACCTCGGAGAACAATCGCCGGGCCAAGTTTTACCGGCTGACGGCCAAGGGGCGGCGTCAACTGGCGGTTGAGACGAGCAAGTGGGACAAGCTGGCGGGAGCAATCGCACGGATTCTCCTGCCCGTGGAGCAGGAGGGCAAATCATGAGCCGGCGCCAACGCATGATGGAGGACCTCGACCAGGACATCCGCGACTTCATTGAGCGGGAAACCCAGGACAACATCGAGCGCGGCATGTCGGCGGAGGACGCGCACTACGCGGCTCTGCGCAAGTTCGGCAACGTGACCCGCATCAAGGAAGACACGTGGGAAGTGTGGAGTTTCGTTTGGCTTGAGCAATTCTGGCAGGACGTTCGCTTTGGGATGCGAATGCTGGCGAAGAATCCCGGCTTCACACTGGTGGCGGTGCTGACGCTGGCACTCGGCATTGGTGCCAGCACCGCCATCTTCAGCGTGGTCGAGACGGTGCTCTTGCGCGGCAGTCCCTACCGCAACCCCGGCCAGCTCGTTGAGATCGCTGGGCGGGGTCCACAAGGGGAAGGATGGTTCTCGCCTGCCGAATTCAACGACTTGCAAACGCAGCGCGCAAGCTTCGAGGACCTCGCCGCCTATGTCCGGTGGGAATTCCGCGTGCTGAGCGGTGCCGGGGAGCCCGATGAAGTGTGGATTTCGCAGGTCTCCACCAATGCTTTTCACCTGTTGGGTGTCCCTCCGTTCATGGGACGCGCTTTTGCGGAGAATGAGACTCAGGCGGTCATCGTGAGCCAGGGGTATTGGCGCAGCCATTTCGCCGGTGACCCCAAAATCCTCGGCAAAACCCTGGCGCTCGACGGCAAGCCGTACACGGTGATTGGCATTGCTCCGGCGGATCTGGAGTTTCCCGATCCCAGCACCCAGATGTGGGTGCCGCTCGCGTTCAGCGCCGCGCAAGAGGCCAACCGCGAGCATCGCACGCTCCAGGTGGTGGCGCGTTTGCGGCCAGGAATCACCGTGAAGCAAGCCCAGGCCACCGCCGACCTGGAAGCTCACCGCCTCGCCGCGCAGTATCCCAAAACGAACGCGGGCTGGAGCGCCATCGTCAAACCCTTTCAGGCCTGGGAAGTGAGTAGTGCTCTCCGCTCGGCGCTGTGGGCGCTGCTGGGAGCGGTGGCGTTCGTGCTGATGATCGTCTGCTCGAACGTGACCAGCATGTTTCTGGCGCGCGGCACAGCTCGGCAGGGAGAAATGGCCGTGCGGGCCGCCTTGGGCGCCGGCCGGTGGCGGCTCGTCCGGCAACTGATCGTCGAAACGTTTCTGCTGGCGGGTGCAGCCGGTGTTGCGGGATTGGTGTTGGCGTGGTGGGGCATAGGCACGATCGTACGAATATTGCCCCGGTACACCCTGATCGAAGCGCCGGTTCTGCGCCAGGTCGCCATCAATCTCCCCATTCTCGCTTTTGCCATGACCCTCTCCCTGCTTACGGGCATCGCGGTGGGCCTGCTGCCGGCCCTGCGCATTTCACGTCTGAGTTTGAACGAGTCTCTCCAAGAGCGGGGCAGAGCGTCGGGAAGAGGCCCGAAGGGATTGCGCCTCCAGCGCGCGTTGATTGTTTTCGAAGTCGCCCTCGCGCTGGTCCTGCTGGTGGGCGCGGGCTTGATGATTCAGAGCTTCCAGCGCCTGTCCGCAGCTCCCACCGGCTTCCAGCCGGACCATGTTTTGACCGCGCGCGTGCCCCTGGTGAAACACAAGTATGCGGAAGGCCCGCCCTCGGCGGCCTTCTACCAGAGCATCCTGGAACGAATCCAAGCGGTCCCGGGGGTGAGATCCGCGGGGATGGTGAATAACTTGCCCCTCGGAGCTTCAACCACCGCATGCTCCTTCCCCGACCCGCCTGGCTACGTCTTTTGCCGTTCCGTGAGTCCCGGGTATTTTCAGGCCATGGGCATCGCGATCAAATTGGGGCGCGACTTCACCCCGGCGGAGAATCAGAAGGACGCTCCGTGCGTGCGCATCGTCAACGAGACCCTGGCGCGCCGCTACTGGCCGGGTGAGACCGCGGTGGGCAAGCAGGTTCTTCGTGCCTGCCGCAACGATACGCCCGCCTTGATCGTGGGCGTCGTCGCTGATTCCCAACAGAAGTCGGTGGATTCGAAAGTAGTTCCTGAAATGTACATGCCCTACGCCGAAAAACCGTTCGCATCTTTCCTGGTGACGTTCGTGGTCCGTACCTCCGCGAACCCCGTGAATGTGGCCGCCGCCGTGCGTCGCGCGGTAGCGGAAATCGACCGCGATCAACCGGTCATCCAGATCCGCACGCTGCAAAACGTTGTGGCGGAGACGCTCTGGCGGCCGCACCTTTCCGCGATCTTGATGGGCGTCTTCGCCGCTCTGGCCCTGGTGCTCTCCGCCGTCGGCATCTACGGGGTGTTCTCTTATTCGGTCGGCCAGCGTACCCACGAAATCGGCATTCGCTCCGCACTGGGAGCAACGCGGGGCGATATCCTCCGCTTGGTGCTGGAAGAGGGAATGATTCTTGCGCTCCTGGGGGTGGGCATAGGCACTCTCGCCGCGCTCGGCCTCACACGACTATTGGCAGGCTTACTCTACGGCATCCGCCCGCGAGACCCGCTCACATTTGTGTCTTTGTCGTTGCTGCTGGCAGGGGTGGCGCTCTTTGCGTGTTTCGTCCCCGCCCGCCGGGCGACAAAGGTCGATCCCATGGTCGCGCTGCGGCATGAGTGAGGGAGGAAAGCCATGAGTCGCTGGGCTCGATTGTTAAGCCGCCGCCAACGCATGATGGAGGACCTCGACCAGGACACCCGCGACTTCATTGAGCGGGAAACCCAGGACAACATCGAGCGCGGCATGTCGCCGGAGGAAGCGCACTATGCGGCTCTGCGCAAGTTTGGCAACGTGATGCGGGTGAAGGAAGAGACGTGGGAGGTGTGGAGTATGGTCTGGCTCGAACAGCTCTGGCAGGACGTCCGCTTTGGCCTGCGCATGTTGCGCAGATCGCCCGGCTTCACGTGCGTCGCCATTCTCACACTGGCCCTCGGCATCGGCGCCAATACCGCGATTTTCTCGATGGTGAACAGCGTGTTGCTGCGGCCGCTTGCCTATCGCGAGGCGCAGCAGCTTTACCTGGTGCGTGAAATCATCCCGGAACTGAGCCAGACGTATCCCACGGTTCCGGCCAACTTGCCGAACTTCCGGGTTTGGCAGCGCGATTGCCACTCGTTTGAGGATGTCGCGATTGTTGAGCCGTTCACTATGACGTTGACCGGCTACGGCGAAGCGGAGCAGATTTCCGGCGGCCGGGCTTCCGCAAATCTCTTTGACGTGTTGGGCATCGTGCCGGAGCTGGGCCGCACGTTTCTGCCGCAGGAAGACACCCCCGGCAACGACCATGTGGTGATCCTCACTGATTCGTTCTGGCGCGACCGCTTTCAGGGCGATCCGAAGATCGTGGGCCGCTCGATTACCCTCAATGGCAAGTCCTTCCAGGTCGTGGGTGTTCTGCCCGCTTTGTTCCGATTCCCCAAAGGTGCTCAATTGGGTGCCCTGACGGAATTTCCCCCGCGGACGGATTACTTCAAGCCGCTCGGGCTCGATCCGAAAGAATTCGATGTGATCGGAGAATTCGATTTCGCCGCCATCGCCCGGCTAAAACCTGGGACGAACGCGGGGCAGGCACTCGCCGAGCTTAACGTGATTCAGGCAAGGATTGCGAAGGACGCCAAGGAGGAGGTGGGCCTTCGCGCCGAGATCATTCCTCTGGAAAGCCAAGTGGTAGGAACGGCACGGCGCGGGCTTCTGCTCTTGCTCGCGGGTGTGGGGGCAGTGCTCCTGATCGTTTGCCTGAACCTGGCGAACCTGCTGCTGGTGCGCGTTCCAGCCCGGGTGCGGGAGGCGGGAATTCGGACGGCGCTGGGAGCTTCACGCACTCGACTGGCGCGGCAACTGCTGACCGAGAGCGCCTTGCTCGCGATACTTGGAGGAATCCTGGGCGTTGGCCTCGCATATTTTGGGCTGCGGTGGCTGGTGGCCGTGGCGCCCGCCAATCTGCCGCGGATGGATGAAGTGCACGTGGATGCGCGCGTGCTGTGGTTCACGGTCTGCGTCTCCATGCTGACCGGAATCCTCTTCGGCGCCCTACCCGCGTGGCGCGTGGCGCACGCCGAGCCGCAACAGGCCTTGAAAGCCGGCGCCGTAACCATCACAGAGAGCCGCCCCGTCCGCCGCTTGCGGGAATCGCTGGTCGGCTTCGAAGTCGGCGTCGGTACCCTGCTCCTTATCATGGCCGGCCTGCTCACCACGAGCATGGTCCGGTTGCTGGGCGTTGATAAGGGATTCACCACGGCGCAGGTGCTCGCCGTGGACGTCAACCTGCCTCCGCAAAGTTACACGAAGCTCGAGCAGAAAGAAGAGTTTTACGAAAACGTGCTGACGCGAGTGCGCGCCCTTCCCGGAGTGAAATCCGCGGGCTGGATCAGCAAGCTGCCGCTCGAAGGACAAGAGCAGGTGGACGGCATCAGCGTGCCCGGCCGCACGACGAAGGGCTTACCCGATGCCATCGCGAATTATCGCTACGTGAGTTCCGGATATTTTCAGTCAATGGGTATTGCTTTACGCCAAGGCCGCTTGATCGAGCCCGCCGACCGCGACCGCCACCTGGCTGTCATTTCGGAAAGCGTCGCGCAGAAAGTCTGGCCGGGCGAAAACCCTCTCGGCAAGCAATTCCACCCGGGAGAAGAACACCGGCCTCTCACGGAAGTAATTGGTGTCGTTGCTGACATTCGGACGGTTGCTCTCGACGAACCTCCCTTATTGATGGTCTATCAACCGGCCGGGCCGGGGTCCCCAAACTGGTGGGGCATGAGTGCGTCGCTGGTGGTGCGCTCGACGATTGCGCCCGCAGCACTGGGCACGGCAGTGCGCGGGGCGATCCGGAGCGTGGATTCCGGGGTGCCGATCGTGCACCTGCGTCCGATGGGCGAGATTGTGTCAGAATCGGTGGGCGCCCGACGCTTTCAAATGGGGCTGGCGTCGCTGTTTGCCGTCTTCGCGCTGCTGCTCGCGGCGCTGGGAATCTACGGCGTGGTGGGGTACTCGGTGGCGCGGCGCCGGCAAGAATTGGGAATCCGCATGGCGCTGGGCGCGCGAGGTTCTGATCTGCGGAACTTGGTTCTGCTCCAGGGGATGTCGCCGGTCGTAGTGGGATGGGCAGCAGGCGTTTTCGCGGCCCTAATCGCGGGCGGGGTAATTCGCAGTCTGCTGTTCGGCGTTACCGCACAGGATCCGCTGACCCTTGCGAGCGTGACCCTGGTCGTAATGGCCTCCGCAGCGCTGGCGTGTTACATCCCGGCGCGGCGCGCGACCAAGGTCAATCCTATGGTGGCGTTGCGATACGAATAGTGGTTCGCGCGGGCCCCCTCGCTGTGAAAAACCGTGCCACGAGCATCGCGGCACTCCTCTTTCACCTGTTCCGGGCCGCCGAAAGCGAGCCTGGCCAATCGCCGCGCGTCCGCCGGATCATGCCCCTGCGCGATCAAGTCGGCCGTGTGTTCGTCAAGATGGAAGCGCAGTTCCTTTTCGAGTTGTTCTTCCATCTGCTTTCGCCGCCAGAGGCGCTGCCACCACGTCATGGCGCACCTCCTTCGGCCATGCCGAGGATGAGGCCGACGGCCTCGGTCAAACGCTGCCAGCTCGCGGTCTCCGTTGCGAGCTGCGCCCGCCCTTTTTGCGTTAAGCGATAAAACTTGGCCTCGCGCCCACTCTCGGTCTGTCTCCAGTCCGCCGTCAGAAAGGCCCGGTTTTCGAGCCGGTGCAACGCCGGATAGAGCGACCCTTGCGGAACCTGGACCACTTCGCGCGACACCCGTTGCAAGCGTTGTGCGATCGCATATCCGTGTACCGGACCAAGCCCGATGACTTTCAGAATCAATAAATCCAGAGTGCCTTGCGGGAGATCCGATTCCGGCTCCACCATCGCCTATACCTCCGACTTCTACATATTAACGCAATGACCGGTAGAAGTGCAAGGTATGGATCAGCATCACTTCAAAGAGGTAGCGGGGCGGCCCCGCAGGGGCCGAAGGTCACTAGCCATGGGAGAAACTCGTGGACTTGGGTTTCTACGTTTTTCCCGCAGTGCCAGCCGGGGTGAGAAGGCGCCAAGGGAGTTGAATGTCGCGAGGCCGCAACTCCGATTTTCCTACCGGCAGGAAAGTGCACTCCAGCTTGTTGTTTTCTTCCTACCGGTAGGAATTGATGCAATTATTCTCTTGACACGTAACCTGGGTTTCCCGTTACCCTGAGGAGTGCGGAGGGGCATAGGCGCTGGAATAACCGTTAGCGATGCCCGAGAGCCACGGTAGCGGGCGACTTATGGTGGCCCACGGCAAGCTAGGCGTGGCATCAGGAGCAAGATGAGCTTGGGAAACGCTTTCACGACCCTTGAATGTTGATGAAAAGACAGGCAGTTAGCGAAACAATCAAGAGCTTGGCGGCGGTCCTGGCATGGAGCTAAGTCATTGAAAAGAAGGAACTTAAAAAATGTCTGGGGAGGAGCCGGAAAACACCTCAGTATCCTTGAATGTTGATGGAAATAAAGCCAGTTAGCGAGAAAATAGGAAAAAGGCCGCGTCCCCAGCGTTTTGCTAAATCATTGAAAACACACTAGTTAAAAAAAGATCGCGGAACAGGCGCGAAAAACTCCTCGCAACCCTTGAATGTTGATGAAAAGACAGGCAGTTAGCGCAAAGCCGGGAGGATAGCTACAATTCTAGCCTATATACAAGCCTTTGAAAACAAGGCACTTAATGAAACAGGTCGGCACGATCGGGGAAAAGGGGGGAATATTTTTATCCGAGTTCTATTTTGCATGTAGTTGAAAATAAGCGAGATAAATAATTGATTTGGATCAAATTCCCGGGGACCCTTGAATGTTATAGAAAAATAAAGCACTTATCGGCGCGACCCTAGAATGTTATTGAAAAGAAATAAGATGAGAAGGAAACCCCACAAAGCGGCTACAGGCGCAAGGACGAATTTCCGGACCGGCGCGGAAGACGCAGGACAAATGACCCGATCAAAATGTACAAACTGGAGATTCGACACCGTAGGGGCCGAATCTCTGTCCGCCCCGCTGCCACAACTTTGACGGGACCCCACTTGGAGCGCAATATTGTTTGCATTGTGCAAATAATGTTGATAATTTATCCATAGTCTCAGGGAAGTCCAAACAAAAAAAGACGGGCGGGGTGTCCGGTAAGTATCGTCGAAACCATGACGACTGGCCAGTTCACGCAGGCTAAGAAGGCGATGTTGGACTTTCTCCCCGAATTCTGGGATTGCCGCGGTTGGGGAATCGGGGTAAGGGTGGTCATGAGCGCGACGATGTGGCGGCGGCACCCGATCGGTTCGGCTGGGATAGCGGCTATGGCACGTATGGGTGGTTCGACCCCACGGTCGTGGATGAAGAATTCCTTGAACAGGTCTGATTGGATAACGGCATCGGCTCCAGGTCCGGTAAACTTGGTTTGTCCCGACCAAGGATAGCCGGGAAAGGAGCCGAGCCATGAACATTA
>Ga0209039_10004374_pt1 | contig 10376 bp, 12 predicted proteins | sample BogFormECP12_OM1_FD_188238 | JGI IMG/M metagenome (GOLD analysis project Ga0209039, IMG submission 188238) | Bog forest soil microbial communities from Calvert Island, British Columbia, Canada - ECP12_OM1 (SPAdes) (version 2) | ecosystem: Environmental > Aquatic > Freshwater > Wetlands > Bog ... | reverse complement strand
AGCTTGACGCTCTTCCCCTGAGAGAGATGAACCTCAGCCTCCCTGAGCATCCTGATGATCTGCTCCACTGTAAAACGATTACGCTTCATCCTGACCTCCATGTTTGGCCCAGGCCTTACTCTATACTAACTTAGAACCTGGACCAGTTTTTGGGGGGCAGGCCAATGAATCCTCCGGATCTCTGCCACCACATTCCTGGCCATGTCAGCTCCTCTCTCTTCCTGGCCCAAGCCAACAATCCGGAACCGACAGGCACGTCAAGATCATCAATGACACAATCTCGAGTCACCAACCCTCCTCGAAGAAATCTCCATCCCGACTCCCATTTGCGCTGACGTCGCACAGACACAGGATCGGTTCCCACTCTACATGAGCCAAGAGCAGGCGTTACCCTCTCCCTCATCTTCTTCGTCAGAGGTGATGCTCTTGAGCGATTGATCCGGTGGCATCAGTCATTCAGCAGGGCCGTCATGCCTCTAACACCATAAGAACGGGAGACGGATAGCCTCGACGGCGAGATCATTTCCAATCTGAGAAACTTTTTTATCGCCGGTGCATCTGAACGATAAAATGGTGAATGGCCAAATTGGTGAAAGTTTTTGGCTGAGTGAGATTCAGGTCCATTAATTAGTTCGGAAGAGGGGGAAATTGCAACAATTTCAAGTAACGCAAGAAAATCACCATCTGGACTCCAATGGTTAGGAGCTTGGCGGTCGTTAGCGAGACTGTGGGGGGGTAATATGGCCGGGCTCGTGACGTGGGTGGCCAAGCAGCGTGGCACCTGCTCAAGACGATATCGTATTCAAGGAGGAAATCTATGAAACTGAGTTCCGCATGGTGTGGGTCGTTAATATGCGGCCCTCTGGCAATAGTGCCTACCCAAGCGGCTCAGACGCGAGGCCTACCGCTACCCCAACCTGAGTCTATAACGGTTGATCGGTCGCTTTCTAAGGCAGATGCTGCGCAAATGATTAAAACGGCACGTTTGTTCTATGCGTTTTGGGATACAGGAAACGCGGCGTACGTCGCGGCCGCGGTGGACAGCGATTTCCGTGACAATACACTGCCGGAAGGACGACCTCAAGGCCCCAAAGGCTTGCTGTACGCTTCGTAGACTTTCCGACGTGCCGTACCCGACCTCCATTGCAAGATCGAGGACCTGCTGGTAAGCGGCGATAAAGTCACCGCGCGGCTGACGTTTACCGGCACTCACAAAGGTGAGTTCATGGGCCACCCGGCGACCGGCAAGCCTGTGAGGTTCTTTGCAATCGACATACTGCGTATTCGAGGTGGAAGGATTGTTGAGGATTGGCATCTCGAAGACAACCTAACCTTGTTGGAACAACTAGGTTAGGTTCCTTGAAGAAGTAGGAGGACCAGGCCATGGATCGCCGCGCATTCTTGCAGACGAGCATCTTAACCGCTGCGGCGATGGTTACGACATCCGCCGCCAGAGCTCCCCGGCCAAGACGAATTCGAAAGGAGGGGATTGAAATGAAGAATTCAGGCGCTTTTTGGCCGAACGGAGCGCGCCTAGTGGTCTCCGTCTCAATGCAGTTTGAAGCAGGTGCACAGCCCGAGCGGGGCGCGGAGAGTCCGTTCCCGGTCATCGACACCAGATATCCGGATCTCCCCGTCGCAAAGTGGTACGACTATGGATTCAAAGAAGGAATCCCTCGGATGTTAGATATGTTTGACCGAGTTGGGGTGAAGGTCACTTCTCACATGGTCGGCGCAGCGGTGGAGAGAAATCCTCAACTTGCAAAGGAGATCGTGGAGCGCGGGCACGAAGCGGCAGGACATGGGCAAACATGGACGCCGCAGTTCTCGATGACACCCGAGGAGGAGCGCACCTCCTACCAAGCGAGTATCAAAACGATCGAAACCGCAACCGGTACACGCCCAGTAGGTTTCAACGCCTTCTGGTTGCGTGGCACGCCTCGCACGCTCGAGATCTTGCAAGACCTTGGATTTATTTATCACATCGACGATGTCAGTCGTGACGAACCTTTTTTAGCCCCTGTTCGGAATAAGCCGTTCGTAGTGGTGCCCTATACGATCCACATGAATGACATCGTGAACTATGAAGGCCGTCATTGGACGGGTGCGCAGTTCGCAAGCGAATTGAAATACGAGTTTGATCAGTTGTATGCCGAGGCCGCGACACGTCGCCGCATGATGTCCGTCAGTGCGCACGACCGCATCTCTGGTCGTCCCGCTCGAACCAAGGTTTTGGAAGAGTTCATTGTCTACGCTCAGAAGCAGCCCGGGGTTGTTTTTCTACGCAAGGACCAAATCGCGCGATTCGCTCTTGAGAGTTCAGCCACGCCACGCGAGGGTTGGTAGGGTACAAGGCCAGAAGCGACACTCAAAGGATGAAACTCGGGTGATCTGATGGTACGAGTCGCGCTCGTCACGGGAGGCGGTCCAGTATGAGGACATCATCGGAACAGAACAGCTATGAAGGAAACACACAAGCATCTATCCGACGGCACACCACGCGGTGGTGCGTCTGGTCCGGGAAGGCCTGCGTAACCGCAGGGCCGGACCTTCGGGGATGAGCGGGATCTGTTCATCTACCCGTGGATGACACCTGAGTCAGCGGCACAGCTCGATCAGTTGCGAGATGGTGAGCTGTCGTACATGAAGATCAAGGGCGCCTTTACTCTGGCGGTGGTTGGGGACATCATCGACTCTTATCCGATCGCTGACCTGCAGGAGCCAGCTGTTCAGAGCGTGCTTAGCATCATCAGGAGCGCAGACGTGGCCTTCGGCAACATGGAAGCCAACGTCACCGGCTACGTCAGCGCTACCGGGTAGGTCGGCGGGCTCACCGGGCCCAAGCTGATCGCGATCAGCAAGCGTGACCTTGCGAGAGGATTTGATGAGTGGATTTAAGTTGCAGCGCCTGGGGCTGGTGATGGAGCCGGAGCCGGGTAATCCCCAAGAAATCGAAGGCGTCCTGAATCCGGCTGCCGTTCGTGGCCCTGATGGTGAGCTCTACCTCTTCCCGCGGCTGACAGCGCGGGGCAATTACTCGCGCGTCGGCATTGCCCGAGTACGGTTCAATGAAGCCGGCGATCCGGCAGGCGTCGAGCGGCTCGGCATCGCACTAGAGCCGGAAGCCGATTATGAGCGGCGGCCCGACGGCAGCGGTGGCTGCGAGGATCCTCGTATCACCTTCGTGGAACCGCTGCAGCGCTACATGATGACTTACACGGCACTATCGCCCCAAGGCCCACGGATCGCCCTGGCCATATCGGATGACCTCTTCCGCTGGCAGCGTCTGGGGCTAGCGACCTTTGCTCCGTATCACGGCATCGAATTCTCCGGAGTGGATAACAAAGATGCCAGCCTCTTCCCCGTAGCCATTCCTAATCCATCCGGCCGGCCGGAACTGGCCATTCTCCATCGGCCGCTTTTTCCGGGCACTCGTCCGGAGGAAACCTGCTTCCACCCCGCGTCTCGTGAGGTGGATCTCCATCGAGAAAGCATCTGGATTTCCTACTGCCCAACGGCCTTGGGAAGCAGTGAACCAAATCGCCTCTGCCAGTTTACCTCTCATCATCGGCTGGCGGCTCCGGTGTCGCCCTGGGAGCGGCTCAAAATCGGCAGCGGCACTCCGCCCATCCTAACCCGACACGGCTGGCTGATCATTTACCACGGCGTGAGCGAAATGGCGGAGCCGAGCAGCGACGGACATCAGCTGTGCTACTCGGCCGGGGTGATGGTGCTCTCGAAGGAGCATCCGCGCGTGATCCGTTATCGTTCGGCGGAGCCGGTGTTGACGCCGGTGTTGCCGGAAGAACGCGGCGGGACCATCGCCAACGTCGTGTTCCCCACCGGCATCGACCGGAGCGACGATCTTGGCTCACCGGACCGCTTCGACGTCTATTATGGGATGGCTGACGACCGGATTGGCGTGGCACGCCTTGACATGCCGGATTTCGTACCGTCGGAAGGAGTCGCCGACCCGCCGGCCACGGTGCGTTCAGCACAGACCGCGTCGATGATTATCCGGCCACAAAGTTAAAGCTCGTACCAACGAGCAGCGAGAGAAAGGTCAGCCGTTAGCAGAGTGACTTTAGGAAAGGAGTAAGAGAGGTGCCTGAGATCGAACACTACGATATCCTCGTTATTGGAAGCGGTGAAGCGGGTAAATACCTGGCTTGGACACTGGCGAAGGCGGGCCATAGAACAGTGGTGGTCGAGCGGAAGCTAATTGGGGGGGCGTGCCCTAACATTGCCTGCCTGCCGAGCAAAAACGTGATTCATTCCGCCAAAGTAGCCTCTTTGGCCAGGCGTGGCGCGGAATTTGGACTCGAAACAGGGCCGATCGTTACAAACATGGAGGGTGTCCAGCGCCGCAAGCGGCTGATGGTCGATGGACTGATTCAGATGCATCTCGACAGATACAAAGCTAGCGGCGCAGAACTGATCATGGGAGAGGCCTACTTTATTGCTTCGAGAACTGTTGAAGTCAGACTGAACAGTGGCGGCGTTAGGGGAATCGTCGGCGATCGGGTTTTTCTCAATTTAGGTACCCGTGCGGCTTTGCCTGATTGGCCCGGCCTGGCGGCGGCCCAGCCTATGACCCACGTCGAAACTCTCGATCTCGACCGACTGCCAAACCATCTCATTGTCTTGGGCGGAGGTTTTGTCAGCCTTGAACTTGCACAGGCCATGCGTCGTTTAGGCTCAAGCGTGACCGTGATTGAAAGAGGCCCGCAGATCGCCAGCCACGAGGACCCTGACGTTGGAGGCGCGCTTTTGGAGTTATTCCATGACGAGGGAATCGATGTATTACTAGCAACGCAAGTCAGCCGGGTCGAGGGGCTCTCAGGCCAGCACGTCCTGGTCCACACCCAAACCACCAAGAGCGAGGCAGTCATCGAAGGAACGGACCTTCTCGTCGCTGTAGGCCGGACCCCAAACACTCAGGGCATCGGACTCGATCAGGCAGAAGTGGAGCTAAACGAGCAGGGTTATATCAAGGTCAATGAGCGCCTAGAGACAACTGCTGCGAATGTCTGGGCAATGGGCGAATGCGCCGACAGCCCGAAATTTACGCACGTCTCCTTTGACGATTTCCGGGTCGTGTACGACAACCTAAACGGAGGCAATCGGACCACGAGAAACCGATTGGTGCCTTTCTGCATGTTTACCGATCCGGTACTGGCACGGGTAGGATTGAACGAATCCGAGGCAAAGAGTCGCGGGATTGGATATCGCCTGGTCCGGATGCCCATGGCCAACATCCTGAAGACCAGGACTCTCTCTGAGCCTCGTGGTTTTTTGAAAATGCTCATCGGCGCACAGAGTGATGAGATTTTGGGATTCACAGTATTCGGCGCTGAAGGAAGCGAACTGATGGCGATTGTCCAGACCGCCATGGTTGGAAACTTGCCATATACGACGCTACGCGAGGCGATTTTCACCCATCCCACAGTCGCCGAAGGACTAACCGCGCTCTTGGCAAACGTTCCTGCGAAGGCTACCCGGCAGTTGTCTTAAGTATCTGCCACTTGGCGCCTCGAGGTCGGGCCCATTAGGCGCAGCACGCAAGCCTGGCGGCGGGGACGTTCACCGCGCCCGTGAGCCGCCCTCTTGTCGGTTTGGCGCTCTCTGCTCTCGTCCACGGCAGCAACTTCATGGAGTCTTTCGGGTCCCGTAGGACCGCACGGTAATGAACTACCCCCATTTTCCTGGCAACGGCTCGGTAGCTGCGGGTCTGAATCCAGGGCTATTCGCTGTAGTCTCGAATCAGCCGGGAACCGATGACGAAAAAAGTGACTGCATACAGGAAAAGAACCGCCAGCGATAGCAATGCAGGTGAATCAATCGAATTCTGGCGAATGAGGAAGTTGGTATGCGTCAGAGGGAAGACCCAAACCACTGCCTGCAGCGGTTCCGGTATCCGATCCACCGGAAAGAACGTCCCGCTGAAAAATGCCATAGGCAGAATGAAGAAGTTGTTATAAGTGGCCGTATCTTCATGCGACTTCGTAAGCATTCCGGTGATCACTCCCAGACTGGCAAAGAGGAAACAGTTGAGCAGAAGGGTCAGGACGAAAAGCGGCGTGATCGACAGATGGCTGGCCGTAACGAAGCCCACGATCAGGATGAGGCCCGAGGCGAACAGTCCCTTTACCATTCCCGCCAGCACTTCTCCGACCATGATGGCGGATGGTCGTATGGGGGCTTGGATGAAAACCTGAAAGTTCTTGAAGTACAGCCGGTTAAGGTTCAGGGCATTGGCCACCCAGGTGTAGGAATTCATCATTGAACTCATGGCTACGAGCCCCGGAATCAGGTAGCTGAGATAGTCCGCACCCTTTATCTGCACCATCCGACCGAGGCCCAGACCGAACGTGAGGAGATAAATGATCGGTAGAAGCATCGCGGAGAAGAGATAGCTGATCCTCAGGAGCTTTCTCCTGAACAGGAGCATCTCGCGCAGAAAAATAGGATACCAGGCGCCTCCGATCATTCGATGCGCTCCCCCGTGAGTTTAATGAATACGTCCTCGAGATTGGACTTCCTTATCTTGACCTCGCAGTCCGTACAGAGCACCAGACTGTTTGCCTCTTCACGATCCTTGCACATCTGCTGTATGAGCTTGCCCTCATCATTTACGAATTCGACGATATACTCACCGACGGTCTCCTTGAGGTTGTCTGGCGTGTCGAGCGCAATGAGCGAGCCTTTGTCAAGAATGCCCACCCGATCGCAGAGCGCTTCGGCTTCCTCGATGTAGTGCGTGGTGATCACGACTGTCCGGCCTTCAATGCGAGTCTTGCGGATGATGTCCCACACTTGACGTCTGATCTGTGGGTCCAGGCCGATGGATGGCTCGTCGAGGAAAAGTACCGACGGCTCTGTAAGAAGCGACCTCGCGATAAGGAGGCGACGCTGCATGCCGCCCGAGAACCGTGTCACCAATTCGGCTCGTCGCTCCCAGAGATCGACAAGATGAAGACACGAGCGGATCTTCGTCTCAGGATCGGGCACCCCATGCAGCATACTGTAGATTAGGAGGTTCTCATGCGCGGTGAGGTCCAGGTCGAGATTGTTCTCTTGCGGCATAACACCCATCAGCCTTTTGACTGCAATTGGATTTTTTACCACATCGTGACCGGCTATGAGGGCACGACCCCCATCGGGCTTCGAGAGCGTGGTGAGTACCTTTATGGTCGTCGTCTTGCCGGCTCCATTGGGCCCCAAAAGGCCAAAGACACTCCCCCGTCCGACCCTGAAAGAGACGTTGTCGAGCGCCGTTATGTTGCCGTATTGTTTGGTCAATCCCGTGACTTCTATCATGATACACAGAGCCTCAGCACGAAGACTTTCTCAAATTGCATGTCAGCGGGCTTTTCGATGCGGTACAAATATAATTTCAGGCCAACCTTGATTTGCCCCTGAATCATGTACCACTCGTTAAGTTAAAGGTATAGTCCCTTGGCCTTCTGGAATAGAGAAAGGATGAGCGGGTGTGGTACACGCGGTCCATGTTGTGAGTATAGCCTCGGGAGCGGGCGGTAGTTCGATGAGCTGCGAGGTCTTAAGGCGTCGTCGCGGCTTGGCCGGGATTTTTGACGGCACCCGGTGCACCTCATATCGCGAAGCCACCCCTTCCTGATGCCATACTCACAACGTGGATCATCCACGCTCCCCAGCAGATTCTCTCCCTCACCCAGAAGGACAACGGACTATACCTCTAACTGACCATGTGATACAAAATCCTGGGGCAGGTCAATGCTGCAGGGATGTTCAGGAAGAGGTCGGAGGAAAAGAACATGAAGGCGGTCGGATTCAATGGCAGCCCAAGGAAGGATGGAAACACCGCTGTATTGATCCAGAAAGTCTTTCGTGAGATGGAGAATGAGGGAATAGAAACGGAGTTTGTTCAGCTTTCCCACAAGAGCATTCATGGCTGTGCATCGTGTTACCAATGTCTTGAGAAAAAGAATGAACAATGTGCCGTGCACGATGACGCGGCAAACGACTATATCGAAAAGATCATTCGTGCACAGGGTGTTGTCTTGGGATCTCCTGTGTACTTTATGGATGTCACACCTGAGATGAAGGCATTGATCGACCGGGTAGGTTTTGTTTCCAGATCCAATGGGGGGATGTTCAGGAACAAGGTGGGCTGCCTGGTGGCCGCGGCGCGCCGGACGGGCGCCGTGCACACTCTGGACACCATGAGTCATTTCTTTCTGAGTATGGACATGATCATTGTCGGCCGTGCCATCGGTATAGGCCGGGACAAGGGTGATGTGGAGAAGGATGAGGAAGGCAGGCTGCTGGCAGAGCTTCTGGGGAAAAGGATGGCATGGGTGTTAAAGAGGATTTACGGGTGAGATATTTTCTCGCAGAGACGCAGTGAAGAGCTATTCCTTTCCAATGGCGATCCGCCATTGGAAGAACGCTCGTCGCTTCGAGGGGTCTTACGCCGCTGTCGTTTGTTGTTTCTACCTCCGCTTCCCCAATTCGCTCCGGATGTGATCACGGCTGATCGCTCTCCATGTGGCGCTCTTTTGTTCGTGCGACAAATGAAGTGCTCATTAAGAATCTTTTTCTTTACCGGTGCATCTACAAATTTAAGTTACGAATGGGCCAAATTGGGAAAGTTTTGGGCCGAGTGAGATATGGAGCCATCAGTTAATTAAGAATGAAAGAGGGAAATCGCTACCGATTCTCGTAATGCAAGAGAATCATTAGTGAGACAAGTGCCGGACACAAAGCAGGTGCCGGACGCACAAAGCAATCGGAAGTGAATGACACAATGAAAATTGTACTGGCTCTGGTCGGAGCGGGTCTCGTCTTGATCGTCCTGTGGGATGCCTTCGAGACAATCATTCTTCCCCGCCGCGTGACCCGCCGGATTCGCTTGACCCGTCTTTTCTATCATAACACATGGATAATCTATTCCAGCTTGGTTTCTTTCTTGCTCTCAGGCAAACGCCGAGACGCCTATTTCAGCTACTACGGCCCTCTCTCATTACTCGTGCTGATTGGTCTATGGGCTTTAGGTCTGATAGTGGGCTTCGCATGCCTTCATTGGGCCGGAGGTTCCGGCCTAAACATTCCGCACGGCCGGCAAAGCTTTCTTACCGATCTGTATCTAAGCGGGACAACCTTTTTTACGCTTGGGTTGGGTGACGTTGTCCCTCGTACGACCCTTGCAAGGTTTCTTGTTGTCCTTGAGGCCGGTGTGGGATTTGCTTTTCTGGCTCTGATCATCGGTTATCTTCCGCCACTCAATCAATCCTTTTCTCGCCGTGAGGTAACTATTTCTTTACTGGATGCACGGGCAGGTTCGCCGCCGTCGGCAGCGGAAATGTTACTCCGGCATAGGGACACCCCCGAGATGGAGGCTCTGCAAGAGCTTCTCCACGAGTGGGGACTATGGTCAGCGGAATTCCTTGAGATTCACTTGTCTTATCCAGTACTTGCTCATTTTCGTTCACAGCACGACAACCAGTCATGGCTTGCGGCCCTGACAACTATTCTTGACACGACTGCATTGCTAATGACGGGAGTTGAGGGGGCCTGCGAGCGCCAAGCACAGCGGACATTTGCTATGGCGCGACCTACAATCGTGGATCTTGCCATCGTGTTTTTCACTCCTCCTCGCGAGCCAGAGCAAGACCGTCTCTCTCCGAAGGATTTGGCCCATCTGCGCTCGGCATTGTCTTCGTCCGGTTTGAAACTACGCGAAGGTAGGGATGCAGACCAAAAGCTGGCAGACCTGCGCAAAATGTACGAACCCGATGTTTGTTCGTTGTCCGAATATTTTCGCGTTAGCATTCCGCCTTGGATGCACCCTGTCACCTATCCGGACAATTGGCAAATGAGCGCATGGGAGCCAGCTTCACGCCTCTCACGCAAACGCGAAACAGGGCACTTCTAATTGTTAATTAACGGAGGATTGCAATGAACGAAATGAGAAAGATTCGGAAGGCATTAAAGAGCAAGCCCATCGAGCGTATCATAGCCAAAGAGGGGCGTGGCGTATAAATAAAGGGGGTTTGAACATGGTGGAAAAAGGTTTGACGCTGATACAGCGGGTGGCAATCTGCTTCGCGGCGGGGGTTATAGGCGGACTGGCCGTGGTCCTTTTCAGCCGCGTCCTGTTTGGGCTCGGAGTTAGCGCGGCATTCGGGGTAAAGGCCCCTATCTCCTTGAAATCGCCGGATATATACAGGCCGCTCTTCTGGGCCGGGCTGTGGGGTATCCCGTTCGGGCTCTTTATGAAGACCGTCTGGAAGCGACTCTACCTGTTCGGTCTTCTATACTTCCTCGCGCCGGTGCTGGCGTTGTTTTTAATCTTCCTGCCGATGAGCGGCGCGGGGTATTTCGGGCTTCGGCAG
>Ga0209039_10004373_pt1 | contig 10379 bp, 8 predicted proteins | sample BogFormECP12_OM1_FD_188238 | JGI IMG/M metagenome (GOLD analysis project Ga0209039, IMG submission 188238) | Bog forest soil microbial communities from Calvert Island, British Columbia, Canada - ECP12_OM1 (SPAdes) (version 2) | ecosystem: Environmental > Aquatic > Freshwater > Wetlands > Bog ... | reverse complement strand
GAGTGCGCGCGCGAGTGCAATCGAACGATCAGCAGTCCCACCAGAACCGCGCTGACCAGCATCACCACCCGGATGTAGAGGCCGGCGTGAAAGGCCTGGTCCCCGGCAGCGATCCGAAGCAGGCCCGAGCTGGCGCTGACGGTGCAGAATCCGAAATAGATTCTTTCCATCCATCCGCGGGAAATGAGTAAGAGCCACAAAAGAATGGCGGAGACGATGCTAAAGATTCCGCAGAGAATCCACGTGCCTCGCGACACCGTGGACGGCACCCAGATGCCGGCGGCGGGATTGGCGGCAACCATCTGCCGGACAGCAATCAGGAGGAACACGACGGAATGCACCAGTGCGACGATGGCGCGCTTGCGGTTGGTGAGAATGGAAAATCCGGCCATGCCTATCCACAACTGTACCGGAAACGGCGGACCTCAGGCTGTGATCCAGATCACGCGAGGCGCCAACCATGCTGGGCCGCGGCGGTAAAGAACGATTGCCCTGTCGGCGCCCCGCGTCTCGAAAACCGCGAGACGTGGGGCACCTGCGGAGGAACGTTTTGGCTTGGCCGTGTTCGTGGTTCTTGGAGGGACCTTCGGCTGGGAAGAAGTCAAAGGCCGCGGACAAGTGTGTCCGCGCCATACGAACCTGCCATTACACTGGGAGGCGCTGGTTTGGTTTTGACAAGAGGTTTAGGGTCGGGGAGAATGGCGGGTGTCCGTGCCTGCCGGGAAAACTCAGAGCGGTTTCAGGGTTACTGTAAGCCGCGGCTGGTTTCGGGAAGGGCACGACTTCACAACTTGCGGAAAAACTCGAAAATGTGCGGGTCGCCGTGGAAGAGCGGCCCTTCAGGGCCGCGTAAGCCGAGCGAAATCAACGCGGGCTTTAGCCCCGGTGGGATTGTCGGCGGCGAGGCCAACAGCAAGTGTGAAAATGTCTGGGATTACACGATCGGTGAAAATGTTCTAATTCACAAACTTTGGAGAGGAAAAATTATGAAGAAAACGATTGCAGCTGCCGTTCTTTCTGTGTGTCTGTCGTTTGTTGCCGGGATCGCGGTTGCCGATAGGGTTCGCGACTGGCGCGACCTGGAAGCTGCCCATAACCACGTGAAAGAAGCGATCCATGAGTTGGACCGTGCTCGCGAAGCCAACCACTACGATATGGCTGGGCATGGCGCGAAGGCGGAAGAGCATCTGCGGGCGGCGGAGCGCGAACTGCACGAGGCGATCGAAACGATCCGGGCAGCACGATAAGAGCTGTCAGCTCTCAGAAATCGGTCATCACACCCCGGGTGGGGTTTTTACTGGCGGCTGATAGCCGTTTTGCTGTTGTAAGAAACAGGCGCGGACATGGAGTGTCCGCGCCGAGCAAGTTAAAAGCCGCAGACGAGGGCGCCCGCGGCCACACGGTCAGGCTTCCAGCGAGACGGGCGGCTGCGCTGGCAGGGTGCTCGACCGAGAGGAGAGGGCTCCGCCGCCGAGGGCGAACTGTTGCAGTTGTTGTTGCAGGGTAGCGTAGGCCTGTTGGGCACCGGAAAGATTGCCGGACGTGAGAGCCTGGCCGATCTGGTTGAGGTCCTGGATCAGGGAATTCTGGGTGCTTGAATCTCCGCTTCCAACGCTGCGATGGTGGTGATGGTGGAGGTGGTTGGTCGAGGGAACGCCCAGGTTCTGGAGATCCTGCTGGAAGGTGGAGAAATCCTTTTGCGCGGCGGAGAGATTGCCGGACTGGAGAGCCTGGCTGAGCTGTTGCATGTCCTTTCGGTAAGGAGAGCTGGCGGCGCTGAGTTGGTTTTGAAGGAAGCTGCTGCTTAGAATCCCGGCGATGGACATTGATGTACCTCGATGCAAAAGTTGAAGAAGCGTTCGGCGGGGAATTCGCCACGGAAAATTGAGGCTGGCCCGTGGCGAAGGTCCGAGTGAACCTGGCGGTGTTGAAGCACGCTCGATTCCATGTGGCGCGGGAAATGGTGCGCAAGAAATGTTGGAGCATTTTGTGACGGTTGCGAGCCATCGCGCTGGGCGAGATGGCGCGGTGCGGGGCGGCTGGGCAAAACGTGCAGGGATTGGCGGAGGCAAGAGTTGCCGGGGCGCGGGCGGCGGCTGCCGTGCTGCGCACGTCTTGGGGCGGCCGGGGGAAGCCGTCCCTACGCTAAGCCCGTTTCACAGATATCGTAGGCTGACATCAGCACCAGGGAGGGGCTGGCGACTCCAAGACCAGCGCTTCGCATCGGCAGGGTTTCCTCTGTGATCCTCGGTGTCCCCTGTGGTTCAAGCTTTTCCCCTTTTACCTCAACCCCATCTGAGCCACATTGGACTACACCTTCCCTGAAACCGCCATAGAAATTCTTGAAACCGAATCCAGAAACAGTAAACTTGTCGGCATGGCGCGAAACTTCAAAGATTTGTCGGAGCGCGAAATTCTGGCGCTCGCGGTTTCACTGGAAGAAGAAGATGGACGAGTGTATGCGGATTTTGCCGAGGGCCTGCGCGAGACGTATCCGGCGACGGCCAAGCTGTTCGACGACATGGGGGCGGAGGAGTCGGAGCACCGGGCGTCGCTGATCGCGACCTATCGGGAGCGCTTCGGAGAGCACATTCCGCTGATCCGGCGGCAGGATGTGAAGGGGTTTGTGCAGCGCCGGCCGTTCTGGCTGACGCGTCCTTTGAAGATCTCGGAGGTGCGCAAGCAGGCCGAGATCATGGAACTGGAGACGCGCCAGTTTTACCAGAAGGCGATCGGGCAGGTGACGGATGCGGGGGTCCGGAAGCTGCTGGGCGATCTGGAGGAGGTCGAGCGCAAACACCAGGCGACGGCGGAGGCGATGTCGGAGAGCATTACGCAGTCGGTGAAAAAGACGGAGGACGAAGCGCAGCGGCGTCTGTTCGTCTTGCAAATTGTGCAGCCCGGGCTGGCCGGTCTGATGGATGGATCGGTGTCGACGCTGGCTCCGGTGTTCGCGGCGGCGTTTGCGACCAAGAGCAGCAGCGATGCCTTCCTGGTGGGCCTCGCCGCATCGATTGGAGCGGGCATCTCGATGGCGTTCGCGGAGGCGTTGTCGGATGACGGATCGATGACGGGGCGCGGGCGTCCAGTGCTGCGCGGCGCGGTGACGGGATTGATGACGGCGGCGGGCGGAATTGGACATACGCTTCCCTTCCTGATTAAAGATTTTCATGTGGCGTTTATTGCGGCGGTGATTGTGGTGGCGATGGAGCTGGCGACGATTGCCTGGATTCGCAAGCGATATATGGATACTCCGCTGCTGTCGGCCGCGTTTCAGGTGGTGGTGGGAGGAGTGCTGGTGTTTGCGGTGGGGATATGGATTGGGAGCTCGTGAGGGAATTGGTAATTTTGTAATTTGTAATTGGTAGCCATCTCATAAATCGTTTTGGGAAGGGCACGGCTTCAGCCGTGCCGCCCAGAGCCAATAAAGACGCGGGCTTTAGCCCCTGAGGGATCTGGCGGTTTACTCCTTCGGTTCATTATGAGATGGCTTCTAGTAATTGTTAATTTGCAGCCGCTTATCAACGGTTAAACAGGCCCGCCACCCTGGCCCTAAATCGTTGCCAGAAATCTTTTGGTGGGCTGGCAAACGCCGACGCTGCCGGGTTTCGCTCAATGTGGTCCACGTGTTTGAAGCTCGGAGGAACCTCGAAGAGCGCTGGATCGAGAGGGCCTTCCTCGAGCTGTGTCACTCGCGTTTCACTCTTCGAATCTGACTGCTTCCTGGTGCCGTCCGGCAGTGTGTACGTGTTTTTCGATGTCATTACAGAATGCAGAGCGAACCCGGTTTCCGGTTCTCCAATCGTGACGAATTCAGGTTTGTCTGTTGGTTGGTTCCCACCGGCCGCACTCAGGTATGAGAAAGTGTAACCTTTCTTCCCCTCAGGCCACTTGTGATCGCAGGATAGCCGCTGGTGGAGATCGATGTCGGCGGAATCGATGTACCATCCGTCCGTCACCATTTCTTGCGGTTCGGAGCGGGAGCCTTCAAGCGGAGTCTGCTTTCTGGTCGTGATGACGTGGCGCGCCATGTGCCCGAAGATCTCTTTCCGCTCGCCGGTGTCTGTGGTCGTTACTTCTATTCGCAACGTCGGTTTTTCCGGCACCTGCGTCGTTCGATTCTGTAATCCGCGCCTCTCCATCTCTTCCTTGGTCAGCGCCTTAGGCGGATACGGCCCTGAGGTGTATTCGGAGGTGTCAAGATTCAATTCGAAGTACTGTCCAAGGTCGCACCGTATGAGGGCAACAAGTCGCGGGCCGTAGATCGCTTGCAGTGACCCATCTGCTTTCTTCTGTCCCGCTGAATTCCGGAATTCCGTTCGCTTCCGGTCTCCCTCCAGATAGATGGTCTGTTGGCTTGAATTTCCGGCTAACCCAAACTGTAGCGTCATTTTGATTCCGGGGTTTTCCGAGGCTCGCAACAGCGGCACACCGAGGAGAAGTAACCAGGTGGATGAAAAATTCACGGCGCACCTCCACAGCGGTCAGGCCATTGTAGCCGGCGCCGGCGATGCCGGCGTCATATACCGATTTTGGACGCTGGCAGCCCGTGGTGCAAGTGAGATTCGTATCAGGGCACGCCTTCAGGCGTGCCGTAAATCCTGCGTTATGCAAGCGCCTTCAGGCGCTGAGGTCGGAGATTCGAGTTTCACAACAGGCCCCTGGACCTGCCGCTGACCAATGGTCAAAAGAAAGAAAGACCTCGGGTGAAAAAACTAACGAAAGCCCATGAAAAAAGCCATTGAAAAATGCTTTCGGAGTACTGTATCTTTCGTTGACCGAAGGTCAAAGAACCTGGGAGGAGTTGGGCTATGGAAGGAATTGCGAGCAGTCTGGCGAAACCGACGCAGATGAGGCGGGACGGGAAGCCGCGTCCCCGCTCGGAGGCGAAGCGGGCGCAGATTGTGGAGGTGGCCATCCGGCATTTTGCGGAGCGCGGGTATAGCGCGGCGCGGGTGGAAGATATCGCGGCGCAGTTAGGCATTGCCAAGGGATCGGTGTTTCAGCACTTCAAGAGCAAGGACGGATTGTTCTTCGAAGCGTACAAGAAGGCGGTGCAGTCGTTCCCGAAATATATGCAGTCTCCGGCGGCGGTGCAGGAGCGGGGATTTTTTGAAATGCTGCGCTACTGGCTGGGGCGCACGGAGAATATGGTGCGGGATAACTGGTCGTCGTACCGAATCTATCTGGTTGGTAACTATGGGACGGATCTGGCGCTGCGGCGGGAGATCAACCGGTTTCTGGTGGCGGAGGATCCTTACGGGTGGCGTGACTTTGTGAGCTTCGGGGTCAAGCGGGGAGAGTTACGGGCGGATCTGGATGTGGACATGATCGGATCGATCCTGGAATGGACGATGGACCGGTTTCAGGATGCGCTCCTGACGGAGGAGTTAGATCCGGGACTGTTCCGGAAGACGGGACCGTTTCCGGAGGAGAAAGAAAGGCGGATTGAGCAGTTTGTGGAATTGTTGCGGCGGGCGATTGGGTCGGAGAAAGTGCAAGTGCCGGGGAAGAAAGCATGAATACGGGGATGGGCATAGAGCAGATTATTGCCAGCTATGACGAGGCGGCGCCGCTGACGGAAGCTTCGACGATTCCGGCGCCCTGGTATGTGGATGCGCGGATTGCGGACCTGGAACGGCAGACGGTTTTCTCGCGGTCCTGGCAGGTGATGGGGCGAGTGGGCCAGGTGGAAAAGCCGGGACAGTTTGTGACGGCGACGGTGGCGGGAGAGCCGCTGGTGGCGGTGCGCGGGAATGATGGCGTGCTGCGGGCGTTTTACAACGTGTGCCGCCATCATGCGGCGGCGGTGGTGACGGAGCCGTGTGGGCAGGCGTCAATTTTGCATTGTCCTTATCACGGATGGAATTACGGGCTGGATGGTACGCTCAAGGGGATGCCGGAGTTCGACGGGGTGAGGAACTTCGAACGCAAGGACAATGGGCTGGTCCCGGTGAAAGTCGAGACCTGGGAGCAGTTTGTGTTTGTGAATCTGGATGCGGAAGCGCCTCCGCTGGCTGAGTTTCTTGGCGGAATCGTGAGACGTGCGGCTCCCCTGGGACTGAGTAAGCTGCACTACTTTACCACTAAGAGTTATGACATTTACTGTAACTGGAAAGTGTTTGTCGATAACTACCTGGATGGCGGATATCACGTGCCCCATCTGCATAAGGCACTTAGTTCTGTGTTGGATTACAAGCAGTACACGATCGAGAATGAAGGCCGGTATTGCTTGCAGTCGAGTCCGATGGTGAGTTCGGATGAGGATTCGGCGACGGGCACAACCCGGAAAGGGGACCGGGCCTGGTATTTCTGGCTGCATCCGAATTTCATGTTCAACTGCTACCAGGGGTATATGGATACGAATCTGGTGATTCCGGTTGATGTGGATCATTGCCGGGTGATTTTCGATTTCTATTTTAGCGACGTGAGTGAGGCGGCGCGCGCTCATAACGAGCAGAGTGTTGCGGTGGGGAATCGCGTGCAAGATGAGGATTTGGGGATCTGCGAGGCGGTGCAGAGAGGGCTGAAGTCGCGGGCTTACAGAGCGGGGCGGCTTTCGGTGCGGCGGGAAGCGGGGGAGCAGTTGTTTCATCGGTTGCTGGCGGCAGATTTGAAGAGTGGGTTGGGGCAGGGGGCGGTGGCGTGCTAGCGGTGAGACTTAACCGCAGAAGGCGCGGGTACGCGGAGAAAGCTTGAACCACAGCGGGCACAGAGGAGCACTGGGGACTGTGGTGCAATTCTGGTTTCTGACTGGGAGGAACTGTGAAAAGAATTGGTCTGATGGTGGTTGCGCTGGCGCTTGGGCCGTTGGCGGCGGCGCAGGTGACGGTGGTTCGGGCGGGACGATTGATTGATCCGGATTCCGGGACGGTGCTTACGAATCAGGCGATCATGATTAAGGACGGGAAGATTCAGGCGGTGGGCGCGGCACTGGCGCTTCCGGCGAATGCAACCGTGATTGATCTCTCGGATAAGACGGTGTTGCCCGGACTGATCGATTGCCACACGCATGTGGCCGACGGGAAATCGTTGGAGGGCGGCGATCCCTTCAACGTATTGAAGAAGACGGCCTCACAGATCGCTCTGGAATCCGTTCCTAATGCGCGCCAGACACTGCTCTCCGGATTCACGACGGTGCGCGACGTGGGAACCTACCGGGCGCTGAACGACATTGCGTTGCGCGACGCCATCGCGCGCGGCGACATCGTCGGTCCCCGCATGTACGTCGCGGGCGCGTACATCACGATCACAGGGGGCGCCGGGGCCATGACCGGGCAGGCTCCCGACATCCAGTTGCCGTGGGATCTGCATTATGGCGAGGCGAACAGCCCTTGGGAGGTTCGGCAGAAGGTTCGGCTGCTGGCGCATGACGGCGTCGATCACATCAAGGTGCTTTCCACTGGAGCGGTGCTGACTCACGGTAGCAGTCCAAACGCAACCGAGTTCACGCTCGAAGAACTACAGGCTGCCGTCGAGGAGGCGCGGAATTTTGGCTTACGCGTGGAAGCGCACGCGCACAATCCGCAGGGCATCAAGAATGCCATCCGCGCCGGCGTAGCGTCGGTCGAGCACGCTACGCTGATTGACGATGAGGGCATCGAACTGGCGAAGAAAAATGGCACCTACCTTGACATGGACATCTATGACGAAGAGTGTATCCAGGAAGATGGGCGCAAGGGGACGATTCCGCTGGACTTTCTGGAGCACGACCGCGAACTCGGTGAAAAGCACCGTCAGAACTTCCGCAAGGCGGTTCAGGCCGGGGTGAAGATGTCGTTTGGCACCGACCTCGGCGTCTGTCCCTATGGATCAAGCCCGAAGCAGTTCGCGTGGATGGTGAAGTACGGGATGACGCCCATGCAGGCGATTCAGGCCGCGACATCGAATGCGGCGGATTTGCTGGGACATGCGAACGAGTTGGGGTCGATCAAGGTGGGGAAGTACGCGGATTTGATCGCGGTAAGCGGGGATCCGCTGAAGGACATCAGCTTGCTGGAGCGAGTTGAGTTTGTGATGAAGGACGGGAAGGTTTATAAGTCGGCTGGCGCGGCGGCGTGCGCGCAGTAGTTGCTACCGCGGAAATCGCGGAGAAGGCTTTAACTACAGGGGACACAGAGGATCACAGGGGCCGGCCGACTGCGACGTGATTCTACTGGTGGTCCCTGGGGACGGTCTCTTCCCAGGTTTTTTGTCTCAGGGGTTGGCCGTCTTTGAATAACTGGCGGGTGTATTTGTAGTAAAAGTTCTTGGCGTCGCTGGTTAACGTCAGGTGGCCTTGCCAGATTAGGGTTTGTTCTTTGAGGGCCATGACGATTTCGGCTTCGGCTTGGACGGAGCTGGTTTCGGGGTGGTTGTCGTCGGTCGTATAAGTTAGTCCTTCGAAGTCGGTTTCTTTTCCCCACGGGTAAGTTTCTTCGGACTTACCGGTCCAGGTCACTTTTGTTTTTCCGTTGAGTTCGTCGCGCTCGGTTTTCCAATCGCCGGGCCAGGGAAAGCCTGCGGACTGCATATCGCTGCGTTGTTCGGAGGGCTCAGGGGACGCGAATTGCGGAGCGGCGTACATGGAAGGCGGGACGAGCGGGAGGGTCAGGCGTGATCCGCTGTCGCCGCCGAGTTGAAGGGTGGTCGTCATCGCGTATGGAGTTGGCCAGATCATGGGCCAGAGCGCATTGGAGACTGCGAGGCGGATGCGATGGCCTCTGGGGAAAGTCCAGGTGGCTAAGTGCATTTCTATATCTAGCGAGTAAGTCTGATTGGGCACTAAGTCCATGGGGTCAGAGGAGGAGTTACGCTGCGCGCCGTTGAGTCCGGCTCCGGTGACTTGGGTGACGGTGCCGTCGGGAGCTACGTCGGAGAGGCGCGCGAACCAGTCGGCTTGCGCGGCGGACGAACTTGCCTGGAGCAGGGCGTGGGGACGGCCGAGGATGGTGAGCTCTTGTTTGAGCGGAGCCGAATCGTAGGTTAGGCTGAAGGCATCCACGGGGCGCTGGTCGGTGAGCAGCTCTCCCCACCAAAATCCGGCTTCCACGCCAACGGATGGAATGTAGCGGAGTTGGTGGACGGCGGGTTTGGCGGGGTCGGTGGAGAGGGCGTGGGCTTCGTAGAGATAGAGAGTTGTGTTCGCTACGTTTCTCGGGGGCCAGCCAATTTCACCGCGCCATTTTCCGGGCACGTTTTTCAGGTGCGGATCGGGAGCGTGCCACTCCTGCATGTAGATGGCTAGCGGAGGCTCTTCCATGATTCCGGTGTTGCGGTTCTTGAGCCAGTAATCCCACCAGCGGAGGGCTTGATCTCTCCATTCGATTTGGGGCCCGGGCTCGGCGTCGTTGGGAAAGGTGTGATTCCAGGGGCCGACGATGGCTTTGAGCGGCGCTTTGACGTGCTCGAACATGCGGGGGATGGAATCGCGATAGCCGTCGAGCAGACCTCCAATTAAGAAGCAGGGAATTTTGATTTCATTGAGCGGCCGGACGGGGGCGCGCCAGAACTGGCCGTCGCGTTGATGCTTGAGATAGAGCAGCGACCAGGGAGCGGATTCGAAGCGTGGGCCGAGGATTTTTTCGTCGAGCGCGTAGTCGGGGGCTCCGGTCATGGAAGGGGCAAGATCCATGTTGAGCTCGAACTCGTCGAAGTGCATCATGCCGTCGATGTAATGGATGTCGTCGTGGAAGAGTTCTTCGGTGGCATCGACGGCGAGGATGGCTTTGAGCGCGGGCGGACGGCGCATGGCGAGTTGGATGGAGTTGAAGCCTCCCCAGGAGATGCCGAACATTCCAACTTTGCCGGTGGACCAGGGTTGCGTGGCTAACCAGGCGATGACTTGCTCGCCGTCGAGTTGCTCCTGCTCGGAATATTCGCGGTCGGTGGGCGCGCCTTCACTGGCGCCGAAGCCGCGGATATCGACGCGGACGCTGACGTATCCGTGGGCGGCGAACCAGGCGTGGATGGGATAGTCGCGAGCGGCGGTGGCGTCGTCTTTGCGATAGGGAAGATATTCGAGCAGGGCCGGGAATCTTTCGCCGGCCTTGGCGTTGTCGGGCATGTAGAGCGTGGCGGAAAGGTGGACGCCGTCGGGCATGGGAATCGATTGCTGGACCATGCGGACGGGGTGCAGCGCGGGCGGCGGAGTCGGAACAGGGAGCGCGCAGAGGCTGGTGGAAAGCGCGAGTGGGACGAGGAGGGTTAGGGCGATAGCGAATCCAGGGTTGGTGGGACTACGGGCAGCCGCCGAGTTTCGCTCGGCTTGGACAGGCGACGGCGCCCGTCCCCCCACGAACAGATTAGAACGCAAGAACATGAGTGCCGCAAATCATAACAGGAGTCGCGGGCGGCGGCTAAGTGAGCGGCGGGAGACCTACAGCGACGAGCCTTGACAG
>Ga0209039_10004372_pt1 | contig 10381 bp, 3 predicted proteins | sample BogFormECP12_OM1_FD_188238 | JGI IMG/M metagenome (GOLD analysis project Ga0209039, IMG submission 188238) | Bog forest soil microbial communities from Calvert Island, British Columbia, Canada - ECP12_OM1 (SPAdes) (version 2) | ecosystem: Environmental > Aquatic > Freshwater > Wetlands > Bog ... | reverse complement strand
CCAGTTGGTGCTGGAGCAGGCCACGGCCAACCCGGCGATGCGGCTGAGCCGTTTGGTGGATCTCTTGGCGCAGGAGGAGCAGCAACACCGCGCCTCCCAGCACAAAGAGTTCCAGGAAGTCAGCCTGCAGAAACTGAAGAGCGTTAAACGCAAGACAATAACCCGAGAATAGTTGCAGGAGATCAGGGCCCCAATGAGCAACAACACGGTTGCAGGTTTTCGTCTTTCGACCCAGCAGGAACGACTCTGGTCACAAATGACCGGCAAGGTGTCGCCCTTTTGGGCGGAATGCGAACTCCTGGTAGATGGGCCTCTCGACGCGGCTAAGCTGCAGGACATTATCCGCGGCGGCGTCGTCCGTCATGAAATTCTCCGCACCGTGTTTCACCGCCAGACCGGACTCAAGGTCCCATTTCAGGTGATCCTGGATACCCCGAACTTTGCGTGGGTGACAGCGGACCTCACCGGGATGGAGGAGTCTGCACAACGCCAGAAGGTTCGGAGTCTTGTTAGCGATCGCGACGCCGGATTCGATTTTGAACGAGGTCCTGCGCTCCACGTCGTATTGGCGGTACTTGCTCCACAGAAGTATGCTTTGGTGCTCAGCCTTCCGGCTCTGTGTGCCGACTTAGGCACGATGCAGAATCTCGCGAACGAAATTGGGCGAGCCTATGTCCACGGCTTCGGCGAGGCCAGCGACGTCATGCAGTACGCCGATGTGGCGGAGTGGCAGCAGGAATTGCTCGCCAGTGATGACACCAAGCCGGGCCGGGATTACTGGCGTGACTACTGCCGCAAGATCGACTTCTCAGCGCTTGATTCGGTGCTGTCGGCGTTTGAGAGAAAATCCTCCGGCGATTTTGTGCCCGATGTAGTGGTGACACAGGTCGAAGTTCCGCAACTTGCCTCGCGGACGAACCCGACTCTACAGGAGTTTTTGTTGGCGTGCTGGCAGGTCTTCCTGTCGAGGATGACTGGCCGGCCTGGCGTCAGTATCGGCTGCCAGTTCGAAGGCAGGAACTACTCTGAACTCGCAAACTCATTGGGCGCTCTGTCCAGGTTCCTGCCGCTCGAATCTGTGTGCTCCGACGCAACGACATTCCATGACCTGCTCGAACAAGTACAGCGTGATACCGCGGACTTCCGCGACTGGCAAGACAGTTTTTCGTGGAGCAATCCAGGGCTGCCGGCCGGTTTAGAACAGGGACCAATGCTGCCGGTGGCTTTCGATTTTGCCGAACTCCCGAGCACTCAGGTTTTCGGGGACTTGAAGTTCACGGTGGTGGCGCAGGAGGCCTTCTGCGAACGCTTCCGGTTGAAGCTGTCGGGACGTCGCCAGGGCGATCGGGTATGGCTGGAGTTCCATTTCGATGCAGGTCGCATAAATCGGGCAACCGTCGAACGCTGGAGTTCGCATTTCCTCATACTGCTTGAGGCTGCGGCTGCAGATTCCGGAATAGCGACCAGCCGGCTACCGTTGCTCGATGAAGTAGAACGCCGCCGCCTTTTGGTTGAGTGGAACCAAACGGCAGTCGACTATCCACGCGACCGTTGCATCTATGATTTGTTTGAAGCGCAAGCGGCACGAACCCCCGACGCTCTAGCCGTGCGCTACCAGGACGAGTGCCTGACTTACCGCCAGTTGAATGAGCAGGCAAACCAGTTGGCGCATTACCTGCGAAGCAAGGGTGTGCGCCCGGATTCGCTGGTTGGGTTATGCGTTGAGCGTAGCACCAACATGATGGTCGCGGTCCTGGCCATTCTGAAAGCCGGAGGCGCGTACGTTCCGCTGAGCGCCGACCATCCCAAGCCGCGGCTAATGCAGCAGTTGGCGGGCGTCTCAGCGCTGGTGACGGAAGGCAAGTTTGAGTGCCTGATGCCGGCGTTTGGCGGCCCGGTGGTTCTCCTCGACAACGACCGCGAGCAGTGGTCGCAGCAGCCTAATGCAAATCCGCAATCGATGACGAGTCCCGAAAATCTCGCCTACGTGATTTACACCTCAGGCTCCACCGGAACTCCCAAGGGTGTCGCGGTGCGCCACCGCAATCTGGTCAACTACACGTCGTTCATCCAGGACAGGCTGGAGCTGGAGGAATATCCCGAGCCGCTCAGCTTTGCGACGGTATCGACCCTGGGCGCTGACCTCGGGAACACATGCATCTATCCATCTCTGGTGTCGGGTGGATGTCTGCACGTGATTGGGCACGAAGTTGCTTCCGATAGCGTGCGGCTGCGCGAGTACATGGCACGGTACCCGGTAGACGTTCTGAAGATCGTTCCATCGCACCTGATGGCGCTGCTGAATTCGGGGGGCGGCAGGGAAGTGCTGCCCCGGAAACATCTGGTCGTGGGCGGCGAGGCATTAACGATTCCGCTGATGGAGAAAATCGTGGCGGCGGGCGGAAGCTGCGAAGTATTGAATCACTACGGGCCAACCGAAACCACGGTAGGATCGTTGACCCTGCGGCTCAAGGAATACGACTGGAAAAACTCCGTAGCACAGACAATCCCCATTGGCCGTCCAATCGCGAACACTCGCGTTTACGTTCTCGACGCACAAGGAGAGCCTGTTCCCGTCGGGGTTGCGGGCGAGCTCTACATTGCGGGCGAGGGCGTAACCGCTGGATATATCAATCAGCCAGAGCGTACTGCCGAACGCTTTCTGCCGGACAAGTTTGGGTCTGATGCGGACGCGAAGATGTACCGCACTGGCGATCTGGTTCGATATCTGCCGGACGGGGAAGTTGAATTTCTTGGACGTGTCGATGACCAGGTCAAGATCCGAGGCTTTCGAATCGAGTTGGGAGAAGTAGAGTCCGCGCTGCTGAGACACGGTGGGGTGAAGCAGGCAGCGGTGCTGGCCGTGGCCAACGAGTTGGGCGAGAAGTCCTTGGTTGCGTACGTGGTCGGCTCGGCCGGTAGCGATGAGTTGCGAACTTACCTGCGAGGACAGTTGCCCGACTATATGATGCCCACGGCAATTGTCGAGATGGCGAAATTCCCCCTTAACGCCAACGGAAAAATCGATCGCCAAGCCTTACCGAAGCTGGAGGATGTGCAGGCAGCAAAGAAGGAACCTGTTTCGCCGCGGACACCCAGCGAAGAGGTGATTGCCTCCGTCTGGGGAGAAGTCTTGCGGCGCGATGGAATCGGCGTCGAAGACAACTTCTTTGAGATTGGTGGACATTCGCTGCTGGCGACACAAATTGCCTCCAGGCTGCGTGAGCACTTCCGCATCCCGGTCGCGGTGCGGACAGTGTTCGAGGCTCCCACCATTGCCGAGTTGGCGAGGCGGCTCGACAGTGCGCGGCGTGAAGAGCAGGGCCTGGTTCCGCCGCCCATCCAGCCGGTCCCGAGGCAGGGATTGTTGCCCCTTTCGTTTGCCCAGGAACGACTCTGGGTGCTCGATCAAATGGAGCCGAACAATCCTCTTTACAACATCCCGCGTACCTTGCGGTTGAAGGGAGCGTTGCAGGCTGCGGAGCTGGAACGGGCAGTGAATGAAATCGTACGGCGGCATGAATCCCAACGCGCCACCTTTGCCGTCAACGACGGGCATCCGGTGCAAAGGATTGCTCCATCGCTGACTATCCCTTTGCCGGTTCAGGACCTTACCTCCATGCCGGAAGGTGGACGCGAAGAAGAAGCGCGGCGGATCGCGGTGGATGAGGCCATGCGGCCCTTCGATCTGGCAATAGGTCCACTATTGCGGGCCCGCTTGCTGCGGCTGGCAAACGAAGACCACGTGTTGCTCCTGACCATGCATCACATCATCAGCGACGCTTGGTCGGCGGGGATCTTCCTGCAGGAACTGGGAGCCCTCTACGAAGCCTTCTGCGCCGGCAACCCATCGCCGCTTCCGGAACTGGCGGTGCAATATACCGACTATGCGGCGCACGAGAGGCAATGGCTCCAGGGCGAAGTGTTGCAGAAACAACTCGCCTTCTGGCGCAAGCAGCTGAAGGGTGTTCCGCCGGTTTTGGAGCTGCCGATTGACCATCCGCGCCCGGAGACGAGGACGTTTCACGGCGCGTGCGAGATGCTTCGGATTCCGCTGGAGAGTTTGCGCGCGCTGAAGGAACTCGGCCGCCAGGAAGGCGCCACACTCTTCATGACGTTGATGGCGGGCTTTCAAGCGTTGCTGTCGCGGTACTCCGGTCAGGAGCAGATTGTCGTCGGCACCGACGTGGCCAACCGCACGATGCCGGAAACCGAGCGGATGATCGGCTTCTTCATCAACCTGTTGGCGGTGCGCACCGACCTGTCCGGCAACCCGACATTCCGGGAACTGCTGGGCCGTGTGCGCGAAGGACTGCTGGAAGCTTACTCCCACCAGGAAGTGCCGTTCCCCAAGGTTGTCCAGGAAATCCAGCCGGAGCGAAGCGCAACCCATAACCCTATCGTCCAGGTCTTGTTCGTGATGCAGAACATACCGAGGGCCAAGCGCGAATTGGCGGGAGTGCAGGTGGAGGCCTTTGAGGTGCCGATCACAACGTCTAAGTTCGACATGGCGGTGTTTGTCGCCGAGAGACCCGATGAATTGATCGGCTATTGGATCTACAGCACGGAGCTATTCGACCGGCCCACAATTCAGCGCATGGTCCGGCATTTCGGAAACCTGCTGCAAAGTGCGGTCTCGCAGCCCGACGCGCGATTGAGCGCGCTGGCGGTTCAGAGTCCGGAAGAAATCGAACAGCAGGAAGCGGAAAAGAAGAAGCGGAAACAGTCACAGTTCAAGAAGCTGAAGACCACCGCTCCCGAGGCGATTGGTCTCGCGACGGACGAGAGCGGCAAGCCGTCATCGTGAGCGGATCTGCGTCAGCCACATGTGGCCGTGGGCTGGAGGAGGTTCATTTCCCCGTTGTTACCCGGTCACGCCGAGCTACTGTTTGACCCGGCTACGAGAGCCGCGGCGTAATCGGCGGGAACCTGGATGTTCCACAGCGTCCAGCGCCTGACTTCGAGAACATCCGGACGCGTGGCCAGAAGTGCGGCTGGCACGCCGGGAGCCAGGGAAACATCGAATTGGTCCAAAGGGTGAGACAAGCCTTCCCCAAGAGCCTTGATGAAGGCTTCTTTGCGCGTCCAGCAACGGAAGAATGCCTCGTGGCGTTGTTCGTGGGGAAGCTCTCGCAAGGCTGCGCGCTCCGCTGTCGAAAAGAATCGTTCGGCAATCTCGCTGGTTGCGAAGTCTCGCCGCACCTTTTCGACGTCGATTCCGATCTTGCGCCCATGTGCGAAAGCCAGGAGAGCCAGTTCGCCACTGTGTGAAACGTTAAAATCGAGCGTCCTTGCGGGAGTTTCCGCCGCCAAGCCTGGACGTCCATACGCCGAGCTGGCAAACCGCAATTCTTCCGGACTGAGGTTCAGATACCATCCCAGCAGGGTACGCAGCGTACCGCGGGACACGATGAACTGATTGCGATCTTTGTCGAACCGGAAGCGATCCGCCCGTTGTAACTCGTCCGGCGACAGAAGACTGCGAAGGGTTGCCACTTCCGCGGGACCGCGTGCGAGGCTCTGATGCCAAACATGTATTTCATCGTGGGCGAGCGGCGGGGCACTGAAGACTTCCGGGCCAAAATGAAATTCACGCACTCCAGCCGTCGGAACAGGATGGGAAGCCACGCTCGTCATCTCGAATCCAGCCGACTAGTAGGTGGGCACTGCGTTGGCAGCGTCGGCTGTCGTCCCGCTTACGGCCGGTCTATCCAGGCGGCTGCTCGATGGACGCAGGCGTGCCGCTAGCACCTTGCTGACGAACTGCACGTGCGGTTCACGGAGTACCTCGTGGTGATTTGCGTTGATCTCGTGGACTTCCACACCACCTTCGCTCCGCGCTCCCCAGCCCAACTGCGGGTCATTGATGTAGTAATACTGCTGTTTGGGGCGCTTGAACAGCACGATCGGAGCACGGAACCGCGCCGGCGTGAAGTTCTGGGGCCAGTACGCTTCCGCCCAGGGCGCTTCGACCTTGTCTTTTCCAGCCCAGATTCCGATGCGATTCCCCAGGGCCCGCTTCGCCCAGTCCACTTGTTCGCGAGTACCCACCCTTCGAAACCAGCGCAGCCGGTTTTGGTAGCTGAATAAGCGCCAACGCCAGCGGCGGTGCACATGCTCCAACACCCACGTGTCAAAGATGGCAAACAGGCCGACTTCCTGGCCCTGGCCCTCCAGTTGCAAAATCATCTGCTCCGCGATCTGACAGCCTCCGCACATGGCGGCGAGGAAGTACGGGCCCTCCGGCTGCACGGCACGCATCCCGGCGATATACTGCTGGGCGAGCCTGCGCAACAGTTGCATACTCGGCGGCCGTCCTTCAAAGTGCGGAGATGTTGCTTGCAGCTTGTAGAACGGTTGGTCATCACCTAAGTGACGCGCCAGGATGGCATACCCTAAGGAGCGCACGCCCGGCGCAGCCACGGCGAAAAACGGGAGAGAACCTCCATTACCGGCCTGAAATTCAACCACCAGGGGCTCCGGATCGGATTCCGAACCTTCACGCAGAAGCTTGGCCAGCGACGCCACGGTCGATCCCCGGAACAGGCTGGCCAAGGGAATCTTGCGCCCCACTACCTTTTCAACCTCTGACAGCAGACGGACGGCCAGCAGCGAATGGCCTCCGAGGTGAAAGAAATTGTCATCCACACTGATGTCCGTGACGCCCAGCACTCGTTCCCAGATCCTGACCAGGATCAGTTCGAGCTGATCGTTCGGAACGGCTTTGCTGCCAGTTTCAGGGTGCGACCATTCCGGAGGAGGCAGGGCGCGACGGTCGATCTTCCCGTTGTCGGTCAGCGGCAGGGCATCGAGCTTTCCAAAGATTCCTGGAACCATATAACCGGGAAGACTCTGCTGCAGATGAGAGCGCAACTCCGCAGGGATCAGGTCGTGTTTGGGTTTAGGGATGACGTAGGCTACCAATCTCCTCTCACCCGTCCGGTCTTCACGAACGACTACGACGGCACGTTCCACACGCGGATGTCTGGCCAAGGTCGTTTCGATCTCTCCCAATTCAATGCGGAAGCCTCGAATCTTTACCTGGTCATCGCCGCGTCCGAGGAACTCGATGTTTCCATCCGGAAGGTGGCGCGCCATATCGCCGGTGCGATACATCCTGGCATTGGCATCCTGGACGAAGGGATTGGGAACGAACCGTTCTGCGGTGCGGTCCGGCTGCTTCAGGTACCCCGCGGTGACCCCATCGCCCGCAATGTACAGTTCCCCGACCACGCCCATCGGCAGCAGCTGGCGCTGCGCGTCGAGAATATACACCTGGGTGTTGGCGATCGGTCGGCCAATCGGAATGCTGGCGGCTGGCGCATTCTTCCAGGCGTACTCGGCAAGGCGCAGCGTGAGCGAACCGACCGTTGTCTCCGTTGGGCCGTAGTGATTCAGAACTTCGCAGCTTCCGCCCAAGTCCTGAATCGTCTCCAACAACTTGGGTGTAAGAGTTTCTCCTCCCAATATCAAGTACTTGCGCGGCAGGATTTGCTGGGCCTCCGTGGTTTGCAGCAGTGCCTGCAAGTGCGAAGGAACGATCTTGAGAACATCAAGCGGATATTGGCCGGTGTAGCGGGCGAAGCGATGGGCGTCGGTGGAGGCTTCATAGCTGATCACATGAAGGCATCCACCAGAAATCAATGAAGGGTAGATACAAGTATTCCCCAGGTCGGCGCCGATGGTCGAGACCGTGCCGAAATGCAATCCCTCGGGTTGCTCCTCAAGACGCAGCCACCGCGTGATGAAGTGGCTGTAATTGACCAGGTTGCGGTGCCGCACCGCGACACCTTTCGGCACGCCAGTCGAGCCCGAAGTGTAGAGCACATAGACGAGGTTTTCTGGCGTTGTCGCATTTACAGGATTGGTGCGGGGCTGATCGCTCCACAATTTACGGTCACGTTCGAGGCAAACCGTCCTCGGGGCGAACTCCGGCATCTGCGCCAGTAGCTTCTGTTGGGTGATCAGGGCGCTGACACCCACCGATTGCTGAGCCAGCCGCGATTTGGGATTGTCAGGGTTGAGGGGTACATAGGCGCCGCCTGCTTTCAAAATACCCAGCAGCGCGACCATCATTTCGGCCGAACGCTCGACGCAGAGCCCGACCAGAGAATCGGGACCGACGCCCAAAGTCCGCAGGAAATGCGCCATCTGGTTGGCGCGCTCGTTCAACTCCCGGTAGCTCAGCAGGTCCTCGTCGAATCTGAGGGCCGGTCGATCGGGCGAGAGTGCGGCTTGGGCCTCAAATAGCTCATGAAGGCATTTGTCTCGCGGATAGTCGGCGGCAGTCTGGTTCCAATCTACGACGAGCTGGCGCCGCTCCGCTTCTGGCAACAGCGGCAAGCGACTGACATGGGTTTCGGGTTCTGCCACCGCCGCGGTCAGCAGGGTTTGGAAGTATCTGGATACTCGCTCGACCGAATCGCGACTGAATCGCGAGCCGTCGTAGCGGAACTCGAGTCTGACGCCGTTTGTGCGCTGGACAGCCGACAGTTTCAGCTTGGAGTATTCGCTGGACGCGAAAATTTGCTCTAGCGTAAACGACAAGTCACCATACGCCTGCGTAGCGGGATGTTCCACATATTCAAAAGCGACCGGAGGCTCGGGGCCAAAACCGGTGCCGGGAACGTAGTGTTCCTGCCACTCCGCGGCTTGCGCAATCGAAGTCCGGAGGTGTTCGACCACTTCGCGGAAGCGGAGGTCGGCTTCAAAATGGGAGTCAATGGGGATCGTCTTCTCGATCAGACCCACTGTGTCCCGTAGTTCCTCGTATTCCCGTCCAGCGAAAACCGTTCCGACTGTGAACGTGGATTGCCCAGCGAGTCGCCACAACAATGATTGCCACGCAGCGAACAAGATTTCGCCGCTTGAGGCCCCCAGTCTTGCGGCAAGGGCTTCAACCTTGCTCCACGTAACTGCATCCAACATCGACGACCAAGCTTGCGGGGAAAAAGCCTGTTGGGCTTTTAGCTCGTTTGGCAGCGGAAGGGCAGTGGCGACGTCGGCGTTCTTCTTCCAAAACTCCCGGCCGTTGTTCGCGGTTTCATCGTCACCCTCCACCAAGTCCTTTTGCCACTGCGCGAATTGGACATAGCGGAGAGGTTCTTCTCCTCCATCTGTCGCGGTCTCAGTGGCAAGTTGTGCGACCTCACGTGTCAAAACTACCAGTGAGCGACGGTCGGCAGCTAATGCCGGAAGACTGAGAATGAGTGCGGAACGATTGGGCCCCAAATGTGCGAACTTGGCTGCCAGAACTGGTCCGTGCTCCGGGCCGACACTTTGTACTTGTTCTTTCTGGAAGAGTCCTTCTAACTGCTCCTTTTGCTCGGAATCCGACAATCCGCTCAGGTCGACCACTTCCAAGGAAGGATCCGCGCTATCGAGGACGACCTGGAACGGAAACTTCATCCCTGGCTGCCGCAGGTAGATCGTTCGCAAGATTTCGTGGCGTGCGATTAAATGATGCAGGGCGCGCCCCAGATGGTCAACCGGGAGAGTTCCTTCGATCAAGACCAGACAGGTTGAGCGATAGGCGCAACCCTTCTGTTGCAGCGTCCAAACCTGCTTTTGCTGCGGCGAAAGCCAGAAACCCGCAGTACCCGGGTTCTCCATCGTGCCGACTCCTGATCGTTTCCACCTTTGGCATCCCGGCCAGGCCCAATCGATCAGCCAAGCTGCAGGGAGACTCGCAGGTTACGACAGACTATCTTCACCCAGCTAACTATAAGTAATAAAAGTACCTGACCATTAACCACGTGTATTCAAACGGTCAACTTCAGCGCCATCGATCAGGTCGCCCAATGCAACCACGATCTTGCGCGGCCCTACATAAGAATCGCGAGCATGTGCCGTAAGCATATTATCGAGCGTGACCATGTCTCCCTCGCGCCAGGTGAAGCGCACGGCGTTCTTCTCATAGATTTCGCCGACATGCTCCATCACCGAATCTTCAATGGTAGAACCGTCACCATAGTAGACGTGGCGCGGCAAATCTTCCCGTTTGAAAATCGAAAGTAGCGATTCCCTTACGTCCCGATCGAGGCTATGCACGTGGTGCAGCTGCACTTGGTTGAAGAATGTCATCTCGCCGGTCACGGGATGACGCAATACCGCACGACAGTGCTGCCGCACACGGAGGTGGTCCCTTCCCACCCACTGCCAGGTAAAGCCCTGTTTGCGGCATGCCTCCTCCACGACAGCTTGATCTTCCGTCTGGAAGAAGTGTTGCCAGTTCACGTCCAGTCCGTCAGAGAAATTCCGGACGTACATCAGCCCCTTCTCCTCGAACTTTTGGCGGATCGCCGGATCGAGTTGCTGGTACACCTTGCGGCAGTCCACGATGGGCGAGCAACCGCCTTCCTTGGCCGCGATCACGCAGAAG
>Ga0209039_10004371_pt1 | contig 10382 bp, 5 predicted proteins | sample BogFormECP12_OM1_FD_188238 | JGI IMG/M metagenome (GOLD analysis project Ga0209039, IMG submission 188238) | Bog forest soil microbial communities from Calvert Island, British Columbia, Canada - ECP12_OM1 (SPAdes) (version 2) | ecosystem: Environmental > Aquatic > Freshwater > Wetlands > Bog ... | reverse complement strand
ATCCCGACGAAATTATCATGAAGATAAAAAGTCAGAGAACGATAAGAATTTGGCAATCAAGGCAATTTAGAAATTGTATTAAAAAGATGAAATACGCTCCATTGTCATCATACGTTATTCTTTCTTAATTATTTGGTCTCTTTCTTTCTTAATCCATAAAGTTCTTTCATCATCAATCTTATAAAGAAAAATTCACTAGACTTAAGCAAATTTATACTTAGGTTAATCATTGTTGGGAGGTTTTTTCGTTGGCAGATCCGCTTATGCAGATTGTGGAATTGGGGGTGGGACCTTTTGCACTCCTAATAGGTTTGTTATTCATTTGGCGCATTGCAGCTCAACGTCATCAAACTGCAAGATTTTTATTCATTTCATTGTTGATCGTAATTCCCGTGATTCCCCTTGGAGGAATCAGGGATTTTCTCGACATTGGAACCCCGATCTATTGGATTTTCCAGTTTGGAGATGAATTATGTGTAATTTTATCATTAGTCATCTTTGCTATCTTTTTGTGTCAACTCACGTTCCTTTCAGCGAAAAATTTGTGGATCATGTTTTTTGTCATGTGCACTGCTGCGGATTTGGGTATTATCGTGTGCTTGATGCTCTTTCCAGAATACAATTCGATTTTCCAAGACGTTTATTATATAACCGGCGTTTTGTATTATATTGGATTTCTCGGGCTTTCTTCTGGTCTATTTTTTCCCATTTTTTGGCACATGTATCGCTATACACGGGAAAAAGTTGCCTTGCTCCTTTGTATAGCAGTCTTTATTCTCATCTCAGCGGATTTTTCAGGAATTTTTGATTATACTGGGTTGGCATTGCAAGTTCCTTTACCTGATTGGTGGCAATCATTGCGAGGGATCACTACAGGAATTAGTTTTATTGCCGATTTCTTTATATGGGGTACCTTTCTAATAAAGAGAGATTATATCTACCGTCTACCCTTCGACGTTCATATGCTCCTCGTGATGTACCGCGATAGTGGCCTCACGACTTACGAGGCCCGATTTACAGCCCAACACCCGATCCATATCGAGGGCTCGCTCCTCGCCGGTTTCTTTACAGCGCTGAACAGCGTTTTTGAAGAGGTAGGCCGCAAGGAGGTTTCTCTCGAGGGTGTCGTGGGATCTGGTTTGCATTTCATCCTCGAATGGGGTAAAAAGATCGTCACGCTTGTTGTCACAGACCAAGATACATATTATTTGCGTCAAGCGGTGAAATTTTTCACGCGTGATTTTGAAACCTGCTACGAAGCAAAGCTTGAGGCGTGTACAACGGAAATGGGCTCCTTTAACCAAGCCGCGGACTTAATCAAGAAGAATTTTCCGTTTTTTAAAATCATTGAAGAAAAAAATGGTGGTCCAAAGTAGAAACGAATTGAATCTCATTACTGATTAGATGGCAATCTAGAAAAGTGGCATCATTCAGTTTTACGCTATTTCCTATAAAATATCCGGAGATATAGTTCACACATGAATGAACTTGAGACGCCACGCATCATGGTTTCGTTTGATGCTGAAACCGGCAGTTTCACGCTTCTTGTCGATGGAAAAGTGCTCGTGAACACGTTAACCCTGGCATTGTTTTATGCTGACGATTGGATCGGTGAAGCCACGGGGAACATAGTTTACAAGTCTGGTAGCTGTGAAACACGCCAAGATTTTGAAGGAAATCCCGCGTTTTTCGGCACCTATGAGCTAGTCTCGAAAGTATTCTCCGTAGAATCGGATGGCGATTCGTTCGAGATCGTTGTCAACGCGGTCATTTTCCCGGAACAATGCTTCGTTTACTTCTACGCGGATATCAACGGCGCCGGTTCCAAGTTCGATAAAATCGCTGGATACATCGACATCGGCGTTCCGGAAATTACCACGTCGCATCGATACTTCCATGGCTCGGACGTGTCTGAACCTGCGACGTTAAAGGCGGGGGAAGCGAACGGGATGGATTTCTTCAACACCGGGCAACACGCGTTCCATGATTCGGGCATCTCGGCCACCTTCCCGACGAACGATCGCTTGAGCATCACGTATCTCTTGACCTGCCTCGACTCGGGGGCTTCCGTGGGATACGTGCCGGTCAACCGCTTTGGCCAGCGGACGCTGATCCGCTGCTGCGAGTTGTTAGAGCTGCCGGTCGGGCTCAAGTTCGTGTCGGGCACGTACTTGAAGGCTGGAAGCTACGAGAAAATGGCTGGCGGAATCCTGGCGATCGGCGACGATCCAGTCTTGCTCTCGAAGCGAATCTTCGAGCTGTACATGCAGCTCGTGAACCGTTCACACGTGCTCAGGTGGTACAAGGAATATCCCGAGATGTTCGAGTACCTTGGCTTCTGCACGTGGAACACGTTCTATCGCAACGTGTCGCATGCCAAGATGGAAGAATTGTGCGAGAAGAATTTTACAGGAACATCGGGATCAACGCGGTTCAAGTATCTTATCCTCGATGACGGCTGGCAATCCACCAACGAATTCCCCCTTAAGGAGGCGAATTGTCCTGGTAAAAATTTTCACGGATCGAATTTCCTGCAGGATATCCAGGCGAACTTCAAGTTTCCCAACGGTCTCGAGCCGTTGAACCGTCTTTTGAAGCAACAATACGGGTTCAAGTGGTGGGGGGTGTGGCATGCCATCGCCGGCTATTGGCAAGGCGTGGATGCGAATAATCTTGGAAAAGTTTACCCGTGCGTTGCCAGCCTTGGCCACAACACGCCCGACCCGGCGGATTACAAAGGGTACAAATTCTGGGTCGATTATTACAAGTACATGCGTCAAGCCGGCGTTGATATGGTCAAGATCGACAATCAATCTTCCATCGGATCAATGTTCGATGGCATCTACCCTATTGATGATGCTATCGAAAAATATTACTTGATGCAGCAAGGCGCGGCAACGGGCCAAAACATCGCAATATTAAACTGCATGGCACAAGCATCGGATTGCAAAATATATTGGAGTAAGTCGAATGTTTCACGCGTTTCCGGCGATTTCGGTCCGGGCAATTTTCGATCCATGAAAGCCCAGGTCAGGCAAGGCGTGTTTCAGCCACTGTTCTTCGCGCAATTCTGCTGGCCCGATCATGACATGGTGCAGACTGTTGGGCCAACCGAGCCATTGCTCTTGCTGCACATGGTGTCCGGCGGTCCCGTCTACATCGCCGACGACATGGGAATGACCAACGGGAAAGTGTGCGAGAAGCTTTCATTCTCCGACGGCCGATTGCCTCGCCTGGACACGCCTTCCATGCCCACGATCGACGTGATATTCGCCGACACGGACAAGGACGCCGCGTCCAAGGCATGGAGCTACCACGACCTCGATGGATGGGGACGTGTTTTTTATTATTACATTGCCAATGCCTTGGCCGATGATGAGCCGGTCGAAGCGACGATCGGGCTCGATGACATGGGTGAAGCTCGTTTCGTGCCAACGATCGAGACTGGCAAGGTGCCCCCGGAACCGTGGCCATCGGCCTATGTCCTTGCCGACATTTCAGAAGTACCGGCACCTGCATCGGCATTGATTCAAGAATTGGGAGTCGATGAACGATCCTCGCCCGTTTCGCTCGAGAACTGGGAAGCACGATATTTCTGCTTAAGCCCGTTGCACAATGGCATTGCATTACTCGGCATCGACGAGGTCTGGAATGGTACCAAGGCCATCGCGTCGGCCCACTGGATCGATTGGGAGAACCTTGCCATCGTCCCCGCGCACGCGGGCATCTTGCGCGTGTATGCAAAATCGGACATCACCGTGACAGTGTCAAGCGCCACGGGAGAGCAAGCATCGACGCCAGAGATCGAACGTTCATTGGCATCGGGAGGGAAGATCGTGAAAGTCCCGATCGATAGCGAACCAATCATCTTGCGCTTGAGTTGATTTTTTTAAATCATACATATTTCACGAGGATTGCAAAAATGCCACGCCTTTCAACAATCATTTGTACCGATGAATCCGGCGAGCTGTGCTTCAAGATCGTGATCGGTTCCAGTGATTCGGCGCCCTATGATGTGCCAATTGCTGAATATTTCGAGGATTACGAGGGAAAACATGCCAAGATCACAATTGAACCGGTCTTGCCTCTTGGTGCCAAAAAAGCGGTCGAGCTCCATGCCGGAACCATTTCATTGCGTGACGGGAAAGCGTATCTCGATGATACCCCCCTCGTGGACGTGTTCACGCAATGGGAAGGCAAGGAAGCAAGGATTTCGGTCGTGGATATGCCCGCGAAGGCATTGCTCAAGCAACCAAGTTATGTTCCAGATCTGGCAAAGAATCAACCAAACACGACGTCCTGGTACGCGGAACCCGCATCGAGTTTCACGGAGGCATTGCCCCTCGGAAATGGCCATCTTGCCGCCATGATCTATGGTGGCATCACGGAAGAAGATATCCTGATCAACGAGGACACGCTGTGGTATGGCGGGCCGAAGAACCGCATCAATCCCGACGCGCAGAACTACTTGTCGGAAATCCGCCAGCTCTTGCTGGACCAGCAGCCGGCCAAGGCACAAAAGTTAACGGAAATGGCGCTCCAAGGAATCCCGCCACGGCAAAACCCCTACCAGACCATCGGAACGTGGACGATGTGGATCGATCATGGCAGCAATGCAAAGACTTCCAATTATGCCCGGATGCTGGACATGGCAACCGGGACAGTTCTGGTGCGTTACGAGATCGGTGATGTCGAGTTTACGAGGGAGTGCTTTTGCAGCTATCCCGATAACGTGATCGTCATGCGCATGACAACGAGCGCGGGCGTTCCCTTCTCTTGCCGGGCACGATTTGAACGCGTGCCAGGTGCCGAAGGCGAAATGGCCGCGAATGGTCGCGACCAGGTGTCCACGTTTGGCCAGTGCGGTCCTGGTGGCGTGAATTACCGGGCAACAGTCAAGGTTTCAGTCGAGGGCGGCACGGTCAAGACCATCGGCGAGCATGCCGTCATATTGGATGCCACCGCAATCACGTGGTACATTGCAGCGGAAACATCGTTCCGTCACGATGACTTGATCGAAGCGGTCGATGGTCATCTGTCTAACATCGTGAAATTACCATACGAGCAACTCAAGGCAAACCACGTGCAAGATTATCAATCGCTCTTCGACCGGGTGTCCTTGGCCATTAACCCGAACTATACTGAAGGAAGGACGTTGCCCACGAATGCCCGGCTCGCGCGGCTCAAGGCTAGCGAGCCTGATCCTGGCTTGATCTGCCTATATTTCAATTTCGGGCGGTACTTGCTTATGTCAAGCAGCAGGCCTGGTTCGCTACCCGCGAACTTGCAGGGCAAATGGAATGAGCAAGAGCATCCCGCGTGGGATGCCAAGTACACGATCAACATAAACACGGAAATGAATTATTGGCTCGCTGAACCGTGCAATCTCCCCGAATGCCACGAACCTTTATTTGACCAGCTCGATCGGATGCGTCCAAACGGCGAGCGCACTGCCAAGGAAATGTACAACGCGCGTGGTTGGGTGGCTCATCATAATACCGATTTATGGGCAGATACGGCCCCTGTTGACCGCGCACTTTGCGCGACCTGGCCTTTCGGCGCCGCTTGGCTTTCGCTGCACTTGTGGGAGCATTTCTTGTTTTCACGGGACACCAAGTTTCTCGAGCGAGCGTATTCCATCATGAAGGGGGCTGCTGAGTTTTTCCTCGATTATTTATTTGAAGGTCCTGATGGGTATTTGCTGAGCGGTCCAAGCGTGAGTCCCGAGAACACCTATTTACTTCCCGATGGCACGCCCGGGCAATTGACTGTCGAAGCTACGATGGATAGGGAAATCATCCACGAGCTTGCGTCGGCAGTTATCGAAGCCGGAAAATTGCTCGACCGGGACGAGGAAATCAGGGAACAATTAGCCACCATGCTGGAACGTTTAGCCCCGCTCAAGATCGGCAAACACGGCCAACTTCAAGAATGGGGGCACGATTATGACGAGGCAGAACCAGGGCACCGGCACATGTCGCATCTCTTTGCACTTCATCCTGGCTCGCAAATATCGCCCAGGAAAACCCCAGAGCTTGCTGCTGCAGCATACACCACGCTACAACGGCGCATCGACCATGGGGGCGGTCACACGGGCTGGAGCTGTGCGTGGATCATCAATTTCTGGGCACGATTGCAAGAACCTGAATATGCCGCGGAGTTCGTCGATATTATCCTTTCGCGATCGACATACCCGAACCTCTTCGACATGCACCCGCCGTTTCAAATCGATGGTAACTTCGGTGCGACTGCTGGTATTGCCGAGATGCTATTGCAGAGCCACGATGGCGAGATTTCTCTCCTCCCCACTTTGCCGGACGCTTGGGAACAAGGCGAGATCAAGGGCTTGCGGGCGCGGGGCAATTTCACGGTCGACATCACGTGGAAAGATCATGGATTAACATCTGCCATCATCCAGGCTCGCCACGATGATAATTCATCTTGTATCGTTCGATCACCAAGTCCCGTGGACGTGTTTGTCGATGGAGATCCCGTACCACTAATGCGCCCCGAGCCAAACGTGGTGGTCTTCACCACGATCACGGGCTATGTATATGACATCAAACCGACCACGTAATTCTTTTTTCTTTTAAAGGTGCCTGGCCATGGAACATCGCTCATCGCCGCGTATCAAGGTAGAACTTATCCCCTCGTTATTGTTGCTCTGGTTCTTGTTCATCGCATTTGCGCTGGCGCTTGCCAACGAGAACACATGGCAAGACCTCGACGTGATCGCCTCTAGCTTGTTCCACGCGCGAGCACCGTACTTGGAAATCCTGGTTGCTATTTTCTCGTGCGCCACGGCGTACGCGGTAATTATCTTCATCGTCGGGATAAAGCGGTCTGGGGTTTGTCACAATCCAATAAACGTCTTGTTATCACCTATTCTCATCATCCTGCTTGAACTGGTTCTATATGTTTTTACGATCGTCAATTTTCGCCTCCGGCTCGATTTCATCTGGTTCGTGTTCGGAGCCTGGTCAGTTCCCGTGTACTTGCTGTCCATTGGCTTCATGATCGCCATCATGATCGTGTTATTCAGTGACATCAAGCTCCTCTGGAAAAGCCCGCGTTCCAGCCGGAAAGCGTGGCTCCAATTGCCACCCCGCGTTACCGCAATTTTTGTCATTATGACGATTGCGATCGCTATCCCGGTGTATCTCGAAATCTTGTTCTATTTTCCATACACATATGTCTTTTGGACAAACACCGTGGGCATGTTTTCGCGCTATGCAAGCGATGTGGATCAATATCTCGTGGCGTTCGTCACGAGCTCTTGCGGATTCATGTTCCTGGCTTGGTACACGGGCAAATTCGGAGCTCGAGGGACCGGCCGCAAGATCACTCTCGTGATAGGATTCGGACTCGTGAGCGCAATAAAGGTGGTCCTCATCGGTGCAATGGTTCAAGAGATCGATACCTCCTTGCAAGGCGCGTTGCCTGGACTTTCTGCGTATTCTCTATACCCGTTTATCATCATCGCGGCCATCCTGGTCCTGCTCGAGTTAAAAAGCGCGTCGATCCTCGGTAGGTTGCGTCCAAGCCTTGAATCTCGCCATCAGCACAATATCGTGACCCTCATCGATCGTGCCTCTAGAAACAAGGCATTTGGCATGAGCCTTGCATTCATCGTCCTCGCGGGCACGTTTTATCTCGCTCCACTCGTGGTCACGCCACCCAATGTCGACGTCCAGCCAACATTCGAGATTAGGAACGTGAATGGCATCCCCGTTCCCTTTGAAAATGGTGTTGTTTATCCCAATTTCGAGCTACAACCAACCATGGCAGACGGTGGGTCGCGATCGTACATCAACTTGACAGGTAATTGGCGGTTCTCATTTTCAGCCGGCGCTTCGGATGAATCGTTCTATCCGCGAACAACCTCGACCGTCACTCGCCTCGGGGCTGGGTTCGAGTCCTTGGCATTTGATGATTCGGCATGGATGGAAATGGCCGTGCCATCGAGCTTCAACCGGCTCGACAACCCCATCGAGGCGTTCCGCGGGGTTCAAGGGGTCTGCTGGTACCGCGACTGGTTCAACTCGTCCTTGTTACAGCCCGGCTTCGAAAACCAGACCGTCATGTTGAAATGTCTCGGATCCAATTACTTCACCGATGCGTGGGTAGACGGCCACTACGCCGGCTTCCACGAGGGCGGGTTCACGTCGTTCGCCCTGGACATCACGAGTCTCCTCGATGCAAACTTGACCCGGCACTTGCTTGCGATCCGCGTCGATTCAATCGGGTTCAAGACCGCCTCCTACTTTGATAAAGTCGTGCCGGGCTTTGCGGATTGGTTCAACTACGCGGGAATTGTCCGGGACATTTACATCGAAATAACGCCTCGCGTTCACGTGGCACGTGCCGATATCCGTGCCACGTCCATCCAACCACATTCGGGTTCCACCCACGTCGCACGAGCGGGGATCGTGGTGAACGTGAGCGCGGAGATGTCAAGCATTATACCGTCGGTGAACATCACCCTTGCCTTGCACCAGCTGAGTTTTCCAAATGCCACGGTCGTGATGGATGAGCGCACGTGGAGGCACGTGAATTCTTCAATTCCAGGGCCGGTCATCACCACCGGATCGACGACAACCATCTTAACGGCATCGGGCCTGAAATCCGAGGAATTTGCCGCATGCAGCATTGCGTTCCAGGTCGATAATCTCTCGCTCTGGACTAACAAGCAACCAAATCTCTACGCGCTGGATATCAACCTTTCAAGACCCGGAGCACATGGCATCATCGATAGGTTCGTCACGCAAGTCGGGTTCAGGAATTTTACCATAGATGGATCAAGGTTCCTGCTCAATGGCGTCCCCATTTTTCTCGCGGGTGCGTCCATTCACGAGGAATGGGCTGGATCGGGAAGGACCCTAACCCCGGCGCAAATCTTCACCGATCTCTCGAACATGAAGAATCTCTCATGTGATATTTTCCGGAGTCATTATCCCATGTCTCCAAGGTGCTATTTGTATGCCGATCGCATGGGCTTGAGTGCCTGGCAAGAATGCCCTGATTACTGGTTCAACGAGGTGAATTTCATCGAAGCCGACATTCGCGGCTCGACCAAGGCAATGTTCTTGGAGATGGTATACCGTGATTTCAATCGCCCGTCCATCTTCTTCCAAGGCATCACGAACGAGCCCATCAGCGAGCGATTGCAGGCATCATACGCGCTGGAACGGAAAGCCTTGCTCGCGTCGATCGACTCGAGCCGCATTCTTGGGTTTGCAGTAGCCTCGCCGTATATAACGACATCCGTGGTGACGGATATAGTTGGTTACAATTGCTATTGGGGTATCGAGGAAGGCGTCCTCGGCGATTATTACAACCAAGCTAGGTATGCCATAAGCTCTGTTGCAAATTCGAATCCTGGAAAGCCAATCGTGATCACCGAATTCGGGGCAGGTAATAACAAGAATAATAAGAGCAGTACCACGTTTCAGGAATATTGTCGAGCCTTCGAGGATAACCACGCGATTTGTGGCATGCTTTATTGGGTTTATGCTGATTATGTCGGTTACAGTGGCAACGTCGGCACGTCAGGCGTCTATAGCTGGGACCGCACGAGCCAGCGCCCCACGGGCTTAGTCATGCATGAAATTTATTCAAACTTGACAAGCTCAAATCCATGATCTTTATTAGTTAGCAAGGGATGCTAAGTTACATCCTCTGTAGGAACATTGAAAAGGGTATAAAGAAATGAATAATAATCAGTATCGAATCTGGGTGATATAAATCATGTCAGAAGAAGAAGCCAATGATCTGATGCAACAAGGCACTGAAAAGATGAATAACGGAGACAATAATGGTGCTATCGAATTGTTCGAGAAAGTCATTGAAATCGAACCGGAAAACAAGGAAGCGTGGCAAGATTTGGGCTTTTGCTATGACGGCGTGAAAGACATAGATAAAGCCATTGAATCCTACAACAAAGCGATAGATCTCGATCCTGACTATGCTCGAGCCATCAATAACCTGGGCTGGGTCTATTATAGCGAAGGTGAGCGAGGTCACGGTGATGAAAACTATACCACGGCTGCGCAATACTTTGACAGGGCAATCCAGCTCGATGAAAATTACAAGCAAGCGTGGAGTAACATGGGCTTGGCGCAATGGGGACTCAAGGATTACGCGAGATCGAAGAGTTGTTTCGAGAAGGCGCTGGAGATCGACCCCGAGTACAAGGCCGCACGAGCAAACCTTGACATCTTGCTGAAAGAGCAGCCATCGCTGAACGAATAAGCACTAGTCGATAAATAAGGAAAAACTCCTGCGTTTTTACACGTAACTATAAACCAGTAATATTTTCTTTTTTTGAATTACCTGTGTCTTTATCAATTGCTTTCATGTGATGTCTATTTTTAAGCATAATG
>Ga0209039_10004370_pt1 | contig 10383 bp, 11 predicted proteins | sample BogFormECP12_OM1_FD_188238 | JGI IMG/M metagenome (GOLD analysis project Ga0209039, IMG submission 188238) | Bog forest soil microbial communities from Calvert Island, British Columbia, Canada - ECP12_OM1 (SPAdes) (version 2) | ecosystem: Environmental > Aquatic > Freshwater > Wetlands > Bog ... | reverse complement strand
TAAGGAGGGAAAAGTCGTAACAAGGTGGCCGTAGGGGAACCTGCGGCCGGATCACCTCCTATGTAAACAGCCTTGCAAATCGACTGGAGGAGAAAGTCAGGGTGAACCACAAAGGCCAAAGCCCAAAAAACAACAATTCTTCGAAATCAGAAGTCCTTTTGGCACTTATTTTGCTATGAAGAAATTAATGGTCTTTTGAGAACGGGTTAGTTCTCTTGAAGTCTGCCTTTGCTGAAAGGAACGTATTCTCTGACATCTTCAATCGAAGCCTTGGAGATTTTTGCTCCTGACTCTTTTGACACCTTTCTCGACAAGGCTTTCAGGATGAGTCTCAACAATTCTTTGCCAGACATATCTCCAGGCACGATCATCACATAAACTTGCGTCTTAGCTTTAACAGAGGCTATGGGTCCACCGACAAAGTGAAATGAATCGTTCGCATCGGCGACTACTCCGACGGCCAGTTCGAGTTTGATCCCGCGCATCCAGTTGCGCTGCCCACGAACCACAAAAGCTCCATGGCCCACTGATTCTCCGGATGGGGCCTCCTTTGTCAGCTGATCAGGTTTGACCGAGTAGACATCTACGCTTCCGAAGCCTTCACGCCAAGCTCTTGAATACGCAGCAGCAAATTCACCTGCTTCCTTCAGACATTGGCCGATCGGTTCCTTTGTTTCTGTTTTCACGACCACGAACGGTGCACCAACAATGTCCGCATGAAAGACCACATCACCTTTCTCCACGTACTTCTTGACAAGAACTTCGTTTGTAACCGCGTCTTTTCCTCCAACTACTAAACATCCGTCAGAGGAGACAAACCATCTGAACTTCTCGAACCATTTCTTCGTTTTGATTTTTCGTGTTGCCAATCCCTCCAACATGTCTTCGGATGCACGGTGTTCAATTTCCTCAGCTTCATGCATCTGTACGTTCAAGTCTGCAAGCTGGCTAGTAGAATCTTGAAGGGCTTTCTTTGCTCCCTCCATCTTCAGCTTCGTCTGTTTTGCCTTTTCGTAGTACTGATTGGCATTTTGGTACAAGTTTCTGTTAAGGTTCAGGCCAAATCTCAAATCTTCAATGGCGACAGTAACTGTTGATCCTCTCTCGTCAAGAGATTCGAACAACACGCTGGACGTCAAGCCTCCTTTTCTTTCAATGTTTATCTTGTTTGCTACTGCTTTCCAGTTCTCGCCCTTCTGTTTGGCTCCAAGCAGTTTCTCAAGTAAAATCTGTAACTCGGCAACGTGAGCATATATCGCGTCGCCAACACGTTTTTCCATGTCAGCCCAAACTTCGTTTTCGGTTAGAAGCTTCTCCTGTTCAGCAATTATTCGCTTCAGTCTTTCGCTTTCGCTTCTGAGTTTCTCAATGTCTAGTCCGGCTGCTTCTTTTTCAGCAATGAAGATTCTGGTGTAGAATTCGTCTAGAGCTTCATTGAAACTACTATATTTCTGAAGTTCAAAGCCTTGATTTTCATGTTGGACAAGCTTGAATGGAACCACATCCACCAAGCTTTTGTCAAGCCCCAGAACTATGCAGGGCTCCAATGACCCCGTGGTTACCTGCGCGAGCATTTCCTTTATGCAATCGAAGATGGCCTTAACGTCATCCCCGCTCAATGCTTCACAGGTCTTAGTCTTCTCCACTTGAACCCTCATCAATACCTCCTCTGAATATTCACCCCCAATACCAAGAAAACGCGCCAAGGCTCTGACTACCTGAACGTCACCACAAGCTCTAAGGCCAACCGAGAATTCCTCAAAGCTGAGTCCTGTTGGATTCTTTCCGCTTGAAGGCGCAAACATGAAGACTTCTCCTCGCAACACGTTCCTATCCCGCATCCGCTTGTACGTCAACGCCTGCAGTATCCTTTCTTCCTGACCCACCAGAATCAAGTTACCATCACCGAAAACCTCCAAAACAAGCTTCAAGGCGCCTTTCCTTGACTTCAAAAACAGAACAACCACTCTTTCAAACTCGTGCTGCTCAATGCTTGTCAATCGAGCATTCCGCAGAAACGCCCTCAGTGACATGCAAAAAGCAGATGGCGTAGGAGGCTTCTCTATAACGTATGCTGTCAAATGCAGACGCTTACCAGCTTCGAGAACCAACTGAAAAGGTGGTCTATCCGGCAGATGGAGCTTAAGTAGGAAAGCCTTTTGGCTTATCTGGTAGACATTGCTGACGCGCGAACCCAGAATCGACTGTTTCAACTCGCGCACGGTTGCAGTTACGTCAAAGCTCGTAAACTCTTTCTTATGCACCTTCAATCACGTCGTCGCGCCAACACTAGTTATCAGGAATTGTATAAATCATTTGGAAAACCTATCTATTTCTGTTTACAGTGCGCACACTTCGCCTTACCCAGCGCCCAATCGTCAACCGTGTTTCCCTCAGGCATTCAATAGAGAAGGCCTTGTTGAGCGAAAGGTTAAAAGTTCACTTGTTTAAGTCTATAAGCAACTCCGAAGAAAAACGCTTGAAGTTGAAATGAATTGGAAAAAACTCATATCAACATGGGAATCTGAAAATTCAAAGCCTGTGAAGAACCATGAAACCGTTGGAAATCGTTTATTGGCTGAGATTTGGTTTTGGCTTACTGGCCGCAGTTGTCGACCTGGCATTTGGGCTTGCCACGAACACCATTTCGACCATTCCTTCCTCATCCGCTTTCTTCAACAGTGCGTCCTTTGCGATAATAGTTTATGCACTTTCCTATTACATCATTAAGGCTGTGTTCGCGTCTAAAGTGCAGAAGCCTGGGAAGCTTGCTACTACGGGCATAGGCATATACTTCTTGTCGTGGCTCATGTTTTGGGCTTTGTTCTACACGCTTTTTGCTGGCGCGTAGCCTAGCCTTCCTCGGGGTTTTCCAGGAAGTTCTCGATGGTTGCCTGTCCCTCGTCCGCTTTCACGGTTTCAAGTTCTTGTTCGTTCGAGTCCACTTTCGGCGGTTCTAAATTACCAACGATTTTAGGCACGGTGATCCTGCTGAGGACGCGCATGCAGTCAGCCCAAGCTGAGAAGAAGCCCCTGTCAAAATCCCCATGAAACCTGTTTCTAACGTGATCCAGAAATTCACGTCTGTATCCATGCAAGGCTGCTTTGTCATCCAAATCGACTTTCGACAGAAAGGCGTATGAATCGCCGTTTGCCTTTCGCGAGAGAAGCATTCCATACAAGGCCCTGAAGTAGCCTCGGTTCCACTCTGTTTTCTGCATTTTTTGTTTGAGTCTATCCAGCTCCCGCTCTGCCTCGGTGAATTGCCTGTTAGCCAAGAGCTGGAAGAATCTTGTAACCATAGCCGATGAGATAGGCATTTTCAGCGACCGCGAGACTTCTTTAACTCTTCTTCGGATGTATCCTCTATCCCATTTTCTGTTATTTTAAATATTTCTTCTCCTTCCGGCAGATACGGACTTGAAACAAGCCGTGCTATTCGAATCGGACCATGCGAAGCTCTCCTCAAGTAGACGCGCGTGTGGCTCGTATGCCCGACAATGTGACCGCCGATTGGGTGAACGGCATCTCCGAAGAACACATCGGGCTTGGCCATGACTTGATTTGTCACAACGGCAACGGCATTGAATGCCCTCGCGAGACCGATGAGTTTGTGCATATGCTTATTGAGTCTCTGCTGTCTCGGGGCCAACATTTCACGCCCGATATACTCGCTTCTGAAGTGGGCGGTCAACGAGTCGACAATTATCAGCTTAACGTTGTTTGCCTTGATCACTTCGTCAGCATTATCAAGTAGGAACATCTGATGATCAGAGGTATAGGCTTCGGCGTAGATGATGTTCTTAACAACCTCTGAGGGGTCAAGCCCCAGATGCTTGGACATAGAGACTATTCTTTCGGTTCTAAACGTGTTCTCAGTATCCACATAAAGTGCGCAACCGCCTAGCCCACCTCTTTGAGGAGGCAACTGGACATTCACGCACAGTTGATGGCAAATCTGACTCTTGCCACTACCATATTCACCGTAGAATTCGGTTATCGTCTGCGTTTCCATTCCACCATCAAGAAGCCTATCCACGACTTTGCTTCCACTCGACAAACGCAGAACAGACTGGCGCATCTTGAGCAGTTCGTCCGCTCGAATAAAGGATACACCGATGGATGACCGAGCAGTCTCAATTATGGCAAAAGCCTTTTTCTCAGTTATGCCCGCAGGTTCAAGCTCTCTCCCTGTCGCCATAGCCAGAGATTCGATGGTGTGAAAACCCATCTCCCGAAGTTTCTGCGCAGTAGCCGGACCAACTCCTGGCAAATCCTCCAAAAACTCATACTTGTTTGAGGTCCCATTTTCGCGCTTCTTCTCCTCTTCTTCAGACATGAACTGCCGCCTTCCCTCATAGGTGATACAACAAATAGACAAGCCATATTTAAAACACGCGAACTGATACAACGGTTGGTCTGTGGAGAGATCAGTTAAAGTGAAACAATGAAAAGACAATGAGTCCGCAGTGTTCTTTGACCACAGTTCAAGAGAAGATATAAGTATACGGTTTTTTTCATAGAACCAACAAAAGAGGGAAAACATGGAGACGGCAAAAATAGTGGAGGACGTCGCTTTCAATATTCTGAAACAAGCCGTGATATACCTGCCAGATGACGTTAAGCAGGCATTGAAGAAGGCCTATGCTGAAGAAACAAGTGAAACAGGCAAAACACAGCTAAAAGCAATTCTGGACAATATAGAACTCGCCGAAAAATACAAAGCGCCCGTATGCCAAGACACAGGCACAATAATTTTCTACATCAAGGCTGGTTCAAAAGCGGAGGATCTAGACAAGTTTGAAGCAGCCATAATAAATGCGACAAGAAAGGCGACGAAAGAAATCCCGCTACGTCCAAACGCCGTGGACCCATTCACTGGAAAGAACAGTGGCGATAACACAGGCCGATACATACCAGCCTTGAACTGGGAAATCATGTCAGGCGACGCTGTCGAAATGACAGTGATGACCAAGGGAGGAGGATCCGAGAATGTATGCCTTGGAGGAATGATAGTTCCCGGAGAAGGAATAAAAGGACTGAAAAAATTTGTTGTCGATGCGGTAGTAAAAGCCGGTGCTCAACCGTGCCCGCCAAACATACTCGGCATAGCAATGGGTGGGGGAGCGGACATTTCGATGAAATTAGCAAAGAAGGCATTATTGCAGCCATTGAACCAACATAATCCGAACCCAGAAATCGCAAAACTAGAGCAAGAGATTTTTGAGGCTGCCAACATGACAGGCATTGGGCCAATGGGATTGGGTGGGAAAACAACGGTTCTCGGAGTGCACATAGACTACGCTTACAGACACCCAGCATCTTTTCCTGCGGCAGTTGCCTTCAACTGTTGGGCTGCAAGACAAGCCTCGGCCAGAATCTGTTCCGATGGATCAGTCGAGTATTTAACGCACAAAGTGAAGCAGTGAGGTGAAGAGAAAAATGACCGTTTATAATTTCAAGACACCGATTACCGAAGAGCAGGCGCGCAAGCTCAAGGTCAACGATGTACTCTATATCACAGGAACAGTGGTCACCGCCAGAGACCAAGCTCACAGAAGAGCTCTAGAATACTTCAAGGAAGGAAAGCCCATCCCAGTAAACCTCGAAGGGTTGGCCGTTTTCCACTGTGGACCCGTCGTAGCAAAACAAGGAGAAAAATGGGTTGCAGTGGCCGCAGGACCAACAACCAGCACTCGAATGGACATATTCGAAGATGAATTCATCAAAGATTTCAAAGTTCGAATCGTAATCGGCAAAGGCGGCATGGGCAAACGCACAACCGACGCGATGGCCAAATATGGTGCGGTTTACGGCGCCTTCACAGGAGGAGCAGCCGTTCTAGCCGCCAAAGCCATAAAGAATGTCAAGAGCGTTGAATGGTTCGACCTTGGGATGCCTGAGGCTATGTGGGTTTTCGAAGTTGAAGAGTTCGGTCCGCTTGCAGTCGCCATTGATTCGCATGGAAACAACCTGTTCACTGACATCCAAAAGAAGGTTGAAGAGAATAAACAGAAGATATATCAGAAACTTGGGATAACGCCCTAGTTTCACCCTGTTTTTCCGATAAGTGTTTCTGCTCCATTTTCTCGATATCTAACGGAGCTCATGTTTCGCATGTCGGAAGGTTTAATATTCCATTCTTTCTGTTGATTAAAGACGAGAAATGGGACATGCTGAAACAGTTTAGAGATAAAGTGGCTCTTTCAGGAATAACTGTCCTACTAATCGGAGTCGCATTGCTAATATTCACGTTCATAAGTGCCTACGGGTTCTTGACACAAAGCCTTTCAATATTGGTTTCCCAAGACTTAACCCAGACTTTTGGGCAAGCCTTGGCCCCTCTAATAGCAACATGCATACGCATAATGTATCTCGGAATAATGGGTTGGGTAGGCTCACTATTGACAATAAGGGGCATAACAATCATGGCACACCTTCCACAAACAACTGCGACAATGCAGGAGCGACCAGCCAAACCGCAACTTCAGCCTCAGAAAACCAAAAACAATAAACAACCGAAAAAGTTAACCAATTTGGAAGCAGAGTCAGAACCAGAGTTCATGGTTATTCCACCCGAAGCCACTGCAGAAGCCGCAGCGCCAGCAACTCAACAGAGTAAGGATGAATCGCAGCAAACCCATTGAAACTCCAAAGAAAAAGAACGGCGTCACCATGAAAGTAGCTATCCAGATGATAACCATAGCGACAACAGTTTCATGGGTCCTGCTAATCGTCTTCGCTGTAACTGTTGTCTATTCTATGAAAGACATTAGAATAGACTGGGGAGAACCAGAGGCCACAGTTACGACAGACGAGAAATTACTTCTTGAATTTCCAATCGGAATAGTCAACGATGGTTATTACAGCCTGCAAGACTTCAACATCTCTACGCAAATGTACGATTCACAGGGAGCCCTCATGGCCCAAGGAACCACTTTCGTTTCTTCAATAGGAACCGGCGACGACCTGAACACCACCCACCAGATTATGGCCAATCTCACAGACATTCTGCAGAAACACCAAGATCTAATATTCAACGATACGGAACTGCAAACAATGACCAATGTTAGCATGAAAACTGCAGAACTAATATGGTTCCAAGCCTCTTCGAACTCAACTTTCAGCTGGGGAGCACCCCTCTACAACCTAACTATTGCCCCACCAAAAATCATGACGGAAACAGGCACCAACAACACGACATATTACAGAACAGTTCTATCCATTTCCTTTGAGAACCATGCCCTCTTCAACCTCTCTGGAACAACACAAGTGAACATCTTCAACAACAAAAATGATCTAATCACAACAGAAGAAGCCTCGTTCAATGTGGCGCAGCAATCAAGCTACCAAAACGAAATTCAACTTGATACACAAGCAGTGAACTTCACAAGCAACGGACATATCGAAATCTCTTTTTGGACACCCTTCTTCAGCTACGGACCCCTGGTGATTCCCTATGGCTAACCAATTGAAACCTAACCAGAAAGGAAAACTCTCCGTTCTGCAAAAAGCATTGAAAGCAACAATCAAAGGAACCATTCTATATGTAGCCTACTTTGTCTTGTCTCAGTTCCTGTCTCCACTCTCCGAATATGTTCCCGGCTTCCAACAGATAATTGAAACATTCGTCACGGTGTACATAATTCTAATCATAATTGCCGAACTCACATCCGGCTCAATCCTGCAGCATTTCTTCAACGCTGCCAAAGCATTATTCATAGTCGCCTACATCGCTGCTTCGCTGGGAACTGGAACCTTCAATCTCACAATGGGAACATTGAGCTTCGCCGTTAACATCCAAGTATTCTTGATCATTGCAATGATGCTGGGCCTCGTCGGGCTGGCAAAATCGGTTATGCAGACAATAAATTACTTGAACGAAAAAGCAGAGCTTGCCCTTGGTGAAGTACCTGCCTATACATAAGCAAAGCATCAAGAAACAGGTTTGCCATTCCTTTTCTTAAAGTTTCTTACTCATTACGTAGGCATCTTCACCATCTGCGTAGTAGCCGTGGATGCTTCGAGCGACTTCGAAGCCCAGTTTCTTATACAGGCTAATTGCTTGCTCGTTCGTGACCCTGACTTCGAGATAGCACTGTTTTGCTCCGTAAGAACGCATTCCTTCCATAGCTCTCGTTGCAAGAGCCGCCCCTATGCCCTTACGTCTATGTTGAGGGAGCACAGCGAATGAAACAACATGCCCTTTCTTCACCAAACCGGGGAGCCTAAGGTTCGATAAGCCAACCTCCACGCGACACATGATGTACCCGACAATCTCCTTGTTCTCTTCAGCCAAGATGAAAGTCTCGGGGAACCTTCTGTACAAGTCGATGAAGAAGAAATCAGTATAGTTCTCCGGAAGACACTCCTTGTTAATGAAGGTCACACGTTCTAAATCGTTCACCGCGAACTTTCGCAGTAGGAAGGTATCTTGCAAGTTGTCAGGCTCCATTTATCCTGAGGCAAGTTTCATTGTTCCTTAAACACTTTTCCTTTCAACTTTGACTCGTGTCGACCTCTTCTTCGATGGCTTTGACTTCCGGCAGGGTAAAGTTACTCCGCGGCAATGCCCACACCTTGGCACTTTTGCCAGCGAGGTTGAAGGCTTCGTTTAATGCATCATTCACGGCTCTGGCGGTCCTTAGCTTGAATACATTAGTTGCATAGTAATCGGGCATCGAAGAAACCAAGACTATTCTCACTTTCTGCAAAGCTTTCAAGTGATAGTAAGCTCCAGCGCCTCCAGAAACGAAACCATGCCTCACCTCTTTTTCAACCGCCTTAAGATCGTGGAACTTCATCATCCACGTATAGTAGTCCTGATTGCCATGGCCCTCTGGCAATTCCGCTACAAGGATTATTACGCCCCCCCGCTTCACAACATCCAGAGCATTGTCGACGCCTTGCCAAGCCTGAAAAAGGTTCAAATCTGCTGGATCTCCGCCAGGGCTCACGACAGCAATGTCAGCCCGTCGATCAACCTGTGCGCGATACATCTCGTCGACAAGCCGCGTTCCTTCAGAAAAGACCAACTCCATATTCCCCGCAAAAGCTCTCACGATATCTCGTTTGCTATTCTGAACGACGTTGAGGACGAAATCCACTTTCGCCATCCCCGCAGCTTCAGTCATGTCTTCATGAACAGGATTTCCCACTAGATTCCCAGCCCTTGCATTCGCTTCAAGAAGCATCGCGTGATTATGTTTCACTGTTTCTTCCCCCGCGATTCCAGGCAAGACACTCTCTCTGCCACCAGTGTAGCCAGAAAAAGGGTGAACCCTAACATTACCAGTAAGGATTCTGACATCCGCTTCCATGAAAACTCGGTTCAATAACACCTTTGTCCCGTGCGTATGCGTCGTACCGACATCTACTAGATCCTGAGCCTTGCAGTCATGGCTCACAGTTCTAGAGTGGCTGCATACGGATTCACCTAGCAGCCCAACTGCTTCTTCCGGCGTGACTGCTCGATGCGTGCCGCAAGCGAAAATGATAACCATGTTTTCTTCCTTAATTCCTGCCTTTTTGAGCTCTTCAAGCAACAATGGAACCATGATGCTAGTCGGTGTTGGCTTAGTAGCATCATCAACCACGATTGCCACTTTGCTAGAAGGGTTCGCAATCTCGTCAAGCTTCTTGGAGCCCAGAGGTGCCCTCAGAGCGCGTTCAATCTCTGCTCTTGGATCTTGCGCGCCCGGCTTCTCTTTCGATTCAACTAAACCTAGAAAATTCCTTGTTGGAATTCTCACGCATACCTGAGATTTGCCGTACGGAAGCCAAACATCCACCATTATATGTCACTTGAGTATTGAAACACCTTTGCAGAAACTATTAAGTTTTGTCAACGAAAAAAGTGGGGAATCGAATTCTGCTCAACTAGAGAAGCCGGCTTGCAGCATAAGTTTCTTTAGAATGAGGTGACAATAAGCAAGAACAATGAGGGATAGATATGTCCATCGGAAAAACCCCTTCAAAAAATGAACTACTCTTCGTGTGGCTTAATCATTATTCGGGAGTGGCTCTCAAGACGCCTTCAAAAACTCTTCTAATAGATCCAGTAGATGTAAGACCCCGGGACTTCAAGAATGTCGACGCACTTCTGTTAACACACGAGCATTATGACCACATGGATCAATCCTTTGTTAAAGAACTACAGAAACTGACACAATGCACAGTGATCGCCGACCCAACCTCCGCGAGAAAACTGCGCAATTCTATTGCACCTGAAAAACTTACAGAAGCCAGAATGGGCATGGAGCTAAAATTGGACTCGGTATTAGTGAAAGTTGAAAACTCGAATCATCCACCCGCGGCCACACCAGTCACATACATTATCACAAGTGAAGACGGAATCAAGGCTTTCCACACGGCAGACAGTCT
>Ga0209039_10004368_pt1 | contig 10390 bp, 7 predicted proteins | sample BogFormECP12_OM1_FD_188238 | JGI IMG/M metagenome (GOLD analysis project Ga0209039, IMG submission 188238) | Bog forest soil microbial communities from Calvert Island, British Columbia, Canada - ECP12_OM1 (SPAdes) (version 2) | ecosystem: Environmental > Aquatic > Freshwater > Wetlands > Bog ... | reverse complement strand
GTCGCATTGCCGATTTGGAGCGTAACGTCCACAACCCCGACACCATTTTTACCGCTCGTCCAGGGATTGGAACCAAGCGCCTTGATTCCAAGATCTAGCTGCTGCAAAGCCCCCGTGTCACGCACCGCTCCCCAAATTACGAGTCCAGCCCAGCCATTCGAAACACCTAACCCGGCGATCTTGTCCCCGACCAGCGCTGTGCGCAGTGAGCCACCGCCATCGACGACCAGCACATGCCCATGGCCTGGCTCAGAAAGAATCCGCTTTATCAGCACATTGTCTTCCCATGTTCTGATCGTGTGTATCGGTCCGTGGAAACGAGGACGCCCGCCGAAGTGCCGGAACTGTACCTCGCAACTCTGGATGCGGCCCGAGTCACGAAAGGCATCCACGAGATCGGCCGTCGCTCTTTCTTCTCGCGATGGTGTGTCTATCGTCTCCATTTGATCGCGACTTTATCAATTCCGACCAATTGCGCTACCCCTTTCTGCCCAGGGCAATTCCCGTATTTTGACTTCTCGTGAGCTCTGGTGGAGTTCGGCGAATCATCGGTTAGCTGCATAGCATGGTTAGGCGCTCGCGCGGCGCGCATCGAAGAAGAGCGAAACGCAGGTAGCAATCAGGATACCGGACAGCGCGCAGGAAAGTAGCACGGCCGCCACGCCCATGAGCGGAGAGCGCAATCCGAGCAGATTTGGCATGCCCGCTGCGTTGCCAGTCGTGCAACTGGCGTTATAAGCCCAAACGCAAAATTGCTGAGCGGGAGTTTCCAGGAAAATGTGAGCCGATTGAGTCAAAAGAAATATGAGGAGCACGATGGCAAAGCGGCTCCAACCTCCGTGGCGCCAGAAAAAGGCCACGGCGAGGAGCGGATATACCAGCAGACTATAAGTGAAAGGAGTGACAATGTCCCTGAAGGGCCAGCCACTGTGGTCAAAGCGCAAGACGTGATCGATATGATGCAAGACTCCAAGTCCGCTGCTGAGCAGCATGAGCCACTCGCTGCGGGTCAGGGGACTGTTGAAGCCGATTGCCGCAACTTTCATGTTAATATCGACAGATAGCCAGAATGTTGCGCATGTCAACATCTGCGCGAAAAAATGCGATATGATTCCCAATTTCACATCCGCTCCAAGGCGATGGACCTTACCTTTGGTCCCCATAATCGCCACTCATCGAGGTCAACTAGCGAATGAGGGCTGCGACGTCCTCCTCGGACTGTCGTCAAAACTCCTGTCGCCCTGTGCTTAATTCGTGACGGCCTGGGAGCACAGCGGTTATCCCTACTTCTCGATAAGCAATAACACGGTGCGCGCAGCCAGGGCGTAGTTGGCGCTGGTTAATAACTCCTCCTGTCCGGGAGCGTTGAAATTATCCCGGCTCTCCATCCAGGCGGCGGTGTCAGCTACCCGATACCATTGCTTTCCCGGCAGGTTGGCGGGGAGCGTAGCCGTCACCCAGTCCGACCAGCCGTTGTAGGCCACATAAATCGAGGCGGCGCTCTCGCCCGGGACTTCCGTGCCGTCGATGCGGTAGGCAAGGAAATGGTTATTGGGATTGGTCATGTAGCCGGTGTCGGCCTCCTGGCCGGTGTTCTGAAGCCAGGTGATGTCTTTCAGGCCGTTCCCGTTGGAATCCACGCCTTTGAAAAAGTCCGCCGGACGCAGGGCAGGGTGCGCGTCCCGGAAAGCCATCAGCTTCGTGGTGTAGTGGAAGAAGTTGGGAAAGGACCCGATATTGGAGTAATCAAGGTAGTTTTTAACTGTATCCAGGTCATAGGCGTTGTTGTTGCCATACTGCGTACGATACATCTCGTCCCCGCCGGTAAGCATCGGCACGCCCGCCGAGAGCATGAGAATGGCAAACCCTGTGCGCGCCGCCTGGATCTCGACCTCGGGATCACCGCCCTGATCCCAGGAAATGTTATTGGTGCTGCCGCCGTCCGAAGGGCCAAAGGGATACGGCTGGCTGTTCTGCGGCGTATTGAAAGCGTAGAGATCGCGTAGGGTGAAACCGTCATGCGCCACAATGAGGTTCACCGAATTCCACGGCTTGCGGCCGTTCGATTGGAACAAGTCGGAGGAACCGGCAAAGCGCGTTGCCAGTTCAGCCGGGAGCACGGTGGCAACGCCGAGCTTATTTTGGCTGGTTCGGAAGCTGTCGCGGAAGTTACCGTTCCACTCGGCCCATCCGCTGGGGAAACCGCCGAGCTGGTAACTGCCGTCGCCGATGGCCCACGGTTCGGCGATGAGATCGACGCCCGTTCCCCCTACCGCGGGCCGGCCGGGCAGCTCTTTCACCGCGCGGTTGAGCACGTTGTTGGGATCGAGTTTGTCGAAATGAAAGCCGCCCTCGGTAAACGTGTTGCCGAGCACAGGCGCCAGATCGAACCGGAATCCATCTGCGCCAAGGACATTGGTCCAGTACGTGAGGGCATCCATGATTTCGTTGCGCACGACGGTGCTCGCGGTGTTCACGTTGCCGCCCACGCCGTTATTATTATAATAGAAGTGATGGTCCGACGTCAGCTCGTAGTAAGCGGCATTGTCCAGCCCGCGCCACGAGAGCACCCGCGCGACGTTGCCGGAGCTGTCCCCAACATCCCCCTCGGCGGTGTGGTTGTAAACCATGTCCACATAGACTTTCAAGCCCTGTGCATGGAAGGCTTTCACCATCGCCTTGAACTCGCGCGTCGGACCGCCGGGTGATTGGTCAGAAGAGTAATGCCTGTCCGGAGCGAAGTAGTCCTCCGGGTTATAGCCCCAGTAATCGACGCCGACCGTGGATGGATTCAACTCATTGGTGTCATTCTGGAACTCCTGGAGCGGCTGGAACTCGACCGCCGTCACGCCCAGGGCCTTCAATGCGGCCGCTTTTAGCGCCGCCCCCGCGAATGTCCCCTGCTCCGCCTGCGGCACGCTCGGGTCGTTTTCCGTCAGGCCCCGCAGATTGACTTCATAAATGATCTCGTCCTTGAAAGGGCGCGTCGGCTTTCCGCTCGCATCCACCGGCGGGCCCGTATCTTCAGGTTTGAGAGCGATGCCCCGGGAGGCCTGCTGGGCGGTGTCGGCCATCCGGAAATTGCTGCCGGAGCAATAAATCGCATCGTCAGGCGCCGCCGGCGTTTTCGGATCATGGCTGACCTCGAGGGCGTAGGGATCGAGCAACGCCTTGTTCGGGTCAAACCGGTTTCCCGCATCGTCCACGTCGGCGACGAATCCGACAGAGCTGCCCGGCGTCCAACTAGGATCGTATGTCCAGTTCGGTCCCCATGCCCGGTAATTATAGCAAATCGTTCCCGTCAGACCCTTGGCGGCCAGATCGGAGATGGCGAGAGTCGTTGACCAAAAATTGGTTGTTGGATCGGCGGTCAACGCAAAGCTGGCCTTCTGGGTGGAAGTGGCAGGCTGATCGTAAAGCCACACCTCGACGCGAGTGGCCCGGGAGGAAAAGACGGTAAAAGTAATATGAGTTTCATCCGCATCATAGGTTGCCCCCAGGTTCTTGGGGCCGACTGCCCAGGCTCGAACCCCGTCCGCCTGTATCCACACTAAGGCAAAGGCCAAATAAAGGATGCGCATAGATAATGAAAAGCTAAAGAATCGCAGACCACAATCACCCGATCAGGTAAGACGCCCGGCATTGGCAGGCAAGAACAATTAAACACTTCATTCCTAAAGACGGACACTCCTGGCGGTCGAAAGCTTTTGCAGCTCGGGAATCTTCTCCCTGATCATGATGGACCAGAGTACCGTACAGCGGGCCGTCACGCAATCGGGAGAAAGCGTTCGCTCTGGGCGGGCGCTATCGTACTTCCGCTTCTACCAGAGCAGCTGGAAACCGCCGGGTAACGTGTAGATTGCTGCGGTTCCAGCTGAGAGCGTTAATCGGCAATCGATGTGGTCGATTCCAGACGGTCGAAACCTTTGATTCGATAGACAATCATTGACCCGATCCAGCTAAAGATGAAGACGCCGATAATGACGAAGCCCATAGTGCTAAAGTTATCATTGAGGCTTCCAATGAAGTCCCAGACTCCGCCAGTCAGGTTGAGCTGGTCCTTAAGCAAACCGATTGCTTCAACTCCGCCGACAATGAGAGCCACGACGACAGAAACGAAGGTGATCGTTAAATTGTAGTAGAGTTTACGAATCGGCTTCACAAATGCCCAGCCATATGCCCCAATCATCAAAACTCCGTCCGTAGTGTCTACCAGAGTCATTCCAGCAGTAAAAAGCGCTGGGAGCGCCATCACAGCCTGTAAAGAGATGCCCTTAGCTGCCGCTGAAGCTGAGATTCCAAGAAGCGCGACTTCGGTTGCGGTTTCAAATCCCAGGCCGAATAAGAAGCCGATCGGAAACATTTGCCATGGATGCGAGAGCAGCTTGAAAAGTGGCCGTAACAGCCGGGCGAGAATACCGCCTCCCAACAGCAAATCAGCGGTTTGGTCGCCGTAGGCGCTTCCTGTGCGCGCTTGCTGGAATGCCCGGTAAACGCCTCGGAGAATCGCCATATTGATCAAGGCGATAGCGATCAGGAAAAACGCAGAGACACCAGTGCTGACTATCCCGCCGATGTCCTTCAAAAACTCGAAATGCTGTTGCGCAGCGGAAGCAGTCCAGTACGCAACCAGAGCGGCAATGATGACGATTGTCGAATGTCCGAGAGCGAAATAGAAACCCACCGATACCGGTCGCTTTCCGTCCTGCATCAGCTTGCGAGTAACGTTGTCGATCGCCGCAATGTGGTCGGCATCGACTGCATGCCGAAGACCGAATGTATAAGCGAGAACCGCCGTACCAAGGAGTACTGGGTTATCATGGAACGCGATAATCGCCCAAACCCAAGCGCCAATGTTCACCGCGGCCAAAAAACCGTAAATGCCGACAATCCGGTTCCGGAAGTCGCCTGAAAGAATGTCATTCATGTCCAATTACCTTGCCACTTTTTGGCCACCCGCCGCGATGATCACCCCGATGATTACAAGCCCGGTGACCACGAAACGAATGCCCGCACTTACGCCAAATGTATTGAGCATTGTGAGCAAAAGCACGAGAAAGAGCGCAGCTCCCCACAATCCGGGCACATTAGCTCTACCACCACTGACCGAGGTCCCACCGATCACCACCACCGCGATCGAGGCGAGCAGATATTCGTCGCCGATCTCAAGCGACGATCCCCGGAAATAGCCGGCCAGAAGTGCTCCGCAAATGCCGCCAAGCGCGCCGCTCAAAACATAGGTAGCGCACCGGATCCGTTCCACGGGAATTCCTGCAAGCCAGGCGGCGCGGGTATTCTGTCCAATTGCCAGCACCGATCGTCCATAGATCGTCCTGTGCAAGAGGATTCCGATCCCAGCAGTGAAGATTGCAGTGCCGATAGCCAGCAATGGGATCCCTGCGAGTTGCGCACTGGTGAATTCAGCGAAGCCGGGCGGCGGTTTGATCTGCAGGCCGCGACCGTAGCTGATTCCAGCGGACTGGATAATAAAGCTCGCAGATAGGGTAGCAATGATCGGCGGAATGCGCAAAAGCCAGATCAGAAGGTAGTTACCAATGCCGATGCCAACGCCCGAGAAGAGCGCAGCAACGAGACCTGCGGCGATCATTTTATCGGACCCGTCCATGACCTTCATGGCGACGGCACTTGCCAACCCAATATTGGCGGGCAACGAAAGATCGACGTTACCAGGCCCGAGAGTGATTACGAACATCTGCGCGACCCCGGTAATCACCGAAAAGACGGCGAGCGCGAGCCCGGCCGTTATCATTCCGCCGGCGCCGTAGCCGTGCGTGAATGTGATCGCCGCAAGCCAAACCAAGAGGGCCCCGAGATAGGACCAAATCCATGGTCTGGCAAAAATGTTGAGCCAAAACCTCACGAAGCTCTCCCGTCGGTCCGGTTGATTAGCGCGCGCGCGGCGAGAACGATAATGAGGATCGCTCCCTGCGCGCCGACCTGCCAATCGGGTGAGACCCGCATGAAGTTGAGTAACGAGCCCGCAAGAGTGAGAGTCAACGCGCCGATTACCGCCCCAATCGGCGAGACGCGTCCGCCAACGAATTCCCCGCCGCCGAGGATGACGCCGGCGATCGAAAGAAGAGTGTAACCCTTGCCGATGTTGGCGTCGGCAGACGTGGTCAGACCGATTAGCGCCAGCCCCGAGAGGACCCCGAAAATGCCTGCGAACGCATACATGATTATCTTTGTCTTCAGCAGCGACCATCCAGCCCTGGCAATGGCGTTCGGGTTACCGCCCGAGCCACGCAAAATGGCGCCGTAGGAAGTCCGCATCAACCCGATATGGACGAGCACCGCAATGACGATGCCGGCGATGATGGGAAAAGGAACGTAGGGCGTACGGAAATTCATCAAACCGTGCAGCCAGTCGGGCGGTTTGCCGCCAGGCTTGGGCAGGAGAAGGATTGCAAGACCCTGCCAGACGAACAGCATACCGAGCGTCACCACGATTGAAGGAACATTGCGCAGATAGATTACCGCACCTATCAGCGCATAGACGCCGACGCCCGCGAGAAGGACGACGACACCCAAGAGCGGAGCGTCGCGCAGCCACGTCGCGGCCACGCAACCGACAAAGCTGACAAAAGTGCCGATCGAGAGATCCAAGTCGTTGACCGTGATAACAAACATCTGGGCGATGGTGGCAAGGGCGACGGGAATCCCCAGATTGAGCATCAGGTTCAGACCAAAATAACTTATCGCACGTTGATTAAGCCAGGCTATGCCGAGGACGACGAGTGCAAGCGAGATGGCCGGCAGGGCCGCCCGCAGAAATCGACGCGGCGTCTGGCCGGTAGCCCAAGGAATTCTTACGGCGCTCGCGCCGGGGACCGAAGTCATGATAACCCAGCCTCCTGGAAGGAGGAGTGTATGACCCGTTCCTCGGTCAGTTCACCGCGCCGTAGATCGGCGACGATGCGCCCGTTGCGGAATACGTAGACATGGTCGCAATTCTCCAGTTCCTCCATCTCGGTGGTGTACCACAGAAAAGTGCGCCCGGCATTACCCTCGGCGCGAATAAGATCGTAGACCTCGAGCTTTGTGTTGATGTCAACCCCGCGCATCGGGTCGTCCATCAGCACGATTTTCGCTTCGGAGCCGAGCGCGCGAGCGAACAGTGCTTTCTGCTGATTTCCGCCGGAGAGTGAGAGGATGTTATTGCGCATGTCGGGTGTGCGGATGTTTATGCGCTTCTGCCAGCTCTCGGCGAGCCGATCCTCGAGCTCGGAAGAGATGAGCAAACCGCTCCGCAACGCCCTAATCGAGCGAATGCCGATATTTTCCGCGATCGACCAGAGCGGGAATATCCCGTCACTCTGCCGGTCGCCTGCTATAAGCGCCACGGGATCCGTCACCTCGATGCCAGAGACTCGGCGGGTCGCGCCATTGAAGATTGATAGCAAAAGAGCCGTCTGGCCATGACCGGAAAGTCCGGCGAGCCCGACGATCTCGCCCTCGTGGGCAACGAATTCGATGCCTTCTCTTTGGGTCGCGGGGCGTGCCCGAACGCGGACCGGAGTCGTCCTGCGCGGCGCGGTGGCCTCCGCCACCGATCGCATTTTGCTCGCAGCGGCGCCACCCATGGCTGCCATCAACTTATCGCGGTCGAAGCCGGAAGCGCGATCGGCCGCGACAACCACGCCGTCGCGCATAACTACGATGCGATCGGAATATGCGAGGATTTCGCCGAGGAGGTGCGAGATCAGCACGCAACTTGCACCCATTCCGACCATTCGCCGCACATGGGAGAGCAGTTGCCTCGCGGTATGGCTGTCAAGAGACGAAGTCGGTTCGTCAAGGATGACGAGATGGAGAGGATCCTTTGTGATCGTGAACGCGCGTGCCACTTCGATCATCTGGCGTTTACCGATCGGCAAGTCTCCGACGACGGCATCGGGAGCAATGCCGTGGTCCGGGAAGATCTCGTCTAGCTTGTCACCGATTAGCTTGCCGGCCCGCCTGCGCCAGCCCCATCCCGCGATACACGGGTGAAGAACACGCGCATTCTCGGCAACGGTAAGATTGGGGCAGAGCGACAATTCCTGGAAGACGCAACGAACCCCGAGCTTCTGTGCGAGGAGCACCGAATAGCTTTGCCGCGGCTCTCCGCCGATGATGATCCGCCCTTTGTCGGTCGCGAGCGTGCCGGCCAGGATATGCATCAGCGTCGATTTGCCCGCACCGTTATGGCCCACAAGCCCAACACACTCTCCGACGTCGACAGCGAAATCAACCCCCGCAAGCGCGCGGACGGCGCCGAAATGCTTTTCGACGCCGTCCAATCTGACGATATTTACGGATGTCCCGGAGATCACACGCGATAATCAATCGGAGGGAAGCTGCGGCATGTCCTGATCGCAGGTTACTTCTTGATATTGGCTTCGATCGCCTTCTTGGCATCCTCCTGCGTGTATTCGTGGCTGGCTACACCACCAACCGGTATATTGGGCAGCGCAGCCTCGAAGTCATCCTGAGTGAACGCTAGATAGGGTACTAACAAGTCATGCGGAATGTCCTTGCGGCCGTCGAGGATCTGTTGCGCGACCCAGAAAGCTAGTGTCGAAACGCCCGGCGCGATCGATGCCGACCATGTCGTGTACCCGTTCTTGTCCTTCTGCTGCTTCCACCACGCGAGCTCGTCTTGACGATTACCCATGATGATGATGGGCTGCTTGCGTCCACCAGAGGCGAAGGCTTGTGCAGCGCCGTATCCGTCACCGCCTTGGTCAACCACGCCTGCGATTTCGGGGAGAGAAGGAAGCACCGTCGCGACCGCCTTTTGTGCTACAGTCTGATCCCAGTCGCCCTCAACGCTGTTGGCGATTTTGAATTCCGGATGCTTCTGGACTCCTTCCGCGATCCCGGAGTGGATTGCGTCGTCAATTGAAGTGCCGGCAAGGCCACGGATCTCCAAAAGGTTGCCGCCCTTCGGCAGCCATTTGGCGAGATGCTCGACTTCCTGCTCGCCGTAGTCCTTGAAATCGACCACCACGCGCCAGGCGCCAGGTTCGGTAACGATCCCGTCGAACGATACGACCACAATGCCCGCGTCAACGGCCTGCTTGATGGCGCCGTTCAAGGCATCAGGCGATGACGCATTGATCACGATCGCGTTATAGCCCTGTAGAATCAGGTTCTGGATCTGTGCCGCCTGGGTCGGAACTTCCTTGTCGGCCGTAGTGAAGACGTCGGCAGCGGCGACGACCCCGTCAGCGACGGCTTTCTTGGTTACTATGTCGTAACTCTTCAACATGGCCTGCCGCCACGAATTGCCCGCATAGTTGTTCGAGAACGCTATGCGCATATTCTTCGTGTCGGCGTGCGCCGCGCTGATTAATGCAATGCCAACGAAGGCACCTATCAGGGCCTTGTCACAGATTTTTTTATTCATGCCATACTCCAGTCGATAATTGAGCAGTTGTTCGCTAGCGCAGCCCGCCGCAGCAGATAAGCCGTAAAGGCTCACCCCTGCCGAGCGAGGCGAGGGTCGCACGCTTCGTATTTTTGTGACAAGAGCAAGTCTTGGTCACTACGGGGGAACAGCCACCCCCGACCAGCGAGGGTGCTTTGAGCGTTGCGCCAGGAGCCCAGACTACGTCGAAAGATCGGTTTATCAACTTCTTTCGCGCTTTTAGCAACCATACCGCCATTTCAAAAATTCGTGCGCGAGTGAGCTTTGATTTCGTCTTTCTCCTCGACCTTGAGCTCAACTCTCAGACGTTGCATCTACCGTCGCTCCATGTAGGGCCTGCTTCGACGAAACCCCCTTTCTGCTCGAGGTATACAAAGGCAACGCGCTCCTATAACGCTAACTTGTTGTAGCTAGCCTCCTCAAAATTCTCGCCCTGCCCGGCAAACAGCAGAGGTCGAGGACGAGGACGAGGACGAGCTCGAGGACGATTACGATTTAAGAACATTTGAGTTCCCCCCAATCGTACTCGTACTCGAGCTCGTACTCGTCCTCGAAATGACATCGCCAGGGCTCAGGCGACCGATCTGCTGGTGCAATGGCCGACTTTAGCAGAGCTCCAAAAAGCCTCTCCAGGCAGTCCCGCGCGACGGTTCAGAGATGTTTTGCCTTTACTATCTTCGTTGGACGTGAGAGGCCGGATCGCGCTGGCGAAGGCTCCAGCCTTTGCCTCCGCCTGCAAACTCCATGAGGCAAAGGCTGGAGCCTTCGCTTACTCGGCCCTTTGCTCCTGCTATCCCTTAAGCTAGTGTGAATCCATCTGCTATGGAATTGCACGAACGCTACCTAATGTGTCCACCGGAGTTCTACCAGATCGATTATGTCATCAACCCTTGGATGGAAGGCAACATCGACCGCGCCAGCGCCACACTGGCTGCCGAACAGTGGCACGACCTTCAC
>Ga0209039_10004366_pt1 | contig 10393 bp, 10 predicted proteins | sample BogFormECP12_OM1_FD_188238 | JGI IMG/M metagenome (GOLD analysis project Ga0209039, IMG submission 188238) | Bog forest soil microbial communities from Calvert Island, British Columbia, Canada - ECP12_OM1 (SPAdes) (version 2) | ecosystem: Environmental > Aquatic > Freshwater > Wetlands > Bog ... | reverse complement strand
ACGCCTCGATGGGCAACTACATCTTCTCCACGCGCACCCTGCTGCGGTTGTTGCACGACGACGCGGCCGACGAGAGCAGCCACCACGATTTCGGCGGGGACATTCTGCCGAAGCTGGCCGGCCGCGCGCAGATTTACGCCTACAACTTCCACAGCAACCGCATTCCCGGCGAGCCCGCCGATTCCCTCCCCTACTGGCGCGACGTGGGAACCATCGACGCCTACTACGAGGCCAACATGGATCTGCGCGCGGTGACCCCGGCGCTCAACCTGTACAACCGCGAGTGGCCGCTCAGGACGGCCAGTTATCCCGACCCTCCGGCCAAGTTCGCTTTCGACGAGGAGCACCGCCGCGGGCACGCCATCGATTCGATCGTCTCCGGCGGCTGCATCCTTTCGGGGGGGACGGTGAGGGATTCCATTCTCAGCCGGAATGTCAGAGTGCATACCGGCGCCGAGGTGGACCAGTGCGTGATCCTGGACAACTGCGATATCGGGCGGCGCGCCCGCCTGCGGCGCGTGGTTCTGGACAAGAACGTGCGCATTCCCGAGGACGCCGAGATCGGCTACGACCTGGCGCGCGACGGCCGTTATTACCACGTCACCGACAGCGGTCTGGTGGTGATCGGCGGCGGGCGCACCATGGTGGATCTCACGGGCGTGGTGGTGTAGCCTGGAACAGCATATTTTCGCCTGGATCGGACAGTACGGCTACCCGGCCATCTTCTGCCTGCTGATGTTGGGCATCGTCGGGTTGCCCATACCGGACGAAACCCTGCTGACCTTTACCGGCTACCTGCTGTACAAGGGAACGCTGTCGCCGCCGCTGGCATTCGCAACCGCGCTCGCGGGCAGCGGCTGCGGCATCAGCCTCAGCTACTGGCTGGGGCGGACGTTCGGACTGGGGCTGATTCATCGCTACGGCCGCTACGTCCGCATCACCGAAGCGCACGTCAACCGGGCCCACGACTGGTTCCGGCGCAGGGGCCGCTGGGGCCTGACCATCGGGTACTTCGTTCCCGGAGTGCGCCACTTCACGGCCTACGCCGCCGGAATGAGCGCGCTCGAACCGCCGCAGTTCGCGCTCTTCGCCTATAGCGGAGCGGTGCTGTGGGTCTCCACCTTCCTCGGGCTGGGCTACTTTCTGGGCGAGCGGTGGGAAGCGGTGTTGCGGGTTATTCATCGCTACGCCGTGGAGGCCACGGTAGCGGGAGCCATCCTGGTGGCGGCGGTGCTGGCGGCGCGGTGGTGGTGGTGGAGGAGGCGGACGGGGAAATGAGAAGCGGCTGGGCGGCAGCCAGTTATTCTCCGACGATCTTGATCAACGCGCGCTTCTTGCGCCCGCCGTCAAACTCGCCATAGAAGATCTGCTCCCACGGTCCGAAGTCGAGCTTGCCGCCGGTGACGGCGACCACCACCTCGCGTCCCATCACCTGCCGTTTCATGTGCGCGTCCGCATTGTCTTCGCCGGTGCGGTTGTGCCGGTACTGCGAGGGAGGCTCGTGGGGCGCGAGCCGTTCAAGCCACTTATCGTAATCCGCGTGCAAGCCCGGTTCATCGTCGTTGATGAAAACGGAAGCCGTGATGTGCATGGCGTTGACCAGCACCAAGCCTTCCTTGACACCGCTTTCCCGGAGGCAGTCTTCCACCTCCCGTGTGATGTTGAGGAACGCTCGCCGGCCGGGGACCTCAAACCACAATTCTCTGCGAAAGGACTTCACCCTCCCATTGTCGCTCTTGTGCGGCGGGTTGGCTCATGGGCTGTTGGCGATTGGCTCGCGTCAAGCAAAGGGCTTTCAAGTTGGCCGGCCCGTGGAAGCGCCGGCCGCGGAGTTGAGCAACGGTAGTGCCGCCGAGGATCCCGGGTGCGTGTCACCATCTCCCACGACCGGACTTCCAGCCAGCGCGGGTCCACGTCCACGGGCCGGGCGGTTCTTGACAGCCAAATGGGTCAACTCAACGGTCCGGCACATCCGCGAGCCGGGCGTCAGACAGCCAGGCGATCGGCCCTGTTCCGAAACCCCGTGCGATTTTCGGAGGTAATCAGCCGCACCTCAGCCGAACCTGAAGGTCGCTTCCGGGTTGCCGACGCTCCGGCGTTGACCGCCCGCAAAGAGCGGGGAATTGGCGGGACCTCCGCTCGTACCTCGGTGGCGACGCCAAGGTCACGGGCTTCCTGTCGTTGTGATAATCTTGCTGGCAAGTTGCTCGATATTTCCAAGGCTGAAAGTCAAAAACAATCCCGCGGCTAGCGCCATCGGTTGGAGGTCAGGGATGAAAGGTCCGACGGCATTACCCTTCGCAGCCGCTCTTCTAACAGTCGCGGCGGCAAGCGGTGGAGAGCGGCTGCCCGTCATTAAAGGAGCCAAAGATACCCCTATAATCGCCGTCTGGCGGGAGGGCGGGAATTCGCCTTTGCAGAGTTTTGGTCCTTACCTGATCGCAGCTATGTGGCCGGACGGGAGGAGCATCTGGTCGAAGGACAAGATCCTGGGTGGTGCTCCCTACTACCGAGGGAGGATCTCCCCCGAGGTTCTCGGCAAGACTCTGCGCGAGTTTGAAGCCGACAAGGCATTCTCCGCACCGAATATGCGCAGGGACTACTTTGGACCGGACGCGATCTACACGGTCATCTACCTGGCCCTGCCTGGCCATGCGTTCTACAGATGCTCGTGGCATGAAATCAGTGAGCTGAACCCCACAACCGTTGCCACATCCAGCGGGCTTGCGTCACTGGACGGGAAGACACGGGAACAGGTCTTGGCGGGCGACACCCAAGACTACTTGAACTATCGAGCCCTTTGGAAACGCATTCGGGAGAAGGTTTCTTCGCTGCTGCCCAGGAACGGAGAACAGCCATCCGTGAGTTTCGAGTACGAGTACATCCAACTTGATGCTCCCGCGGACGCAGCCAGGCAGCGGCGCTGAAGGATGGCGCTCGAAACCGAACACCGCGATGAATACCGGCTTCCCCGGCTAAGATCGGCAGCGGCTGCAACGACCGCCGCAGATGCCGCCCCGGAGGCCAGCCTGGCTTGCCCCAGTAGATGGCCTGGAATGCGCTTGGGGAGCCTCCCCATGCGGGAAACTGGCGTCAACCATGACTGACTCCATGGCGTTCACGCATCCACTTGGCTGGTTTGCCGACTCGCGCGCTGCCCCAAGGGGACTTGGGGCCCGCGTCGATTGGTGTACGCCTGCACGTGGGGGAGACAATTGGCGACGCGAGCGGCGCTTATCCGCGGCCAGCGACAAGGCCGGCTATCGGGTCCGTGAATCCATGGGCCCCGCTAGCCGTACGGAAGAGAGGGAATGGGTATGCCCCTCTCCCGCCGGGGCGCCTTTGGTGTGGTCCGTTGGAAGTATAATCGCTGTTTTGGCACAACGGGAATCCTGGGAGGGACGGACCGCATGGAGAACATCAGAAGAACCCTGCTGGCCGCAGGTCTTATTTTGCTGGGCGCGAGTTTCGTTCCGGCTTACGCACAGGCGCCGCCAGCGATTCGAGTTTCCGACAACCACCGGTTCTTCGTCACGCAGGACGGCGCGCCGTTCTTTTACCTGGCCGATACGGCGTGGGGGATGTTTCACATGACCCGCGAAGATATCGATCTGTATTTGAAAGACCGGGCGGGCAAGGCGTTCAACGTCATCCAAGCCGTCGCCGGCAACATGGGTGGTCTGGACAGGCCGAATCCGTACGGGGCGACGACATTTGTCAAGGGGACCAAGGCGGAACCGAATGAGGAGTACTTCAAGAATGTCGACTATGCCGTGAACAAAGCCAACTCCCTGGGGCTGTACGTGGCCATAGTGGCCATATGGGGGAAGGAGTACGTCAACGAGAAACAGTCCGTGCTGGACAAGACCAGCGCTTACGATTACGGTAAGTTCCTCGGCAGCCGGTACCGCGACAAGCGTGTGATGTTCGTTCTGGGCGGCGACTGGTACCCGGACAAAACGGAAGAGATCTGGAGGGCGCTGGGGGCCGGGATTGCCGCGGGCGACGGCGGAGCGCACCTCAAAACATACCATCCGACCGGGATACAAAGCTCAGGCAACTGGTTCCAGAACGATGCCTGGCTGGACTTCAACATGGTTCAATCCCGGCACATGGTGCTGAACCGGACGTACGAGCTGATCGCGACGGACTGGGACCGGACGCCACTGAAACCGGTAGTCGAGGGTGAGTCGGTTTACGAAGGAATCGTCGACGAACTGATCACCTATCAACCGGGAGTGCCGATCATCCAGGACCGGGACGTCCGGCGGGCAGCTTACTGTTCGGTATTTGCCGGGGCCGCCGGATACGCGTACGGGAGCCAGGGGGTATGGGGATACTCGAGCCCACCTCCCGGCGCTCCAGCCCAAGCGGGCAGGAAAGGTTCGGGATATGGCCTCCCCGCGGTATCTTTCCAGGAAGCGTTGCAGCGGCCGGCGAGTTCTCAGATGCAATATCTGCGGGCTCTGATTGAGTCGAGGCCGATGCTCACCAGGGTCCCGGACCAATGGCTGATCGTCAACGACCCTCTGAGCACAACGGACCGCATGCAGGCCTGCCGGTCGTCGGACGGAAGTTACATCCTCGTCTATAGCGCTTCCGGCAAGCCCGTGCGTGTCCGGCTTCGGGACAAGATACACGACAATCTGTCAGGCAAGGCTTACAAGGCCTATTGGTACGATCCCCGGCAAGGCACGTCAACTCTTATCGGACAGTTTCCGAGGACGGAGCCCGGAGACAGGCCGGCGGATGTGCGACGCGGGGACATCAGCCGGGAATTCACCCCGCCGTCGAGCGGCCCCGGAAACGACTGGGTTCTGGCGCTCGACGATGCGGACAAGAACTTCCCTCCACCGGGCACGAAGGCTCAGCGATAAAACTCCCGCGAAACGGCGCGTAGGGAGTGCTGCCGTCCCGCTTGGGTTGACCCCGATGGGCGGCGGACCCACCCGCGCTCCCGGGAGCGCCTCAGCGGACTTCCGCCGGTCTGCACGCGGTGACCGCCAGCGCCGTGAGCACGACCACCACGCTGCCGACGACGTTGTACCAGAGCCAGGAGATATCCGTGAATCCGGCCGTCGCGAGGATGGCGGCCTCGCCCGCCAGCATTCCCACGAACGCGGCCGTGCCGCGCACCTGGCGGAAGAACAGCGCCAGCACGAAACATCCCAGCAGCGAGCCGTAGAACAGCGAGCCCACCTTGTTCACGGCCACGATCAGCGGGCCCAGGCGGTGCACCCATCCGGCGAAAGCCACCGCCCAGACGCCCCAGAAGAGCGTGGCCCAGCGGGAAGCCGCTACATAATGATGGTCGCTGGCGCCGCGGCGCCAGTGGCGGCGGTAGAGGTCCACCACGGTCACCGTCGCCAGCGAGTTGATCTCGCCCGAGCTGGCCGACATGGTGGCGGCGAAGATGACGGCGATCACCAGCCCCACCAGGCCCACCGGCACGTAGCGGGTGACGAACGAAAGAAAGATGTAGTTGGTGTCGCGGAAGTCCTTCTCGCCGCCGGCCGCCTCCACCAGTTGGTTGGCCTCGGCGCGAGCGCCGTCGATCTCGCGCTGGGCGGCGCGGTAGGCGGCCTTCTGGCGCGCCTGCGCGGCCGGGTCGCCCGCGTGGCGGGCTTCGAGCAATCCCAGGGCCGCGGCGCGGCGGGCTTGGAACGCTCCCTCGAAGCGCGCCTCGACGGCCGCGTAGCCGCTGCGCGCGGAGATGCGTTCCAGCTCGGCGCGGTGGAACAGCACGGGAGCGGGCGTGAACACGTAGAACACGAACACCATGGCGCCGATGAACAGGATGAAGAACTGCATAGGGATCTTGGCCACGGCGTTGAAGAGCAGGGAGAGCCGGCTCTGGGCGATGGAGCGGCCGGTGAGGTAGCGCTGGACCTGGGACTGGTCGCAGCCGAAATAGGAGAGGAACAGGAACGAGCCGCCGATGAGGCCGCTCCAGAGGTTGAACTGGTCGTGCCAGTCGAAGTGGGTGGTGACGGCGTTGAGCCGGCCCGCCGCGCCCGCCAGGAACACGGCGCCGGAGAAGGATACCTGCGAGGGCATGAGGGCGAAGCAGGTGACCAGCGCGGCCACCAGGCCGAGTAAGATGACGCCCATCTGCTGGACATCCGACCAGGTCACCGCCTGGATGCCGCCGATCACCGTGTAGGTGACCACCACGGCGCCGACCAGCGAGGTGGTCAGCACTTCCGGCCATCCCAGAATCACCGACAGGACCAGCGCCGGGGCGTAGATGGTGAGACCGGCGGAGAGCCCGCGCTGGCAGAGGAAGATGAGGCTGGCGAGGGCGCGCGTCTTGCCGTCGAAGCGGTTCTCCAGGTACTCGTAGGCGGTGTAGACGCGGGCGCGATGGAAGACGGGAACCACGGTGGCGCAGACGGCCACCATGGCGATCGGCAGCCCGAAGTAGAACTGCACGAAGCGCATGCCATCGACGAAGGACTGGCCGGTGGTGGAAATGAAAGTGACGGCGCTGGCCTGCGTGGCCATGATGGAGAGGGCCATGGCGTACCAGGGCATGGTCCTACCGGCGAGCAGGTAGCGGTCGACGGTGTTGCTGCCGCGCGCGCGGTAGAGGCCGTAGAGAACTATGCCCACGAGCGAGGCGACCAGCACGATCCAGTCGAGTGGCCTCATCGGTACGCCCAGGTGAAGAGGTAACACGCCAGAACGATCAGGCCGAGATACACGAGCGTGGCGGCGTAAACGCGCCGCCAGGCGCCGAGAAAGGGCGGTGGTTCATCGTGCGCCTCCGGTCGCTCCGGCATGTTGGGAGTTTAGCATGGAGGGGGCGCGGGGTTCAGGCCGAGGTTGCCTGCGAGTCCCGATCGGCGCTAGGCTGAACGTATGGCAGAAGCGCTGACAACCGAGCCGGCACCTCTCGTCACGGGCGACGACGGCGTGATGCGGGTGCGCGGCACGCGGGTGACCCTGGAGACCGTGTGGTCCGCCTTTGCCGAGGGTGCGACAGCCGAGGAAATCGCCCAGCGGTATCCCTCGATCTCGCTGGCCGACGCCTATCAGGTAATTGGATATTGTCTGCGGCATGCGTCCGCGATCGAGCCCTATCTGGAGCGGCGGCATCGGGACATGCGCGAGACGAGAACATCCGATGAGTCCATCTGGCCGGCAATCGGCATTCGCGATCGATTGATCGCGCGGCGGCAGGGGTAACGGTGCTCTGGCTGGCGGACGTCGTCCGCGCGCAAGACGCCGGTCTGATGGGCGCCGGCGACGAAGCGCTCCTGGCGTGGGCCGCCGATCATCAGCGAGTTCTGCCGACCCACGACGTGTTTACCATTACGGCCCACGCCTACCGCCGCGTCATGAAGGGTGGGCCGATGCCCGGCGTGTTCGAGGTGAGCTGCGACCTTTGGCTGCGCACTGCCGTCGATGACATTCTCCTGCTGACGGAATGCAGCGAGCCGGGCGAGTGGGAAGGCCAGGTCCGATACCTGCCGCTGCGGTAGAGGCGGGGCCCGGCAGGCCGGAGCCGCATCTGCCGCGCTGCGTGAAACTCCGGAGACTGCGTTGTCTGCCCTGGCCGGGATCGGCTAGGCTGAAAGCGCATGGAGAGAAGCGTGCAAGCGGTGTACAAAGACGGCGTCCTGCTGCCGCTGGAGAGCGTGCCGCTTGAAGAGAGGCAGCAAGTGACGGTGACCATCGGCGATCCGGGCAACGGCAGCCGGGACCTCGCCGGATACTTCACACCCGAAGAATGGGCGGAAGCCGTCCACGATGACATGAGCCTGGATGAAGTCAGACGGGCACTCTCCACCATTCCCGGCTCCCTTTCCGAGGCCGTGACCGCTCTCCGCCAAGAGCGCTGACCTGCCAAACTACTTTCTCGATACGAGCGCGGTGGCGAAACGCTACCACAAGGAGACCAGATCCGATTACATGGACCGCATCCTGGAGCAGCCAGGATCCCGATCCCTGATTTCCGATCTTTCGATTGTGGAGCTGGAGCCGGTGCTCGCCATCAAGACGAGGACGGGAGAGATCGATCGGCAGTCCCTGGAAATCGCCCGCCGGCGCTTCCGGGCGGATCTTGCGCGGCAGCGCATCCTTGTCGCACCGTCCATCCATGAGGGCCATTTCCAGAGCGCCAGGAAGCTCCTGGTTCGATTCGGGGTCGCGGAAGGCCTGCGGACACTGGATGCGTTGCAACTGGCGATGGCCCTCGATCTGCAGGAAATGGGGCAGATTACGGTGCTGGTCGCGGCCGACCAAAGACTCTGCCGGGTTGCGTCGTTGGCCGGTTGTTCGGCCATAAACCCCGAGCAGTCGGGCGCCGTCTTGGTTTGAGCCCGTCTCATCGTGCCGAAGAAGTGATCCGCATCGTCCCGGCCCGAGCGGCTGAAAAGCATGAAATCCGAGGATATCGAGAAGTGGCAGTGGACCGATAGAGAGCGCGAAACCCTGCGGGCGTTGCCAGGCGTCAGGCGGTAGGGGATGGCCCGCGCGTCAACTTGGACGGGTTCCCCGGCTGACGGATGAACGGTTGGCAGGGATGGTGCGGCTGCGCGATGTCAGGCCACGCAGGGTAGCGGTGAGCGTGCGCCTGGATCCTCAAGTCCTCGCCTGGCTGAGATCCAAGGGCAGCGGACACCTGACGCGCGGCAATGACATCCTGACGAAGTTGATGGAAGCCGAGCGGCGCATGCGGCCCGGGGGTAGGGCAGGAGCCCCAACTTGCGACGAGCGGAGCCGAACGGCAGGGCGATGGTCAGCGGCTCCAGGTGACAAACGAAATCCGGATATCGCCTGGAATGCAGACCGGCTCCTTGAACCAAATCCAGAGCACCGATTTCCGCCCTTCTTTCGTCTGCACGCAGACGGCAGTTTGTTCGGGGAGACCGTCAATGCGCGATCGGTCCCTGGCGTAGTTAGCGGAGCTGCAGAAACGGCCGTCGGGCAAGGTTTCTCCCATTCCCAAGGTCGCTCCGTGCTGTGGCACGAAGTACAGTGCCTGGCCTTCGCGCTTGATCACCAGGTCGCTGGCTTCCGTGCCGGGAGGCGGCTGTGCCGCGCTGTCCCCGGCCGGGCAGATTGCTTGTCCTGCGTCCACATCGAGAGTGCAGGATTCATGAGCTTCCAGAGTCCCCTCCCTGTGCCGCCCGGCTCGATACGCCATCTCCTCTTCAATGCTGCGAGGAGCGATGGAAGGTCCCTGAGCGACTTGCAGACGGACTGGCGCAGCCAAAACCACGTCTGCGCCGGCGTTGACCGTGAGTGAGCGGCGCACGAAGCCCTCCTCCCAAACCGACAAGTCGTAATTGCCGGCAGGCACCGCTGCAAGGACGAACTCGCCCTTTTCGTTTGTACGGATCGCCGACACTACACTTGTGGAGCCGGGAACCTTGAGCGTCACGCATGCGTTCGGGATGGCAGCGCCGGAGGCGTCTTGAACGTCTCCCGATATTCGGACCGCGTCCGGTTGCGCCGCCATGGCACACGCCGACAAGCCGATCGCCAAAGATCGCAGCGCAGGGAGACGGTAGAGCGTGACCTTGTGCATGATCCGATTGTCCCACCTCGGCTCGAAAAGGGGGGGCCTTCCCACGCACGGTTGCGAATTTTCAGCAGGGGCACTGCACCGATCTCCGGCCACCCCTGGAACCCGTCCAGCCATAGGTTCGATGGCGACCGCGGCGTGCCCTCCACGCGCCCGCCCTCAAAACACGAAGCTAACTCCCCCCATGGGCGTGACCTGTTGCAGCAGGCCGGACAACGTCGTGCCCGTGGCCGGCGAGATCTGCTGCTTGGGGAACTGCGTCACGTAGTCGCGGATGTCGAAGCGCAGCAGGATGTGCTCCTGCAACTTGACTTTGATGCCGCCGCCCACGCTGCCCAGCAGCGTCCACTGGCTCTTCCCCAGCAGAGCGGCAACTTTGGGGAGCGGTTCCGGGCTGGGCGCCGGGCCGGGTGTCATGTAGCCTTTCGCGCCGGCGCCGATGGCGAAATAGGGGCGGATGCGGCGCTCGCGGGCGCGCACGTGGACCAGCGCATCGTAGACGAAGGTGTGCGACCGGCCGGCCATGGTGCCCTTCACTGTGCCCAGCGAGATGAAGGGCTGGCCGCCCTGGTACAGGTAGCGGAACTCGCCGGAGACGTGGTTGTACATGTCGTCGCAGACCACCACGCTGGGCGTAATCGCGTCGCCCATGCCGGCCTGGGCCTGCCCGGACGGCGCCGTTATGGTGGCGTTATGGTAGCCGCCATTCCCCACGGCGGCGCCGAGCTCGTACTTCTGCGCGGAGGCTGCCGCGGCGAGTAACGCCAGAGATGCAATGGTCTTCAGGGGCACATCCAAAAGGTAACATGGGGCAGGGGCGGCGTAGAACAAAACGGGGGATGGACAAAACCGGGGGCCGAC
>Ga0209039_10004365_pt1 | contig 10394 bp, 8 predicted proteins | sample BogFormECP12_OM1_FD_188238 | JGI IMG/M metagenome (GOLD analysis project Ga0209039, IMG submission 188238) | Bog forest soil microbial communities from Calvert Island, British Columbia, Canada - ECP12_OM1 (SPAdes) (version 2) | ecosystem: Environmental > Aquatic > Freshwater > Wetlands > Bog ... | reverse complement strand
CCCGTGGGTGAGGGCCGGGGCGGAAGGGATCTCGTCGGCGATGGCCTCCCACAAGGTGGCGAAATGCAGCGGCTCGCCATGCAGGTGCTCGCCATGCAGTGGCTCTTCATGCAGTGGCTCGCCAGCTGGCAGGTTTTCCCGCACGGTCATGTCCTCGACTAGCTCCGGTGACTGGAACGACCGGGTCACCCCGGCGGGTGCCCGGTCCGCAAGCGGGCCAAACCAGTTCAAGTTACCTGTAGACGTCGTGTTCGTTAGATGATAACAATTAGATAGACAATTAAGCTATCTACTGGTGATCCGGGTCACGCCCTGCTTACCGTCCACTCATCGTCTGTGTAACTCCGGCTACGCCGGCACTGCGGGACGCGGTGCCGACCGGGCCGGTCACCGTCCCTTCCCGGCCGAATCTTGGGGGTTCGAACCAGTAATGAACAAGACACGCAGAACCGCTCTGTGGCGGGCATCCGCGCTGAGCGTCGCGGTCGCGGCCCTCGCCACGGCCTGCAGCAGCACCAGTAGCAGTAGCAGCGGGACCAGCACCAGCGCGAGCGCGTCCAGCTCCGGCTCCGCCGTCGCCGCGTCCGGGTCGGACCTGCTCATCGGCACGATCGGTAACTTCTCCGGCCCGTCCGCCCAGCCGGAGCACCTGGCCGGGCTGCAGGCCTGGGTCGACTCGGTCAACGCCAGCAGCGGCATCAAGGGCCGCCAGGTCAAGCTGGTCGTCGAGGACGACCAGGGCGACGCGACCAAGTCGCAGGCGGACATCCGCCAGCTCGTCCAGGTGGACCACGTGCTCGCCATCGTCAGCCCGGAGGCCTCGGGCACCGAAAGTGGCTGGGCCTCCTACGTCCAGCAGCAGCACGTGGCCGTGGTCGGCGGCGAGGACGACACCCCCGTGTGGTTCACCAACCCGTCGTTCTTCCCGTCCAGCTCCACGGTCCTCACCTCGCTGGAGATGCAGGCGTACGCGGTCAAGGCGGCGGGCAAGACCTCATTCGGCGCGGTGTACTGCGCCGAGATCGCCGCCTGCAAGCAGGTCCTGCCCGCACTGCAAGGCTATGCGAAGGCATTCCAGCTCGACATGTCCACCAGCGCGGCGATCGCCGTGTCGGCGCCGAGTTACACCGCCCAGTGCCTGGCTGTGAAGCAGGCCGGAGCGCAAGCCCTGATCATCGACGCCTCCTACGCGGCAGGCTCGCGCTTCGCGCCGGCCTGCGCCCAGCAGGGTTACAGCCCGGTGTACGTGATCCCGTCCGGAGGGTTCGACAGCCGCTATCTCCAGCTGAGCCAGGTCAATGGCGCGTACGTACCCACGACCAACGCGCTCTGGTTCGCCAGCACCCCCGCGGTGGACCAGTTCAAGCAGGCGATGGCCAAGTACGAGCCGAGCACCGCGGCGGGCCCGAACGCGGTGTCGGGCTGGACGGGCGGCGTCCTGTTCGGGGCGGCGGCGGCGAACCTGCCCGCCCAGCCGACCGCGGCGGACGTGTTCGCCGCGCTGTACGCGCTGCCGAAGAACGACACGCTGAACGGCCTGACGCCGCCGCTGAACTTCCACTCCGGCGCTCCGGCCTCCCAGGTGAACTGCTTCTTCCTGGCCCAGATCGAGAGCGGCCAGCTGACCGCCCCCAAGGGCACGACGGCGATCTGCCCATCAGCCTGATCCCTCCTGATCCCGGGGCGCCCGGCCAGACCGGGCGCGCCCCGGGATCTCTGACCTACTGAGCGTGATGACCAGATGAATGCCCTGCTGCCGTTCGTGATCCTCGGCATCACCGCCGGGTCGGTCTATGGCCTGACCGGTACCGGCCTGGTGCTCACCTACAAGACGTCGGGCATCTTCAACTTCGCCCAGGGCGCGGTGGCCACCACCGGCGCCTACGTCTTCTACATCCTGCACGACGACGTGCTCCATCTGGCTGCCGTACCCACCGCGCTGATCTGCGTATTCGTGGTCGGCCCGGTGATCGGCCTGGCGATGGAGGCGATGGCGCGCCGGCTCGCGGACGCGTCTGCGACCATGCAGGTGGTCGCCACGATCGGCCTGGTCCTGGTGGTCCAGGGCTTCTTCTCGGCGACGTTCGGCACGGTGGCGCGCACCTTCCCCGCCTGGCTGCCCCAGCACACGGTCAAGATCGGCGGCGTGTTCGTCGGCGAGGACCAGATGATCATCACCGGCATCGCGCTGGCCGCGACCGCGGCCCTGTTCGTGTTCTTCCGGCGAACCCGGCTCGGCCTGGCCATGCGGGGGGTGGTCGACAACCCCGAACTGCTCGACCTGGGCGGCACCAGCCCGGCGACGGTGCGGCGGTGGTCCTGGATCATCGGCTCCAGCTTCGCCGTCCTGGCGGGCGTCCTGCTGGCGCCGACCCTGAACCTGGACGCCACCGTGCTCACCCTGCTGGTCGTCCAGGCCTTCGGCGCCGCGGCCATCGGCCGGTTCTCGTCCCTGCCGCTCACCTACGTCGGCGGCCTGGTCATCGGGATCATCGCATCGGTGGCGACCAAGTACGTGGTCACGGGCAGCGCCGCGCTGGCCGGGTTGCCCGCCAGCATCCCGTTCATCGTGCTGTTCCTGGTACTGATCTTCACCCCGCGGTCCAAGCTGGCCAGTCGGCGGGTGTCCCGGCCCCGCCCGGTGGCGGTGTACGCGGCGCCCGCCCGGGTGCAGCTGGCCGGCGCCGTCGTGCTGGGCGCCGTCCTGCCGGCCGTCCCGCACCTGGTCAACGCCGGCCAGCTGCCGTACTGGTCGGATGGGCTCAGCCAGGTCGTGCTGTTCCTGTCGCTGGGCCTGCTGGTCCGGACGTCGGGACAGGTATCCCTCTGCCAGGCCGCGTTCGCGGCGATCGGCGCCACGACGATGGGGCATCTGACGGCCGGCTTCGGACTGCCCTGGGGGGCAGCGCTGCTGCTGGCCGGCCTGGCGGCCGTGCCGATCGGCGCCTTCATCGCGATTCCCGCTATCCGCCTGCCCGGGGTGTTCCTGGCCCTGGCCACGTTCGGGTTCGGCGTCACGATGCAGCAGATGGGCTACCCGCTCTGGATCATGTTCGGCTCGAGCTCGCTAGGGCAGGCGGTGAACCGGCCGTCGTTCGCATCGGGTGACATCGCCTACTACTACCTGGTGCTCATCATCGCGGTGGTCGCGAGCCTGCTGGTGGTGTGGCTGGTGCGCAGCAGGCTCGGTCGGCTGCTCCGGGGCATGGCCGACTCGCCGGTCGCCCTGGCCACCCACGGCACGAGCGTGGTGGTGACCCGGGTGCTCGTCTTCTGCATCGCGGCGTTCCTGGCCGGCATCTCCGGCGCCTTGTTCGGCGGCGTGGTGCACACCGTCACCAGCTCGGACTTCACCGCATTCAGCTCCCTGACCCTGCTCGCGCTGCTGGTCATAATGCCGGGCCGGGAACCTTGGTATGCGTTCGCCGCAGGCTTCGCGCTCGTGATCATCCCGTCCTGGATTTCCACCGGAGGGACCGTGGGCGACTGGCTGAACGTGCTGTTCGGCGCGGCCGCGGTCCAAGTGGCCATCGGCCTGGTGCCGCGCAACGAGCGGCTGCACGCCTTCCTTGACCGGATCGGCGGTCGCCGCCGGCCGCCGGCCCCGGCTGCGACGAGCCCGGCCCCGGCTGCGACGAGCCCGGCCCTGGCTGCGACGAGCCCGGCCCCGGAAGCCCCGGCGGTGCCGGTTCCGGCCGCCGCCACCCAGGCTGCCGCCAACGGGTCGGGCGCCGCGGTCAGGCGGCCCGCCCGGGCGGCGACCGCTGGCCTCGACCTGGTGCACGTTACGGTGAGGTACGGAGGGCACGTCGCGGTCAACGACGTGAGCCTGACCGCTCCGGTCGGCCGGATCACCGGCCTGATCGGGCCGAACGGAGCCGGCAAGACCACCCTGTTCAACGTGGCCTCCGGCCTGCTCCGGCCGGCGGTCGGCACCCTCCGGCTGCACGGTGTGGACATGTCCGCGCTGGATCCGGCGGCCCGGGCCCGGCGTGGCCTCGGCCGGACCTTCCAGAAGATGGAGCTATTTGACTCGCTGACCACGAGGGAGAACGTGTCCCTCGGCCGGGAGGCCGGGCAGGCCGGCCGACGGCCCTGGCGGCACGTGGCCGAGACCAGGCGAGACCGAATCCGCCGCCGCGCGGCCACCGAGCAGGCGATGGCGCTGGCCGGGATCGCCGATCTGGCCGACCGGCCGGTGGCGGCGTTGTCCACCGGGCAGCGAAGGCTGGCCGAGCTGGCCCGCTGCCTGGCCGGCGAGTTCGACGTCCTGCTGCTCGACGAGCCGTCCTCCGGCCTGGACCGGGCGGAGACGCAGCGGTTCGGTTCGGTCCTGACCCGGGTCGTCGCGGAGCGGGGAGTCGGCATCCTGCTGGTAGAGCACGACATGGCCCTGGTCATGAACATCTGCGACTACGTTCACGTGCTCGACTTCGGGACGAAGATTTTCGAGGGAACCACGGCCGACCTGAGTTCGGCCGACACGGTCCGGGCCGCCTACCTCGGCACCGAGTCGGTCGCCCAGCACCAACCGAAGATGGCGAGGTAAACACACCATGCTGGAGCTACGCGGGATCGAGGCCGGCTACGGCGAGCACACCGTCCTGCGCGACGTCTCGCTGACTGTCCAGCTGGGTACGGTGGTGGCCATCCTGGGGCCGAACGGGGCCGGCAAGACCACCTTGCTCCGCGTTGCGTCCGGCCTGCTCAGACCCTCGGCCGGGAAGGTCCTGCTGGGCGGCCAGGACGTCACGCGGGCCCGGCCATACGCTCGCGCCCGGCGCGGACTGTGCCATATCCCCGAGGGCCGCGGCATCTACCCGACGCTGACCGTGCGGGAGAACCTCGTGCTGCACGCGCGCCAGGGCGAGGAGGCCACCGCGCTGGACCGGGCCATTTCGGCCTTCCCGGTGCTCGACGGCAAGCTGCGCCAGCCCGCCGGGCTGTTGTCCGGCGGGCAGCAGCAGATGCTGTCGCTGGCCCGCGCCTATCTCGCCGACCCGAAAGTGGTCATCGTAGACGAAGCCTCGATGGGGCTCGCGCCGGTCGTGGTGGACAAGATCTTCGAGTTCCTCGGCCAGATCGCCGCGTCCGGCACCGCGCTGCTCATCGTCGAGCAGTACGTCAACCGCGCCCTGGCCCTGGCCGATCAGGTATACCTGCTGAACAAGGGCAGCGTGGTGTTCACCGGCCCGCCGGCCGGCCTCGGCGACGATCTTTTCGCGCACTACCTCGGCACCGCCGCAGGCACGCACTGAACCGATCTCAGCGCTGCAGTTCGGTGACGGTCATCCGGGCGCCCGGGGTGAGGACGCCGGTGATCTTCTCGGGGTCGAAGTCGTCAGCAAGCGCGCGGAACGCCGGGGGACGCTTCTGCACGAAGCTGTCCACGCCTTCTCGGAAATCCGCGCCGCTGTTCAGCACTTCCATCACCGCGTACGAGCGGCGGCAGGCGTCCTCGAACGAGGCGTCGAGGTCGGCGAGCACCTGGTGACGGATGGCGGCCATGGCGGCCGGAGAGCAGTTACGCGCCAGGTCCCGGGCATACTCCCGGGCCGCGGGCAGCACCTCGCCGGGCTCGAGCACCCGGTTCACCAGCCCGAGTTCCCTGGCCTCGTCGGCTTCGAAGACCCGGCTGGACAGGAGCAGGTCAAGCGCGTTGCCCACGCCGACGTAGCGGGGGAGGACCCAGGACATGCCGTACTCGGCGCCGAGCCCGCGGCGGGCGAAAGCGGTGGAAAACCTGGCTCCCCGCGCCGCGAACCGAACGTCGCACATCAGCGCCTGGGTGAGCCCGATCCCGGCGCACGCGCCATTGATCGCCGCGATCAGCGGCTTGCGGAACAGTCGCGGGGCGTACTGCGGGCGGCGAGCCGATATGTTCACCGGCCGGCCGGCCACCTCCGCCAGCCTGGTCATGTCCATGCCCGGGCAGAACGATGTCCCGGCGCCGGTCAGGACCCCGACCCGCACGGCCGGATCGGTGTCGGCCGCGGCCAGCACGTCGAAGTACCGGTTCTCCATCGGCGCGGTCCACGCGTTGCGGCGTTCGGGCCGGTTCAGCGTGAACGTCGCCACGCCGTCCGCATCAACCTCGGTGAGCACCAGGTCCTCGTCGTCTGCCATCGGGCCACCTCCCGGTCGGTTTTTTATTGTTATATATTGTCTTATTTAGTTATCCTATAGTCCGCTGGGCCGGGATGCCCTCAGCTGCTCTTGGCGATGAGCCTAGCGACGATCGCGACATGCTCGGGGGAGTGCATGCTGTCCCGCTCCGCGGCCAGAGCGGTCTCCATTACCGTGGCCATCGCCTGTTCCACGTGCAAGTTCACCGCCCGTTTGGTCTCTCGTAGCGCCGCAGCGGGCAGCGCGGCCAGCCTGCGGGCGAGGTCCATCGCCTCGTCGAGCAGCTTGTCGCCCGGCACCACCCGGTTCGCCAGGCCCAGCCGAACGGCTTCCTCCCCGCTCACCCGCTCCCCGAGGAACAGCAGTTCCTTGGCCCGCGCCAGCCCCACGATCAGCGGCAGCACCATGGCGCCGCCATCCCCGGCGACCAGCCCCACCTGGACATGCGGGTCGGCCAGGTAGGTCCCCTGCGCCATCAGCACCATGTCACTGAGCAGGGCCAGGCTGCAGCCTAGCCCGACGGCCGGCCCGTTCACCGCCGCGATCACCGGCACCGGGCAGCGCACCATGCCGGTGATGATGCGGCGCGCCTCGGCGATGTTCTGTTCCCGGAACGCCTCATCCCGCTGCACCCTGGTCATCACGTGAAAATCCCCGCCCGCACTGAACGCCCGCCCTCGGCCGGTCAGCACCACCGCCCGTACCGCCTCGTCCGCGGCGAGGCGATCCCAGACGCCCGCCAGCGCGGTGTGCAGGGCCTCGCTCGCAGCGTTCAGCTGCTCCGGCCGGTTCAGTTCGATCAGCCGGATGGGACCCTCAGCGGTCACCACGAGTTCCGGCGCCAGCTCATCCATGAACCTAAATATAGTTAAATATTACAAACCAATCAACGAGGCCGAACGAACCCGACGCGCGCCCTGGTCAGGTAAACCGCCAGCACGGGTCGGCGGGCGTTCCGGGTGCGCCGCCGCGGCGGCTCACTTGCCCGGCTCGCGGCCTCTTCTTCTGCTGCTCGTTCTTGTGCCCGGTCATGCGCTGAGCCTAGCCAGATCAGTCGGCGACCCGCGCCGCGTTTCCTGGCCGACCGGCGGGAATGGACCTTAGGCTTTGCGCGTGGCTGCGATTGAGTTCGAAGAACGAGACCTTGAGGCCAGCGTCCCTGACCTGGCCGCAGGCGGGGCCTGGACCCAGGTGCGGTTGCGGTGGCGGCGGGACCCGCTGACGGGGGCCAGCGCCCGGATCCTCACCGGGGTGAAGCTTCAGCCTCCGACCCGGCCGGACCTGACCGAACTGGTGGCCAAGCCAGCCTTCTGCCCGTTCGACGCCGAGTACCTGGAGACGGCCACCGTCCCGTTTCCCGCCGAGCTCACGGCGGAGGGCCGCATCCGCCTGGGCCGGGCCGTGGTGGTGCCCAACATCATGGCGTACGCGACGCACAGCGCGGTCGGCATCTACGATCCTGGGCGTCACTTCCTCGACCTGGATGACCTGACGCCGTCCCTCGTCGGGGACGCCCTGACCGTCATGGTCCGCCATGCCCAGCTGGTGCGGCGCCTGGACCCCGCGGCCGTCTGGAGTTCGATCAACGCCAACTACCTGCCGCCCTCGGGTTCCTCACTGGTCCATCCGCACCTCCAGTCCTCTCACGACGCCTGCGGCCTGACCGGCCAGCGCCTGCTGGCCGAGAAGTCCCGAGCGTGGCACTCCAGGAACGGGTCCTACTGGGCCGCCCTAGTCGACCAGGAGAGCGGCGGCCCCCGGTGGGCCGGGCATATCGGCCGGGTGGCTTGGCTGACGCCCTTCGCGCCGAGCGGGTTCCACGAGGCCTGGGGGGTAGTCAGCGGGGCAGCCGACGTGACCGACCTGACCGAGGAGGACAGCCAGGCGCTGGGGCAGGGGCTGTCCCAGGTCCTGGCCGCCTACCGGGCCTGGAACCTGAGCTCGTTCAACTTCGCCGTGATCGGCGGCGGCCCGCAGGCCAGCGAGCACGGGCACCAGGTCGTGCTCAAGGTGGTGAGCCGGTCCAATCCGGACCCTTTCTATCGCAGCGACGCCACCTATTTCGAGCGCCTCTACGGAGAGGCGCTGATCGACCTGAGCCCAGAGGAGGTCGCGGACGGCGTCCGGGCCAGATTTTGATCCGCGCCACTGCCGCTCTTACCTGCACTGCGACTTGAGGCCTTGCAGGATAAGGTCCCAGGTCTTGGTGCCGGTCTCATAGCGGGAGTAAAACGAGACCCGGTCGATCAGGCCGCCGAACCGGCGCCGGATCTCCGCCGCCACACCGGCCGGCTCGGCCACGACCGCGAACGCCTGCAGCACGTCGTCGTCGATGAGCGCGCCCATGGCCTCCCACTTGTCCTCGCGGTCCGATCTGGACAGCGAGTTGAGCTCGTCACCGAGCCCGCCCCAGCCATGCCGGTCGAGCACTCCCCGGTAGGCCGGGGTACTGCCGTAGAAGGCGATCTGCTGGCGGGTGCCGGCCACCGCGCGGGCCATCTCCTCCTCGGTGTCGCCGGTCGCGATCATCGCCAGCATGCTGACCGCGACCTCCGCCCGCGACCGCCCGGAGGGGGCCAGGCCCGCCGAAAGCGCGGGGAGCGTCACCTCGCGCAGGTAGCGTTCGGTGGAGAACGCGTGCACCAGCAGGCCGTCGGCCACCTCGCCGGCCACGGTGGTCATGGCTTCCCCGACGGCGGCGAGGAAGACCCTGGGTGCGCCGCCCGGCGCGGGCGGCGGTGAGAAGAACGGGGTCATCAGCGTGTGCTGGTAGAAGTCGCCGCGGAAGCTCAGTTTCGTCCCGTCGTTCCACGCCGACCAGATCGCCCGCATGGCCATGACGAACTCCCGCATGCGCGGTGCGGGATGGCTCCAGGGCATGGAGAACCGCCGCTCGATGTGCGGTTTTATCTGGCTGCCCAGGCCGAGGATGAACCGTCCGCCGGAATACGCCTGCAGGTCATGCGCGGTGTAGGCGAGTTGCATGGGGGAGCGGGCGAAGGCCACCGCGATGGCCGTGCCGAGTTCCATCTGCTCGGTGTGCTCGCAGGCGAGCACCAGAGGCAGGAAGGGGTCGTGCGCGGACTCCGACGACCACAGCCCGTCATAGCCCGCCTTCTCGTGCCGGCTGGCCTCGCCGGCCACCGCGGTGGCCGGCCACGCCCCGAGCTTGCCGTCGACCTTCATCGGTTCCTCCAAGATCTGGGCCAGTCGGCCAGTGTCAGTCGGCCAGTGTCAGTCGGCCAGTGCCAGTCGGCCAGTGCCAGTCGGCCAGTGCCAGTCGGCCAGTGCCAGTCGGCCAGTGCCAGTCGGCCAGTGCCAATCGGTTTGGGAGCTTGGCGTTTAGTCGCTAACGTAGGATAATAAATTAACTATATACCTCGGACCCTCAGGGGGGCAGGCGGTGGACTTCGGCTTTACCGAGGAGCAGGAGATGCTCCGTGCCACGGCACGCCAGTTCGTCGCGGACGTCTGCCCGGCGATGAGAGCCAAGGAATGGGATGAGGAGTCAGCGGTACCCCCCGAACTGTTCAAGGGCCTGGCTGACCTGGGCTGGTTCGCGCTGCCGTTCGCCGAAACCGACGGCGGGGACGGCGGCGGCCCGGTCGAGCTGATCCTGATCGCGGAGGAACTCGGCCGGGCCAGCTTCGATGTGGCCATGTGCTACATAGGCGTCCTCATCCCGGGGATCACCGTGTTCGACTGGGGCAGCGACGCCCAGCGGGCGTTCATCCGGGAGCAGGTCATGACGGGCCGGCGGCGGCTCGCGGTGGCGGTCAGCGAGCCGGACAGCGGGTCGGACGCGGCGGCGCTGCGCACCGTCGCGCAGGACTGTGGCGATTACTTCCTGGTCAACGGCCAGAAGATGTGGTGCACCGGGGCCGGCCTCCCCGATACCGCGATCGCCGCCTACGTCCGTACGGGCCCCCGTGAGCCCAAGCACGAGGGCATCAGCCTGCTCCTGATCGACCCGCAGGCCGAGGGGGTGGAGGTGAGGCGTACACCCACCCTCGCCCGGCACATCCTGGGCACCAACGAGGTGTACCTGACCGACGTGGTGGTGCCACGGGAGAACCTGGTCGGACCCCAGGACAAGGGGTGGTCGGTGATGCTCTCCAACATCGAACTGGAGAAGGTGATCATCACCGGCGGGTATCTCGGGGCGGCTCAGCTTGAGATTTAACGTCTGCTGTCCGGCCTGACCGAGATCACTGATCTTGTCCGGTGTGTCGCCGTGACATGAGACAGCCACCGCGTGATCATCTTCG
>Ga0209039_10004364_pt1 | contig 10395 bp, 14 predicted proteins | sample BogFormECP12_OM1_FD_188238 | JGI IMG/M metagenome (GOLD analysis project Ga0209039, IMG submission 188238) | Bog forest soil microbial communities from Calvert Island, British Columbia, Canada - ECP12_OM1 (SPAdes) (version 2) | ecosystem: Environmental > Aquatic > Freshwater > Wetlands > Bog ... | reverse complement strand
AATGGTAAAGATCTTTTGGCAGATGCAGAGGTCCCTGAGACTACTTTATCGGTTCTTGATAAGTTGGCTTCGGGACACTAAAATGAGCAAGTCAGGTTCGAGAATTACTTTTGAGCTAACTCTAGCTCTCCGGTTTATGAACGCCAGCCTCCCACAGCATACTTCAGATCTTCCACCAACGCCTTAACCCCCCGGCCCAACCATTACTCCGATAACAATGATCACTATTTTTGTAAAACCACGCATTGAACAAGAGCCGGATAACTGCCCCAAAAATAAGTCTCCAAATTACTCTGAATGTTCTCCTTGTCAAACTCCTGGTATCCATAGAGTTCGGCTGGATTCCCATCAGCCAGGATGAAGGGAGTTGTCTCAATAAGAGATTTAATATTTACATTTGTGCCATACTCATTTGTTTTTCTGCTTGTAAACGGTTCAAGGTTTAGGAATAGGTCAACGGTGAGAATAAAAAAACAACCTGGTTTGAGCAAGCGATATACTGCTCTCATCATGTCAAATGATTCCGCCTGAGTCATGTGCTCGATTACACTGATTGCATAAACACGATCGAAGGATTCTGGCTCCATTCGAACCTTATCGATCGTCGTATTCAGCAATTCGACCGAGGTGCCAAAGATTCGATTTATTCTGGTGATCGATGCCTGGTCGCACGGCCAACCAATTCCCCCGGCCTCCAATCCCGGATCGACATTCGTCACCTTACACCCAAGACGGTCCAAAACGAACTGGAACCCACTGAGACCGCCGCCTATTTCCAAAACGCACATCCCTGGTTCAACAGGTTTAGCGTAGAACGCCCAAGGGTATTCAAATCGACGCGTCGTGTTATTGATTTGCCAGGAAAACGCACCACTGAGCCTGTAGAATAATGCTGGCAAATACCTCTTGAAACTGTTAATGATTACTCTGCCGGAGGGGGCTTTATACCTTCGATTCCAGTCCAGATAGCGTTTAGGAAGATTTTTAGGTGCGATCATGGTTACCTGAGGGGAACCGATCCGATGGACTTACACCGTCCAGAAACTGGAAACTAAACTCGGAACGATCTAATGATCTACTTCACGTCGCTGGTATTCCATTGCGATGACATAATAATGAGAATGACCGACCCTTCGAACGGAATGATCGCCGAAGGCCTAATGGTTTAAATCTTGGACCAGACGCCTCCAGTATCGGTCCGCTCCGTCCGGCTCCCGCGGATCTCGAAAGGTCAGGGTCCCATAAACCTTCCAATTCCAATTTGAGGCGATCCAATCTGCCGTCACCGGTCGAACGTCATCAGCTGACGCTGTCATTTCGAAAGTTTCAATCATCGCGGATATTTCTTTCCCTTTTCCGGAATTACCGGATACTCTGACTGTTTTGGATGAAGCAGAAAATGAATCCGCACAAGCGCACTCCATTGCATCACTTTTTTGTCAAAGAAAGATACGCCGTGACATCCAGGACAAGTCATTCCATGCCTCATTCCTTGATTTTCCCATTCCTGCTTCGAGTACACTTTATAACAATTGGGACACCAGAAATATTTTTCTTCGATCATAATTCTTGCTCCCTTCAAACGTACTACATGCCGGAAGCTCCACGATTTAGAACTTGGACCAGGCGCCGTCAGTATTCGTCCGCTACGTCCAGTTACTGCGGATCTCGAAAGGTCAGAGTCCCTTAAACCTTCCAATCAAACCTCGAGGCGATCCAATCCCCCATCACCGGCCGGATTTCATCTTCTTTCTCTGTCACTTCGAAACCTTCAATCAAATTCGATATTCCTTACCTTCCTTCGGAATATCCGGATACCCATGCAGGCCCGCGCGCAGGCGCATCTCTTGAACGTAACTCCACAGAAAATCTTTGGCGTCGTTAAATTTTCCCTTGCAACCTTTGGTAGGGCAATTCGAATAATTCTTCGCCCATTTCTGTTCCAAGTAGGCGTGATGACATTTAGGACACCAGTAGTAGCCAGGCATAATTTTCACTCCTTCGAACATTAAAATAAATGCGCCACTTTCCGACGCGGGTACTCTATAGCCAGCACATAGGAAATATAAGAATGCCCGACCCTTCGAACGTAATGATTGCCGAATGCTTCACAATTCAAAATTTTAACCAACCGGCGCCAGTATCGGTTCGCTACGTCCGGCTCCCGTGGATCTCGGAAGGCCAAGGTCCCATAGAAGACCTTCCAATCAATCCTCGAGGCGATCCAGTCCGCCATCACCGGACGATGTTCGGCATCTTCCGAAGCTTCAATCATAGAGGATACGTTCTTCCCTCTTCCGGAATTTCCGGATATTCTGGATGAATGCTTCGAACTTTATTCCACCGGATTACTAATTGGAGGTCATAGAAAGATACCCTATTACATCCAGGGCAACTCGTTTCCATCACCGTCCCCGACCCTTGCCATTCCTGCATCGAGTGCGCTTGATGACAGTTAACACACCAGAAATATTCGGGCATCCTTTTTTCCTCCATCGAGCCTTAAAATAAAAAACACCAGGCAATTGACCTGGTGCAGCTCGCATGCTCCAATTTTAGTGCGACTTAGCCACAATAGGTCGCCGCTACCCCTTGCAGCCGCAAACTGTGTAGGGTTTTTTGGTGTAGGTCTGCTAATCGAACTTAAGGTGTTTTACCGGCACTACGGAATATAGCGGGAAAAGTAATTAAGTAGACCTACTGAATAGATTCTACTCTCACGCGAATTAACCTGCAAGGGCACCTTTTTTTCTTACGGCGAAAGCGGACCAGCTCGCCGGGCACCCACCCCCAGGACCCACCTCACGGTCCCTCGGAGGACCCCGTAGGGTGTAAAAACTCCACCAAGAGATTTTCAAGAAGAATTGCAGATAAGCTAACTCTAAATTGATGTCTCTCGTAGGATGAGTTCACTTTCCGATGCCGGCTGATCTCATCCGTTCAGTTTCTACTAGTACATAGTCCTTCTGAAACACAAACCACCAGTTTCGCCAATATTCATCGGCCCGGCAGTATTTGATACGAATTTGAGTTGTAAGGTTTGGACTCTTAGCGAATCACACTTGAGGGAACCAGCCACCTCCGGTTTATGAGTCCTACTCCTATCCCCGCACGTTTTTCACGAATTGCCCGTTTTTTCACTCAACACCTAAACCTAATCTGGAAACGAACCCGAAGAACTGTGATTGGCTGAATAAAACTTTTCTTTTTGGTTCGAAAGTACAGATGTTCTAATTATATCACCTCATTGAAATCCCTACCTTTGCAATTTTTACCCTCGACTGACCCAGATGAGTAATGATGCATGCACCAGTGAGAACGCTGGACAGCCTCTTCGCTTAGACTCGTGCAGAAGGCTGGTGTAAAATTTTTACTTCCCTCTTAATGCGGTCGCTCAGTTCGCCTTCCGCAATTTCAAGGTCATATTGAACTTGCAGGCGAAGCCAAACTGCCGCGCTCGTACCAAAATAGCGCGCTAGTCTCATGGCGGTATCTACAGTAATAGAACGTTGACCGTTGACAATCTGGCTAATACGAATAGGAGTAACACCAATATCATGTGCCAGCCGATATTGGCTTAAACCTAACGGTTTCATAAAGTCTTCTCGAAGCACTTCACCGGGGTGTATAGGGGATAGGGTTTTGTCCATAATCTTTGCCTTCATGAATGATAGTCCACGATCTCTACGTTTCTGGCTGCATTGTCAATCCATTCAAAACAAATTCTCCACTGATCATTGATTCGGATGCTATATTGCCCCAAACGCTTGCCTTTTATTTTTTCAAGCTTGTTACCTGGTGGAACGAGCAAGTCTTGCATATCTTCAGCAAAATCTAGGTAAAGTAATTTACGTCGAGCAGTGCGTTGGATGTCTTGGGGTAGTTTTGTGGAGACCTTGCCAAGGAATATCTTTTTTGTTTCTTCGGATGCGAAGGACTTGATCACACCTGAATAGTATCATCGAGCGATAATATCGTCAAGGGATAAATAATGGGATAAATAATGGTGAGTTATGATCCTATAATCATTCCTGATATCACCTAATGAGTTTCCCTTCTTGTCAGGAGCCTCCGAATAACAAACCGCTGGAACTGCCAAATGTTCTGACGACATACATGTACAAAACGGTTTCTACGCCGCCGGATGTATTATTGCAACCCTTAGCCAACAAGCGTATATACGATCAAGCCTTCCGGAAAAGGATCTTGAAGTCTGCTGCGACGTCGTCCGGATTGGGGGGATACGCGTAGGTCATGATCAAGTTCCCCTGCGGATCGATCACATACGTATAGCTGGAATGGGTCTCGCCGCCGTCCAGAACCGTCACACCGTAGGCAGACCACACCTTCTGAAGCTCCGCGGCGGTGCCGAGAATACCAATGAAGGTCGGGTCGAAGCGGCCGAGGAATGCGGTCATCGACTGTTGGGTATCCCCGACCGGGTCGGTCGAAACGAACAGGACCTGTACGTCCGCCGCCTGGCTCCCGAGCACCCTGCGCGCCTGCGCCAGATCCGCCATGGCCACCGGGCATTCATCCTGGCAGTGGGAATAACCGAAAAAGAGCAGGACGTATTTACCGCGATAATCCGACAAATGGATGGGCTTGCCCATCTGGCTGGTCAGGGAAAAATCCGGAGCCTGGTAAGGTGGATTGATGACCGAGCCGTGAAAGGTTGGGTTGACCCGTTCGAAAATGAATATACCGGCGGTCGCCAGCACGATCACGAGCAAAATCCCGGTGCCGATCAGGAAAAACTTCCTGTCCATTGGAACGCTCCTTTCAAACCTCACTCAACAATCGATCCGTAAGTTAAATTTGACACAAACCCATTCTATCATAATAGGGGTATTTAGACTATATTACTATCTATTCGCTGAAATAAAAAAGACTTTCGCGAATTACTGTGACTATTGAATTTGGAAATTTACCAATGCCTTGACAATTTAAGAAGGTACCTGTATAATATAATTTATAAGGTACCTTCATATCTGACCAGACAAGAGGTTCAAAATGGAAACTAACGAGCAAGAACTATTAGAAAAGTTCTATCACTTGACCTGGCTGCTGCGCCGCAGCATGATCGGGCCCCTGAGGGAGCGCGGCCCGATGGGTGCCCCCTATCAAGGACAGGGACGAATCTTGTCTTTATTGAAACTCACGCCGGAAATCAGTCAGAAGGAACTCGCCCATATTCTGAATATTCGTTCCCAGTCCCTGGGGGAACTGCTGGTGAAACTCGAGCGCAGTGGATATATCACCCGGACGCCCTCCGAGGTCGATCGCCGCGGCATGGATATTCGTTTGACGGAAAGTGGAAAAACTGTATCTGAACAAGATATCGAGTCCGAGCACCGGGAATCGTTTTTTGACTGTCTCAATGAAGAAGAACAAACAAAGCTGGGCGATTATCTGGAGCGCTTGACCAAGAATCTGGAAGAACAACAAGCCGAGGGTGGATCGGGACCCTTCCCGGGACCGGACTTCCGCGGCAGAGGACAGGGTCATCCATTCAGGCGGGGTAAAGGGCGATCGCCTGCCGATTTTCGAGGGTTTGACCACTTCCTGGGTGGGGACCGCCGCCAATTTCCCTTTGGAGAGCACGGGATGGCTCCTTTCTCCAGGGACGAAGAGTAGCCCGCGACAACGGGCTTTCACACACAAAAAATCTGATCTGAAAATAAACTAGGCGGCGACAGGGGTCTGTATTTGTTGGAGCGAAACCTGAAAACCAAGGTGCTCCAACCGTTTTACGAGCCGTTGAGCTGTTGCTTCAGGGCGACGCCTGTCAAAGTAATCACCGCCGATTTCATGGTAAGGCTCCTTACGTTGGATGACATAGTAGGCGATAATCAGGACCGAATGTTCCAAGGCGACGATGGCTCTCTTTTTACCTCGACGAGCTGCCAGGCGATGATATTGGGCCGATAGATAGGTGTTCTTGGTATGAGAAGCTGCATTGGCTGCATGATTCAAGGCGACTCCCAAAGCATGATTGCCTTGGGTGGTTTTACCCGTTCGGCGTTTGCCAGCGCTTTCGTTATTTCCTGGGGCTACTCCGGCCCAAGAAGCAAGATGGTCAGCGGATGGGAAACGGCTCATATCCGTACCAATCTCGGCCACAATGATTTCGGCAGTTTCGCGGGCCACTCCAGGGATAGTATCCAGCAATTCCACCACCTCTTCAAAAGGGCGGCAATATTCCTGGATCTGTTCATCAAAGCGGACAATTGTCTCATCCAACCCGTCAATCTGACATAACAATTCGGTCAAAACGAAGCGATGATGGGACTTCACTCGACCTTGAAGCGCTTTCGCCAGTAGTTCGCGTTTCTCGCGCAGGCGCCCTTTGGCCAGTTCAGATATCTCTTCTGGGCCAGCGTTGCCTTCAATCAGCGCTTCCAACATGGCGCGTCCCGACACGCCCATCACATCCGTCGCCACACTGGCCAGTTTGATATTGGCGCTTTCCAGAACTTTCTGTAGCCGATTGACCAAGGTGGCGCGCTCCTTCACGAAGGTACTCCGATAGCGGGTAAGTTCGCGCAACTCACGCTGCCCGAGTGGCGGAACAAAGCTGGCTCTGAGCAGGCCATGCCGCAAAAGTTCGGCAATCCATTCAGAATCTTTGACATCTGTCTTGTGCCCCGGGACCGCTTTGATGTGCTGAGCGTTGACCAACAGCACTTCAAAGTTGTTCTCCAGAATGTTGAACACCGGTTTCCAGTATTCGCCGGTGCTCTCCATGGCCACATGCGTAACACCATGCTCCATCAACCAATCCGACAACGCCAGCAGATCAATCGTCATTGTTCCAAAAGAGCGCGTTTCCTTGTGCAATTCCTCTTTAGGATCCGGAACAATGATGGCGGCCACAACGGTCTTCTTGTGTACATCCAAACCGGCGCAATGGGTGTGAACGATGTCCATTCCAATCTCCTGAGCTGGATTCCCGGCTAACGTGGATGTCCACAGATCAGAATCTGATCTACGTGCTCACCTATCGGTGGCAACAATCGGCGGTGCCTTCAGACATCCAGGTCAGACTTCTCATCGGGCTCTTGGCACCAGTTACTAAACGACCTTGGTGTCAGCCGAGTGTGCCCCTTATAGCATATTTTCATGTTTGGTGGTGAACAGAGTTCATGGCGACTTCTCAATAAAACCGAGGATAGTATTTTACCGGGCACGAAAGGCGCCGCGGCATAGTACCCCCCTTGCCATTTTTGAGATGATCAAAAAAAGGTAAATAAATGAAATCAACCGAGAAAGACTCAATTTACTATCTGGAAAAGGCGCCAGTACCCAGGGCCATTCTTCATATGGCAGTTCCCATGATCATGGGCATGATTCTGGGCCTGTTCTACAATCTTATCGATGCGTATTTTATTGGGCGGCTTGGCAACACCGCCATGATGGCCGCCATCACGCTGGCTTTTCCCATTGAAATTCTGGTGATGGGAGTGGGACAGATATATGGAAGCGGAGGAGGCACCCTTATTCCGCGCTTGCTGGGCGAGATGAATTTTGAGGAAGTTAAGAAAGCCTCTTCCGTGAATTTCTATCTCGCCCTCCTGTCTGGGATTGTCTTGATGCTGGCGCTGGTACCAGCCCTGACGCCTGTGTTGAGCCTGATGGGCGCGACCGGAGATGCATTGCTGTATACCAGAGACTTTGCCTTGATTTTAGCCCTGGGAAGTCCGCTGATCATTGCCAATATGGCCCTTTCAGAGACGATTCGCGGAGAGGGAGCTGCGACCGCATCCATGACCGGGATGATCCTCAGTGTAGTGGTCAATATCCTGCTGGATCCCATCTTTATCTTTATCTTGAAGATGAATGTGATGGGGGCTGCCCTGGCGACTGTGATCGCCAATGGGGCGGCGGTGGCCTACTTCGTCTGGTACATCCAGGCGAAGAGCAAGGTGCAGAGTATCCGTATCAAGGATTTCCGCCCGAACAAGGAAATTCTTTCCAACATCTTCAAGATAGGATCGGCTGCATTCCTGTTCTCATCCCTGGCGATCATCTCATCAACGATGTTCAACAGTTACGCTCTTCACTATGGCGACAATGTGATCGCGGCCTTTGGGATTGCCAATCGGGTCGTCCAGATTTGTGAGTTTCTGGGTTCGGGACTCTTCACAGGGGTTGTTCCGCTGATTGCGTATGCATACGCGGCTGGTAACCAGAAACGACTTAATAAAGTTGTGTCAACGACTACGTTTTTCTTCATCGTTATTACGCTTATCCTCGGGGGGATATTCATGGTGTTTCGTCAGCAAATCTTCAGCCTGTTCAGTAAGGACCCCGGTGTCCTTACGGCAGGATACACGATTTTGACAGCTATGTTGGTCTCGACCCTGTTCACAGGCTTTTCTTCGATCATATCCGACATGTTTGAGGCCTTTGGCGCGGGAATACAGGCGAACATCATGGCTGTCGTGCGAGGCGTGGCTCTAATCCCGATTATTTACCTAGGAAACCAGATGCTTGGCCTGAATGGGGTCATCTGGTCCTTGCCGGCGGCCGAGATAAGCGCCTGTTTCGTGGGTATTGTGTTGTGGCTGACTTCAGGAAGAAAATTTATGGCAGTTCCTATTCAGAAAAGGAAGGAACTCGTTCCCGAGATGGAATGAAAAGGCAATTCAATGGAGTTGAATCGCTACTGATTACTTTGCCATCGCTGAAATGATTTTGACTTTTCTCAATTTTCAGCCAGCCGAGTGTAGATCGTGGCGGTTAGACCGAGTAGCTCCAGGATGCGAGTCTGGAGTTCTGTCAGCGGCGTGACATGGCGGGTAATCTGATCTGGCATCTGCACCATGGTCAAGGTGATCCGGTCAAATTCTTTCAGCAAGCTTTCTGTCGTTGGGTTATCAACCCCCTTCTTGGGGTTGTTCTCGATCAAACCGGTCAGCTTTTCGTAGTTTCGCTTAAGGATGCGGCGCACAACAAATTCGATCAACGTCAACAGCGCGGCGCACCGCAATGCTCAACACGTTGGTCAGTCCCGTCACTTGGTCATCGCGTTTGACGAACAACGAGTCTAGCGACAAGGGCACTCCTTTCAGGCGATGAAAACATCGTTCGATGATCCACTCATCTCGATACGTCAGCACAGCCTGCTCGAGGCTCAGTAGCTTGGCAGATGCATCACTGACATAAGTACGCCAGCCGAGTATCTTCTGGTAGGCAGCGATAGCGTCTGCCTGCCGGGTGATCGCCGTGATCTGATTGCGAACTGTGACGATTTCTTGCCAATGAAAGGTTCCTACGATCATTTTGGGTGAATAATTCCTATTCGCCGATCCACGAGATTGCACTCCGGCTCAATAGAAGATCAAATGTGTTAAAGGATACGACGATTCCCTCCAATTTACACATTTTTAGTTATAATAGTGAAGATTGATCAAAATCTCACTAAAGGAGGATTTGTATGTTTATTGATTTTCTTACCCTTGTTATGATCAACTTGGTTGCAGGCAGTGTCTTGCTAGCCTATTACCTCTGGAAAGGCCTGGATGAGGAGGATCAGCGACCTTATGCCGCGGCTTTCTTTGTGACCGGATTGGTAGGAATCGTTACCGGCCTCCAACTGTCCTTTACTTGGCCTCTGCCGGGCAGTTTTAACGTTGGCTATGGCGATGCCGCGACTCTGTTCGGCGTTGTTTTCCTCGGCACGGCGATTGCCCTGTGGCAGGGGTGGAGCCTGGTCCCGGTCTCTATTTACTCATTCTTTGCCGGCATTGATGCGATCATCGTTGGCATACGCCTCTATTCCTTGAAGCTTGGGCAGGAACCCCTCGTCGCAGCGGTAGGCTTTATCCTGGCTGGTTTGGGCGGCGTGGGTGCCTTCCCCTTCCTGCAGTGGTTCAAGAATAATAAAGTTGTGCGCTGGATTGCAATCGCGGTCCTGATTGTTACTGCAGCCATCTGGGCTGTCACTTTCTACAGTGCTCTCTGGGCCCACATGGCAGCCTTCGCAAAGTGGGTCCCCGCAACGATGGCAACCCCCGCTACCAAGTAATTCCAGCAAGTTTATTCGATCCGAGAACCGGGAAGGGTTCCCTTCCCGGTTTTTAATTCGCAGGGATGGCGATTGAGGGAACCAGACTCCTTGCTAACCTATTGCTAATGCTTGCAAATTCGCGCGACGTTATAGGCGCGAAGGGTGGTACAGCCAGCAGCAGCCTGATCAGCCTGCATATCAGCACATATTCAAGCCCGTCGGCATTGCCCGGTCAGGAGAGGCCCAGAGAGATGAAGACATAAGCCTCCTCACCTCTCTCCTGGCTTAGTCCCGCTTGAATGAGGAGGACAGAATACTGGATCGACCATAATGTAGGAATTATTTGAGATCCTTTATTGATGTGCGGGAAATGCGATCGGATC
>Ga0209039_10004363_pt1 | contig 10397 bp, 6 predicted proteins | sample BogFormECP12_OM1_FD_188238 | JGI IMG/M metagenome (GOLD analysis project Ga0209039, IMG submission 188238) | Bog forest soil microbial communities from Calvert Island, British Columbia, Canada - ECP12_OM1 (SPAdes) (version 2) | ecosystem: Environmental > Aquatic > Freshwater > Wetlands > Bog ... | reverse complement strand
GAATTTTTCGATGAAATTCGATATATTTATACCTTGTGCAGGCTTTTTCACTTCATACAATTTTTCGAAGATTTTTCTTTCCACTTTTGGGGATGTTTCATGTTCACCATGGACGATCAATATACAATCATAATTGTCGAGCCTATCTTTATGATAGTCAAAATCTTTATTCCCCGCCACTTCTTCTTCGAAATTATCCAAGGTGACTTCGTCAAATTTAAAAAATTCTTTAAGTTCCTTCTGCCACTCATATTTATGGATTTCCTTATACTCTTCGGATGAGATCCGTCCTATATACAAGAAAAGTAAATTAAGAGTTTTCTGCCGAGTTTCATAATCGTAGGGTTTATCATCAACAAGATCATGCGCAGGTGCACGAGACGTAATGGAATGTAATTTTAAGGGAGATAAATGTAATTTTGAGAATCGACCTAATGATCGGTCATGTTGATAATAGATAGGTTTTGTGGCCAAGAATAGATAGTTTTTATATTTTAGGACGTTAATTGTTTGATTTACGAAAGTAAGAATGTTTTTGAGCCTTTGATGTGGCGGTAAAACGATTTCGCCCATAATATTTGATCGTTCTGTTTTATTCAATCTATGCAATGAGACTTTGGGTTTTAATCGTTCAGGAGGAAAATCATATGGCTTATCTTTAATAGTCACATGTATTGATTTATTTTTAGGATCAAGACATCCATTGATTCGATGTTCCGGGCAAACATTGAATCTATCGTGATATTGAATCAGATTTTCAACTTCACATTCATCATTTCCATTATTGTCCAATTGATTTTCATCCAAGGATTGAATAGGATGATTTAAACTTGGTTCTTCAAATAATGATTCTTCCATTTCATCAGGTTCATAATCCTCATCTACATATATTTCGTTTTGGATGAGCGTATCTATTACAGCCATATCATTTTCCATAACAAATTTACGTCCGCCTGTGGGGGTAGATAAATTGCATAATGAAAATGAATTTCTCATCTGTGGGCATTCTTGATCCGGACAGAAATCTACAAGATCCTTATCTTCTGAATTTGATAGCATATCCACTAATTTTCTGTCTGTTAGATCATTTACGTAAAACATACTTGTCTTACAATCGATGAAAACTCCAATTCTATTAGGGCGTAATATAAAAGGTCTAAAGATGAAGCCTTTATAGATGGCAATATTACGTTTTTGCGATTTCAAGTAATATGTATCATAATATTTCTCAATTTCGTAAATTGAATACGTGCTTGACTCTTGTATCTTCCAAAAGGTAGATGGGTCTCTCATTAACTTGTTTAGTATAACGGCACCTAAGAGAAATTCACAAAGTGTCCGGTTCTTTTCATTTTCAAATTCCTTAATGCTAAGAATTATATTTTCTTTTGAAACATAATTAGATTCGAAATAAGGAGAATAATTATCAATCTTAAACAACGAATAAATTTCCATTCCATAATGGAAAATCGGATTCTCCTTGTTTTTTGCTCTAAGTAATCGGACAGTGTTTCCCACTTCTTGATATTTCATTTTTGAATGAAGAGGACTATAACAAAATAATTCAATTCCATCCTTGAATGGGGTTCGATCAAATTCTAAAAAGTTTGCAAGTGTGAAGGACATATTACTTTTCCCTCTTTATGCTGATATCATTGATTTCTAAGCCAATCGCATTGTTAAAAATTGTAGATAACGCATTTCGAATTGCATGATAAGCAGTATAAGCGCCACTTATCTGAGCAAATAATAGTATGATGTCCTTCTCATCCCTTTTATCCATTTTTCTTCTAATGACGTAATCAACTAGTTCTAGGAACTCAGGCTCAGTATCTATCAAATAGGAGGAAATCTCTAAAAAAGATTCTTTGATCTTTATTTCTATGTAATTACTTCCTGATTCCCAAGTTATATTGATGAATGGACCTTTTAATTCCACGTTTAGTTTTTCTGCTTTAACAAGCTTTGGTATCTCGTTCTCCAATTCTTTTTTAAGATCATTCAATGTTATTTTAAAGGGATCTACAATTAAATTTATTAAAATGACCACTTTCCAATTGAATGAATCACGTAGCGATGCGATTTCCGGATAATCGTCGATTTTTTTAACTAGGTATTTTAATGTGAATGTATCGTTATTTAGATCATAATTTATTTCATCGTTGTTTATCAAAATTTCTTTTACTTCATCTTGCGAACAAATTTTGTCCCCATGCTTGATGTTTTCATATTCAGTCAAATAAAAAGAATAAAATTGATCTAATTCTGCAATTTCATTATTCTCTAGATAATTTCGTGTGATTTTCTTTATTTCGACAGATGCATTATTCAAATTGATTCCCATCATTCAAATGTTCTTTATTTTTAACATAGGACTGAAGAAATTGTTGGATTGTTTCTTTATCATAAGTTAGACAATGTTCTGACTCAAGACCATAATGATCTTCCATATTCTTCTTAAAAAGAAACATAGGTATGCCATCATCTTTGGTAATTATTACTTCCATTCTTAAAAAATCATTTATTAAGGTTTGGGTGATTTTTTGTGGCGCGAATATCACGAAAAATTTATGCTTATTTAATTTAAATTGAATTGGGACTTTAAATAAGAATTTAGAGTTCTCATCTTCTAATATTTGTTCATATACAATGTCATCTTCAATATCAAATATTAGATCGGTTAGTACTTCTTGAATTAACTTTAATTCATATGATTCTTTATTTTTTTGTTTATTTATTCCCTTTTCTTTGCTGATTATCTCGAATAATTCTCGTTTGACAAGGGTTCGTGAACAAGGATCCTCACCGCGTGATTTTTCTTTGATTTTCTCAGAGAAAAGGTCGATTATTTTCTCAGCTTGATTATCATCGATGCTGACTTTCTTTTTCAAATCTTGAATGCAAATTTTCTTGATCGTCTCGCAATTATCATTTAGATTTGAGCTTGATTGATGCTTCCTCAATAATACTAAATTGCTCAAAAAATCTACATTCATTCCAAATGATTCATCTTGAAAAAGGTTTAGATTTGCCTCCTCATCTGAATCCATAAACTCCTTTAACTGAAATTTAGAAAGTGCCTTAATAAAATTTGTTAAATCTTTGTTAAAATCCCCATCTGTAATGAACTGAAATTCAAGTTTATATTTTTTATAATCTGGAAGATTTAAATCACTCCGTATTCGACTTGGATCTTGATAATTCTCGAAGAATTTATAGATTATATCTCTAATTTCACTCGGAGTCCAATGATTTTGATCTCTTTTCTTTATTTGCACAAACTTTATTTTATTATCAAAGATCAAGTTTACATCTTCGACCTGATTTCTCGGTGATTCGTTTACGAGCGAAATGAAGGAAGGGTTATCAATCTCATTTAAAAATAATTGAATTGCTGCATAGACTTGATACGCAGAACCTTCAAAAATATCTTTTCCACTTGATGGAATTATCATCATCGATGCGATATTGATTAAATCTTATTCAATCGAGCATATTTATATTTATCAATAAAGTTAAGGTTCGCTCCTTTGTAAAATTTAAACTCCGTGCCATAAACGGCGCTTTATTGACTGACGAAAAACATCAAATAGAACACGGTTAAGAAAATCGAAGTATCATCTCCACAGCATTAACCATGCCGAAAATGGAGATGAATAATTTCGAGAAATTAAATTGACTCTTTATTGCTAGCATCTTGTCTTAATGCCTTCACGATTTACTTGATTAGACCACATTTTCCAAGATCAGACATAGAAACGTCTTCGAATATCTATCCTTGTTAAATTACCAGCTTATATAATCCCGGAACCAAATGATCAAACGATAGAGAAACGACGTCGTGTGTTATCACTCTCCATTATGGCGATCACGATGGGAAAGAAAAACGCGGCGAGACCTTCCAATCCTCCTGCAGACCAACAAGATTCATCTCCAAAAGATGCCAAAGAATGGTATGGAGCAGGCCACAGCCGATTTGAGCAGGATGACTTCGAAGGCGCCTTAGCGGCTTATGAAAAAGCACTTGCTCTCGATCCTCAAAATGCTGATACGTGGAACGGTATCGGGAATATTCGGGCCCGGAATAACGACTTGGAAGGTGCTATTGCGGCATACGAGCAAGCAATAACATTTAAACCCGATGACGCGCGTGCGAGGAATAATATTGGAACAGTTAGAGCCCAACAAGACAGATTGGAAGATGCCATGGCTGCATACGAGCAGGCACTTGCTATCGACCCGAGGTATGCCCCGGCTTGGTACAACATCGGAATCGCCCGGAGCGATCAAAACGATCTGGAAGGTGCTATCGATGCCTACGAGCAAGCACTTGCCATCAATCCCAAAGATGCCCACACGTGGTATAATCTCGGAGTCGTCCGGGGTGAAAAAAAGGATTATGAGGGGGCGAAAACCGCATTCGAGCAATCCGTTATCATCGACGCGAACTTTGCGAGCGGGTGGTCCAACCTCGGGTTCAGTTTAAATAAATTGAAGGATTACGAGGGTGCCAAAGCAGCTTACGATAAAGTTATTAGTATCGAACCTGAAAATGCAGACGCATGGTATGGCATCGGAAACATGTATTTTGATCAAGAGAACTTTGAGGATGCCGCCGTCGCGTTCGAGCGAGCACTTGAAATTAACCCCAAGTATGCCGCCGCATGGTACAATCTTGGGAATACCCGAGCCAAATTGAAGTACTTCGAAGACGCCATCGAAGCTTATGAGCAAGCACTTGCCATCGATCCCAAACTCGCTGGCGCATGGACCGGTCTCGGAAACGTGAAAATGGAAAGCAAGGATATTGTAGCGGCTGCCATGGCTTTTGAGAAAGCACTTGCGATCGACCTAAAAAGCTTCAATGCGTGGAAAGGGCTGGGAGGCGCTCGGCTTCAGCAGAAAAATCTGCAAAGTGCTATTAGTGCCATCGTGGCATACAAGCAAGCAATTGGAATCGATCCAACGGATGCATGCACGTGGAATAATCTCGGGGTGGCGTTGTCGGTTGAAAAGGACTTTGAAGGTGCTATCGCCGCGTTCGAGCAAGCACTTGCCATCGATCCTGCTCATGATCGTGCATTGAAAGGGTTTGAATACGCCCGCCGCAAGCAAGAGGGCTTGGAATGCTACTCGAATGCAGAAAATGAAAAATGAAAAAAGTACAGAAATTCAATTAATTTTGGTTATCAAGGTTGAGATTAAGGAACTTTGTTATCCCATTCGAGTGAATTTTAATGATTTCATAATTATCTCGAGTTTTTGATTTATTTCCTCAAGCGTCTCAGGAGAGACTTCATCTCCTTCCGCAGTAATAACAATACGGTAAGTGAAATCCAATAACGGAGTCAACTCTTTGATTTCAGGCATTTTTTCACATAAATCTTGTAGATTCTTCAAGCTTAAATTGGATTCCGCAAATAGACTAGCAAGCGATCGTGAAATGTATAGACATTTCACGACGTGAATCGGATTCCCAGTCGCGATCGAGTCAAAGCAATTCAGGGGATTGCGAGATGCAAAGGTTTCCAAGTCTGCGATTGCCCGGATTTTCGGAATTTCACGGGCAATCTTGTATCGTAGAATAAGGGAATTGAATCTTTAGTTTGGGTTATTATTTTCAACATTCATAACTGCCTTAAAGAGGCGATACGTTCGTATTGATTTGGTTAATGATGATTTGATACTAGGGGTTTCGCCCCAAATTTCATAAATTCTCCGGGAAATGTCTGATGTTTTTACCACTTCACTAACTTTTTCTAACCGTGAAATTGTTTTACAAACATCTTCAAAAAAGGGGTATTGTTTTCTCAAAAGTTGGAAATATAATTCATTTTTTTCTTGTTGATTCGCAGTTAGCAGTTTACTTTTTATTTGTTGAAGTTCTATTTCATTTTGTGGTTTAAACCATACATTCAGTACGATACTTTTTGATTTTCGGCGCGTATAAGGACTTTTTACGTTACTATTCAGTAAAAATTTTTCCATTTTTACTTTTGCTTTAGCAAATGACATTCCTTTCAAAAATAATGAAGCTGAATAATCCATCCATTCCGGATATATTGGGCGGTCTATTACTATAGAATAGGTCATTTTTCATCATCTCCTGAATTTGCTCCAATTTGGATGAATGGGATAACAACCTCAGAAATACTTAATCCACCATGATCAAATCCTACAGCGGTTTTTGTGAAAGTATATGACGCTTTAGCCAGATATATCCATTTATTTTCAGGAATACCCAACTGTTGATATGTTAAATTATGAAAGAATTCGGTTTCTTTTTCATTTCGTTCTGAGATTGTAAACCGACCACCTTTTGATTGGAGAAATAATTTGGATTGTTTTGATAATAATGTAGTAAAATTGATTTTATGGAGACAACGACGAAAACCATGATCTGTAGTTAAATATATTCTATAACCCTTATCAAGTAATATATTAATGAGAGATTGTAATTTTAATGTTACAAATTGCTTGATTCTGGAAAAAAGGTCATTATACGACATTGATGAATGAACCATTTTATCAATATCATCAATTATCAAACTTAAATAAGGAGTTTCGAGGAAATCTGATATTATCGTACTCCATTGTAAGGATTGTAAATCCAATCTACAATATCTGTTTGCTTCATTAAATCCCTTGTTTTCCCAAAATGATGTCCAAAGGTCCTCTTCATTATAATTTTTTGATAATAACGAAGGGTTCTGATCCCAAGTATTAATTCCGCCCAATAATGAAGTCCTACATACACGAGTAATCGTAGGTATTTCTGTTAATACATAAGACATTGAAAGGAAATTTTCAGAGGGAAGGTCCAAATTCATTCGAATGATATTCCATGCGAGGTTAGACATGCAATCAATAACTAATATTGCAATTTTACACGATGAGCATGATTGATTTTTCCGAGACAGGAAGGGAAGTATTTGACCTACAAAGTTTGGTTTTAACGCTGAACTTTTCTTGTGCAATGCAAGATAATTTTGTTTAAACCAATTACTAAAGAGATCGTCGATATTATCGAACAAATTTAATAATGAAGTCGTTAATTTCCCTTCCAAATCAGATTGGGCCAATAATATTTCTAAAGTCGCTATTTTTTCAACGATATGCTCCCAATCATTGATGTTAAGACCATTTTTTGCACTATTCTCATATAATTCAATTAATTCTTCATATTCTCTCTTAAAATTGGCATCGACATCTTGAATGATGCCGATCTTAACCCAGTCGGGAATTCCTTCCATTGAATCAAGTTTTATTACAGAAATTTTTTTTGCTGTGATTAATCCTAATATCAGATTTTTCATTGAAGCTTGTTCAAAATCAAAGACGGGTGGGATTTCATTCATTTTTGAAATATAAAATACGAAATCTTGCCATTTTCGATTTAACCATTCATAGAACTCAGAACGATTATGAGGAAATTGCTGCCCATTATAAAAAACGCTGATAAAACTGTTTGGGATTGATTGAATGAAAATATTCAAGAGAAACGATTCTCCAACCCATTCTGACTCAAAAAAAGATGAGAGTGAGATTAAAACATTTTCAGGATTAATCCGGGATGAAGGATCATAGCCAAGTTCCTGCAGAATAAGACTCTTAGCCTTTTTATCATTTATAGCGCAAGTTAATTGTGAAAAGGTTTCATCTAAACAATCAAGTATCTTTGAAGGGATTTTTGAACCTAATACCGAGGGAATTCTTGGATATATTTTTGCAATCCTAATTTCTATGTTTTCAATATTTTGCATTATATCCATTGGTATACGGGCATTCACGATTTGATTTTCAGGAATGACGATAATAATATTTAGTTCTGTGCCCTGTTCCAGATTATTTCGAATTTCTTTTTCATAATAATATCTTATCTGAATCGGGGATTCATAAACTATAATTGTAAATCCTTTTTTTTGAAGTAAGTCAAACAAAGATCCTTGTCCAAACCGATTTTCCGAGTCATATATTAAATACGGTTTATCAGAATTACACTGAAATAAAGATACAAGTCTTTCCTCATAATTATTCAACGCCTGAGACCTCCAAAATTAAGAGTAATGATAAATTCGGTACAAGCTCTATATGTTTATCAAGCGCTTTTTTTGCTCGTAATCGTTCATTGTTAATCTCTTTTAATCGCGATCTTCGGATATTTTCAATTCCGATTCGTTCAATCGCTTTTGCTTTTGCTTCAAGTATATTCATTTTTTTTGCTAAACTTTTTTGGCGATTTTTTTCATATTGTCTTTTAACTTTATCGAAAATGTCTTTAGCATTTGATTTTGCCACCTCTTGGTGTTTAGGTACAAAAGAAAAGGGTTGGATTTCTGATGCTGTTATTTCAAAATCGACTTCACAAAGCTTCTCCCAAATCTTAAGCGAAGATGGAACGAAATATTCTCCTTGAAGATCAATAAATATTGGAATAAATTTAGAAATCGTCTTTTCAGCGGTATTAATTTGAAGGAGCCATAATGACCAGGTTCCGATTATTGTTTCTGGAAGTGATTTAATGAAAACTTTTGAATTAATTTGTAAATTTGAAATCGGGGGTTTCATCGTTAAGAGATTCGCTACTAGCGGATGATTTAAACCAATTATCTCTAATCCTTTTTCAAGAGATTCATCCGAATGAAAGGATACATCTTGTAAGGAATTTCCATCAGGAAGACGCATATTCCATCCAAATAGGCCTCGTGATACATTACCGCCATAATATTTGACGTAATTTATTACCAAGGTTTCCAGATTTTTTTCGAATAACCTGCTTTTCCAGAGATTTTCAGCTTGCATATTTTTATCCAAAGTTACTGCCATTAATTGACTAATATCGATTCGAGCTTTCGCGGCCTCTTTAAATTGTTCCATAAATTTATCCAGTAACATGGGTGTTTGATTTGGATTTAAAAGTGCTTCTCTATAGATTTCATTGAAACTTTCGTCGCTAACTTTTGAATCCAGAACATCAGATATTTTGCTTACTCCAAAATCTCGCAGAATAATTCTTAGTTTTTCTTCTAAAAGGGATTGAACATATTCCTCGACAGAATCCTTTTTCACGAAATTAAATGCTTTTACTAAAGATTTTTGTCCGATTCGATCTACACGTCCAATCCTTTGTTCTACCCGCATAGGATTCCAAGGTAAATCATAGTTTATAATAATGTGACAAAATTGAAGATTGATACCTTCTCCTCCTGCTTCTGTTGAAATTAGAAGGTCCGCTTCATTTCGGAACTCCGTTTGTGCCTGCTGACGCGCCTCAATCGAATATTGCCCATTTATAAGTGCTACATGAAATCCCCGGCTATTGAAAAAATTTGATAGCATTTGTTGTGTCGCAACAAATTCTGTAAAAATCAAGACCTTTAAGGAAGGATCATCCTCATCTCTGCGGATTTTATAAATTAATTCCAAAACATTTTTCGCTTTAGTATCTATTTCCGAAGATTCTATTGATATTGTTTTTTCTATTAGTTCTTGTAAGAGATCGACCTCATTTGCAGAAATTAACACATTCTTATTCATATCTTGTAATTGATCGGCAATTTCTTCATCTTCTTCAAAATTTTCTGAAGGTTCATTTTTATTTTGATTAAACGAAGAAGCTTTACTTAATTTATCCCGAATATGATATAATCGTTTCTCAAGAGTACATCGAAGGGCAAAAGTGCTTGACGTTAAAATTCGCTGTAACACCATTAGAAACATGATTACATACGTTCCTGCAACATTCTGATAACCTGTTTTCACGTATTCTTCAACCGCGTGATATAATTCTTCTTGCGCAGAGCTTGTTTCTTCAAAACTTATCATATGCGTCTCACGTGGCGTGAAAATTGGTTTTCCATCCGAGTAAATGGCCTTCCTCTTTTCTGTTCGAATTACATAGGGGGCAACATTTTCAACCGAAAGAGCATTTTCATTTGGAAATTGCTCTTCGTCGATTAATCGCATCAATCTTAAGAAACCATCTCGTTTTCCTTGATGCGGAGTAGCGGTCAGCAATAATACATATGGCGTGGTTTTAGATAGTTCCCTTGCTAATCTATTTCGAGCTACGCCTTCAGTTGCTCCAGCAACTTTATGAGCCTCATCGATTATCACTAAATCCCATCCTGCGGATATTAAATTCTCAAAACGATGTTGATTATATCTTTCGATCTGTTCCTCAGTCCATCCATGCCGTCGATCAAGTGGTTTTACTGAATCGAAAGAACATACTATTGCAGGAAACATTTTCCAAATGTTAATATCATTAAAAATTTCTTGAGATGCATTGATTTCTTCACTTAATATTGGACGAAAATCTTCATTGAAGTGGGTTTTCATCTCTGAAACCCATTGGATGACAATGGATTTCGGGCATAATACTAGCACTTTTTCAA
>Ga0209039_10004362_pt1 | contig 10398 bp, 9 predicted proteins | sample BogFormECP12_OM1_FD_188238 | JGI IMG/M metagenome (GOLD analysis project Ga0209039, IMG submission 188238) | Bog forest soil microbial communities from Calvert Island, British Columbia, Canada - ECP12_OM1 (SPAdes) (version 2) | ecosystem: Environmental > Aquatic > Freshwater > Wetlands > Bog ... | reverse complement strand
CATCCTTTTTGCCGAACGCACAATATCAAAGCCTTGCCTGTGCCGCGAGCTTATTGACCATCCAGACCCAACAAGAAAACACTTTTGCAAGAGCCTCAAATAATACCGAGGAAACATGTATGTGGGCGAAGCGGCATGACCGTTTGGAATCCTATCGTTGAGGCCTCAACGCACGATAGGCCCTATAGACCAAAATCAAATCCTACCTGGCCTGCGGTCTCTCTTTATGCTCTAAACGCCTTAACGCTCTGCGCAACTCAAGAACAGAAAAAATGATCGGTCCTTGCCCCTCCCCCGCTTTGCCATGGATCCGTTTTCTTGCAAGGCTTACGGCGCTTCTTTTGTCTCCAAAGCCCGAGCCAGGCGCAAAAAGATTTTCAGAATTATTTTTATGATAGATCCATTGCCAGCTTGGAGAATTATCTCCTATGGACGAGATCAAGCCATCGTGCTCCTGCGAATAAGTCCCACGCATCCGACGTCTCAAAGAGTTGGGACTGCCTAATCCATCAATTCGATCAGCGAACCTGTAGGAAAATCGTACACCCACATGCAGGGTTTCCAAGGGGGTACCTGCAGGGTTTTGCCGTACCCGTCCAATCTATTATATCTTGTACAGGTATGTCGTATGTACTGTGGTGTAAAGTGTAAAGCTGATACGTATCCTGAAAAGAATGAAGACTCGTGCCTATGAGGGTAAAGAGACAGCCAGCCAGTGCTGCCTTCCAACGCTCTAAATTTCCCGCAGCTCTGTCCAGAGTCGCGGACCCGGCAGAAAGACATGGACTAAATAGGGAAGGTTTCTAAACGCTGGGATTCGCAATCTTGCTACATGGCACCAGCTTCTTACTTGGTAGGATTATTTCCCGATAATGCTTCTTAAAAGCTCAACCCTTCCCTCCTTCCTCGGCTTTGTCATAGATTCGTTTTTTTTTGCGAGGCGTAGGACGCTTCTTTTTTGTTCTCCAAAGTAAGGGGGAACTGTGAGGCTTGTCATCGTTCCCATCACTGGTCGCGAGAGCATGAAGTTCTGAGAGGGAGGTTGTGTACTGATTGGTGTTGAAAGAGTGTGGCGAAAGATAGCGTTGAAACCGAAAGGGGATAGGAGAGAACTCTTCTGAAAAGATACGTGACTTTGTGATTACAAACCCTCTCGCAGCCTTGAAGGATGGTACCCTTTCCGGAGCCAAGGCAACAGAACCCAAAAACACGGTCGCAAGGTATTTCCAGCATAACCACGATCTTCCGCACTTTCCGACCGATCTCTCCAACCCAGGGCTATCGATGTCATCGAGAGTATGTGTAAGAGCCTGGTCAACAGGCGAATGGAGGGCTCCAGCATATTCTGGTCCTCTGACGACGCTGAAGCTACGTCGAAACTGCGAAGAGTCTCTCTCTTGACGGAATCTGAGATGATTTCTGGACTTTCAGAGCGCAATGGGAGAAGAGAAGTTTATACGGCTGTTACACCCTTATTCGTCTAGGCCACCAGGCAGATCCAATACTAAAGTTGGCCGCCTGAAGCGAATTCACCATGAAAACGCGCTGCACCCAATAGGAGAGCCGTAATTTTATATAAACCATTACTTCACTAAATATCTCTATCAGATTGTTTTTATGATTTTTTTCTTGACATATATAGTCCATGTTTGCTATCATCCCCCTCAGCCTAACATCCGGCAGAGGACTTAAACACTCATGAAATGAATAGACCAGGCGTTCTTCACGTCGATCACCTAGAGCACCGTGGCTTCCGCATGGTCTGGATCGCCTCCAAACGGTCGTCGGGAGAGGATAACAATGAGGTCACCAGTAAGAAAATATAAATCTCTATGGCTTGGCTGCCTACTTCTTGCAATGGCGTGCTGTCCGGTTCTGGCCGCAGTTTCCGGGGAAATTACCCAGGTGAGGTTCGAACCGCAGGATAAACGCATCGCCATCACATCCAAAGGCACGCTGGGCAAGCACCTGGCGCGTGTCATTGGTCGACCTAATAGGGTCGTCATGGACTTTGAGAACATGACGGTCGGCAAAGTTCCGCCCAAGCTAACCGGCGACAAGGACGCGATTCACGAAATCCGTGTGAGTAACTACAAATCCAATGCCCGGGTAGTCGTGGATTTTCAGGGCCACCCCGTTCCCGCGTTCCAAATCAGACGAGGGGAAAACCAGGTATTCGTCATCTTCGGCAGTTCGTTAGCGGCATCCGGGGCCGAGATCCAGGCTGCGCCTGAAGGCACAGACTCTAAGAAGTCTTCTCTTGCCGCTCCTCTTGCCCCTGAATTCGTCACCGCGGCGGCCAAAGCCCCGGGAAACGAGAAGAAGACTCCAGGTTTGACTTCGGAAAAGACAGCCGTCGAAGGAGCAAAAGGATCGTGGAACAAGAGCGCGGGCGAGTCCAAAGCAAAACATCCGGCCCTGAAAGAGGTCAAGCTAGCTCAGAGCACCGATCTCAATAAGCCCCAGTCTTCTAGCCCTCTTGGGCAGCCGTCCGATGGACCTTCCGATGCAGGCGGACTGCCGGCTCGGGGTGTACCGGATCCTGGGCGTGCAGGCCACGATCCTCAGATGGTTAAAGAGGTGAGGCCCCCTGTTACCCCCCCCACGCCTGATCCCAGGCTTGTGGTTCAGGAAATAACGGAACTCAAGTTCATACAGGTCGGTCATAATGCCCGGCTGGTCGTCAGGGGTGGGGACAATCTGGATTATCGGCTGAACAAGGTTTCCCCGACCAAGGCCCGCCTGGACCTGATCAATGCGGAAATACCCAAAGCCTACCAGAAACCTTTGAAAACAGATCTCTTTTCCACGTCAGTCGAAATGATCGTGCCGGGTTCGCAGACGATTTTCATCCAATTGAAAGACGCGGTCCCCTATCAGGTGGAGAAACAGAAGGGTGTGCTGATGATCGACTTTCCCCCCCCGCGTTTTTTCGCTTCTCCGAGCAACCCGACAGCAGGGGGGGCCGGCAAGGGCGATCTGGCAGGCCGCCAAACCATCGAACAGAGCCGCGAGACTCGCATGCAAGCCTTCCGTATCATGAGAGAGGAAGAGGTCCGCAAGGAAAATGAAACGCGCAGGCGGAACATAGAGTCCCTGCAAAAGCAACAGGAAGAACTCCAAAAACAGCGTACAGAGATCCTGAAACGATACCAGGTGGCGAGCGACCCCGAGATATTTAACAAGCCCGTGACAATGGATTTTCAGGGCATCTCTCTTAGAAACGCTTTCAGACTTCTTGCGGAGCAGGCCGGCATCAACATCATTGTCGGCAACGAAGTGACAGGAACCACGACAGTACGGCTATTCCAAGTACCCCTGGGGCAGGTTATCGATACGATTCTCAACACACATAACCTCGATCGCGAGATGATGGGGAACGTGATGCGAGTCGGTAGCAAAGCCGAAATGCAGAAATATAAGGCAGAAAGGCTCAAGGAGTACGAAAGGCGTATTAAAGAAGTCGATAGTCGTCTGGCCAATATCGGAAAAGAGGTTCAGAAGGAACAGGACACCAGCGAAAAGGCCCTGAAAGAACTGGAAAAGAAAGAAGCCGGTCTGGACGAACGCGCCGAGGACACCAAAACGGAAGAGTACGGAGAAGCAGGGTGCGTCACATACAAGGATAGGGGAGAGCGACGAGAGATCTGTTTCTACTATGCGACCGTGAAGGTGGTATACGGCAAGCCTCTTGAAATAGTAAATACGCTGGATTGTATGTTCAATCTGCAGTGCGAGGGAGCGCGACTGCGTGGCCTGGGTGAGGAAATCTCAGCTGGGGCTCTTGGGATTTCCACGGCCGCACGTGGAGGTGTTTCTGGATCGAGTGGGACTACCCTACCGGCAGCAACCCCCGGACTTCCCTCAACGGTCCTAACTCAGGAACGGGAGCAGTTGGCGACGGCAGCAGGCACAGCAGCACAGGGGCTGGCTCAGCAGAGCTTGGCAGCAGGACAGGTGGGAGGCCGCCGCTTCATAGGTAAGGCGATACTCCCTCCAGGCACGAGCGAAGAGCTTAAAACGATCGTTGTCAACAACATGCTGGCCCCGGACGTCCCCAATCGGATGATCTTCATCAAGGACACCTCAGAGAGAATAGCTCAGATGAAGAAGGTCATCGCCACCCTGGACGTGCCGACGCCTCAAGTCCTCATAGAGGGCCGCATCGTAGAGGCCACCAAGGATTGGGCCCGCGGTCTCGGCGTTCTCTGGGGCGGTAGCAACAACCAGAACGGCCCGATCATTGATGGCAAAACCACTTTTTGGGGCGTCACCGGACAACAGGGTAATACTGGGGTTAATCCAGTAGGCGGTACAACGTCTGCAACGGGATCGCTTAACCCAGGCCCTGCAACCCCTAATAGTTTCGCGGTAAACTTCCCCGCCACGGTGGCCGGCATTGCGAACCTGGCGGGCCTGGGAGCACAATTCGCTCTCTTGGGGACAAATTACCTTACCAATCTGGACATGCGACTCCAAATCGGTGAACACTCAGATGACCTCAAGGTAATTGCTCGGCCCAAGGTCCAGGTCCTCGACAATCAGAAGGCCAGCATCAAGAAGGGACAAACAATCCCCTACACGACCATATCAGCGAACGGGACGCAGACCCAGATGGTGGACGCGGACCTTCTCTTGGAGGTGACACCTAGGATCTTTGCTGATGGCCGTATCAACATGAAGATAAAAATGACCGACAACTCGCCCAATTTCGTAATCTCAGCAACAAACCCCCCAATTCTGACCCAAGAAGCCGAAACCAATATGATAGTGAAGGACGGAGAGACTGCGGTCATAGGTGGAATCATAAGGAGTACGAACCAGAGCTCTCGGGACGGGTGGCCGGGTCTGATGAACATTCCCGTCGTAAACTTCTTCTTCACCAACAAATCAAAGGGAAAGATTCTGGACGAACTCCTGGTCTTCGTAACGCCCATACTCGTCAAACGGCCGCCCCCCGCCTCATAAACGTTACTACACCAACCTGAAACCCCACCATATGCTTCCCCCGTCTAGCGGGGGAAGCATCTTTTATCATATTGCAATCCCGCTACTTGTATTACGTAATGCCACTGTCGTGCACAGTCTACTGCGTCGCAGCGGAATGCCTCACATAAAAAATCCATACCACGCAAGCCAAAAAACGGGAGAAAAGGACTGTTACAACAATCCCGAAAGCCTTTCGTTTCCCGCGTCCTAAAGGTCTCCGGAAATTTACACTAATAATACCGGATACTTTCAGATTTATGTCGTCAATTACTTTCAGCCATCGTTGCCTGTCCCGTTTCTCCAAGAATACAGCTCTTAGAGCCCTCAAACGAAAGACTTGAGGCTTTACGACTTTCAGGCGGCCCCCGCGCGGCCCGGTTATGCTCGGCCAAACGCTCAAGCGTCGTTCAGGAGGTTGAAACGCGGCATAGCTCCTGGGCCGACCCGATGTCGCCTAACCTCCAATCCAAACTCAATTCTGGGTATGTGACCATGCTGCCGTGAGCGGCCTGCTGTGTCCACCCTTCCGTGCTGCTCGTCAGCTACATTCCAGTCATCCATAACTCCCCCCTGACCATCTCTGAAAAGGCCTTCAGATCATAGAACTCTGATGGTCTGACGCGTCACGGCGCGTCAAAAAAGGCTTCGTCCACGCTAAACGAGCCACTAACTGGTCGTTCTCCTATGTTTTTTTGCTAATTACCAGATTTAATTGGCGAAAGTTGCGGAAATTTTCGCAAAGTTCGGGCATATTAAGATTAGGAAAATCGGTCCTAAAATAAAGGGTATAGGTGAGAAATGAAGTTGATACATGATTCGAACGGGTGTTCGGGGATCTTCGGTTGAAAGGAGGTTGAAAGATGAAAGCCGTTGGGTACGTCCGAGTTTCTACAGAAGAACAAGTCCGAGGCGGCGTTTCTTTGGACATGCAAAGGGCCAAGATCAGGGCCTATGCGGCTCTGGAAGGACTGCAGCTTGTGGAAATCATAGCAGATGAGGGGATATCGGGATGCAGCATCAAAATTCGACCCGGTATTCAAAGAGTTCTTCAATTGGTTCGAGAGCGGCAAGTTGAGGCCGTCATCATCTACAAATTGGATCGACTCGCTCGGAACACCCTGGAAACCCTGGAAATTGCCAGACTCATGGACCAAAAGGGAGTCGCGCTTCATTCAATTACTGAAAAGCTCGATACCGGGTCTGCTCTGGGCCGGTTTTTCTTCACTCTTGTGGCCTCCCTTGCAGAAATGGAGCGAGGGATAATTTCTGAGAGGATAAAAGCGGCGATGGGAAGGCTGAAGGAGGCAGGCAGGACCTGGAACGGAAATCCACCATACGGGCTCCAGGCCCGTGACGGGCTGCTGATTCCTCACGAACAGGAACGGACTGTCATAAACCGGATCTGGTGCCTGCGAGATGAGGGGCACACTATCCACAAAATCGCGGCCATCCTGGACAATGAGGGGATCCGTAATAGGCGAAATAGGGAATTCGGAAAATCGCAGATCCACACCATTATTCAAAGGAAGGTCACATGAACCAGTGTGAGAAGACAGGGATGAGCAAAGTCATCTTGATATCAACGAGAAAGGCACCTGATTGGAAAGCATGGACCGACCTGAAGAGCAGGAAGAAAACTGAGAAAGCCCGGATCACTATGACACAGACAGAGGCTCAGTCAATACTTCGAAGGATCATCGAGGCCGAGTCCCAGGAAGATGCATGCAATTTCTCGGAAACTAGAATGCCAAGCCGGAAGCACCTTTCGTTCTGGCTTGGACAGATTGGTCACCATCAAGACGTTCGCTTCGGCAGCGGAAGGGACTTTCGCGGATATATCACGGCAGTCGTCGAAAGACTCCGATCCCGGACACAAGACAACATGACCTTTTTACAAGATGAGGAGGGGAAGGAAATGAAAAAGAAGGACGGCAGACCTGTAGTGGTGATCAGGAAGGGTAAGTCTCCAAACAAGGCCAATGAGACCACGGAGACTGTGAAAGAAACGGCGGTTCGGACGACCGAGGGTGAAACGGCACTGGCTGATGTGGCTCCCAAGGAGAAGCCGGCCATGAGCCGGCTGCAAGACAATTTTCTGAGAAATCTCCTTGTGTTCGCTGACTGTGCGGTGCAGAAGGACGAATCCGGAGTATTTGACACGCTGGCAAGAAACTTTGGGGACAAAGCCATGTTGAACTATTGGCTTTCTAAGACGGGATACGGCCATCTTAGCAAGTACACTCAAAACAAAGACATCGTGGATTTCATCAGGAAGGTTGCTTACGAACTTCATCGGGACCTGAAGAAAACCGTCGGACAGCCTGTTGCCCGCTGGTAGGAGGCATTCATGCAGTACGACTTAGAGAAGTTGCGGAAGCTCGCACTGAGAATGCTGCCGCGAGCTCAAAAGAATCTGAAGAAGCATGGCTCGCTGACCCCGGTGGGCCTTGCGTACGATCCAAGGGGATTCGTGCACGCGTTTACACTCGTATGGGCGAACGTGGTGGAGAAGCGAAAGGCACAAAGGAATTTCCAACTTGAACTTCTGAAGCTGGACGCCTTTGCCGCGGTGATCATTTCTGAGACCTGGGCAAAATTCGCTGATGATGGACCCATTGACTTAAGTGATCAAAGCGTGTCGGTCAGAGATATGCCTAGGAGAAGGAATGCAACCCTAGTAGAAGCCGGATCATCCTTCGGGCGAGTTGTGATCGTTCAGACCTTCAGGAAGATCAAGGCAAGGAAATTCTCTTTTGATATGCTCAGGGAGTTCTCCACAGAAATGGTTGATCTCACGAGCGAGTTTCTGGATGCGGATTGGCCAGTTCATGGGGACCGAAATCAAACACTCCACTGAATTGATCAGGCACAGGAAATCTCCTTGGATAACCATAAAGGATTCAAATCAAGATACTGAGGATTATCGGCCCAGAAACCGCAAGACGGTAAGAGGCCGTCGGCCCCGAAACGGGAGTGAGGGGAACTTACCCCCATGACCTCCTGAGCAGAAGTGATTCTGACAAGGGAGGCAGGAACCTTGTCTGAAAATTCCCACAAACACTTTTGTATCTCCGTTTCTAACACTCCAGCAACTGATCAAATCAATCGCTTTTTTAGATCACTGGATGAAACACGAGGAAGCAACGCCTCCTCGGTGATCTTGCCTTTGATGTCGATCTGCATACCAGGCTTTCTCCCGGCGGATTTCCCCGCAACTGATCACAGACAACCTAGTAGCAGGTTTCTACAAATGGGAATCAAGAAAGAACCTCACTCAATAACTCTATGATTATACAGTTGATATCAACTACTTTCGGAAATCTGGTGAGTAACCTCATTTTTTTGGAGGATTGCCCATTCCTCAAACGTTTCGTTGTCGGACCGGAATCGGTCCCAGGAACATCGGCCATCTCGCTGCTGTTCCACAACGAACCTCAAGAGGTGGGACTAATGGGCGACAATTCTACAACATCAGGTCCGTCCTTTTCTGATGAAAAAGTCGAATGCGAAAATATTTTCGCAAAATACAGGCATGTCCACACGGCTCTGTTCCATGATTCTAGCGGAGTGTCGGTGGTTTGGAGGTTCAGTGAGCTCGGTAATGGTGAACTTTCTGACCCTCCGCCACCGAGTGTCTCTCCCGCGAAAACCGAGACTCAGCCTACAAAGACTGAGATCCTCACAACCGATCAGGTTGCTAAGGAGCTTAGGTTAGCTCGCAAGACTGTCCGTAACCTCATTCGCAAAGGCGACCTTATGGCCTTGTCAGGAATCTGTCCGTACAAGATTACCCGGGAAGCTCTGAACAATTACTTACGGAGAGGTTCTCTTCGAGGCGAACCAGGCACTTCAGCCATCGACTCTCCGACTGCATCTTCATCAGGGCATGATTCTTTTGCGGGTAGATCAGCAAATCGTCTACCGAGGAGATCTAGCTTGCAGTTGGGCAAATCCCAGAAAGATGACGTACAGCGCGCTATTGAAGATATGAATTCGTGGGACGATCAACAGGTTTAACAACGGTGTTGGCGGAGAACGATTGATTTGACACATCGGGTTGCGGTGAGCCGGGGCGCTCACCGTGACCTGATTGCAAGTTTGAGAGGTCTCTATGATCAAATTCAAGAATAATCGGTATTATGTACGATTCCGGCGCCATGGCCAGGATATTATGGTCGTGACCAACGCTCGGAATCGACTAGAAGCCAAGCGCTTGGCAACTAATGTGAAGTTTACCGTAAAAACGGGAAACTGGAACGTTCTTGATGGGGAAAGTTTGCAGGTCATAGCAAGGCTATTCCAGAATCGGGGTTGGCGGATCCCGGAGGAAATCTTTCCACAAATACGAGATCTTATTGAAAGCGAGATTACATTAGAGGATGCAGCCCGCCTTTGCTACCAGGACCCCCTAATTCAGACTCAGAGTTCCCCGTATAGAGATAGGCTACGACAATGCTTCAAGCATATATACAAGTTCAGAGGGCCCAATATTCCCGCAACTGCAATAGATGTGCGATTCGTTAAAGAATATATGGAGTATCGGATAAAGCAAGGAGCCGCGTTGGAAACCGTGCGCCGTGAACGAACTGCTCTTGCTCAAATTTTTGACATCCTGATAGAACATCAACTAGTGGATTCCAATCCGGTTCGGCTCGTGAAGTGGCGTCCAAACAAAAAATTCAAAAAAGAGCGGCGACCTTTTCTCTCATTGGCAGATTTTCAGAAAGTGCTTAGTTATCTCCCCAATTTCTACAAGCCTTTGGCAACACTGGCATACTATACTGGCGCGAGACAGGGGGAGGTGCGCTGTTTGACCTTTGGGCAGCTTGATCTTGAAGGTCGAATGATCCGATTGACAAGCGCTGATACCAAAGAAGCGTCTGCCAAACGCATTCCCCTACGCAAAGAAGTCATGATTGTACTGAAAGATGTATTGGCTAATCGCGTGTTCAATGCAACCACGGATATGCTGTTCCTCAAAGATGGACTCCCCGTGGAGCGGCAACGTTTGAAACGACCCTGGGAAGATGCACGCACAGCGGTGGGCTTCCCTAACCTCCGGTTCCATGACTTGCGGCATACGTGGAAAACCCATGCCATGTCTATGGATAGGGGTATTCGTATGGCCATACTCGGCCACGCCGGAGGGACTCATGAAGGATACGGCATTCTCACGGATGCTCGGTTGTTGGAAGCCATTGACAGCATTGATTTTGCGAAAGAGGATCATTCTTATGGGGTCTAAAAAGGGGGCTACAGGCATATCCCGAACCCCGCTGCTAGAGCACCCCTTAAAAAAAACGGGGGAAAAAGCGGGGGAAAGTTTTGGAGGAAATGGGCGGAGATTTATTTAAGACCCTTATATCTTTGGCAATCACAACCGGGCGCGAATAGATGTCCCCGCCCAAG
>Ga0209039_10004359_pt1 | contig 10402 bp, 7 predicted proteins | sample BogFormECP12_OM1_FD_188238 | JGI IMG/M metagenome (GOLD analysis project Ga0209039, IMG submission 188238) | Bog forest soil microbial communities from Calvert Island, British Columbia, Canada - ECP12_OM1 (SPAdes) (version 2) | ecosystem: Environmental > Aquatic > Freshwater > Wetlands > Bog ... | reverse complement strand
TGCCCAAGTCAGAATTGGCCAAAAAGAGAAAACTTTTGAAGCCACCACGCTAGGATTAGATCCCTACTCCGACGTAGCCTTGCTCAAGACCGAAGAAAAAACCTTGACGCCCATTGAGCTGGGCGACAGCGACAAGCTCAACACAGGCCAATTCATCCTCGCCCTTGCCAACCCCTTCAACAGGCAACCTACCGCAACATCCGGAATAATCACAAGCGTAGGCGTCACACTCAGAGGCTGGAGAAGCACCGCCATGGAAAACGTCATAGCCACCGACGCCAAGCTAAACCCCGGCTTCAGCGGAGGCCCCCTCATCGACGTAACCGGCAAAATGATCGGCCTCAACACCGCCTACGTCTGGCAAAGAGGAATAGCCATCCCCGTAAATCGCGTCAAAAACATCACTGACAGACTCATGAATGGCGGAAAACTAAAACGGGCATATCTCGGCATAGTATCTAACACCATACAGATCCCACAGGAAATCACGAGCCAAACAGGCCTAGAACAAGACACAGGCGTCATGATATTCCAAGTCGAACCCGACACCCCAGCCAAAAAAGCAGGATTAACCATGGGTGATGTCATCATAAAATTCAACAACCAACCCATAACAACCTTCTACGACCTCCCCAGACTCCTGACCGAAGACACAATAAACAAAAAAACAAAAATCACCATTCTCCGCGGAGAAAGAATCCAAGAACTCATAATAACCCCCACCACAGCAGAGGAACAAAACGATGAATGAAACAACAATCGAAACAACACTTGAAACCTTCACTGAAACAACACTCAACACACTCGAAGAGTCCATAATCATACCAACAGGCATCCAACCTCCAGAACCTCTCCCACCACCTACACCATTACGCCCCTTCCCCCACCCTCTCAGACGAATCCAGAACTAGACAAAACAAAACCACCCAAACAATTATACTCCCTATTTTATCCTTCAGAAAAATCACGAATATTGCGTTTCAAGAAACTCTGAATTGAGAATTCAAGTGCAAGGCTACGGCGCCAGCACCTCAAGGCTTACATACCCAAATCCTCCATCTATTCACAGGTAGTCTATCACGGTGATTTTTATGCCGAAGACCGAAACTATAAAGCAGAAACTCATCGTTTCTGCCTCACCTGCGGAAGCATACGATGCCTATATGGATCCTAAGAAGCACAGCGAATTTACGGGAAGCAAAGCAACTTGCGACCCCAGAGTCAACGGGGAATTTACAGCTTGGGAGGGTTACATCTACGGAAAAAACATCGAGTTGCAGCCAGGAAAAAGAATAGTTCAGGAATGGTCTACGACCGAATGGCCCCCGAAGCAATCTCCGTCAAGACTGGAACTAACCTTCACAAAGGCTAAGGGCGGAACAGAAATACAGATGATTCATTCAAACGTACCCGCTGAACAAGCTGCTGATGTAGCGCAAGGATGGATAGACTTTTACTGGGATCCCTTAAAGGAATACTTCGAGAAACACGTTGCTAAGAAAGCTTCCTGAGCACGTCTAATACTTCCTTGATGTCTGGAAGCTCACCAATCGGATACACCTTCACGAAAACAACTTTCTGCTTCTCATCAACGATGACGTTAGCACGCTTCGTAGTGCCTTCTTTATCCCTGAACAACCCATATAAAATAGCAACTTCACCATGCGGCCAGAAATCCGCCAGTAACCTCGTGCCCGCAATACCTAAACTCTTGGCCCAAGCCTTCTTCGACGGCACGCTATCTACGCTTAGACCAACAGCTACTGTGTTGAGCGTGTCAAAAGCTTCCTTGTTCTTCTCCAACGACTTCATTTGCTCGGAACAAACACCGGTCCAGGCCAAGGGATGAAAAGACAACAACACTCGCTTGCCCTTAAAAGCTGACAGAGTAAAGACCTTCCCATTCTGATCCTCCAAACTGAACTCCCTAGATCTATCGCCAACTTTCACAGTATTTCCGGCACTTGACACTTCTCAACAACTCCCCGAGTTACCTTCGATCCTTGAAGTATTAAAAGCTTAAGAATTCCCTCACGCAGATCAAAATGCACCACTCACTAGCTCATCAAGAGTGATTTCTAATGACCCCCACCATGTCGACAGCAAAGTCTGGCGCAAAAGAAATGCAGGTCAATGAATATACATTTGATATCTCAGAATCACAGGCCCTACGCGTATACGCGGACACGAGACCGCACAATCTGAAAATCGCTGACCTCCAAAAAGGCCTCGTTCTCCTCCACAACGGAATAGAACTCGTCGGCGAAGGAACCGGCTTCGGGCTCCCCATCCTCATATACTCAGATGAAACCTGCTTCTCAGCATCATCAACACTTCACATCTCACCAATAAAAGATGGCTGCGTAATCGTAAAACAGTTCTTCATGGACAGGATGGCACGTAACAGCTTCAGAAACGTTACACTCGAAAACCACTCTATCCGCAGCCTCATGGACCACTTCGCCAACATCTATCAAAATCACCCCCAATTCAAACTCCTCCCGGTCAAAGCATTGACTGGAAGAATTGGCATAGGAAAAACTTTTCCCCAGACCATACCAAGGGGCAAAGTCCAAGTCACTTGGACAATTCAGAACCGACAGACAACAATAACTGCCAACTTCAAACACGTTACGAAAACAGGTCTCCAGAAAGCCTTCATCCTAAACGAGCAAGCAGCACATTTTTTCAGAAAATACAATGATGCATCAGGCACACAACTACTGGACGCCAAAATTGGAGCCTGGAACCCTATTCGGACCGAATGGGCGACACTGAAAACCTTGGACGAAGAGGTGGGCTTCCGTCTATGGCTGACTCCCCCCAGTCTAATGCGAAGAGGAGGAGAATATCTCCAGGGTTCGCTCGACTGGGTCGGCTTAGATTATGAACTCGATTCCGTCCCCGACTGCTTTACTTATCATATTGAATTATTGGATGTGCTGCACAAGTGACGACAGTGAGTCTAGTCTATCCCTACTTTCATCCGAGCAACGACAACTCTATCTTTAGGTTTCCACCACTCGGCCTAGGCTATATAGCCGCCTACCTCGAAAACCACGACGTATCCGTAAACCTCGTCGACTGCACTTTTCTAAACATGAACCAAGCTCTAGACAGGATCAGACGTTCAAGGCCCGACATAATTGGCGTGCAGACGATGTTCAGCATGAAAGGGAAAGCGACAGAATTCGCCCAGATTCTGCGAAAAGACTGCGAGGTTCTCGTGGCAGGCGGACCGCTCGCAACCAGTAATCCTGAACAATTCCTTCAAGACTTCGACGTCATCGTTCTGGGCGAAGGGGAACAAACGATGCTCGAACTCGTCCAAGCCCTAGAGAACGGCGACAGCTTAGAAAAAGTGCCTGGTATAATCTACAAGAACGGAGAGCAAGTGAAGCATACTGCTCCAAGAGGTTTCATCGAAGACCTCGACGTTCTCCCATTCCCAGCCCGAGATCTATTTGAAAACGACGCCTACAAACGGTATTACAAGCGCCATTTCGGCTACACAACCACATCCACATTGACCTCTCGAGGCTGTCCTTTCCATTGCGACTTCTGCAGCAGGCCTGTCTTCGGAAACACTTTCAGAACGCGATCAGCTAGCAACATAGCTGATGAAGTTGAAGAGGCCCACAACTTTGGTTACGAAAGAATCTGGTTTGCAGACGACTGCTTCACACTGGATCGCGCCAGGCTGCTCACCATCTGCAACGAGCTCATCAAGAGACGCATCGGCATGGGGTGGGAATGCCTCTCTCGAGTCGATACCGTGGACACAGAGATAGCCCAAAAGATGAAGCTGGCGGGGTGCATCCGCGTCTATTTTGGTATAGAATCCGGCAACAACACAATCCTCAAGATCATGGAGAAACACGCAACTATAGAGCAAGCTCAAAATGCCGTAAATGTCTTCAAGAAAGTCGGAATCCAAACAGGCGCCTTCTTCATCCTGGGCTACCCAGGCGAAAATCAACAAACCATCCTAGACACAGTCAACTTCGCTTCTTCCCTACCCTTAGACTACCTCTCCTTCACGTTTCCCTACCCCATCCCAGGAACACCACTATACAACCGCGTAAAATCGCAGCTAACCCAAGAGGAATGGAGTGAACCCAACGGATTTCATCTCGTAAAACACAAGCTCCTATTCCACTCAGATTTCTCTCAAAACAAGCTGAAACTGGCGATGTTTAAGGGGATGCTCCAACACTACATCCACAAATACCTAGGGAAAAGAGGATACCGCTTCCTTGGCGGACCTGTAGAACAAACAACAGAAGCCCTCTACAAGGCAATGCCTTGAACGCATGCTTGCACATGCAACTTCACCCTGAAATAACCATTTTGAGCATCGCAACCGCAAAGATAAAGTCTATTAACACAGCAACCGAACGATCACGATGCTGAGAACATGAAGAACCCGAAGAATTATGGACTCTACATAAACGGGAAATGGGTCAATTCAGTTTCAGGCGAAACCTTTGAAAGCGACAACCCTGCCAAACCAAGCCAAATCCTAGCAACATTCCAGAAAGGATCCAGAGAAGACGTCGACAAGGCCGTAGAAACGGCTGAAAAAGCACTTTCCAGCTGGAGGGAAACACCCCCACCAAAAAGAGGCCTAATCCTGCTCAAAGCTGCTCAGCTGCTTCGACTCGACAAGGAGCAGTTGGCAAGAGAAATGACGCTTGAGATGGGAAAAGTCATCCAAGAATCAAGAGGAGACGTCCAAGAAGCCATCGACATAACCGAATACATGGCAGGAGAAGGCAGACGATTATTCGGACATACAACAACCTCTGAATTGAGAAAGAAATTCTGCATGACTATACGAATGCCCATAGGCGTGTGCGGACTGATAACTCCGTGGAATTTTCCAATAGCCATCCCTGCCTGGAAAATCATGACCGCACTAATCTGCGGAAACACTGTACTCTTCAAGCCCTCATCCGACACGCCGCTTTGCGCTGTCAGGCTAGTGGAAATCCTGCACAAGGCAGGTCTGCCTCCAGGTGTTTTGAACATGATAACCGGTTCAGGTGATGACGTAGGAATGGCTATCGTGAAACACGACAAAGTTGGAGCTGTCTCATTCACTGGACATAAAGACACGGGAGCAATGATACTAAGAAAAGCGGGGCTCAAAAGGGTCGGCTTAGAGATGGGAGGAAAGAATGGCATAATAGTAATGGACGATGCTGAACTAAACCTCGCTTTGGACGGCGTCATCTGGGGCGGCTATGGAACCACGGGACAAAGATGCACGGCTGCCTCACGCATCATAATCCACGAAAAAATAAAAAACAAATTCGAAAAAATGCTAGTCAACAAAATAAGAAAACTCAAACTCGGTCAAGGTCTTCAGCCTAGGACCGATGTTGGACCCCTAATCAACAAGGCCGCTCAAGAGAAGAGCGCAAAATATGTTGAAATCGGAAACAGTGAAGGAGCGAAGATCCTTACGGGCGGGAAAATCCCCAAGATAGAAGGCTTCTTCTTCGAGCCAACTCTCTTCACAGAATGCTCTACCAGCATGAGGATCGCGCAAGAGGAAATATTCGGTCCAATTGTTTCATTAATCTCAGTCCGGGATCTTGATGAAGCAATCGACGCAATAAACTCTGTCGAGTATGGCCTAAGTTCTGCAATGTACACAAGAGACATTGGAAGAGCCTTTGAAGCAATCACCCACATCAAAACAGGTCTCACCTACATCAACTCAAGCACCATAGGCTCAGAAATTCACCTGCCTTTCGGAGGAGTAAAACACACAGGCATCGGAACGAGAGAAGGAGGAATCGAAGGAATAGACGAGTTTTCTGAGACCAAAACAGTCCACATCGACTACTCTGGCCAACTTCAAAAAGCCCAAATCGACATCGAATGACGCTCCAATATGCGCACTATGGAAACCGTTCTCTATCCATCAGCGCATGCATCGATTCAACGTATGCGCCGCGTTATTCTTATTAACATTGACGACAGGTTATAGACTATGTACGATGGTCATGTGTTCCTCTGCGATGCAGGATCTCTAAAAGATTGCATGAGAAACAAGCTGTTCACGTGTTCGGGCGAGAATGTCACGAAAGTGAGGGAACTGGAGGTCGGCTCAATCGTTTTTCTCTTCAACATGAGGACAGATACGCTTGTGGGACCGTTCACCGCGACAGGTTCAACCGGAGCCGGATTGGAACCTGGAAGCTGGAAAGAAGTCGACGATGGAAAAAACGATTACAACATCAGAGTTGAATGGGAAGACCTTCACGAATTGAAAAATGCTCAGGAAAAATTTCCTTTCTTGGGCGACTTGAACACTTGCAAACTCACACACTTTCAAACTCAAGATCTGATGGATGCTTTGAAGAAAGCTCCAGCTCTTTACATTAAGTGAGCCACTGGGTATAAATAGTCTGGCTGAGCCTTGCTGCGCTCGTTTTGATGTCCACAACAGAGAGGCCTGTTGTTTAGAATCCTATTCCAGCACGTGCAATCTTTTTGTCACCCGCGAGTCAGTGCCCTTGTTCTGATGTTTTCTGAGTCTCCGCGAAACTGGGAAGGAAACATGTCGTAATCGCTGATGGAAAAGATTAAATATTGTAGCTTCAACTTCTAAAATCCGAACTCTAACTGATAGGCCTGTTTAGGAGAGGACAAAGCAAAATGGGTTCAGTATTATCCCTTTTGGGAACAAGAGCATCCGCGCGCAAACTCTTCCAAATAATCTTCATAACAATGCTTTTCGTGGCCGTTTTGGCTGTGACCATTGGTCCCCGCAATGTTGAAGCATTACCAGTGCGCAACCCGACCCTGGTAGGTGTGAGCAATGGTAATTGGTGGACCCTTGGCAATCTAAGTCTGACAAATTACACTGCTCCTCCCTCTAATGAGTGGATCGAAAGACTAAGCCAAACTGACACTATAAAATTCACAGTTCAGGGCATTTCAGGTACGAACGTGTCTTACACGGTGCTCTACAGTTTCGATAATGGAACAACGCAGAGTTATGACAAATGGGTTGATGTAGCCACTGGGGTTTCAGACACTTCCAATCCTGATGTAATCCCTGCAATCCCAATCATTGCGTCAAACCTCACGGCAGGCGATTCCCTGTTCACGTCTCCGCAATATGCCAACACGACAATTTCAACCGTGCAAAGAACATATCTTGACAGCACCATTGACACGAATATTGCGTCCTATCAAAACATGACTATGTACTTCGCTAAAGCAACTGGTGAACTCTATGAAGTTCAGATAACTCAGTCAGACTATTCCCTCAATGCGACGCTTGTGGATCGCACCCGCGCCATATCTACTGGTGAAAGAACAGCTCTCTACATTGTGATTGGAATAGCCATCGCTGCATTATTGTACGCGGTTATTCTTGCAAGGCAGGTTTTCAAGGAGGACACAGGCAGTGGCAAAGTCAAAGAAGTTTGGGCTGGAATAAAGGCAGGAGCAAACGCCTATCTGAGAACTCAGTTTCGATCAGTACTGATTATGGTAGGCGTCCTAGGAGTTTTCTTGTACTTGTCAGCAGCACTGGCAAACTACTCAAATGCCATCGTATTTGGCCGAGTTGGAGCGTTTCTGATGGGCGCTTTCTTCTCAGGCATGGTGGGTTTCATAGGCATGAACATGGCTGTACAGGGTAACATACGGGTTTCAGAGGCTTCCCGGACCAGCTTCCGCAAGGCTCTCAGAATATCGTATCGCACTGGAACCATAACTGGAATGCTCACGGACGGGTTGGGTCTTCTAGGAGGCACAACGATCTTTCTACTTTACCAACAAAATGCTCCAGAAGTCCTGCTCGGTTTCGGCTTCGGCGGAACGGTTTTGGCCCTGTTCATGAGAGTGGGCGGTGGAATATACACTAAGGCAGCAGACGTCGGAGCCGACTTGGTGGGCAAAGTTGAGAAAGGCATACCTGAAGACGATCCCAGAAACGCAGCCGTCGTTGCGGATCTTGTAGGGGACAACGTGGGCGACTGTGCAGGTATGGCCGCAGATATTTTTGAGTCCTATGAAGTAACAATGGTATCCGCACTGTTACTTGGATTACTGATTACGCCTTTTGACTTCAAATGGATCGTTTTTCCACTTCTGGCCAGGGGAATAGGAGTAGTCAGCACAATAGTTGGAACATACGCGGTTTCAATGTGGCCAGATAGCCTGACAAAAGGTGACGCTTTCAAAGCTATGGATCTCTCATATGACGTTTCAAGCGTCATCTCGTCAGCAAGCTTCCTCATGTTATCATTGTTCTATGTACATGACATCAGAGTGTTCTTTGCCACCACAATGGGCATCATTCTGGCTATCAGTTTCAATAAGCTTGCGAATTACTTCACCAATCCTAACAGGACTCCCACCGACCAAGTGGCGAGAGCCAGCAAGACGGGAGCAGCAACAGTAATACTGCAAGGTCTCGCGTTAGGATTTGAAAGCTCCGTGTGGACAGTTCTCGTGATAGCAATGACTATCGTCGTCTCTGTGATAGTGTGGACGGGAGCTGGACTAATATTCGCAATGTACGGGGTAGCGCTCGCAGCTATCGGCATGCTTACTCATACTGGAAACAACGTTGCAATGGACACTTTCGGACCCATCGTGGATAACGCAAACGGGATAGGCGAAATGGCGGGCCTTGAGAAAGACGCACGGCAGATATTAGCAGACCTCGACGCTTCAGGCAACACGACAAAAGCGGTCACAAAAGCTATAGCCATAGCCTCAGCTGTGTTGGCAGCTGTCGCGTTGTTCTCGTCGTTTACGCAATCGATACCCGGATTGAAACTTGACATCGCCGGTCAACCATTAGTCTTTGTTGGAATTCTTATCGGAGGTTCATTGCCGTTCTTGTTCAGTTCCATCAACATAAGAGCCGTCGGCAGAGCAGCTGGAAAGATAATTGAAGAAGTCAGAGGGCAGTTCAAGATTCCAGGAATAATGGAAGGAACGAAGCTACCTGACTACGCCCGAGTCGTGAGCATATGCACGACAGCAGCACAACGAGACCTTGCTGGTTTAGCAATCATAGCCATACTATCACCATTGGCGGTTGGAATGCTCCTTGGCTCTGCGGCTTGGGGAGGATTCCTCGCAGGCGTAATCGTAGTCGGCCAACTGTTGGCTGTCTTCATGGCTAACGCAGGCGGTTCTTGGGACAATGCAAAGAAAAAGATAGAAGATGGCTACTATGGAGGCAAAGGATCTGAGGAACATAAGGCCGCGATCATAGGCGACACAGTGGGTGACCCATTGAAAGACACTGCTGGACCAGCATTGAACCCAATGATCAAAGTCATAAACTTGATTTCACTGCTCTTTGCGCCAGTAGTAATCAAACTCGCAAACATCGACGTGTACCAGATACCCAATACTGCCTTCAAGATACCTTTGGCCTCGATGCTAATATCGCTGGTTCTACTAGCCATCATCGGAGGCGCAATAATGTTCAGCAAACGCGAAGTGAAAGATCTCATCGAAGACAAAACCACTAAAACATCGGCATCAGAGATCAAGACTGACAAATAACGACTTCTCTCCCGATTCTTTCCTAAAGGGTTCCGTCGACAAACAATCCACGTTGAACCGTTCACCTTGTTTGTTCCCACAGGCTCTACTCTGATAATGAAGAGGTCACGATCTTCAACCCGCACTGTCCTTCAGTTGCTGAGCATCAAAAACTGTGCCCGGCAATGTCCTAAAGCAATTCTAAAGGGACTTTCTAGACGATTACTCCCGACCGTTTGTACCAATAGAGCATCTTTGAACGGTCGAAACCGGCTAGCTCGAATTCGCTGCTCATTGAAATGGCCGCTTTTGGACAGACTTCAGTGCATTGAGAACAGAAGAGGCATCGATCTAGGAAGTATTTGATTTCACATTCCATGCCTTTTCCCACTAATTCTATGGCTCCACTAGGACAAGTGTTCTGGCAAAGACTGCATCCTATGCACTTCTTCATGTCCCAAACTGGACGACCCCTGAAACCAGTCGGGGTGCTCGCTTTTTGTAGCGGGTACTTCGTCGTGGCAGATTTGCGGAATAACTGTTCAAATGCTTCTTTGACCATGCTCAACTCTTTCACTTCCCAATTCCGAAGAGGATAAGCAAGAGTTGCAGGATGGCGATTGGCAACAGGTATTTCCACATCCCACTGGTCATTTGATCTATTCTTAAACGAGCGAAAATGCCCCTTAAGAATGAGAACAGAAGTATTACTGGGATTGTTTTCACCAGAAACATGACTATTGGCGGAATTATGCCTACCTGCTGGGCTCCACCGAGGAAAAGTGAGGTTATCAAGGCTGATGCTAGAACGAGCTCAAGGTCTCTTCCCAGCTTGAACAGCGCCAGCTTTCTGCCACTGAACTCTGTCCGCCAT
>Ga0209039_10004358_pt1 | contig 10402 bp, 5 predicted proteins | sample BogFormECP12_OM1_FD_188238 | JGI IMG/M metagenome (GOLD analysis project Ga0209039, IMG submission 188238) | Bog forest soil microbial communities from Calvert Island, British Columbia, Canada - ECP12_OM1 (SPAdes) (version 2) | ecosystem: Environmental > Aquatic > Freshwater > Wetlands > Bog ... | reverse complement strand
GGCGATTCTCGATGCCATTTCACCCACCGGTAAATGAGCCGACTGGCGCAGCAAGTCCCTCAACCTCTCTTCGCCGAACTCTTCTTCCTGGGGGTTCTGCGCTTCAGGGACTCCGTCGGTGAACGCCATTAATACATCGCCCGGCCGCAAATCGACGGCGCTCTCTTCGTAGCTACTCTGCGGAAATAGCCCGATGACCGTGCCTCCCGCGGGCAACTCTTCAATCGATTGATCCGCCGCGCAGCGCAGCAGGCAGGGCGGATTGTGGCCGGCGTTGACATAGCGAAGCTGCCGCGTTCGCTCATCGATCTGTCCGTAAAAGAAGGTGGCATAGGCGTTCGATCCCGTCGAGCGATGCAGGTAGCGATTCATCCTGGCCGCCAGGGTCGCCAGCGACACATTCTCTTCGGTTGCCAGTATACGGAGGGAGGCCTGCACCACCGACATGATCAGCGCCGCGGCCACTCCTTTTCCCGCCACGTCCGCCAGGGCGATGCCGATCCGCTGGCCTCCCAGGTCGAGGAAATCGTAATAGTCGCCGCCCACGCTCCGGGCCGGCAGCGACATCCCGGCCAGCGCCATGGTGGCGGAAGCCGGCGGCTTGTCCGGGAACAGCCGCTTCTGCACTTCCACGGCCAGTTGCAGATCGCGGTTCAGCCTTTCCTGTTCCACCATGCGCTCGGTCAGGCGCGCGTTCTCGATCATCAGCGCGAATTGCCCAGCGCAATTGCGCAGAGCGCGTTTCTCCGCCGCGCCATACTCGGCGCGCCCCACTGGCGGGCCGAGCAGCAGGATGCCGGCAATTTCGTTCTTCGCCAGCAGCGGAACGGCCAGCGCCGGACCGGCCGCGCGCAGGCTCTCGATCTCGGCTGTGTGCTGGGGCTTCTCCGCCGCCGCCCATCGGCTCCAGGTTTCGAAGTCGCCATCGGTCAGCGGCAGCGGGTAAGGATAGCCGCGCAGCCGGCCGGCGAGTAACCCTGCCGCGGGCACCGTGCAGCCAGTTGCCGGCGAACGGTACACCTCGCCGGCACTCTTCTCCAGCAGCACGGCCGACTGGCAGCCGATCGCCTCGCGCAGTGCCTCCAAAGCCCGTTGTATGGCCTGGCGAAACGACTCGGCATGCCGGCTCGAGTCGACGAACTCCGCCATCAGCGCCCCTTCCGGCACAGCCGCTTCGTCTCCGGAACCAGCAATCAAACCCGATACTCGTTTCGCCAAGCCCCGTGCGCTCCTCCAGATCGATCCCGGATCGTCGCGGATGGCGGCCATGGGGGCCACCAGAGTCGCCCGCCAGCCGGGAAAGAAACAGGCCAGCGCCGTGATGCCTGCGACGAGTCCAGTCGAACACACGAACGGCAGCGGTCCTTCGATGCGAATTCCGAAGATCTCCGACTTGAGCACGAACACGGCTGCCACGACGATTACCGCGCCGGCCGCAATCCCGTACGCCGCCATTCTCAGCCCATCGCCCAGCACCAGGCCGAGCACATCGCGGCCCACCGCCCCCAACGCCATCCGCGTGCCGATCTCGACCGTCCTGTGCCGCACGGCATACGACACCACGCCGTAAACGCCCAATGCCGCCATCAGCAGCGCCGCCAACGCGAAGAACGAAGTGAGAAGCGACTGCAGCCGGTCGTTTACTACGGAACCCAGGACAATCTCCCCCATCGTCCGCACTTCATAGATCGGCTGCGAAGGCGCGACGATATGAACCGCGCGCCTGATTTCCGGCACCAGGGTTGACGCCGGAAGCCGCGAGCGCACCACGAAATCCATCGGATTCATCGGCGCGATCATGGCCGGGAGGTACTCTTCAGGCTGGGTTTCGTCGCCCAGTCCCCGATTGCGAACATCCCCCACGATTCCTACGACCCTCGCGCGCGATCCATTCTGCTCTCCCAGCCTGGCGTAAGCGCCCAATGCGTCGCGGCCGGGAAAGTATCGCCTGGCGGCGGTATTGTCGATGATGATTCCCAACACGTCGCCCTTCCCGTCGTCCCGCTCGTCGAAACCGCGCCCGCGGAGCACGGGGATTCGCATGGTCTGGAAATAGCCTGGGCTGACCACGATGAAGTTCATTTCGTGGCCGCCTGTCTCGCCGCTGCCGGTTCCTTCCGGGAAGAGCATCGTGACGTAGCAACAGCCGGCCAGCGGCACATGATTGACCAGCGCGGCGCCGCTCACGCCTGGAATCCGTTGGATGGCCTCGAGCAGACTTTTCTCGTACGGAACCAGATGCTTCATGTCCGCGGAATCGGCAGTGCCGGCGTTGATGCTGAATGTCAGCACACCTTGGGGATCGAGCCCCGGCGGCGTGCCCAGCAACCGGTTCAGGTGCGCGATGAGCACCGCGCTCACCGAGAGCAGCACGAATGCCAGCGCGATCTCCGCCACCACCAGCCCTCGCGACAAACCACGGCTGCGGGCGGGCGCCGACGCGCGCACTCCATCGCTCAGCACTTCGTTGGGCACAATGCGCGCTGCCTGCCAGAGCGGCGCCAGGCTGAACAGCACGCTGGAGACAATCGCGGCGCCCAAGGCGAACAGCAGCGCCGTCCAATCGATGCCGATTCCATCCGCGCGCGGAATGTAGTCCGCGGCCAGGGAGAGAACCACGCGAACGATCGCAATGCCCACGGCAACCCCGCCCGCCGCGCCCGCGAAGGCCACCAGCAGCCCTTCCACGAAGTACTGCAGGCCGAGCTGCCACCGTGCGGCCCCCAGCGCTACGCGGATGGCGGTCTCTCGCGCGCGCGTCACCGACCTCGCCAGCAGCAGGCCTGCGACGTTGGCGCACGTGAGCAGCAGCAGCGCTCCGGCCGCTCCGAATAGCAGCAGCAGCACGGGCCGGATGTCCTTGACGGTATATTCCAGCAGATCGACCACACGCGCGGTGTAATCCCGGTGCTCTTTCGGGTGCTCTTGCGCGATCCCGGCGGCCACGCGTTTCACATCCGCGTCGGCTTGGGCCAGCGACACGCCGGGCCTGATCCTGGCGTACGCGAAGAAGGCTGCCACATCGCGATTTCTCTCCGCGCCTTGCGGATTGATTGGCGCCCAAACGTCGGTTCGGAGTTCTCCGCCGTCCAGACTGGCTACCGGAAGTCGAAACCACGCGGGCATGACGCCAGTCACCGTGTACTGCTGTCCGTCCATGGTGAGGGCTTGGCCGACGATCTTCGGATCGCCTCCCAGTCGGTTCCAGAGCGCGCGCGAAATCACCGCCAGGTTGACGTTGCCCCGCTCGGTGGCCGCCTCGCCAAACCATCGCCCCACCACCGGCGCGACGCCCAGACTCGAAGCCAGCGAGGGCGTCACTTCGACACCTTTCAGGTGCTGTGGCTGCCCCGGCGAGGTCAGATTGAACTCTCGAAAGTGCAACACTCCGAACGAATCGAAGCTGTGCGTTCTTTGCTGGTAGTCCAGCAGGTCCAAATAGGAGGTCCCGTAGACCTGCCACTTGCTGGTATTGTTCAGCCGGGCGCTGAACACCGCGACATACCGCTCGCCGTGCTGCCAGGGCACGGGCTTCATGAGCACCGCATCGATTACCGTGTAGATCGCCGTCGCCGATCCGATTCCCAGGGCCAGCGCGGTGGCAGCCAGCAGAGCGACTGCCTTGGCGCTCTTCCACGCCCTCCATCCGTGCACAACAAAGGCCAACATGCTATTCGAGTGAAGACTAATGTCCGGGCGCGGGCGTAGCGTCTTCCCCCGGCCCCTGACCCCCGGCCCCCGGCCCCCGCACGTAGAACCGCTTTCCGCAGGACCGGCAGTGCTTGGGAATCCGCCCGAACCGCCGCATCACGGTGTCCATCAAACCGCGCGGCAATGAGGGCACGATGTCTCGCCAGAAGCACCGCGGGCACCGCAACTCCCCGGGCTTTATCTCGATGGGCGTCTTGACTCTCAAACCGGCAGTCTAGCAGACCCGAGCCCCCTTTGGGGTGCCCGATGTTAGTCTGTGATGGTGCGCGGTTTCTTGCTGTTCCTGTCGCGCCGGAAACGGCTGCGTAAATGGATGGAAACCTCTCCGCTGGCCAAGCGCCTGGCCACCCGCTTCGTGGCGGGCGATATGCTCGATGAAGCCCTCGGGGTGGCGCGTCGCATCCGCTCCGAAGGTATCGCCATCACGCTCGATCATCTTGGCGAAAGCGTCACCTCGCTGGAGGAAGCCGCCGAGGCGCGCGATGTTTACCTCCACGCTCTTTCCGCCCTTCACGATTCCGGCCACGAGGGCAACGTCTCGCTCAAACTCACCCAGTTCGGCCTCGATTTCTCCTATGACCAGTGCCGCGCCAACGTCGAGCGGCTCGTTCAGCGCGCCGCCTCGTTGAATGGCTTCGTGCGCGTGGACATGGAATCCAGTGCGTACACCCAGCGCACCATCGATCTGGTGGCGGACCTTCACGCGCGATACGAAGCTGTCGGCACGGTGATTCAGGCCTCCCTATATCGCAGCCGGAACGATGTCGAGGAACTCTGCCGCCGGGGCATTCGCGTGCGGCTCTGTAAAGGCGCTTATCTCGAACCCGCCAGCGTGGCCTTCCCCCGCAAGTCCGACGTGGACCGCAACTTCGTCGAGCTGATGAAGCTCCTGCTGCTGCGGGGCGCCTACCCCGCCATTGCCACCCACGACGAGAACATCATCCGGCAGACTGAGGCCTTCGCCGCCGAGCGCAAGATCCAGCGCGATGCTTTCGAGTTCCAGATGCTGTACGGCATCCGCCGCGACCTGCAGCGCCGTTTGGCCGCCGAGGGCTACCGCCTGCGCCTCTACGTCCCGTTTGGCAAGGCCTGGTATCCCTACTACATGCGCCGGCTCGCGGAGCGCCCTGCCAATGTCCTGTTCATCGCCCGCAATTTGTTCCGGCAGTAACGACCCAACCGCTCTCCTGGAAGCCATGAGAAAATCGCGCATCTCGCAGGCGGAACCGCCTGCGCCACCAAAACAGATCCTGCGTTTGCAGTGGTGGGGCAGGCGGTTCCGCCTGCCGATCCCGTTGACGGACGATTCGCTGAGGGTTCCCTACGTTCGCGACTCCGAGCGGATGCCCCTTGCGCCCCCCGCCCGTTGCTACGAAACTAAAGATAGGGGGGCGAAGTCTATAAGAATATGCGCTACTGGGCCTACTTGACCGCCAAGCTGCTTTCGGCTGCCGCCGTGCTCTATGGCTTGTTGGCGTGGATCGTCCGTCAGTTCCCCTCTGCGTCGGACCCCCCGGAGCCCCTGGTCGATGGCACGCAGATTCTGCTCTTCAACCTCGCCGTTCTGGGCTGGTTCCTGTTGTGCGCCGGGGCCCTTTACCTCATCGTGTGGGACCAGCGCTTCCGCTGCCGCACCTGCCTGCGCAGGCTGCGCATGCCCGTCGAAACCGGCTCCTGGGGCCGCATGTTGCAGTTCGGACGCCCGCGCATCGAGTACATCTGTCCCTATGGCCACGGCACTTTGAAACAGGATGAGGTGCAAATCTCCGGATTGGAGAACCCGCAGTGGACGGCGCATTCCGACGATATCTGGGACGAGCTCTTCGCCGCCGGTAAACAATCGGACGGCAAACCGTGAACCGCGTCCCGCGCTGGCGTCTGGCGGCGGCAGCCCTCGTCCTGGCGGCCCTGTTGGCTTTCACCGCCATGTTCGCCCCCATCTATATCCGCAACCTCGAATTGCAGAATTTCGTGTCGGATGTGGCACAGCGTGTGGAAAACCGGACGAATTCCGACGACGTTTTGCGCACCTGGGTGCTGGACAAGGCCCATGAGCTTGACCTTCCGGTAAAGGAAGACAACGTGCAGGTGATACGGTCGCGGGAAGGCGTGCGGATCGACGTGCGCTATTTCGTGCGCGTCACCCTGCCCGGGTACACCGTCGACCTGCATTTTTATCCCGGCGCCGGCAGCCGGTAGGGGCGCGCGTGGAGCGCATGCGAGAATTGATGTAGTGCCGAAACGAGCTCCCAAAACGGAGATGAAGGTCCGGGTTCCCCCAGGCGCGGGCCTGGCCCGGTTCTTCTTGGGACCGGTAGGCCGTTTCCTGGTGATCGGCTTCGCCCTCTTCATTTGCCTCGGTCTGTGCACCTTCACCTACTTCTACGCCAAGTATTCCCGGCTCATCGACGAGAAGCTGCGCGTCGGTCCGTTCGCCAACACGGCCAAGATTTTCGCCGCCCCGGAATCGGTGGCCGTGGGCGACGCCACCACTCCGGCCGAGATCGCCGCCGAGTTGCGCCGCAGCGGCTATAACGAATCGCGCGGCAATCCCATCGGCTACTACCTCCTCCAGCCGAATTCGATTGAAGTTTTCCCCGGGCCCGAATCCTACTTCGACCAGGAGGCCGGCGTGGTCAAGTTCGCCGGCGGCAGAATCTCGCAAATCGTTTCGCTCCAGGACAACACCACCCGCAGCCAGTATCAGCTCGAGCCCCAACTCGTCACCAACGTCTCCGGGCCCAACCGCGAGAAGCGCCGCATGGTCAAGTTCCAGGACATCCCCCCCGTTTTGGTCCAGGCCGTCACCTCGGCCGAAGATAAGCGCTTCTTCCAGCATTCCGGCTTCGACCCCATCCGCATCCTCAAGGCCGCCTACATCGACCTGAAGGAAGGCCGCAACGCCCAGGGCGCCTCTACTCTCAGCCAGCAACTCGCGCGCATGTTCTGGCTGGATACCCGCAAACTGTGGACGCGCAAGCTGGCCGAGACCATCATCACGCTCCAGCTTGAGCAGAAGCTTTCCAAAGTGGAGATTTTCGAGGATTACGCCAACGATATCTACCTCGGCTGGCGGGGATCGTTCCGCATCCACGGCTTCGGCGAGGCGGCCGAGGCCTTCCTCGGAAAAGACCTCAGCCAGATCACTCTGCCCGAGGCCGCCGAACTCGCCGGCCTGATCCAGGGACCCGCTCTGTACGACCCGTTCCGCCATCCCGACCGCCTGCGCGAGCGGCGCAACGTGGTCCTCGGCTTGATGCATCAGAACGGGTTCATCGACGAGCACGATTACGCCCTGGCATACCAGGCGCCGCTGACCGTGGCCAAATCGACCGCCCAATCGGTCGAGGCGCCGTACTTCGTCGACATGGTGAACGACGCGCTGCAGGCCCGCTTCCAGGACTCCGACTTCCAGTCCAACGCCTTCCGCATCTACACCACGCTGGATATGCACCTGCAGCGCGCCGCGGGGGAGGCCATCCGCATTGGCATGCAGAACGTGGACGAGCAGATTCGCCGCCAGCGCCGATTCCGCGGCCAGACCCCTCCCGATGCACAGGTGGCGCTGCTGGCCATCGATCCGCATACCGGCGAAGTGAAGGCCCTGGCCGGCGGCCGCAACTACGGGATGAGCCAGCTCAACCACATCCTGGCCAAGCGCCAGCCCGGCTCTATCTTCAAACCGTTCGTCTACGCCGCCGCTCTCGATACCGCCGTGAATGGCTCGCCGCGCGTTTTCACCGCCAGCACCATGGTGGTCGACCAGCCCACCATCTTCTGGTTCGACGAGAAGTCTTACACCCCGGCCAATTTCAAGAACGAATACCACGGCACCGTCACTCTGCGCGAGGCGTTGGCGCATTCGCTCAACAACGCCACCGTAAAGCTCGCCGAAATGGTGGGCTACGACAAGGTTGTCGAAATGGCCCACCGCGCCGGCATGAACAACGAGATCCAGCCCACCCCCGCGGTGGCTCTAGGCTCGTATGACATCACGCCGCTCGAAGCCGTCGGCGCCTACACCGTCTTTTCCAACCAGGGCGATTACGTCAGGCCCAACTTCATTTCGCTGGTGCGCTCGCAGGACGGCAAGGTGGTCTACAGGAACCAGCTCGACCACAAGCAGGTGCTGGACCCGCGCGTGGCGTACCTCATGACCAACCTGATGGAAGAGGTGCTGCGCAGCGGCACCGCCGTTGCCGTCCGCGCTAGCGGCTTCAACGTCCCGGCGGCCGGCAAAACCGGCACTTCCCACGACGGCTGGTTCGCCGGCTACACCTCCGAGTTGCTGTGCGTGGTGTGGGTGGGGTTCGACGACAACAAAGAGATCGACCTCGAAGGCGCGCACTCGGCCGCGCCCATCTGGACCGAGTTCATGAAGCGCGCGCTGGCATACCGCGAGTATCGCGATGCCAAACCATTCCCCGCCCCGGATGGCATTGTTTCCATCGATATCGATCCGCAATCCGGAATGCCCGCCACGCCCTACTGCCCGGTCAAGCGGCCGGAGGTTTACATTGTAGGCACGCAGCCCGTGGGCGCCTGCCCGCTGCACGGCGGCGGCCGGCAAGGCGTGACCAATGTCGCCGGATGGGAAACCACTTCGCCCGCCAAGCCGGCTTCGTCCGCGGATGATTCCGTTCGCGCCCCCGGATCGGAAGGGGAAGTATCGGAGACCGCCGTAGCGCGCCGCGCCGCGCGGCAGAACCGGGCGAATGCCGCCGCTACAGCCCCGCCGCAGCCGCCGCAGCCGCCCAAAAAAGAAGAGAAGAAAGGATTCTTCCGCCGCTTGTTGGGTGTGTTTAAATAGGGGTTGGAGGCGCCCCCAATGGTTTTCCGACCTCTGGCCCTCGCGCTTGCGGCAGGCTTGAGTTCCGCATTGGCCTTCGCCCAGGTGGCGGCCGAAGCCCCCAAAACCCCTCTTTCCCTGGAAACCCGGGGCGACATTTTCATGGCCCGCAAGATGTACCGCGAGGCCATCGACGTTTTCCGCGAGGATAAATCCAAGAACCCGGTCATCGCCAACAAGATCGGCATCGCCTATCACCAGATGCAGCAGCTCGACAACGCCCGGAAATCCTACGAGCTGGCCATCCGCCTCAAACCCGATTACCCCGAAGCCATCAACAACCTGGGCACGGTCTATTACGCCAGGAAGAGCTTCAGCAGGGCCATCCGGTATTATCAGCGGGCGCTCAAGTACGCTCCCAACTCCGCCTCCATTTACTCCAACCTGGGCACGGCTTATTTCGCTCGAAAGAAATATAAAGAAGCCATGGAAACCTACCAGACCGCGCTCAAGCTGGACCCCAACGTCTTCGAGAACCACGGCAGCTACGGCGTCCTGCTGGAGGAGCGCAACGTCGAGGAGCGCGCCAAGTTCCATTTCCATATGGCCAAGTTGTACGCCCAAGCCAGCCGCAACGAGCTCGCGCTTCAGTATCTGAGGAAGGCGCTGGAGGAGGGCTTCAAGGACAAGAAGAAGATCGAAGAAGATCCCGACTTCGCGGCCATGCGCGACCTGCCGGAGTTCAAAGAGCTGCTGGCCCTGGAGCCGCGTGTACTGTAGGTTTGTGGGGCGGACCCCCCGGTCCGCGGCCGGCCCCCTGGCCGGCCTCTTGCTTCTTGTGCTCCTCGCCGCCTGCACCCACCAGCCGCCCGCACCCCGTATCCAACGCATCGCCATTCTGCGCTTCGAGAACCTCGGCGCCGGAGTTGCCGGCGACTGGATGGGCCGCGCCTTCTCCGAAGTCGTCACCGCCGAATTGGCCGGCGCGCCGGGAGTCTACGCCATCCCCTCCAGCCGGCTGCATGGTCTGGATCGGGCGCTTGGGCCGCGCCCCGTCTCCGTACCCGGCGTCTCCGCCGAGCGCAGTCTGGCGTTCGCTTCCGGCGTTACCCGCTTGGGCTACGGGGAGTACTCCGTCCGCGGCGGCAGGCTCTCGGCGAGGCTCACCATCGAAGATCCGCGCACGGGGAAAATGGTCCAGGTGGTTTCCGCTTCCGCCGCCGCGGGCGACGTGTTCGCCGCGGCCTTGGAGCTGGCGCGCCAGGTTTCCAACCGCGTGACGCCTTACGGCACAAACAGCGTGCCCGCGCTGAGGGCGTTCCTGGCGGCCGAGGAATCGGCCACCGCCGCCGCCACCGAGCAGAACCTCGAGCAGGCCATCGCCGCCGACCCCGATTTCGGACCACCCTACCGTGTGCTGGCGCAACTGAAAGCCCAGCAGCAGGATCGTGCCGCTGCCGACGCTCTGCTCGGCCAGGCGCAGGCGCGCGCCGGCGCCATGCCTCCAGCGGAGCGCGCACGCCTCAGTCTGGAGGCCGCCGACCTCCATGCGGATTCCGCCGCTCGCAATCGCGCTCTCGCCACGCTGGTAGCACTCGAACCCAACGACCCCACCCTGTGGAACTCGCTCGCCGAATCCTCGATGAACCGCCGCCAGTACGCGCGGGCCGTCGAGGCCTATGGGAAACTGCTCGAAGTGGAGCCGGAAAACGTCAATGCGCTGAACCAGCTCGGCTATGCCGCCGCGTACGCCGGCAGCTTCGATGCTGCGCTCGACGCGCTGCGCCGCTACCAGGCGCTGCGCCCCGCGGATGCCAATCCGCTGGACTCGCAGGGCGATGTCAACCTGCTGGCCGGGCGCTTGCCCCAGGCCGAAAGCTTCTACGTGCAGGCCGCCAAGAA
>Ga0209039_10004357_pt1 | contig 10405 bp, 7 predicted proteins | sample BogFormECP12_OM1_FD_188238 | JGI IMG/M metagenome (GOLD analysis project Ga0209039, IMG submission 188238) | Bog forest soil microbial communities from Calvert Island, British Columbia, Canada - ECP12_OM1 (SPAdes) (version 2) | ecosystem: Environmental > Aquatic > Freshwater > Wetlands > Bog ... | reverse complement strand
TAGGGGATAGAATCCTTGAATCCTACCCGCCGTTGCACTCCATTGACGACCCACCGTCGCCAATGATTGGCAGGCTCCTTCGGAAGCCTTACCCTGCCCAGACCGTCGCCATCATGGGTCTTGTCCGGCGCTGGCAGCAGGCCCGCGCAGGTGCGGTGATTGCGGAGTGCGGCGCCGGCAAAACTCTCATCTCGCTTGGCGCCGTGCACACGCACTCGGGCGACCAACCCTTTACCGCGGTCGTGATGGTTCCTCCGCAACTGGTCGAGAAATGGTGTCGAGAAACGATCCTCACCCTGCCGCATGTCCGCGTGTTCATCATCGACGGGCTGCGCACGCCCACCAACTCCAACAGTAACTATGGCGTGAACGAAGTTAAGCTGCGAAACAAGCGGATTGTGCGAGAGGGATTGCGGACCAGCTTGAGCGAGTTGCGCCTGCGCCGGACATCTCCCTCAGCCCGAAAGCGTTGGGATTCGGTTTGCACTTCTCCGGCAGTATTTGTGGTCGGCCGAGACCGCGCTAAGCTCGGATACTTCTGGCGGCACGCTTACCAGGTCGCCCGCTGCGGACGTTATCAGGGCAGTGTCGTCAATCCGGACAGTGGGGCTCCGGTCTACCTTGGCAGCGAAGGCGAGCGCCTGCTGGCGATGGACTTCAAGAAAGTGAAGCTCAGCGAAATGTTAGGCCAAAGTGAAGGAACGAATCACGCCCGCCGGCCGCTCTACAGCGCGCTTTGGCAGGCAGACGGAAAAAAGATTCGACGCTTTGCGCCAATCGACTTCATCGGGCGGTATATGAGCGATGGTTTCTTCGACTACGCCATCGCCGATGAAGTGCACGAACTGAAGGGAGGGGACACGGCCCAGGGAAACGCTCTCGGCACTTTGGCATCATGTGCCCGCCACATCGCCGTGCTCACTGGGACACTCTTAGGCGGTTACGCCGACGAGCTTTTCAACATACTTTTCCGATTGGGGCCTTCGCGGATGCTCGAAGAGGGCTTTGAATACGGCGACGCGGGCGTTCGGGCCTTCACCGAAATCTACGGCCTGCTGGAAAAGATCACCGTGATTGAGCCGGCCGACAACGCGTGTTCCGAGGCACGGGTTACAACGCGGGTCCGCCACCGGCCGGGAGCGTCGCCGGCGTTGTTCGGCCGCTTTCTGATGAGTCTTGGCGCATTCGTGTCGCTCGAAGATATCTCCGATGCTCTCCCGCCCTACCGGGAAGAAGTTGTCAGCGTCGAGATGGACCAACCGTTGCAGAAGGCGTATGAGGATTTGGAACAGGACATCAAGAAAGCACTCCGCGAGCACCGAGGGAACTCGTCGGTAATCGGTGTGGCGTTAAATGCCTTACTTGCATACCCGGAACGCCCCTTCGGATTCGGGGACTTAATCGGCCGCGAATTCAATCCTGAGACCCAACGCCGCGAGCCGTTCCTGATCGCAGCCACCCGTGACCTTGATGAAAACTTTGTCTACGCAAAGGAAGGGCGGCTGCTTGAGGAAGTCAAAACCTCACTTGAGCGCGGGAGGAACGTCCAGATCTTCGCAGTCTATACCCAGAAACGGGATGTGACGCGCCGGCTGGAGAGCATCCTTTCGAAAGAACGGATCCGGGTAGCTGTGCTTACGACCCAGGTTGCGCCGGAAGAGCGGGAAGCGTGGTATGAGCGTCAATTGCGGGCCGGGGTTCAGGTCGTAATCTGCCACCCCCGCCTGGTTCAGACTGGGCTAGATTTGTGGGCTTTTCCTGATATTTTCTTTTATGAGACGGGCTATTCCATTTACACCCTGCGGCAAGCCAGTCGGCGCTCCTGGAGGATCGGGCAGCGGAACAACGTCAACGTGAAATTCTTCTACTACGCTGGCACCATGCAGGAAACGTGTGTGCGGCTGATGGGGAAGAAGCTCCTGGTCTCGCTTGCCATGGAAGGCAAGTTCGCGAGCGACGGCCTGCAGGCGATCGACGAAGGCGATGACATCCTGATGGCGATGGCCCGGGAGTTGGTGACGGAAAAGGGTATCGGGGAATCAGCCGATGCCGTGTGGAAAACGTTGCAAAAGCAGCAAGTGGAAACGTTCGGAATCCGTCCTGTCGGAACTTCCCAAGCAGAAACCGAACTCGAACCTCCAGCGGGACACTTGCCGGAAGTCATCATTTCACCGCCAACGTCGATCCCGGAAGTTGTGACGCAGCTTCTGATGTTTGGTATGTCGCCGGACGCAGTGCAGCATCGCAAGGCTTTACGCAGGTCAGCGATCGCCGCCACTTCTTCGGATCAGCTCGGGCTGTTCCCGAATTGAGGGTGCGCAGGGCTTTGCCCGGCATGATGGGGCCCTAATAATCGCCAGGTGCTCACGATTAATCTCATGTGCTAGACGCGCCAATAGTCGTCTTACGCGCCATGCTATTGCCGTCATTCACCCCAGCCAACTGACCACCTAAACACGTCCAGTTTGTCGCCACAGTGAAACCCTCTGGGTTTGTGGCCGCCCAATAAACAAATTGTAAAACGAAGTTTTGGCTTCACCCACAAAAAGCAGCCTGCGGGCGTGACGCGTATGTCGCACTCGGCTGTCCCAAAGAAACAAACGATAGGAAGGAAGAAAAAACCGTGACTAAAGAAATCAAATCCAGGCAGACAGCAACGGTAAAGACGGGCGGTATTGAGTCCTGGCACCGGGTCGTCACAGGGAAAGCGTCCGTCAGGCGACGGGCTGGGAGTTGGAAAAGGGAATTCAATCGCGACGTCAATCGGCAAAAGATGCTGATTGAAATGCTTCCGCTGGTAAGGCGCGTGGCTCTTAAGATCCGCGAACATCTCCCTGCCCATGTGGAAGTGGATGAGCTGAGCGCCAACGGCGTTTTGGGATTGGTGGATGCCGTCGCCAAATTTGACGCGAGCAAGCGCGTGAAGCTGGAAAGTTACGCGCGGCATCGGATTCGCGGCGCGATTTTGGACGGCCTCCGCGCCGCCGATCCCGTCACGCGCGACACACGCCAAAAGAACAAGCGAATTCAAAAACTGTACCGGGAACTGGAGGTCAATCTCGGACGGCCCGTCCAGGATGAGGAGATGGCTGCGGCATCGCGAATGAACCTGGCGCAGTGGCATCGGGCTCTGACCGACATACAGAGCGTGGGGATTGACTGTGGTCCGCGTGTCCTTTCGGCAGCCCCGACCACGACGCTGCAATCCACTGACCCAGAGCTTCTGATTGACGGCAGGGACAACCCCTTTGACTTGTGTTACCGCCGCGAACAACGTGAAATTGTCGGCGGCAGCGAAAAAGGGGTCCATTTTGGCGGTTGGAAGGGGGCCAGCGGTTGGGTTGTGCGGTGGGCTCTCCGAAGCAAGCACAGTGGGGTGAGAAACGACCCTGGTTTTCTCAGGCCGGCTTGTCGCCCTCTTTGGGGCCGTGGGCGCGATACGACCTGCCTTTGATCTTGAGGATGATAGCTCCTTGCACCAACCGATCGAGGAGAGCCATGGTCAGGGGGCCGTCGAACAGATAATCTCCCCACTTGTCGAAGTCGACATTCGTCACCAAGGCGGTCGAGCGTTTCTGATTGCGGCCGGCGATGATCTTGTAAAAGAGATGAGCCGCCTGGGGGCCCTCGGAGCGTTCGATGCGATCGAGCCCGAACTCGTCGATGATGAGGAGTTCCGGGCGCGAGTAATAGCGCACGCGCTGAGGGAGGGTCTTATCCGCGAGGGAAGCGGTCAGATCGGCGAGCAAGACCGCAGAGGTGCGATAGCAGACGCGGTAGCCCTCGACGCAGGCCTGCCGCCCCAGCGCCTGGATGATGTGACTCTTGCCCACTCCACTCCAGCCGACGAAAATCAGATTGGCCCGGCGGCGGATGAAATCGCCGGTGGCCAGCTCTTCGATCTGCAGCCGGTCGAAGGCCTTGGGATTGAACTTCCAGTCGAAACCTTCCAAGGTTTTGGGTTCGGCAAAGCGGGCGTCCCGGATGCGCCGTTCGACGGCGCGTTCGTGGCGGGCGGCGGCGGGCGGGCCGAGGAGCTGATCGAGGAAGCTGAGGTGAGATAGACTCTCCTTCTCCGCTTTCGACAGCGCCCCGTCCAGGGTATCGGGCGGAAGCGGGATCCCCAGAATTTGGAAGTGGCTTAAGCAGCGGTCACGCAGATTCGTCATCGCCATCGGTCTCGCTCTCCGCCGTAGGGTTCTCTATCCCCTCCAGGAGCTGTTGATACTCCGCCGTGGGACGAGGCGAGAGGGAAGGTTCCCGGAGGACGTCGTCCAGATGTTCTCGGGCCTCCTCCTGCAGCGCTTCCCAGTCCGAACGGGGGCGAGCTTGCGCCGCCAGGATGCGCTCCACGGCCGAAAAAGAGAAAGCCCGGTAGCGGCCAGCTCGCTCCAAGGCTTTCACCAGGTCCTCGCGGCGGTAGGTGCCGAGAAGGCCCAGAACCCGGAAGGCTTCGTCCTTTCCACAGCGTCGGGTCTGGATGATCCCGTCCAGGAAGTGCACGGCATCGGCTCCCAGTTCGGCGAAGCGCTCTTTCAGGAGCTCCACCTTGCGGTACGGATCGCGTCCGGGGGAATGCTCGGGCAGGCTGTGGTTCTCTCCCCGGGTTCCGGGCGGGTACAGTTCATGGCGGGCGATCTCCGTCAAGTCCGGGCCGTAAACGATCAGTTCTTTCTCGGTGATGCGTAACGGCAGCAGCTCCCCAATGCGCTGCCAGGGCACGGAGTAGAAGTTCTGCAGGTAAGGCACACAGCCTTCACTGTTCACCGTGCGGTAGAGGACCTGGGCGGTGTCGTAGGGGTGAGCGGGCAAGGGGAGCAGGTGAGGTTTCTCTTCCTGGTAGAGGTCAATCGGCCGGCGCTTGGTCTCCTGGTGAATGCGCACATCGGCGGTGGTGGCCAGCCAGCGGGCCGTGACCTCGTTCAAGTGCGCGAGGGAAGTGAACGTTCGGCCATTGAGTAGATTTTTTTCGGCGTACCAAAAGGGTCGCTCGACTTTACCTTTCGTTTGGGGATGCCGGGGGCGGCAGGCCCACGGCCGGTAGCCGTAGTGGGTGGCGAAGGCCAAAAAGCGCGGGTTGTAGATGGGCTGGTCGCCGTCGTAACCGGTGACCACCACTTTCGAATTGTCGTAGAGGCAGGTGGCGGCTAGACCCTGAAAGTACTGAAAGGCCCGCACGTGTTCGCGCAGCGTGGTGGGCAAGTCCTCCGATTCCACAAAGTGCAGGTATTGGCGGCGGGAGTAGCCCAGCACATAGCTGAAGGCATGCACGCGGCGACGCCCTTCCGCGGTGAAGGTGATCTCGTAAGGGGAATAGTCCATTTGCGCCTGCACCCCGGGACCCGTCTCGAAGCGCCGCACCGGGGGCGATTGAGGTTTGGGCCGCACGGCGCGCAGCCGTTCTTTCACGATCGTGTAGCCACCGCGGAAGCCCTGGTGACGCAACTCCTCATGCAGACGCACCGCCGTCAAATCGGGATAGCGCGCCAGGAGTTGCGTGATCGTTTCGGTGAAGGGATCGAGCTGGCTGGGCCGGCGCGGGCCTTCCACGGGCGGCAATCCCGCCCGGCGATGCTGATGTTCCGCCAGCGCCCGTGCCACCGTCTTGCGGTCGACGCCCAGTTGGCGGGCGATGCGGCGACGGGAGGCGCCTCCATACCACAAGCGAATCACCTCGTTGCGGGTGGCTTCGTTCATGCTCTCCCCAATTCGCTTACCAGATCCTGGCTCAGTGCGGCGACGGCTCCGGCCTCACGCGCCAGCCTTTGAAAACGGGGTGATAGCACCGCTCGATCCTCGGGAGTGAGTCCCGTGCGACCACGGTGGGCCAGCCACACTTCCATGCGACCCAGCAGGTCCAGCAAGACTCCCAGCCGCTTTCCGACCTGATTGCCGGCTTCGCTGAGCCGGGGATCGCGTACGGCGGGCAGGAACCCTTTCGCTTGGGAGAGAGCTTCCCGCGGCTGCGTCAGGACATACGCTTGCTGTTCGCGGCCGGCAGATTGCAGCAGCAGGTCGACCACCCCGGTTAACTCGGCGCCCGACAGCGCTTCCCGCCGGATCACCTGCAGAACCTCGACCTGGTTGCCCTCCGGCAACCGCACTATCTGGCGCGCGGCGGTGGGCGAGAGCAGGCCCACGCGCAGTTCCTCGCGCGCCTCGGCTCCCAGGCGCTCGATCAGCGCCAAGCGGCGACACACCCAACTCTTGTGGCGGCCCAACAACTCCGCCACCTCGACTTGGCTCAAACCGTCCTCGCGCACCAGCGCTTGGATAATCCAGGCTTCTTCCAGCTCCCGCGTCCGCCCACCGGCACGATTCAGCCCGTAGATGGCCGCCTTGGCGGTGCGCTCGTCCGCCTCCATCAGGCGGGCGGATAGATGGGACATAGGGGCGAGGGTGCGCGCCGCGCCCAGACGCTTGAAACCGTCGATCAGTTCGTAGCGGTCTTGGCGCTGGCAGACCACCACCGGCGACAATTGTCCGTAGCGCTCCAGCGATCGCGCCATGGCCCGCTCCGCCTCCGGCAGGTGCAGTCGATAACGGCCGTAGTGTTCACCGATCTCGTCCACGTGGAGGGGCAGCGGACTCTCTTGCACCCAGCGCATCACCGACGTCTCCCCGACCTCAAATCGAAGAAGAGAGAACGAAGAAAAACCATCTTGACTCCCCTCGTTCCCCCTTCCTCTCGGTTGTGTGCACTCTGACGTTAGCGGGACGGCAGCGGTGAACGCAATATGTGGGGACGATCTCGGCAGGATTTCATCGTCGCAGGGGCCATCCGGTTCTGCGGGCGCTCTTGCCCCGCGCTGGCTCGCAACGCCGCTCCCGCCAGCGCCGCTCGCGCTGCAGAACCCGCTTCAGGGCGTGGCGACAGGCCAGGCAACAGAATCGTTGCAGGGGCGATCGCCGACTCCGATCAAACTCCACATAGCAACCCGGGCGGTCACAGGAGCACGAAAAAAAATTCTATAGGGATGACCCTCGCGACTACCGTAACGGCCTCGGGCGCAGGCGGTTTCCGGTTCCGGAGGCGTTCCCGGTAGCGCCGGCTTTGCCCGTTGCGCTTCTGCTGGCCCGCCGCCGTAACCCGGTAGCGCTGCTGGGCCTTCCAGCGCGACCAGGCTCGGGCGGCCTCCCGGCATTCCGGACTGCAATAGCGCTGGCGGGCTCGCCGGGGGCGGTAGCGTTTCTCGCACCCCTTCAGCAGACACCGCCGCGTCCGCGGACACGCCGGGGGCTGCCGCCGCCGCGATGCAATTGCCGCTTGCTTTTGAGAAAAGTTTGGAGGACTTTCAGAAGGGCCCATGGGAGGTGACGCTCCCAGAAGCTCATGCCTCGGAGGGGAATCTTGATCCTCTCCGGGGCGCCGCGGATCGTTAGCTCCGTCTCGGACTTAGAAAACCCTGCCGCTCAAGCGCCACCCTCAGTCTACCTGAAAACGCGCCCCGCGGATCACTGTCCGATCATACCCCCGCTCGCCGCCATCCAGCGTCGGCGCTGTGGCCCCATCTGGCCCCGCCATAATGGACCCGTTTCCGCCGCCGCTAACATGAAATTCTGGGCCGGGCGCTTTTGTGACTTGAACCATCGTTTGGCCGCTTTTGAACCATCGTTTGGCCGCGTATTGTTCTTAAGTCTTTTAGATCCGTTGTTCGTCACCGATTTTTGGTTTTGAACCATCGTTTGGCCGAAAGTGCAGATTTCCAGGGTAGGAAGAGTGTGAAAAAAATGCTTTGCCTTTGCATGTGGTATGTGAGTATATTTACTCACGTACATGACTGAGACTCCTGAGCACGTTATCCGATGGTTCCATGCCGAAGTGCAGAAGCTTTCGCCGATTGCGGCTGGATCTCTGTGCTTGCGGAAGAGCCCCTGCATTCGCAAGAACTGCCCGGCGTGCGCCAGGGGAGAGCGCCATTCCAGCTTTGCCTTGTATGGCCGGCGTGCGGGCAAGCGATTTTCAATTTACGTGCCCGAAGAACTCGTTCCCGAGGTTCGTGAGGCGATCGCTAATGGACGGCGTGTCCAGGAACTAGTCAGTGAGGCAGGCGTGCGGTACACCCAGGCATTGAAAGCCAAACGCAGGAAGGAGCCCCGAGGGTGAGGCGGCACGTTGCCGGGGGGATCAGGGAATGCTGAGCGTACAGGATTTCGCGGCATGGGCCAAGCGGATGGGTCTTACCGACGAGGCGGTATCCGTAGTAGCGCATGTTCGGTGCTCTCAGCCGGCAAGGCGCGTGGGCGGCGGGCACTCGAATGTCACCGGGCGCTATCCCAGCAGGAAAATGGGAGTCACGATCCAGTTTGAAAGTCACCGTGTTGAGCTACCGATCGTGTACGAACTGGAGCATGACGACGAGGTATTCGAATATTACGACCAGGCTCCCTCGATCAAGCTCGACTATAGTTCGGCGGGTGGGAAGCAACTTGGTGTTTCACATACGCCGGACTTCTTTGTAATCCGGGCGAGCCGGGCAGGGTGGGAAGAGTGTAAGACCGAACAAGAGCTGATCCGGCTGTCGGAGCGCAACCCAAACCGATATTGCAGAGGCGACCAGGGATGGATCTGCCCGCCCGGCCGCGAGTACGCTGCGCGCTTCGGTCTTTATTACCAGGTTCGATCCTCTGCCGAGATCAACTGGCTATTCCAACGCAACATTCAGTTTCTTGAGGACTACCTGAGAACCACCCCGGAGGTCGGCTCGCTTTCACGCAAACGGGTCCTGGCTCAGGTTGTAAGCCGGCCGGGGTGTTCGCTAGAAGATTTGTTCCGGATAACGAATGGGGAGGTGAGCCGGGACGAAGTCTATTCTCTAATCGCAGCCGGGGACATTTTTGTTGATCTCCAATCGGCGATGCTCCCAGAGCCCGAAAAAGTGAGAGTCTGGTTGGAGAAGTCGCTGTGCCAGGATGGCGGGCAGGCGGGATCCCCCGTTGCCCATGCGCAATCCGACACAGACATCAGCGCCTCACAAATTCAGCGCCGTCTCTTACTTGCGAGCGAAGCCGACTTGGCGGAGGCCACCCGGCGGTTTCATATCGTTTCGCGAGCGTTGCGGGGTGAGCGCCACGATCCCGTACCCCGTCGGACCTTACGGCGCTGGATCGCGGGTTACCGGGCTGAGCAGATTGGGCACGAGAGCGGCTATCTAGGCCTGCTGCCCAAGCCGAATCACGGCAACCCCGTCAATAAACTCCCGGATCAAGCACGGTCCTTTATGATGGAGTTCATTGGTAAGGACTATGAGACCCTGACGCAGAAAACGATGTACGCATCATGGTCGGCGCTCAAGCTCGCCTGCGACCGCAGGCAGATACCCGCACCGAGCTATAGGACTTTCACCCTCGCTGTTCACCATCGCGCGGGACCTGAACAGGACCAAAAACGCCGGGGCCACCGCGCTGCTTACTCCCTTCAGCCGTTCTATTGGGAGTTAGAACCGCGTACTCCGCGCCACGGCGATCGGCCCTTCGAGATCGCTCACATCGACCATACGGAAGCCGATGTCTGGGCGGTTTGCTCCCAGACGGGGCGTATCCTGGGGCGTCCGTGGATGTCATTGTTGACCGATGCATTCTCTCGCCGCATCCTCGCCCTGTACCTTACGTTCGACCCTCCCAGTTACCGTTCCTGCATGATGGTGCTGCGAGAGTGTGTGCGCCGGCATTCCCGCCTACCTCAGATTCTGGTTATGGACGGAGGCATGGAGTTTCAGAGTATTTATTTCGAAACGCTGTTGGCGCGTTGCGAAGTTACGAAAAAAACCAGGCCGCCGGCGAAGGCGCGCTTCGGTTCCACGTGCGAGCGTATTTTCGGCACCACAAACGAACGGTTTCTTCACAATCTTCGGGGCAACACACAAGTGGGGCGTGGAACCCGCCAGGTCACTAAAAGCGTAGACCCCCGGAACCGCGCCACGTGGCCGCTGAAAGAGATATACCGCAGGCTGAGCGAGTATGCCTACGAGATTTACGACACGATCGATCACCCAGCATTGGGACAGAGCCCGCGGGAGGCCTTCGACGCAGCGACGGCCCAGACGGGAAGCCGTTCCCAGCGCAAGATTACTTACGACCGAGACTTTCTCATCCTCACATTGCCTTCGACCCGCAAGGGTACCGCCAAGATCGCGGCCGGGCGGGGCATGAAAGTCAATCATCTTTATTACTGGTCGGAGCATTTCCGGAACCCAGCCTGGGAGACTCGAAAAGTTCCCGTCCGTTACGATCCTTTCGATGTAGGCACCGCCTATGCGTTCGTGGACGGACAGTGGGTCGAATGCTATTCAGAGTGCTACCCGGTTTTGCATGGGCGTTCGGAACGTGAAGTCCACATGGCCAGCGAGGAGTTGCGGAAGCGCGGTGAGAACCATTCCCGAAAGTTTGTCATCACCGCGAGAAA
>Ga0209039_10004356_pt1 | contig 10405 bp, 7 predicted proteins | sample BogFormECP12_OM1_FD_188238 | JGI IMG/M metagenome (GOLD analysis project Ga0209039, IMG submission 188238) | Bog forest soil microbial communities from Calvert Island, British Columbia, Canada - ECP12_OM1 (SPAdes) (version 2) | ecosystem: Environmental > Aquatic > Freshwater > Wetlands > Bog ... | reverse complement strand
GTCTGGCTGCTGCAATACTATACGCAATCAAGGGGAAACCTGCAAAATTCCGAATATTCTTGTGAGGGATGCCTTTGGAACCACCCCGCGCCGGGATGATTGCCAGAACCTCGTTTTTCTTTACCATGCCGTCCATCCCCCGTCCACCACCAAGTTCGAGCCCGTCATGTAGGATGAGGCTTCAGAGGCCAGGAAAAGCAGCGCTCCATTCATCTCATCGCGATGCGCCATGCGTCCTAAGACGGTATGCGCCGCGTAATTGCGTTCAAATACCTCATCGTGATTATTGAAAACTCCCCCGGGGGTCAGGCTATTAACGCGTATATTTTTTCCAGCATAATAAGTTGCCAGATAGTGCACCAATCCTAAAACCCCAGCCTTGGTCACCGAATAAAAGACCGGTTTATACTGTTGCTGAAGCTCGCCGGGACGTTGATAAATGCGCTGATCTGGTCCTACCAGACCGTACGTCGAGCAGATGTTAATAATCGAACCGTGGTTTTGTTCCAGCATCGGTTTTACGGCGGCCTGGGCTGAAAGGAACATACCGGTCAGATTGACGTCTAAAGCCTGTTGCCAGGCATCCAGAGGATAATCCTCAAAAGTATTGCGATGCTGGCCCTGGTGTTCATTATCAAATTTTGGATCCATAGCGGCACTGCAGACCAGTACGTCCAATCGTCCAAAGGCCTGCACAGTTTTAGAGACCATGGCTCGAGTCGATTCGGGTCGGGTGACGTCCACCTGAACCGCCAGGGCAGAAAAACCGGATCGCTTCAATTCATCGGCCACCCGGCCGGCCGCCTCTTCATTCATATCCGCCACAACTACCTGGGCGCCGGCTTGAGCCAGGGTACGGCAAAATTCCTGCCCCAGCAGCCCGGCTCCGCCGGTGACAACTGCGCTTTGACCGTTCAATTTAAATTTTTCAAATATTTCACTCATGATTTCAAATCCCATCAGTCAGTTTTGAACTTCTTGAACCATCGCATAAAGCTGGCATTTTTTCAAACATTTAGTTGGGTAAAATTCCAAAAATGGCTCCATCCCCATACTCTTTGATCAATGGGATACCAGCGGTCAGATCGTGCCTCCATTGATCTGCAAACGGATCGTCCAAATTCCGATAATCAAAAATGACCATAACTGCCTTTTGGGCCAACACTTGTTGTCGCACCCTGTTCACCTCGCTTGCATAATCTGTCCGGTAAGTGACCGTAGCCGGATTGGTAGGGGATGGCAGGATAAAAGCAGTCCGGTCGGTAAGCAAAGAAATGGCCATAATCTTGTTGCTGTAGATCAGCACATGTGGCAGTTCTCGCACAGCCTGCATGGTATCAGAATTTACCCAACTGGAGGCGGCATAACCCTGACCAGCCAGGTGCAAGTCATGTACAAAGCCCTTCGTGTCTTCAATAAAAGAGGCTGCCAATGCCAGGATCAAAAAAACCGTGGCAGCTTTCGCCAACCAGACTTTTTGTTGCCACAACCAGGCCAGAAAAGCAAATATCAGGAAGAACACACAGATCAAAAACGGCATGATGATACGCGGCTCAAAGATCGGGCTGGCGTCCAGGAAGGTCAGCGTAAATACCAGGGTTGCCAGAAAAAGGAGCGCCTGTATGGCTATTATCAAAATCAATCGAAAAGAATTGTTTCCAACGCTCATTGAATTACGACGCATGTATAGAATACCCCAAACAATCCCGGCAAGCAGGACTGCCAGCAAGACAAAAAACACGATGTCCCAAAATGGCAGCAGCTTATCGACCAATCCAAAACGCTCAGGTAAAAGCCAGAGCCAGAAATTATGCAGCCCATCCAGAATTTTCTGGGTTGGGATAGGGTGATAGAGGATTGTGCGATTTACAGCATTTCCTGATGCCAGGAAATTACGGACTGTCCATACCGCCACTGCCGGCAATCCGCCCGCCAGGAAAAGTAGAATTCCATTCAGACGTTTTTTCCAACCCGAGTCAAAAACGAGCAATGCTACTATGGCAGTTCCATAGAGCGAGATGCCCACATAGCGAGCCAGGTAGGTAAAGCTGGCTGTTACACCGGCTAAAACGAGCCAGCCTTTATGATTATATTCAAAATAACCAGTTAAGAAGAATAAAGACAATAAATAATTGACCAAAAAAACCGGCTCGGAAAGCGCCAGTGTGTGGACATACAGGAAAGTTTGCGAAATCGGGAACAGCACTGCCCCAACGATCCCCAAGACGGCAGAACCGGTTATACGCTGAATGATAAACCCAACCAGAACGATATTCGCTGCGAAAAAAATTGCCGCAACCCACCAGGCAGCACGTAGTGGTTGTAAACCCGCCAGCAAGACCGGCAGCAAAACGATCGGATACATGGGGGGATTGTTGGTAACCGGCTTAAAAGCTCCGTCACCAGCCATGCGTGTGTAACCATGACCCGCCAGAATGTTTTGCGCTCCACCGATATAAGCATCTGAATCGTTAAAAAGACCCAGGCCAAAAGGTGTCACATAACGCAGCAGTAGGATTCCGGCGATGGCAATAACCGCCAACGCCAGCCAGAACCAGGCGTCCCCTATTTTGAGAATTGGTCTATTCTTGCCAGATATCTGTTCCATCCTGCCTCAAAACTTGTATACGGTCTTCACACCGACGGGTTCAATGCAAACGCTTATTATAAGCCAGAAAAACGGTTCAAATTCACTGCGTAGGGTAATAATAAATCACTCCATCCGAGCCCATATAAGACACCTGCAAACCATCGGTTAGATTCTGAATACGCTGGGCAGTCTGATCCCCATAAATACTTTCTAATTGCGACGAGAGGCTGTCGAAAAGGACCAGAGCCGCTTTATGTTCTCGGAAAAGGCGCTGCTGTCCATTGTCGGAGGAAAGGTCGCCGTTCCCGTACTCGCTGTAAACCACCAGCGGCTTGTTTAAATAAATTTCTGCATAAGGATAGGCAGTGCGCCCGGTCAAGAACAAAACAGCCATGGTCTCATTAGTTACAATCGTGCTGTTAGCCGGCATCGCTTTCAGGGCCTGGATGGTCTGGCTTTCACGCCACTTTGGTGAGGTATAACCCAGACCCAGTTCGTAATTTTGATTAATAATGCGCATCGAACGCCAACCATAAGCCCCTACGAATAAAATCAGTAACACCGGCAGCCCAAATTTTAACCAGCGCCAGGCCGGCCAAAGGTTCAAAGTAAGGCCAGCCAGAAGGACGATGATCCATAGAATGTCGATATGAATCGGAGAAAACATACGGTCATCAATCGTGATGGGTGGGTAAGTGGTGATATATACCACAAAAATAATCCCCAGGTACGCCAGAATAAATATCATCAATAAAATCAGCAGTTGGAAAAGATCCTGATTGTATGTTTTATTGTTCGTTTTATTGAACTTCCAAATTATCAATCCGAACCAAAGCAACATACCCAGGACAAACAGAATGTCGACCAGCAGATTTATGGAAGCCGGGTAACGCGGTGAAGCGATCCATGAATCAGGCAACAGCCATCTCAAAATGATATTCTTGATGGGAGGCAACATGCTTGCAATCCGGCTGACTATATCAACCGTTTCCAGGCTGCGGGAAGCCAGTGTAGCCGTCTTAGAAACGTCATATATTACCCAAATAATCATCGGCCAAAGACCGGCAGCCAGATATTCCAGGCTTTCCACCAACCTTTCCTGCCACCGTTTCGTGCTGAATACCAGCAATCCAACCCAACCTGCCGCCAGATAGGCCACGGCGCTATAGCGGGTCAGAAAAGATAAACCGGCCAGCAGCCCGGATAATATCAATAAACCTGTGCGCTGTGGTTTATGCAAATAGTCCACCAGCCAGACCAGACCCAAAATACCACAAAAGATGGAAAGTGGTTCAGCCATTGCCCAGGAATAAACCGGGATTAAGATGGGTGAAACCGCCAAAAGAGCTGCCAGAATGCCTGCCAGTAAGGTCGAGCGGCTGACGCGATAGGTCAGGCTACCGGCCAACCAGACCAAACCACCAAACAAAAGCATATTTAGCCAGTGGGCAGATTCCACCAGGTCTGCGCCGGTCAGGCCAATCAGGCTCAGAACTAACGGGAAAAACGGTGGGAAATAGGGGATCAGCCTGAAGCTGCCATCTGGCTGGATCAATCCAATGCCTTTTCCAGCCAACAAATTGTGGGCTGAAGTGATATATATGGTGGCGTCGCCGCCAATACCAGGACCCCAATGAGTACTTAGTACAAGCTCAACAACTCCCAGAATTGCCATCAGGCTTATAAAAACGTACAGAACAGGTTCTTTTTTAATGCTCGTATCCACAATCAAAACCTCATCTTGCAATTCTTTTTATTGCTTGAATTCAAAAACCATTTGGTCACCCTGTGTACTGGCCAGGTACAATCCTAACCCCTCGCATTCCTGTTGTAGCTTATTCGTATCCGGATAAGCATTTTGTGCAACCACCAAATATTGGACACCCAACTGGCGCGCCAGTGTCACGCTTTGCTGGTCCGGGAAATTAGCCATCAGCGGGGTGATGTGGTTATATTGGGCAGGTGGGAAAGCATTGAAGAAACCACCGACATAGGGTTTATTGTAAATCAAGGTGTAATAGGTCTGTTCCTGGTCTTGCTCCATTGAGAAGGGGAACTGGATGACGGCTCCCTGGCCGGGTTGAGCAGACAGCCAGGTATCCACCGGACGCGCCTTAACATCGGCAAACTGTTTGTAAGGCCCAGGATAAAAATCGATGAATACTAGCACTAAAATCAGCAAGGCTGCAGCCGCCTGCCATTTAATTCCAACTTTTTTCAAAAGCCAGGCGCTGCCTAAACCGGCAGCCGCACTGCTAAACACCAGTACAAACACCCCAAACCGCATCAGCGAGCGCAACTTGGCATATAAGGGGAAAAAGCGGAAAAAGAGATAACCAGGTAAAAGGATTGGAAAACTGGCCCGATGTACCCATCTGGATAAAAAGGCCGGCGTTTGCATGGTTATCTCCTGGCCAAGCCAGTGGAAATCAATCCCCATCGCCATTATCAAAGCAAAAATGCCTCCCCACAGCATCAAGACAATCAGCTTACGATAGGGTTGGTCTTTGCGCTTGAACCAGGCCAGCAACCCCAACAGTGCGGAGACCAGACCAATATACAGTGTCCCTTCCACCCACATGTCCCGGTTAAAATGGGCGCCAATCCACTGTCCCCATAAGAAATGTTGAGTGGATGGAAGGATAAAATCGGTCGGGCTGGCAGAATACATCTCCAGAATACCCAGGTTACGATCGGGCATGGCGCCCTGATTGACGAGTGAGACATACGGTGCTATGGCTACCAGTACTAAAGGCAATGCTACAACCGCACTGTACCCCATCCCTTTCCAGAACAGGCGGCTTTTAAGCAATCCTCTTTCTATAAACAATAGATAAAAAATCACCATGAAAGCGCTTAAGATCAAAGCCATGTAAAGGTAGTACTGCGAAGTAAGGCCGATTAAACCCAGAGAAATTCCTGCCAACAAAATCGGCTTCCAGGACCATTTTTTGGATTCCAACAGATCGAAGAAGCCCATAAAATAAAAAGGGAACCATTGAGTACCGGATAAATTCAGATGGCCAATTAAAAAATGGGCGAAGCGGAAAGGGATGAAAGCAAAAATGGTTCCAGCGATCAAGGCCGCGTCAAACCGTCCGGTCAAATGGCGCACCCAAATGTACATACCCAGACCTGAAAGCACGAAAGTGATCAGCAGTGCGGCATTGTAGGCCAAGGTTGGGCCGCCGATCAGACTGAATGGCAGTGCGATCAGGATCTGTGCCGGAGTAATTTCGGTATAAGCCAGGCTCCAGCCCTCCGGGTAATTCAAAAACCAGACGTTAAAGGGATTTACATGCAGATCAAACAGTGCTTTTTTAAACCAACCTATCATCCAGACAAAGTAAATGTTATCTCCTAACTGCCCTACAATTGAGTTGCCCATCCTGGTGACCAACGGCCAGGTCATAAAGATGGTCATCAGGATGAAATAGACTATCACCCATAGCAATGAAGTTTTTGAGAGAAAACGCTTTACCGTATCCATAAATAACTTGAATTGAACTCCTAAGGCTAGCTCAAATCGACCCTTAAACCGCTGCGAGACGATTGGCGCGCCGCCAGTGCAATTTGTAAAACCCGTTCTCCATCTGCCAGACTGCAAACCGGTTCAGCCTCTCCACGTGCAACTGCCAAAAAATGGCGCATTTCGTCCAAAAACATATCGTTTCGTTCGAAATTGGCAGGCGCCGGTATTTCTTCCCAAACTCCAGTTCCGGCTCGGAACACGCGTAGGATATTATCGTCATTGTCCCAGCGCAGCGTACCCTGCATCCCAATGATTTCAAACCGGTGAGTGGGAGGCCGCTGGTAATAGTCCAGGTGTGCGCTGCCCACCGTCCCATTTACAAACTTTAATCCAATTTCTGCCTCGTCTTCAACATTGATTTCCATCTCGCTGACCTGGCCGGTATAACCCCATACCGAGCTGATCTCACCCAATAACCAGCGCAAATAATCGAGGGGATGGCAGAGGGTCAGAGCAACGCCGCCTCCAAGCTCATCGCGGGCGCTGTAGCTCTTGCGATAATCCTCCCAGGGGTGCCAGCCGGGCATATAATCGCCGTAATGAGCCTGTGCGGATAAGGGTTTGCCGATGGCGCCTTCTTTCAGAAGGGCAGCCGCTTGACGAATGCAGGGGTGAAATCTGAACTGAAAGCCGACCAACAGACGGCCACCGCCGACCCTTAAAGCGTCCTTAAGCTCCGGAAGCCGCTCCAGATTGTTGGAAACCGGTTTCTCGAGCAGGATATGGCAACCGCGCTCGGCAGCCGGGATAGCTACATCCAAATGCAGAGCGGTCGGATTGGAAACAATGACTGCTTGAGGAGATTGATCCAGGGCCGCTTCAAGATTCGTTTCCACCTGGAAACCGGCCAATTCGTCTTCTGGGAGGGTGCTGCGTTTACTTCGGTAAAGTAAAATATCCTGCTCACCTAACGCCAGTAGATTGCGCATATGCCGTCTGCCAATCGAACCGTACCCAGCAATCATAAACTTCATAGTTCATTTCCCTTGCATTAATTTTGAATGGAGTAATGGAGAAATCAGTTAGCCGCTAATATTGGAGAGCAAGTATTCGCCCGTTCGACGCCCGGCGCTGCCATCAACAAAAGTGCATTCATCCCGAATAAACTTCTGGCGGTTATCCTGATCGACCAGTGGATATTGGAGATAGCCGTTTATGGCTTCACACAGCTCAACATCATTTAAGGCCACCCGCCCAGCTCTGGCCTGGCGAAAACGCTGGTGAGTCGGCCAATCACCAATTTTTGAAAGAGCAAGTGAGAAACGCCCGGGTTGGTTCCACCCGCCTGGAGCATCAAAACAAACGCTGACAATTGGGCGGTCGTGGATGGCTGCCTCAACCACCATGGTGGAATAAACAGTTAAGAAAACGTCCGAATAAGCCATCATCGAGGTTTTTTCGGGCATATCTTCTCCTGAATAATACCCCAACTCTCCACCTAATGGAACGGGTTCGACCACATGAACGTTGGGAAGCTCACGCGCTAGCTGGCGAATGCGTTCGCGCTCGCTGGCGAAAAGCGGCTCGTCCATAAAATGGTTCGGGTGCAGGCGGATTAACAATTGTGAAGGTTCGGCCAGTTGATCACCAGCGACCAATTTTGCCAGAGCCGCCACATTCTGGTAATTGGGTGAAAAGGTGATAAAACTACAGGCATAACCCAGCAATTTACGATTCGGATCCAAATGATGCAGATTAAAGTATTCTGCTCGGCTCATTAACCATTGCTTGCGAAAATAGCCGTCGTAAGAAGGGATGCCACCCACATTAACGCGTGCCGCTTCCCAGTCTGAACCTAGAACCAGCTCTTGTTTCTGGATTTCTGACCAACAATTAATCCAATTCAGCGGCGCACCAGGCAGGCTATAGCTGCTGGGATTATCCCACCCAACCACTGCCGCGGCGGTGGGGATACTGCGTAGGGCGGCCTGCCGTAGCAAGTAGCGGTCCAAACGCCATCCCGCAGTGCTGGCAACCACCAGGCCGGGTTGGTACTTCTCAAACAGGTCAGTATAAAGATCGGGGCTGAATGCCATCTGGCGGCGCACTAACGCCTGGCGTGCTGACCTGGAGCGGCGTAACACCCCAATTAACCCTTTCATTACGGGCATTAACTGTTTACGCCGTCCGACTGCTTCCACTTCAACCTGTCGTACATGGCTGGTCATGGCTTCGACGTTGATGCGGTTAGAGGCTCCCACCCGCCGCAAGAAATTCAGCCACCATTGTGTTGAGGGTGAAACCGTTTCAAAATATTGGTGAGCCTCTTTCAAACGCAAACCTTCGATGGTCAAACCTGGCTGCCCGAACCGGCGGGTAATTTGCTCCTTCAAGGCGTCATCCGTAAGCACGATTACCTCAACTCCTGCCATGAGCAGGGTAGTCAAAACATCACTCTGCAAGAAATAAACAATTGCTAATCCGTGATCCGCACTGATAAAAATCCTTTTCAAAAGGCGCTCCTCGAGGTTTTCAGGTGTTCGTGTCGATCCAAAAAAGTATTACTGCCGGTCGTAGTACCAACGAAAAATAGAATCATACAAGGATAAAAGACTGCGTTTTAAAGGTGGAAAATCCAACAAACCCTGCATTTTCCCCGCCGTGACTTTACTGGCTGTAGCCGATGCCAGTCCGGGCATATTTCTTAAAGTGTTGCTCATATTCATTGCCAGCGGCTCGGTCGGCATCAGGCGCAAATAGCCCGCTTCATTCATACGCCGGTCCAATTCCTTCACCTGTCCCATTGGACGGTCCATGCTGAACGGTAAAAACTGCGCCAGGGTTTCTTTATAAGCCACAAACTGCCAGTGGGAAGCCCCCGCTATTGCACTGACACCTTGATAGGTCAGGCGAACGTCCTGGCTGGTGTCATAATGGCTGCGGATTTCTTGCTTGCTTTGACCCAGGCTGACGTCAAATTCCCGGAAAACCTCCCAGGGGATCAGCGCACCTTGTTCAACTTTAACATCCGGTGTGTTCTCAGCCCATGCCAGCGTGCCGGAATAAAATTCTTCTTTGGTTCGGAACGGTCTGGCTGTTACCATACCGACCCGCGGGTATGTTTCCAGAATCTGCAACGAACGTGTCAGCCAGCCAGGATAAAAATAGCAATCATTGTCAAGGTAACCAATGATCTCACCGGGCGCTCCGCCCAGAATCATGTTCCAGGCCCCACCCTTCCCAACGTTCTTCTCCGATAAAAGCAAGTATTGGATCCTGCCCTGCTCTTTTTCTTGCAGAAGATACTGGCAGACTTCCGGGCAGCTTCCATTATCAAAAACCAGCAGATCGTAAGGCTCTTCCGTACATTCACGGATCCTGCCCAGGCAGGTCTTAAGAACGTCCAACATCTCTGCATAAAAACCACTCAGAAACGGGATGAAATTTAATACCGACACGGTGACCCGGGCAGGCTTGGCTACATCTTTGACGAATTTGGCTGGATTTTGTCCAACACGCATGGTTTTGCTCCAAAGGCGAATTTTGATGTCACAACATTTTTTTAGACCATTTCTTTGTCTGGGCAGTTGATCTACACATTGGCTTGATTATCCTGCAAAAGTATGTTCAGGATTTTCTCGTTTGCGCAGCCAGGCTCGCAGCTCCCGGTAAGCCCTGACCGGATGGAACAATCCGTAAGCCATTTGAGCCAACGGATAAGAATGAAGCCGTAATAAAGGGAATAATTCGACGTCGCGCCAAAATTTTTTCCAGCTCAACGTCGCAGCCAGCACTTCACCATGCTCGCAACGGGCATCACAATCTCGTAGAGTCAAGATCGTGCGTGCACCACCCGCCAGACGCACATTCTCAAATGTTTCCGGCAGACGGTAATGCGGTTGGCCATTTGGCAGGTGGCTGTAGTCATGACTTTGGTGAACCAGGTGTATGCTTTGGGTCGCATCCACCGCCCGCCAGCCGCATCGACGGGCTTCATAGATCATCCAGTTATCCCAACCGGCCCGGCCGATAGCAAAATCGGGAATGCGGGTAAAACATTCGCGTGGAAAGATAAAATAATCGCTGCCGCCTAATGGGTGAAGCTTACCTTTGTCACGTATGTTTCCTGCAAGTCTTGCCTGCCAACCTGCTGAAAAATCAATCGGACTGGTGATATCCAGATCCCAGCGTTGGCCGACCAGCAAAAAATGCTGCAACTGACTGGCGACTTGCCGGGTAACATCAACAAAGTCCGGCAGCAACAGGATATCTGCATTGACGTAAGCCAAAAAAGGACTGCTGCTGGCGCCCCGGACCAGCTCGAATATCGAGCTGACCAGCGG
>Ga0209039_10004355_pt1 | contig 10407 bp, 11 predicted proteins | sample BogFormECP12_OM1_FD_188238 | JGI IMG/M metagenome (GOLD analysis project Ga0209039, IMG submission 188238) | Bog forest soil microbial communities from Calvert Island, British Columbia, Canada - ECP12_OM1 (SPAdes) (version 2) | ecosystem: Environmental > Aquatic > Freshwater > Wetlands > Bog ... | reverse complement strand
CGCCTGCGGCACTGCCTAACTTGCTCACGTCGATGAAGGGCACAGCCCCTCCGGAGACCTGAGGCAAGATCCCGTTCCATTTCTCGATACCTTTGTACTGAACAAGAATCGGGCTGATCGACCGTGACAGGGCATCATTCGCTTTGGCCTGTCCCTGAGCCACCACGAGAATCGATTCAGCCTCTCCTTTTGCCGTGGCAACCTTTTGCTGGGCTTCGATCTCGCGCTGCGCCAGGACCTGTTTCTGGGTCTCCACCTGCTGCTGAGCCACCTGCTTGGCCTCGACGGCTCCTTCGTAACCGGCGGAGAATCGGATGTTGGCAAAATAGATGTCATCAACGATGATGTGATACCTCGACAGGTTATCTCCCAGTTTTGTCATTGCCCTTTTCCGGATCTCTTCTCTCTTAGGAAGAATTTCCCCGATAGGATACGTCGGCACAACCTCTTTGACGAAGTCGTTGAAGGCCGGGTCAATCACCTTGTCCGCAAAATCGAGCCCCACCTTCTGGTAGAGGTCATTGACATAAGACGGATCGATATGGAAGTTCATCATGCCCGTCATGTTCACCATCTGGTATTCTTTTGAAGAGGCATCAATCTGTTTGAACGGATGGGGTTGCACCTTGACATCGACCTTGATGACGCTTTCCGCAATGGGCACCTTGAAATTGAGCCCCTCCCCCATGATGCGCTTCTCCACACTCCCCCAGAAGAGGATAACGCCCCTGTGGCCCGCCGGGATGATGACAAAGGTGCCCCAACCGATGATAACGATGATGAGGACCACAATGATTATTCCAAGATTGCGTGGCTTCGGGAATTTCAATTCACTGACGTCTATCGTTCTGTCCGGCATGTTCCCCTCCTCCTCTTATGCTGATGTGACGGGATTCTTGTCTTACACTTGCCATTTCTGCGCGATCCCGATTTCCTCCCATCATAACACCCCTTCGGAAATTCCGATAGGCAATTTTTCTAAGGGTGCCCGCACGTAGAGCGGTCTTTCCACTATCCGGATTGCTTGGCAAGCCTGACGCCCATTCCGAATGCCTTCTGGCAATCATGCGGAAACACTTCCGCTCTTCTCTCTGCTTTTTTTACGGGATCGAAACGAACGGCAAGGACTTTTGAATAATCCTCAAACTGATACGTATCAAAGCTGAAGAATGACTCTGAAGCCCCGAAAATCCTTGCCAGTGCTTCTTCAGTTAAAGCGATCTGGCGATCGAAGCCTCGCTCTTTCATCATGTCCTGGGTAACATTCATGGTGTAAATGAAGCCTGTGCGGATCTTTCTAGGAAAGAGCGTTCCCGGCGGATCGGTATAGGTCGAATAGGGAAACAGCAGGCGCTCCATAAATGATCTCGTCTCTCCGGTGGCCGTTCCATAATAAATCGGGGAACCGAAAAAGAGAACATCGGCTCCTTCAGCTTTTTTCAGGATCGGGGTCAGGTCATCCTTCACCGCGCATCTGCCGTAACTCTTACCGTCTCTTGTCTTGCAAGCGAAGCAGCTTATGCATCCTTTATAGGAAAGATCGTACAGGTGGATGAGCTCTACTTCGGCTCCCTCTGACGCGGCTCCTTCAAGGGCTTTTCCCAGCAGCGTTGCCGTATTCCATTTTTTTCTCGGGCTTCCGTTGAATGCGATTACTTTCATGCCTCGATCCTCCCTTAGCTTCGCTCTCCTGCAAAGCATCTCATCTAAGCTTTTCTCGATTCTTGTCGAGCGATGCCAGTTCCTGAACGCCGCCCGCTCCGAATTTTCTTATCTTTACGCCGCCTGGCATCCTGGGAAAATCTGATACGATGCACAATTCATCCGGGAGTTTGTGTTTCGCTACTTTGCCCTTCAAGAAGGCGCGAATCTCGTTCAGGGATATGGTAGCATCGCCTCTGGGTATGACACACGCGCAGACGCTTTCTCCCAGGACGGGGTTTGACGTACCTACGATGCAGACTTGGGATACGTCCGGGTGTTGCAGAATCAGCGATTCAACCTCTGCGGGATAAATTTTCAATCCACCCCGGTTTATCAGGTCCTTACTTCTCCCGTACATAGTGATAAGACCCTTCTCGTCAACCGATATTAAGTCCCCGGTATGCAGCCATCCATTCTTTTCCAACTGCTTATCGGTCTCGTCCGGATTCTGCCAGTAGCCTTTCAAAACATTAGGTCCCTTAACCATCATTTCACCCACTTCACCTGTGCCAAGCCGCTTGCCCGTGGCCGGGTCGATAACTTTTACCTGAGTCCCCGGGACCGGTTTGCCAACACTCTTTTTGCGAACTTCGAGAGGCGTCCCAAAGGGGCACATGGTACCTGCTCCCGGACCAACTTCCGAATTCCCCCAGGATGATGATAAGTATATACCCCTGTCCTCTCCCCATTGGATCACTTCTTCCGGGCATATCTGGCCGGCAAGATAACCGGCTCTTAAACTGGAAAGGTTGTACTTATCTAGATTGGGATGATTCATTTCCATGATGTAATGTGTGGGGGCTCCATGCTGGAGAGTTGGCTTTTGGGCGTCGATAGCTTTCAATGCCTGTTCCGCATTAAACGTCTCAAGGAGGATAACGGACGCCTGAATCAGAACTGGCTGGATAAGGGTGGTTCCGCAACCATACGAATGGCACAAGGGAAGTATGCCCATAAAGATATCATCCGCCGTTGCTCTGACGCCGCGGACATGGGAATATCCTCCCCTGACCACCTGGTAGTGTGTGATCATGGAACCCTTCGGGACCCCAGTCGTCCCTGATGTGTATATCAACATGGAAAGATCTCGATGGATGTCAATCAGGGGTTTCCTGAAATCTTTTTTCCTCCCCCTAGAGACCATCTCTTCAAACCGAAAAACTTTTTCCCCGTTTCCTCCCCCTAGGGAAATCACGTATGAAAGGTAGGGAAGATTATTCCTTAACTCCTGGACAAGCCCGAAATTGTCAAAACCTTCCGTACCCTTCTCAACAAAGATCGCCTTGGCTTGAGAGTTATTGAGAATGAACGACAACTCCTGGGTCCTGTAACCTGGATTTATCCAGGCTACTATGGCCCCGATCTTCTGCAGAGCATAAAAAGTACTATAGAATTCAGGACGATTAAACATATATATAGCGACCCTGTCTCCCTTTTCGATTCCAGTCTCTTGCAGGCTTGCGGCAAGGGCATTAGATTCTTCGTCCAGTTGCTTGTAGGTCAGGGCGCTATCTTTAAAAAAGACGCATATCTTTTGAGGAACCATAGCTGCGCTCCTTTCCAGAGCTGCCCCAACAGCTAAGTTCTCTATATCTTCATAGCGTGTGGCGGTCCCCATGTTGCTCGTCCTTTCGATCCGAAGGGAAAAGTAAGTATGTTGTGCAACATCAGATTATATAGAATCGCTTTTTTGATGTAAACAAGAGTCTCGCTCCGCCCGCGGCTTTCAGGGTTTCTATTGCATTGCCCTGCTCCGTATGGTATATGGGATTAAGGACACGGGGTGGATAGAACAAGGGGAGGTAAGGTCGGCCCTCAGCACAAACCCCTTGGGAAAGGGCGGTAACGTCGTGAAAAGAAGCGAGATGGTCCGCGCACTCTGTCTTGCGTTAGTCGCGTTACCCCTCATGTCAGGCGTGTCATACGGATTTTCCGAGAAGGCATTAGACAAGCTTCTGGCTACACAGGACTGTACATATTGTGATCTGCAGAACGCCGACCTGTCGGGCGCCCAACTTTCCCGTGCGCGGCTCTCGGGTTCCAGCTTGACCGGAGCCAACCTTTCCAAGGCCATCCTGTCCGATGCCGATCTCCTCTCTGCCAGGCTGACCCGTGCCAACCTCTCCGGTGCCAACCTCTCCGGTGCCTCTCTGCGCTCTGCGAATTTGCGAGATGCCAACCTCTCCGGAGCCGACCTCTCCAAAGCGAACTTGTCGGACGCCAACCTCTCCTTCGCCAACCTCTCCGGTGCCAACCTCTCCGACGCCGACTTCTCCGGCGCGGTATGGACAGACGGGAGAAAATGCGGGGAAAACTCGTTCGGCCAGTGCAAAGGCGAGCACCGCGACGAATCCTCACCGGGGGCTTTTCCGTTCTGATTTGTAGCATCCCTGTCGTACTGACGTTCAAAAGTGACTACCTTTCCCTTTCTTCAAATTTTTTTGCCCGGACAAAAACTGCGGGAACACGCCTTAATTTATAGCCTCTTTTGCCGATTAACTTACTATGAGCCTTGCGCCAGAGCTCAATGTGAAACTCGTTGTTGAGACAGACAAGAAAAGAGAGAGGATCAATGCAAGGAACTCGGTGATCTACGCTGTTAACGGCGAAACCTTGATTCTCGCTCAGACAGAACCGTCCATTACAAGCTCCCTGCTCAACAAAGAGATCGCAGTGACCTATCTGTTGACGAAGAGCGGAAGGCACTTGCGTTACGGTTTTTCTGCTCTGGTCACGCAGTTAATCGATCAGTACGAGCTGATGCCTGACCAGTATGTGCGCGCTATTGCGGTCTGTAAATGTAGTGAATCAAAACCGTATGAGATAAGAATGTGCTATCGGGTCGGGCCGAGCAGCAAAAGCGGATTGGATGCCTCCATTCTTGGCAGAAAAGTAAACATTGTCGATATCTCGCTCGGCGGCATAAAGTTCAGCTATGGGGAGGGCCTTCGGCTGGAGACCGACAAAGTCATCGAGGTACGTCTAGAGATCGCAGGAGAGATCTATCCGGTTCAGGCCAAAATCGTCAGAACCTGGCGGACAGAGCAAGAGCGCTTCAGAACGGAGCTGAGGTTTGCCGGAGCGGAGTTTCTCAATGTAAATGGAAAAATGGAGCATGAACTGTCACGTAAAATCCTCGACATAGAGAGGGAATCTCCATTCTTCTCAGACAAGCTGTGAACAGGCCCGGTGCTGAACCATGGCAAAGACCATCTACGATTGTTACAGAGTCAACGGCAATAAAGCCGGTTTCTGGGTGAGACGCAATGTCTGGGAGAAGGACAGCTCATTCTTCGTCAAGCGGATCGGCCAGCAAACGCGAGGCCCATTACCTCTGAACGGCCCTTATCACCGTGCTATGGTCGTGTTGGGAGATTTCTATCAAGGCGACATGATCACGAGCAGGAATAGTCGCCTGGAGTATGCAGACACGTTTTCCTGGTTGTACCTTGGCGCGGAGAAGGCAATGCAAAAAGGCGTTTCCGGCTAGTCTGTTTTTCACCGCTATCATCACCCAATTGAACCATTCACACTTCAATCAATGTTTCCCTGACACTATATTCATTCCGTTGTTTCCCTAACTACGAAGATTGTGCGTACAGCAGTTATTGTGCTAATATGCAGCGAATACAAGGACTATCGCTATGCTCAAGAGGTTGCGCCAGCACTTAGCAGCGGATCCGGCTGAACAGCTCCTCCGCCACGTTGACAAAAATGGGTGGGGCGTTGAGATAGGCCCGAGTCATCGTCCGGTAGCGCCGAAGAGAGCGGGATACAAGGTGCATATCATTGACCACCTGGATCGCGAGGCGCTCATCGAGAAATATAAGGAACAGAACGTAGCCGTTGAGAATATTGAAGAGGTTGATTTTGTCTGGAAAGGTGAGCCCTACGCGGAATTGACGGGGAGACCCAAGTTCTATGACTGGGTGATAGCCTCTCACCTGATAGAACATACGCCTGACCTCATCGGATTTGTTAACGAGTGCGAAAACATCCTCAATGAAAATGGTGTACTTTCCCTGGCAGTGCCGAACTTGGCCTATTGTTTTGATCATTTTCGGCCGACAACGGGGATCGCACGAGTAATAGATTCCCATCTCTCCAGGAACAAAATACATACGCCCGGCACAGCTGTCGAATACACCCTCTATCGTGCATACAGGGATGGCCAGGTTGCCTGGCGCGAAAAGTATGGGGCTAAGGGGGAGTTCACCCTGGCTCACTCATTAGATGATGCCCGGAATACCATGGATCAGGCGATGCATGGAGGGGATTATCAAGATTTCCATGCGTGGTGTTTCACGCCACATTCCTTCCGCTTGCTCATCCATGACCTGTTCTGCCTGGGTTTTATCTCGCTGAAGGAAGTCTCTTTCTTCCCGACGGAAGGGTATGAATTTTACATGACACTCGGGCCAAAGGGAAAAGGACCAAACCTCAGCCGGTTGGAAATGCTGAAAGCCGCAAAGTTGGAAGCATCGATTTACCCGAAGCTTTCGGTTTTTTTGTGGAGGCATATCAAGCGACTCACGACGCGTCGCCCGCGATATCGCCGCCACTCTGACAGTAAATAGGAAGCATTGAAGAAGCCGGAATGCCTGTGATCAGCGCGACCATCCCAGCCTCAACGGAGGGAGGCAGGTTGCGCTCAACGTTCATTCTTCTTGACAGGTCCACCGATTTACTGTATTTTTCTCCGATCATCGCCAAAAGGGGGAGACATGAAAAAAACAGTTGCTTCAGCGTTCCTGGTACTTGTGCTTTGCGTTGCTTTTGTGGGTTTCGCCGCAGCTCAAAATCCTACGGCCGACTGGCCAAAAAGCAAACATGCCGATAAGGAGTTAGCTATCCATGAAGCTACCTGGGAAGGTCGACAGGACGATGCCGCGTTCTGCGGGCGTTGCCACAGCGAACAGGGGTTCAAGGCGTGGGTGCCGCAGTTGTTGAAGGGTGATCCAAGCCCCATCAAGAAACCCGATGGCTCAAAGGCTGACGAGGCTTTCATAAAGAGTCTGGGATTGACAAAGGATCAGGTTAAACCTATAACCTGCGCTGTCTGCCATACCACGCCTCCTGTCCTGCGTATACAGAACAACATACCGATGCTGCCGAATGGACTTCCCGTGCGTGCAGTCGGCAAAGGCGCCCTATGCATGGCTTGCCACAATACGCGCAATGGTCGCATTGCGTGGGACGACCCTGACCCGAAGCGCTACATGCAGCCGCATGACGCTGCGCAAACTGATGTAATACTCGGCAAGAACGTCTACTTTTACAACGATACCGGAGATACGGCTTCGCCGCACGCGATCTTTACCGGCGACTCCTGTGTTACCTGTCACAAGACGCTGGGCAAGGCAGGCCACACCTTCAAGCCCGCCGACTGCTCCGCATGTCACGGCCAGAAGATAAAGGAAGCGTTCGTTCAGAATGGCACTACCGAGCTGCTCAAGCAACTGGCTGCAGCGATCCAGAAGAATCTTATGGCAGGTAAGGACAAGATCGCATGCGTCACTTCATGGGATCCGAAAGCAGATAAGGATGCTCCCAACACGGCTATCGACGGCAAGCAGATTAAGTCGATTGAGATCCCGCCTGGCATTCACGGGCAGATCTCTCTGAAGTTCATCATGCAGGATGGCAAGGAGGTCTATGCTCAGCTTGGTAACGTCAAGGATGCTTGCGGCGATCAGGGAAAACCGGTCTACGCAACGTCTGATCCGGCCGTGCGTGCCCTCTGGAATTACCTGATGTTTACTTACGATGGCAGCAAAGGGGTGCATAATCCGCGCTTCACGCGCAACGTCCTGCTCGCCACGATCGGAGCAATTTCGAAATAAGAAAATGACAATGTAAGGGGCTCTGGTGACTTGACCCGGGGCCCCTGAGCCCACCCATTACAGAGCGGCAATGATTGCATTGCCGACGTCCTGAGTCGTTGCAGAACCGCCCAGATCGGGCGTTTTGATGCCTTGGTCACCCGTCACAGTTTCTATGGCCCTCTCGATGGCTCGAGCCGCGGCACCGTAGCCGAGATGTTCCAGCATCATGGCGCCTGACCATATCTGGCCGATAGGGTTTGCAATGCCTTTCCCTGCAATGTCCGGCGCTGATCCGTGGACCGGCTCGAACATGGAAGGATACTCTTTTTCCGGGTTGAGGTTCGCGGAAGGCGCGATCCCCAAGCTTCCCGCGATCGCAGGCCCGAGGTCGGAGAGGATGTCGCCGAAGAGGTTGCTGCCTACCACCACGTCGAATCGATCAGGGTGCAGCACGAACTGCGCACACAGGTTGTCGATGTGGTACTGATCGGCCTGTACGTCCGGGTATCTTTGCGCGAGAGACCAAAAGATCTCATCCCAGAAAGGCATTGTGTAAATGATACCGTTCGATTTTGTTGCTGACGTAACATGCTTTTTTCTTTGCCGTCCCAGATCGAACGCAAACCGTATGATGTTTTCAACGCCTTTGCGCGTGAAGAGAGACTGCTGTGTAACCATTTCCAGGTCGGTTCCCGCGTACATTCTGCCGCCGACATTCGAGTATTCACCCTCGTTATTCTCGCGCACCACGCAGATGTCGATATCTCCCGGCTTCAGGTCTCGAAGGGGGCTCGTTACGCCTTTGAGCAACCTCACGGGTCTCAGGTTCGCGTATTGCCTGAATGTCCGCCGGATGGGGATCAAGAGGCCCCAGAGTGAGACAGCATCCGGGACGCTTGGTGCCCCAACAGCGCCGAGGTATATAGCGTCATACGTTTTGAGGATGGCGAGCCCATCATCAGGCATCATCGAGCCTTCGGCAAGGTAATATTCGCAGCTCCACGGAAAGGCATCCCACGTAAGGCTGAAGCCAAACTTCTTCCCCACGGCGTCGATGACGCGCATTCCTACAGGCACCACTTCTTTTCCGATGCCGTCTCCGGGAATTACTGCGATGTTCTTCATGCATTTCCTCCCTGTGTTGGAAACTTGTAACTCGTAACCTGCAGTTGGGATCTCAAAACTTGGAACTCGTAACCTGTAACTAGTAACGGGTGGTTAGATGTAATTTTCGAGCAGCAGGGAGAGCTGTTTCTCAACGCTTCCAGGTTCTTTCTCTTCCATTTCCTGGATGGTTTTTCTGAGGCGTGCGTAAGCGAGTTCATCGCTGAGATCGTCGAGACTTCGGTAGATTCCGGCCCTCCGCCCCATTCTGTAAACAAGCCTCTGCTCATCGGTGAGGGCAAAATAGCGGTCGATGATATCGAGCATCTTCTGTTTGTCGTCGGGCAGCTTGCCGTCGATCTCTTCCAGAAGGTTGAGCACGTGGTCACTCTTCACGTAGCTGGTGATGCCGTTGAGATGTTCGATGAGAAGCCGTATCTCCTTGAGGATCTCTTCGTCATGGGCGAGCAGGAAATCGCCGCTTTCCAGTTTCTTGTAGAGCAGCATGTCTTTCAAGACTTTGAGCGTTCTGAACCTGATGAAATCGGGATCGATCTTGTTCAGTGCGTCAGCTGTTTCGAGGGCATGCTCTCGCCACCACTTCCGGCCGCCGAGGCCAGGCACAACATACTCGGAAAGCTCTATCCCCGCTTCCTTCGCCATTCTCCCGGCCGAGATATGCTGTTCCTTGGTTACTCCCTTGCGCATGTACTTGAGCAGGAAATCAGAGCCCGTCTCCATACCCAGGTGAAGCCGTGTGAGTCCGGCCTCCTTGAGCCGCTTGAGGTCTTGCACAGACCAGAGCTGCGCCAGAGTCTGTGAACGCGCATATGAGGTAATCCTGTCGATAGTGGGGAAAGTTTTTTTCAGATAGCGAAGGGCTGCGATCAGGTCATCAGCCTTCATGACGAGGGAGTTTGCGTCTTGGATGAAGACGTTCTTTGCGCCGAAGTACATCCAGACCGCAACACTCCGGAAGCATTCATTGGATGTCTGGTTGGAAAAAAGGCGTTCCACGAAACCCTCGGCGATCTTGCCGCCGTATCCATCTTTCCACGAGCGTGCCACAATTTCGTCAGAGATCGCCTTGACCGTATCTATGTCTCTTTCAATTTCTGCAAGAGGCCTCTTCTCGAACTTCCTTCCTTTATAAATGTGGCAAAACTCGCACTTATTCCAGGGGCAATTCCGCGTAAACCGCACGAGAAGGCTGTATGCCTCGCTCGGGGGTCTGATCGGCCCTATTTCGAATCTCAGACTACTCATTCCTTATCTACATGGACTGCGAAGGCTGGAGTTGAGTTCTTCCCCATCTGTTTCTTGCGTTTTTTTCCGAGATTGGCTTTTTTCCTCTTTCGCTTCAGCTCTGTCATTTTCGTATTCGATGGCATGACTCCTCCTTTGAGATAGGCTTTTAAAATATCACATAATGGGGTTTCCCTCAATAGCGCCCACCATGGAGAAGCCGACCGTTACACTCAAGGACCGGGAGCTGCGCTCCCTCGAGGACCGGAAACTTCGTTTCCTCAAGGAGCGTCGCCTGCGGCGACTTAAGGTAGTTACCTCAAGGCTGAAAGCCGGTCCTCAAGCGTAGCGGTCCTCGAATCACGCCGCAGGCGTGATGGTCCTCGAATCGGGTAGGCCGATGGTCCTCAAGCCGTTTTCCCTACTTTTCTGTGTAACACCAAAATGATAATGTCCTATTGTGCCAAAGTAGAGATGTCCTGGTATAAGGGTGCTACAATGCCCCGGGGAGGGGCATATGGCACAGGAG
>Ga0209039_10004354_pt1 | contig 10407 bp, 10 predicted proteins | sample BogFormECP12_OM1_FD_188238 | JGI IMG/M metagenome (GOLD analysis project Ga0209039, IMG submission 188238) | Bog forest soil microbial communities from Calvert Island, British Columbia, Canada - ECP12_OM1 (SPAdes) (version 2) | ecosystem: Environmental > Aquatic > Freshwater > Wetlands > Bog ... | reverse complement strand
AATTTGGGACAGCGCGACGCCGCCGAAGCCAAAAGCTTACGCTGAACCACTCGCGGCTATCTCTGCGCTCTACAATCCAAATCCCGCCCAACCATTTTACCAGACTGACTGGCAGCCGATTCGCTTTGTGCAGAAAGCGAAAGTCGATGACGTTGTCAATCTGCTCCCGATCAATAGTTTCGTTTTCGTTCAGCCGCCCTTCCATCAGGATGATTGGCTCAATACAGCGCGAACTGCGCTCTCGTTAAAATCGGAAGTTTATGGTTCGCCTTCGGCGTTGGTGACGCCGAATCCAGCGCAGCCGTTTGTTCAAAGCGATTGGCCGAGATCACGTGATTTCGGACGTGTGCAGGCATCAGACGCTCCAGCCAACGAATTGCCGTTCCTGCATCCCAATCCGACGCAGCCGTTCGTCCAGTCCGATTGGCTGTTGCCGCTCGGCTTTGCGGTTCCGGTGGACCGGCATGCTGAAGTGAACTTGCTGCCGCTATTTACGGGACCGCCGCCATCCACCCAGACGGCCGAATGGCTCATTCGCGCCCGCCGTCGTCACAAGCGCTAAACCAAGGAAAATCCCCATGAAGCGATTCATCGCCGCGCTCTGCGCGACTGCGCTCGCATTCGCAATGCCGATGATTCCGGCTTCGGCGGAAATCACCGGGCCGATTTACTGTAACGCCGCCCCGCTAAGCGGCTCGATCTCGACGGCCACGACGACGTCATTGCTCGGCGTGCTGTCAGGGTCCAGTGCGATGCGGTTTCTCTGCGGCTACACGTTCTATGCCGGCGCTGGCGCCTCTGGCATGACAGTCCAGCTCGAATATGGCACCGGCGCTGCCTGCAGCAATCCGACCGTTATCACGCCGGCGATCCCGGTCGCTGCTTCCACGATCCAAGGCGACAATTCCGCGTTCTGGCGTGGGCTGCTCGTGCCGCCCAACAATGGACTGTGCGCCGTCACCACCGGCACCGTCGCCGTCACCGTCCAAGTTTTCATCGCGCAACAGTAACAACCTTCACAAACTACAGGAGCGAAAATTGAGTACAATGCTCAAGACCACCAATCCAGAAGCCGTGAACGAAATCGACCCGAACCGCGATCGGCGCGTTCCCTATGTCGGGCAGTCGCTGATTTTCCACATGCGATCGGGCGAGGGCCGCGCCGGCAAGATGACCGCGGCGGCGATCTGCACCCAGGTCGAGGACGAGGATCACGTCGAGCTGCTGGTGATCTTTGCGGCGGACGATTTTATCACCCGCTGGAAGATCCCGCGCAAGACCGAACAGAACAATACTAATTGCTGGGCTTTTAATGCCTACGATGAGCTTCACTATCGGTTCGGCATGGCGCCGGACCCCTTTGAAATATGGGCGCGCGAGCGCATCACCGAACTGGAACGGCGCCTCGATGATCTGGAGCAACCGCGCAGCAAGAAGTTGCGGACGGTGACGGAGTAACGCTGCGATGGCGCCCGCTCCCTCTGTGTCTAGTTTGGTGGTCAGCCATCCCGGCGCCACCACGCCGCCGTCTGATGTAAACCAATTCGGGCAAAATCCGGGGGACGTCGATGAGCGCGGCAGCACTATCGCGCGGCCGTCCCAGCTCAAAGACAAGGACAAGCTGTTCGACATCCTCAAGGGTTGGTTTCGGGCCGACGCAACTCACAGCGCGGCGTGGCGGGTCGAGGCCAAGGAGATGTACGACTTTCGCGCTGGCGAGCAGTGGTCGCCCGAGGACCGCCAGATCCTCAACGCGCAGTCGCGACCGGAGATCACTTTCAATCGCGCGCTGACTATGCTTAAGGCAGTGGCCGGCATGGAGATCAATGGCCGTCACGAAGTGCATTACATCCCGCGCCACAACGAGGACACCACTGTCAATGAATTGCTGACCGGCGCCGGCAAGTGGCTGACCGACGAATGCGATGCCGAGGACGAGGAGAGCCAAGCCTTCGAAGATTCTCTAACAAGTGGACTTGGCTGGTGCGAGCATCGCCTTGACTACGAATTTGACAAGCGCGGCATCTACATCGAAGAGCGCATCGATCCGCTGGAGATGTATTACGACCGCAACGCCAAGCGCAAGAACTTGGTCGATGCCCGGCGCATGGCGCGGGTGCGCAAGATCCCGCTCGCCGATGCGATGCAGTTATTCCGCGGCAAGGACCGCGCCGATCTCGACGCCACTTGGGCGGTCGGCACCGAAATGGATGCCACCACCAAGACGCTAGAGGAAAAGCGCAAGCGCGAGGAGAACACCACCGACACCACCTATGACGATATGTACGAGGTGACCATCGTCAATATGCAGTGGTGGGAACGCGAGGTGTTCTGGATGGTGGCCGACCCGGTCACCAACCAGATGAACGAACTGTCGCAACCCGATTACATGAAGTTCACCTCGCGGATGCAGCAGTTGTCGCATTCGTCGAGCCTGCGTCCGCCGAACTTCATGGCGGTCGAGATGACGAGAAGGGTGTTCAAGGAGGCTTATCTCGGCGGCGAGATTCTATCGATTGGCGATGCGCCGCTCGGCCAGTTCAAGTGGACGCCGATCACCGGCGAATTCAACCGCACCCGCGGGCAATTCTTTGGTTTGATGAAAACCATGAAAGACCCGCAGATGTGGGCCAACAAGTGGCTCAGTCAGTCGCTGCATATTCTGAACTCCACCGCCAAGGGCGGCATCGTTGCCGAGCAGGACGCCTTCGAGGATGTGCGCGAGGCTGAGGACAAGTGGGCGCGGCCGGATTCGATCGTGTGGACCAAGCGCGGTGCCTTGTCGGGCGACAAGCCGAAGATCATGCCGCGACCGGGCGGTGCCTTCCCGCAGGGCCATATCCAGCTCATGGAATTTGCAGTCTCGGCAATTCGCGATGTCACCGGCATCAACCTCGAATTGCTCGGATTGCGCGACCAGAACCAGCCCGGCGTGGTTGAGGCGCAAAGAAAACAGGCCGGCATGACCGTGCTGGCGACGGTGTTCGATAGCTTGCGGCGCTTTCGCAAGTTGGGTGGACGCATCCGCCTGCACATCATTCAGAACTATCTGTCCGACGGCCGCTTGGTGCGCGTTGTCGGCCAGGAAGGCGCCAAGGCGATCCCGTTGATGAAGGACAAATGCGTCGGCGATTACGATGTCGTCATTGACGACGCACCGACCTCGCCCAACCAAAAAGAGAATAATTGGGCGATCATCTCGTCGATCCTGCCGGCGTTCAAGGATCAGCTGGTTTCCAATCCCGAGCTGCTCGTTCTGGTTATGGAATACTCGCCGCTGCCGTCGCGCATTACGCAAGCGCTCAAGGACATGCTGGCCAAGCAGCAAGGCCCGATGCAGCAACAGCAAAACATGCAGCAGGCCGCCGCCACCGCCAAGATCAACAAGGACCAGGCCCAGGCCGAGCTATTCCTGTCGCAGTCGAAGAAGCAGGAATCGACCGCGCTCTACGACATCGCCATTGCGATGCACCAGTTCATGAAGGGCCACAACGAGAATGACCTCACTGCGGCAAAAGCTGCTCACGAGAGGGTTAAGGCCGCTGTTGCGGCGATGACGCCGATCCCGGCACCGCCGAACTCGGGCGCGCAGCAGAGCCACGAGCGCGTCATGCAAGCCACCGACCAAGCCCACGATGCGCGCCAGCAAGTGGGCCAGCAACGGTTTAACCTTCTGCAGCAACTGCTCGATCACCAGCACGAACAGAACCTGGCCAGCCAGAACAACGCCGCGCAGATGGCGCAGGCGTCGCAGAACGGCACGCCGGGCGTCGGTGAAAACGAGGCGGCTTAAAAAAGAATGAGAGAAAAACCTGACCATCTCGGTCTGTGTCATCGCGACGGCTGTGGCGAGCCTGCCAAGTGGAAGGCGCGGCTCATTCTGCGCGGCACCCCGCTCAAGGGCCGCACCACGATCTGGGTGTGCGAGGAGCACAAGAAGGATGCCGAGGATTTCATTCTCAACGAGCAGAACCGCGACCGCTTGGTCGATCTGCTGGTGAATGAGAATTTTTCCGATTACGACACGGCGGCTGGCATGGTCCGATATAACGCTGCGGTCGAGTTCTTCGATCCGTTCGATGAAGCGGCATAAGAAAGAATGATCCGCGGCCACATCGCGCTGATCCGGCAATTGCGGGCGTTTATGGAAACCAGCGCCCTGCCGTGGGCCGACGTCAAGTTCAAGACCGAGATCGGTGAGGACGGCCGCGCCATCTATGATGATGCCCGCGCCGAGATCTCGTTCCGGCACCACGATAAGGCCATCGATGTCTATATCGTCGCGCCGTCACCAGACCAGCACGACGGCGTGCAAGGTCACCCGCTCGGCATGCTGGCCGGGCGCTGTGACGATGAAGTGATCAAAGGGCCGATCGATCAATCGACTTGGGATGCAATCGTAAAATTGATCAATAACTAGGAGCTTTTATGGCTGAACCAGCAGTGCAATTAGACGACGGAATGACCGACGCAGAGCGTCATTTTTTCCAGAGCGGCGGTGATGTCAACGAGGATCTGCTTAAGCAGCAGACGCCGCCGCCAGAGCCGGCACCGGCACCGACACCGGAGCCAGTCGCCGAAGCCGCGGCTGCGGCTCCCGCAGAGGGCGACGAAGAGATCGTTGAAGATACTGCCGCAGCGCCGCAACCGGGTCAGCCCGATCAGCAGCAGCAACGTCAGCGCCGGCGCGTCTCGATGCGGGAGTACCAAGCCGCAGAGCAGCGCGCGGCGGCGGCCGAGCGGCAATTGCAAGAGCAGACCGTCAAGAACGCCCGCATCGACGAGCGGCTGACGTTGCTGCAGCAAGCGCTGCAGGAACCGGCGCAGCCCGAGCAGCCGGAAGCCGACGATCCACGGCCGGACCCGCAACAGGACGTTTTCGCCCATATCGCCTGGCAAGAACGGCAGATCAACAAGCTCAATGCGCAACTGACCGGTACTGCCCAGAAGGTCAACGATTACGAGCAGCAGATCACGACCGGTCAGGCCGAAATGGACGCCGAGCGGCGCTATTTCGACTCACTCAACACTTTTGCCGGCACCCGGCCGGATTTCGTCAATGCCTACAATACCGCGATCCGCGGCCGGGCCGCGCAATTGATCGGCGAAAGCTATCCCGATGTGACCGACGAGCAGCTCGACGGGGTCCGCAACGGCACCATCCGCATTCCGCAGCCGATTGCCGATCAACTGCGCCAGGAGGAGCGCGGCCTCTACAAAACGGCTTTCGAGCAGAACCGCGACCCGGCGGCCGTGCTTTACCGCTATGCCCAAAGCTTCGGCTATCGACCGACTCAACAGCAACAGCCGAGCGGCAATGGCGCGGCCCAGCCGCAGCAACGGGCTGCTCCACCGCTCGGCGGTGCCGCACCACGTCCTGCGGCTCCTGCGGCACCGACGCAACCGACCGCGACCGATGTCGTCAATTCGATCCAGCGCGGCCAAAGCGCGGCAATGTCGCTATCCAATGCGGGGGGCGCAGCGGCCGATATTGGCCAGCTCACACCCGAACAATTGGCCAATATGCCCGAGGAGCAATTCGCGGCAATTCTTGATCATCTGCAGGCCACCAATCCAGCGCGCGTGCGCGAGCTGATGGGGGCTTGATCCATGGTGACGATCGTTGACACCGTGCATCGACAAATGCCGTTCTTGGTTGAGAGGGCGAAGGAGCTTGCTCTTCGAAAAAGAGAAGATATGTTTGATCGTCTCAAGAGGCTCCCTGCAGACCATCGGCGGCGGTTGGCCATGGAGGAGTCGATCAGATTCAATAAAGCATACAATAAAGCACACAATAAAGCAGACAATATCTCAGTGAGAAAGTACAAGAAGGAGCATCCGCTGTCAGGAATGCGAGGATTGAGGCCGCGTAAAGTGAAGATTACCCTTCCCGAGTTGACATCATTGAAAAGTTTTGAACAGGTGATGGGAAGTGATTCGGCGAGAGCGAATCGATCATGATGCGAAGCGGGCTAAATACCCCACGCATAAAGATCGACCAGACCCCGAAACGAAACTTCGCAACGCGCAGCACCTTTGGGATGAGGCCGACTGAGCCGGCCTGTTTTGGTTGCTCAAGGTCGAACGCGGCACTCGGCAAGCTGCCGCTCCCTGAGCCGGGGATCATAAACGGTCGCAACAGGTACGGCCCTGGGAAACCCGCCGGAACGCTTCGCGATTAGCGGTCAAACAACGCACCACCCGACCCGAAACCCGGCCGGCACCCGCGAAAGGGGGTGCCAGCCTGATCAAGGTGCGTCATCATGGCAATTACCAATTTTGGGACCAATGATCCGCTTGCCGTAAAGCTGTGGTCGAAGTCTCTCGACGTCGAGGCGCTGAAATTCACCGACATCTTTCCGCTGATCGGCGACGACGCCAACTCGATCATCCACCGCAAGACCGAAACCTCCAAGGGCGCCGGCGACAAGGTCACCTACGGGCTGCGCATGCAGCTCACCGGGGCCGGCTTCACCGAGAACCAGCTCGCGGAAGGCAACGGCGAATCGCTGACGATCTATTCCGACGCCGTTGTGATCAACGAGCTTGGTCATGTCGTCGGAGTTAAATCGCAGAACACCATCGACCAGCAACGAGTGCCGTTCGACCTTCGGGCCGAGGCGCGCGACGGTCTGGCCGATTGGTACTCGAAAAGATTCTCAACTGCGTTCTTCAACCAGGTATGCGGCTACACCCCGCAGACCGACATCCGCTTCAGTGGCCTGCAAGCAGTGCCGGCCACCACCCGCATTGTCCGGCAATCGAGCCGCGCCGATGACTCTAACTTGGTGTCAACCGACGTGTTCTCGCTGCAGCTGATCGACAAGGCCAAAGAGGCGGCGATCGTCGCCACGCCGAAGATCAGACCGGTGCGGATTACCTCGAAGGCTGGTGCGGCCGGTCGGCGCGACTACAACGCCACGCTGACCGACAAGTACGTGATGTACTTGCATCCGTTCCAAGTCACCGACTTGCGCCAGTCAACCTCGACCGGACAGTGGCTCGATATTTCGAAAGCCGCGATGACGGGAGGCGAGGTGACGAACAACCCGATCTACACTGGCGCGATCGGCGAATATAACGGCGTCATCCTTCGGCAATCGTTCGACGTCACCAACGGCGTCTCCAGCGGCGGTGTCGCACAGACATCGGTGTTCCGCGCGGTGCTGCTCGGCGGCCAAGCAGTGATGATGGCGTTCGGCCAAAAAGACAATCCCGGCAAGTATCGCTGGAACGAGGAATTGTTCGACCACAAGCGGCGCCTTGAAGTGTCCGCCTGGACCATTCACGGCATGAAGAAGACTCAGTTCAACTCGCAGGACTACGGCACCGTCGTCGTTTCGACTTGGGCCGCAGCTCACACGTAAACCGATAGAGGAAATAGGAGCACTCCAATGGCTACAGGTTTTTCTGGCTCTCTGTTTCGTCTCTATCCGTGGCAGACGAAACATTACATCGCCCGCGGTGGCCCGCTTGACCCATCCATTCAGGCCACTGGCGGGCCGCCCGTTACTGGTGGTGGCGTACTGAGCTGGAACTCGGTGGTGACTTTGCCGCCGATCCCAGGCACTCAGACACCGCCAGCGGTGCCGCTGCCGCGTGTACAGTCGATTAACTCCACTGGCACCTACACGACGACCACTGGTATTCTGGCGACCAGCGTCGGCGGCGTCTACATCGGCACCATCCCCGGCGGCGCGTGGATTACGAACGTTCAGATCTACTGCTACACGCTGCTTTCGGGTGGCACCTCGACCTCGGTCGGTGTGTTCTACGCTCCAGCGAATACGGCTGGCGCGGCGCCCGGCTTCCAGCCGGCCACGCTGTGGGTGCTCGGCACCAAGCTCAACCCTGCGACTGGTACTCTCTATGTACCGGGCACGGCGACGTTCGCGGCCGGTGCCAATGCCGTCACTACGGTTGGCGCAATCTGCGGCCAGCTCGACGGCTACCAACTTGGCCCCGGCAACGGCGTTTCTGGTTCGACGCAGCTCGCGGGTCTAGGGCCGCCCGGCGGCGAAGGCTTTGGTGGCCTTACTCAAGGCGCAACCCAAGCAACGCCTGGCGACATCGATCTCTACTTCGCTTCGTTCCTCATCGCGGGCAGCGGTACTGCCCCGACAGGTGGATCGTTCGGGGTTCTGGTCGAGTTCTCCGGCCTGATGGGTTGATCGAAATAGTGGGCGGCAGCGATGTCGCCCACTCTTCACTCTGACCGGAGCCGCTGACATGAAGCGCTTTATTCTTTCACTTGGCTTGACGTTCGGCCTGTTTGGTTTGGCCTACGCGGCCAATATCACGCTCACCCCGATTGTCGGCCCGACCGAAACCGGCGAGAACTCGCTCGGCTCGCAGCAGGTCACTGACACTGCGCGTCTAAAGCCGGGCATGGGAACGCTTCCGATTACGGTTTCAGGAGCGGCAGGTTCCGGCACGCTCAATACTGCGGCCGGTATTATCACCTTGAGCGCGGCGACGGCTGGCGCATCGGGCGCCACACCGACCGTGATCACGCTGACCGACAGCAAGATCCAGGCGGCGGACCTATTGCTTTGCACCGTCGATCAGACCGGCGCGACGGCCGGCTCGGTGCTGGTTTGCAATGGTCACGCCACCGCTGGCGGCGCCACGCTTACGCTTTATGACGCATCGTCAACTGCGCTGACATCGAGCACCGTCATCGTCAACTTCTTTGTTCTGACCAACGGCAACCCGAACTAAAGGGTCACGCCAATGCCTGACGTCACTGGGCCTCCGCAGGAATCGTTTGCTGCCGGAATGTTTTCCGGTCGCGTGCATTCCGAGGACCGCGAGGCGGCGCAAGTCACATATTATCAGCTCGTGTCGGTCGATGCCGGGCCGACCGCAGCCGGTGCCACTATTACCTCGGCAATGACTTCGCAAACAACCGGTTATCAGATCCAGGCGTCCTTCACCTGGTTCGCTACCGTCACGCCCGGCGTCACCGGCAACGGCAATACCCCGACCGCGGCCTGCGTGCTGCCGCAGACTTCGCGGCCTTATCCGTTTGGCGGCCTGCAGCTTGCGATCGCCAATTACGGCGCTAACCCGATCAACTGCTACGCCCACCCCAGCGACATCGGCAATATGATCAACGGTCAGCTCACCAATGTGCCGGTCGTGCTTGGCCCCAACACCGTGACGCCGTTCCAGTGTCTCGTTGGGTCAGGTGTCTGGAATGCGGTCGATATTGGCGGCGGATTTAATGGCTCGATCGAAACCGTCGTCAGCCAGGGCAATGTAGCTTCTGCCGGCACCACCAACGCGACCGCAACGCAAATTACTCAGGCCATCGTCAACGTGACCAGCGGCGGCGCCAGCCCGGCCGGCGTTACCCTGCCACCCGCCAAGGCCGGTTCCCAAGTGGCGGTTGCGAATAATATCGTCGGTGGCGCCACCACGTTGACTGTTTACGGTGCCGGTGCCGATACCATCAATGGCTCTGCGACTCAAACGATTGCCTTCCAAGTAATCACTATCTTTATCTGTGCCGTTAATGGAAATTGGCTCACGAAGTGAGCTGGTGCGATGACGTGGCCTTCTTCATATCAGCCCGGCACGCTCGGCTTCCTTATAGACCGCTGTGACGACGAGCTAAAACGCGCCGGCACGATCAACGACCGCATTCAGCTCGCTATCGTCGATGCCATCAACATCTATCAGCGTGAGCGCTTTCGCTTCAACGAAACCTTCACCACGACGTTTCTGACTGTCGGCGGCCAGCAGAATTATTCGCTGCTATCCGATCCGAACTTTGCCGCCGTCGCCAACCTGCAAAACGTGTTCAAGATCGATTGGCTGACCATCACCATTCCCCCCGCGGTATTCGACATGCCGCGGTTGCAGCCGGAAGAAATTCTAATTCTGACCCAGACCGGCACGCAAATGGGCCAGCCCTATTGCTACGCCTTCGCCAACGAGCAGATCATGCTCTATCCGATCCCGACGACGGGGACACCTGGCAGCGGGCCGGTGTCGCAGCTCGGCATTCTACTCGGCGGCGGCGGCTACACACCGGGCGTATATGCGGCAATCCCCGCGACTGGCGGCCATGGCGCTGGCTTGACGCTCAACATCACCGTCAATTCGTTCGGTGTGGTGCAAGCCACCACGATCGCCAGTCCCGGCCAAGGCTATCTGGTCGGCGACATCATCGGAGCTATTCTCGGCATTGGTGCTGGCTTTCAGGAAACCGTCATGGCGGTCAACGCGACCGGCCAGGGGCCATTCCTGATGACGGTCGGTGGCCATGTCGCTTATCCATCGCCGGCCGGGCAGAATGTTTCCGGTCAAGCCACCACCGGCTTTACCACTGCTGGCAATCGCTGGTTCACCGACGGCGAGAAACTAATTCGCTCGCGCGCCAAGTACGAATTGTCGATCAAC
>Ga0209039_10004352_pt1 | contig 10412 bp, 10 predicted proteins | sample BogFormECP12_OM1_FD_188238 | JGI IMG/M metagenome (GOLD analysis project Ga0209039, IMG submission 188238) | Bog forest soil microbial communities from Calvert Island, British Columbia, Canada - ECP12_OM1 (SPAdes) (version 2) | ecosystem: Environmental > Aquatic > Freshwater > Wetlands > Bog ... | reverse complement strand
GCAGTTCCTTCTGACTCAACGCGAATGTCCTTCCTCTCATGGGGTGACATTTTCACGTTGCCGTTAGGGGGTGACAGAATTATGGAGCTAAAACAGCGGTCGAGCGGAGGGCAGGATTGTCGCACTCCCTCGTGTAACATTCCAAAGCCACCGACGGCGTGGTGGACCGCATCTACCAGCGCGCCAAGCAGAGCGATCACACCCTCACCGACGCGGAGATTCTGGAATGCGTGGACGCTGCTGGTTCCCGCTCGTCTTAGGCCTGCTGCTTCCTCTTCCCCGATCTCAGCGTTTTCTAATCGTAAAGCGTCCCCGGCAATTCCCAGCGGCGGAAAGAATCCCTTCTGGTGCACCTAAGGGAAAACTTGCATTACGCCGATGGAGTCGTTGGTGGGGCAACAATGATTCCTCCGGTCACGCATTCGATCTGGGCGCAGGTGGTTACAGGCAACAGAGAGGTCCCTCCCTCCAAAGTGGGGTTGAACATGCTCGTAGCCAACGTTCGCCGGGACTACGAAGTGAATCCGTCGGCTGCCAGTCTGCGTCACCTCGTGGCCAGGATGCACGAGTTCTTCGCGAAATACGGAACGTTTTACCAGGCCGAACTGGAACAAATCCTAAAGAGAGATACCCATGCTTAGCTCAGTTGCCGAAGTTCAGGACCAACTCGCCGCAGGGAAGAGTTTGCTTCTGGCCGGGGAAGAATCCCTGCTGCGACAGCTCCCGAGAGGCAGCTGGATCGGAGGGACGATTCCGTACTTCATGGACAAAAGCGGAGGGGTGCATTCGGAGTCACATATCTTCGTCACCGAGCTTCCCGCTTACGCCTCCGTCGTGGATGTCCGGGAATACACGACAGCCACGCTGCCTTCCATCTGCCAGGACGCGCCGGAGAATGGGTTCTCGGTCCTCATCATGCCGGCTGGAAGTCCCGTGCACATCGCCTACGCACAGGACTTCCCTACGTACCGAGGGGCTTATCTGAAGCCGGTCGTGGGCTGGATTTCAGGCGTGAATGTGGCCGAGATTGGCAAGCGCCAGCCCATGGTCTTTGCTGGAGTCTCAGGCCAGGATTCTGCTCAGAACGCCGTGGTGATGCACGTTGCCCTCCCGCCGCAAAAGCGAGCCGAGATCGATATTGTGAATGTTTTCCAACCGGGGCCCGGCGACACGATCACTTTCGCGGTGTCGGGATTCAGCGCGGGTGAATGCCGGATCAACGAAAAGCCGGCGAACTTGGCCCGCTATATCACTGGCAGCCACGTCGATTCCCGCTTGCCGCTCACTGCCAACTACAACGGCAGCATCGTGAACGTCAGTGTGCAGAGCATCGACGAGAAAGCGGGCTTGGTCAAATTTTATGCCCCGGTTTTTGCCCGAGTGGAATACCGGTTCGCCAGCCCGGTGGCCGACTACATTGCCGCATTCAATTCCGCCCTGCCGGCCGGCGGACCGCCGGCTACGTTTTCCTGCAACTGTATTCTCAACTACCTATATGCGGGCCTGGAGGGGAAGCGCACGGGCAACCTCACCGGGCCGATCACTTTCGGAGAGATCGCTCACCAACTCCTGAATCAGACGCTAGTCCGGTTGCTGATTCGCGACGCGGCCTAATAAGAGGGACGTAGAGCGCCTGCCCCTGATCTGAATCATGCCTCCCGTCGGCACCCGGACCCGCGCCCATGGGTCGCCGCCTCGCCAATCCCCATCCCTTCCCACGCGTTGTAAACTGACCTCATCATTCTCATGAGCCCCACTCCCCCACGTGCGGACATGCCGGACATGGCTCCCACGGTGAAGCCAGACGTGCAGCAGGAGGTCGCGCGCCTGGCCGCTGCGCCCGAGGTGCGCTCGGCGTTCAACTGGTTTCGCACGCAGGAGCCGCAACTGGCCCAGTGGCAGATGGAGATGGCGCGCATTCCCGCGCCTCCGTTCGGCGAGTCGGCGCGAGCGGCCTGGCTGGCTGAGCGCTTTCGCGAAGTCGGCCTCGACGACGTTCGCATTGACGATGTGGGCAACGTCTTCGGCACGCATCCCGGCTTCGGCCGCCGCTACGTCGCGCTCAGCGCCCACATAGACACGGTTTTTCCCGCCAACACGCCGCTGAATATCCGCCAGCAGGGAAGCCGCATCTACGGCCCTGGCGTTTCCGACAACGGCGCCGGAGTGGCCGCCATGCTGGCCATTGCCGCGCTGCTCCGGGCGGTGCGCATCCGTCACGCGCTGCCCTTTGTGTTCATCGGCAACGTGGGCGAGGAGGGCGAAGGTGACCTGCGCGGCATGCGCCACATTTTTTCCACGCCGCGCTGGAAAGATTCCCTTGCTTTCACGCTCGTGCTCGATGGCGCCGGCGCCGACACCATCGTCGCCGAGGCCCTGGGCAGCCGCCGCTTTGAAGTCATTGTGCGCGGGCCGGGCGGACATTCCTGGAGCGATTTCGGTGCCCCCAATCCCATCGTGATTCTGGCCAAAGCCATCGAGACCTTTATCGCTACCCCGGTCCCGGCCGCGCCGAAAACTACTTTCAACATCGGCGTCATTCGCGGCGGAACCTCGGTGAATTCCATTCCCGAGTCGGCCAGCATGAAGGTGGATATCCGCTCCACTTCGATGTCGGAGATGGAGCGGCTGGAGCAGTCGCTGCGCCGGGCCCTCAATCAGGCTGTGGAAGATGAAACCATGACGGCCGAGATGCGATCTTCCGCCCAAAAACGTCCGCCCGGTGTGAGTTGCGAAGTCGTGGTGATCGGCAGCCGCCCGGCGGGCGAGTTGCCGGCCGGAGCGCGGATTTTGCAGGTGGTGCGCGCCGTGGACGCGCAACTGGGCAGCGCGGCGCAGGTACAACGGGCCTCGACCGACGCCAACATTCCCTTGTCTCTCGGTCTCGAAGCCGTGGCCATCGGCGGCGGCGGATCGGGCGGCGGGGCGCACACTTTGCAGGAGTGGTTCGATTCCAATGGACGCGAGCTGGGCTTGAAGCGCATTCTTTTGGCCATGCTCGCGCTGGCGGGGGTAGGAGAATGAACGTGACCTCGGTGTTGGGCCGCGGGAAAAGAGATCGCGGGAAAAGAGATTGCGCGCAAAGAGATTTTGGGCAAAGAGATTGCGGGCAGAGAGATTTTGGGTGGCGCAGCGCTTTCAGCGCTGCGATAAAGCGTTGGTTTTTTGCCCGGGCTTTAGCCCCTGAGGTTCGCTCCTTGCTCAATGTTGAATTGCCTCTGAGGAAGTTTCCAGCCCTCTCGCTCTCGATTTGCATCGTCCTCTCTGCCATCGTCGCGCATTCCCAAAGCGCTGCTCAAAAACCCGAGGAGCCGAAGCCGAAGGCCGACATCATCTTCATGCACGCCAACATCTACACCGGCGTGCCGTCCAATACCGCGTTCAGTTCCATCCTGCGGGAAGAGGCCATGGCCGTGCGTGGCGACCGCATCCAGGCCGTGGGCAAGACCTTCGATCTGATGAAGCTGAAAGGTCCCGACACCCAGGTGATTGATCTCGGCGGACACTTCGTCATGCCCGGCTTCAATGACGCTCACCTGCATCTTGCCGATGCCGGACAACAAAAACTCGGTGTCGATTTGGAAGGCGTGAAGTCACTCGACGAACTGCGCGAGCGGCTGGCAGCCAAAGTTCAAACTGCCAGGCCGGGCGAATGGATTCTGGGCGGCGGCTGGGATGAGACGCTGTGGCTCGTGAAAGTGCTGCCCAGCCGCTGGGACCTGGATGAAGTTTCCGGCGGACATCCCGTATTCCTCGATCGCGTGGACGGGCATCTCGCAGTGGCCAACACGCGCGCTCTGCAACTCGCCAGCATCACCCTGGCCAGCCGCGACCCTCAGGGCGGGCAGATTGACCGTAACGAAAGCGGCTCGCCCACCGGCATCCTTCGCGATACGGCGCAAGACGCGGTGCGGTTGGCCATTCCCAAGCTGACCCACGAGCAAATGAAGCAGGCAATCGAGGTCGCGCTCGCCGACCTGGCACAAAACGGCATTACCTCGGCGCAGGATTATTCGCCCGCGTGGGAGAATTTTCAGATTTACGAAGAGCTGGAAAAAGAAGCCAAGCTGACGGCGCGCATCTCGGAGTGGCTGCCCTTCGACGAAACGGTTGAGCAGCTCGATAAGAAACGCGCGTCTCATCCCCAGTCAGATCTGATGTTGCACACCGGATTGCTGAAGGGTTTCATGGATGGATCGCTGGGCGGGCACACGGCCGCGCTCACCGAGCCCTACGCCGACGATCCGAAAAACTACGGCTTGGCGCGCTACGATCCTGACAAGCTGAACGCGATGACTAAAGAGCGTGTGCTGGCGGGCTTCCAGATCGGGTTTCACGCCATCGGCGACAAAGGCATCCAGATGGCGCTCGATGCCTTCGCCGGGGCCGAAAAAGCGGCCAAGGAAGCCAATGTAAAAGCGGCGAACGGTGGCGACGATTATCGCCTGCGCATCGAGCACGCGCAGTGCCCCACCCTCGCCCAGATCGCGCAGTTTAAGCAGCTGAAAGTGATCGCCTCCATGCAGCCCAGCCACGTGCTGACCGACATGCGCTGGGCCGAAGCCCGGCTCGGCCCCAAGCGGGCGGCCATGTCTTACGCTTGGGCGGCATTTCTGAATAAAGGCGTGACTCTGGCCTTCGGCACCGACTACAACGTGGAGCCGGTCTCGCCTTTCCGCGGGCTCTACGCTGCGGTCACGCGCAAAAGTGAGAACGGCAAGCAGGAGTTCTTCCCCGAGCAGCGCATCACCATGGATCAGGCCATCGCCGCCTACACTACCGGCTCGGCCTTCGCCGAATTTGAGGAGAAAGAAAAAGGCAAGCTGGTGCCCGGCATGCTGGCCGATTTCGTCGTTCTCGACCGCGACGTGACCGCGTCCGCCGCGGAGAAGTTGTTGGCCACCAAAGTCCTCCGCACGGTCGTGGGCGGCAAGACGGTCTACGAGGCGAAGTAAATCCTACCAGGCTGTTGAAGACTCGCTTCTGTGTTTGATTTTGGGTGGCGCAGCGCGTCAGCGCTGCGATAACTATTTTCAATTCCGGCTTTAGCCGCTGAGGTCAGACAGCCCGCCAGAAAATACTTCTCAGCAGCCCGCCGGCCTCCTCTTGAGTGGACCGCCCATCGCGGCGGAGATTCTTCCCTCTGGCGGCCTTCGCCCCCATTACATTACTTCTTGGGATTTGAAGCGCTCAGCGGAAAGGTGGCAATCAGATACTTGCCTTGATCGCTGTCTACCGGATCAAGCTCTAGTAATTGTTGCTGATATCAGCGATAGCGCTCAAAACCCCCCGTCCGAGGTGGCGATGAGCGTTATCGAGATGTTGCAACAGTTGAATCTGCGGACATTCGTCTTTGCTGCGGAGCGGCGTCTCGAATTCCTGACTGCACAGGACTCAATCCGCCGCCCAGCCCATTCCAACAAACACCGAAGAGAGTGAAACGACTAATCGACTGGCGGTGTTCTGCCAACGGCGATCTAGCGCCAGAAAAAGCGCTTCTTTCCGATGCTGCTGGTGGCGAGTAGCCCCTGCTTCCCGCCCGCACTGATGACCACGGTGTCGATCTCAGAACCATCTCCCACTACGACAAAGTTCGCGACCACAGGCGGCCGTCCGTCGGTGAAGTTGATGGTGAAGGTTCCGGTGCAATCGGAGTTCACCGTGTAATTGCCAGTGGCAGGAGTGTGGGTGAAGTCGGCGACGACCACACCGTTGATGGTTACCGTGTCGATTTGAGAGAGCCCACCGTTGCCGTCAAATTCAGTCATCGCCACGCCCACCTGTGGGCCGACAGGGGCTGGCCCGCCCAATTTGTTCCCTTGGATGGTGAATCCGTAGTTGCCGGTAATGAGTTTGTTGTTGCAGGCCGGAGAGTTGCTCTGTGCGTATCCCGACCCCAAAGTCCCGAGCATTAGCAGAACCAACCCGACCACATTTACGACTAGCTTTTTGTTCATAGATTCTCCTCATTCATTGATTTCTTGTTTTCCTCAGCGCGCCCCGCTTCATTGCGAGCAACTGCCGAGGTGTGTGCACTTCTAACGCGCGGCTCGAACCCGGTCAATGGACCCGCCCTAAATCCTCCCTGACTAGCTAAGCGGAAGTTGCCAAAGGAGTTATTGAGTTCCCTGAACTGGAGTCCTGGGATAAAATCAGGTCCCTGGGTGCAGGTTCATGGAAACGCCCGCCAGTTCCAGCCGCCGTGTTCGCGCCGGACTCTTCGAAATTGACTTTGGCTCCAGCGAAGTCCACAAAGAAGGGCGAAAAGTGCAGCTGCAGGAGCAGCCTTTTCGGGTTTTGGCGATTCTGCTGGAGCGTCCTGGAGAAGTCGTCACCCGCGAGCAGTTGCAGGCGCGGTTGTGGCCGGCCGACACGTATGTGGGATTCGATGAGGGCCTGAACACGGCCATCCGGAAACTGCGTGTGGCCTTCGGCGACTCGGCTGAGAATCCACGATTCATCGAGACAGTCTCGCGTCGGGGTTATCGCTTCATAGCTCCGGTCGAACCGGGACTGATCGCTGCGACTTCCCCTCCCGCAACGACCGTTGCTGCCAGGCCACTACTCATTTCCCCTCGAACCCGCTGGATCAGTTTCGCCGTCGTTGTTCTCGCAGTCTGCGCACTCACGGTTTTCCTACGAATCGCGGGACACCGACCAAAGTCGGGAAAGATCATGCTGGTCGTTCTTCCGCTGGAAAACTTCAGCAGCGACTCCCAACAGGACTACTTGGCGGACGGAATCACCGAGGAAATCATCACCCAGTTGGGAGGGCTTGACCCGCAACATCTCGGGGTTATTGCCCGCACTTCGGCGATGCAGTACAAACATACCCAGAAGAGTGCTGCGCAGGTCTCCCGCGAAGTCGGAGCGGACTACCTGCTCGAGGGGAGCATCCGCCGCTCCGGCGACCGAATCCGCGTAACCGCTCAGCTGATCCAGTCGTCTGACCAGACGCACCTCTGGGCCGACAGCTACGATCGGGAACTCAGCGATGTCCTGAGGCTCGAGAGCGACATCGCAAGCTCGGTGGCGAGCGAGATACGGCTCACGCTTTCGCAGCAGGTCCATCAACGCCTGGCTGCTGCGGGCCGAACGAATGTGGAGGCCCACGACGCCTATCTGCGAGGCCTGCAAGGCTGGAACTTGCGAACCCGGGATGGATTCCAGCAGGCCATCACGAATTTCACCCGAGCCACAGAGTTAGATCCTGGCTATGCGCCCGCTTTTGCCGGGCTTGCGGGCGTCTACTCGCTGGCCCCGATTTTCGCAGGCATGCCCGCCGGAGAAGCAGCCCCCAAAGCCCAGGAGGCTGCCAGTCGAGCCCTCAGCCTCGACGAGACGCTGGCCGATGCTCATTGCGCTCTGGGATTTGTCAAAGGGCACTATGAATACGATTGGCCGGCTGCGGAGCGTGAGTTTCGTCGGGCCATCGAACTCGAACCGAATGATGCGTATGCCCACTTTTTTTACTCCAACAGCTACCTTTCGCCATTCGGCCACCACGAAGAGGCCATCGCGGAGATGAGAAAGGCCATGGAGTTGGACCCACTCTCCCCCCGCATTCAATCCTTCGCAGGAGTAACCTTCAAGTGGGCGCGCCGGTACGACGATTCCCTCGCACAATTCCGGAAGGCGAACCAGATAGACCCCAATTTCCCATTAAACCATGAGCGTTTGGCTCAGCTATGCGCCATTCTCGGAAGGTACGACGAGGCAATCACCGAGGAAACGAAGGCGCGCCTCCTGGCCGGCGAGAAACCGCAAGATGTGCTTGCGAAGATGAACGCACTGCAAAGGGAACTGGCGACGAAGGGCGAGCCCGGCTACTGGAAAGAGCAACTCCAGTTCGCACGAGACCAGCAAAATCCTCCGGAAGCTTATGTCCGTCCTTACGGTCTGGCCATTATTTATGCCCACCTGGGAGAGAAAGCCAAAGCTTTCGAGAACCTGGAGAACGCCTTAGCGGAACGGGACACGCAGATAACCGAGCTAGCCATTGAACCGCAGTTCGACGAGCTCCGATCAGATGCGCGCTTTGCCGACTTGGAGCGTCGCATTGGACTCTTGCCTCGGTAGCGCGTCCCAGTGTCTGGGTGGAAATCGCCAAAGTCCTGTATCCCGATTCCTTCCTGTGTGGAAAAGTGCCGATGCAAGCGGACGAGTCCAGTCCACCAGTGGTCACCAGCCCCCGAGTCACGAGCCACTTGGAACTTAACTGTTGATACCAAGGCGTTAGCGCGCATTGACCTGCTAATGGGTGCTAATGGGATGTCACGGGATGACGTCGCCGTGGTCGAAGCAGTCCGCGGATGTGCCGCCGTAGATCTGTTTCACCGAACCGCTTTCATCGCTGCAGAAGACGGGCGAGCAGATGCGGGTGAACGTGCCTTTCTCGTCGGCGCACCACTGTCCTTTACCACTGGGCGTTTGCGGCCATCGCGGTACCGCCGTCAGGCGATACTGTGGCGTCGCCTCTTTACTGTCGTCCGGAGTGCATCCCTGTACCTCAAAGTTGTAGCGGGAGTGCCATACCCTCTCCGCAAATGCCCGTTTCTCGGCGTGCGTGGAGCCTTCTACTCCGCCCGCTTCAAGCAGAGCGCCAAGGCTGCATAGATATCCCTGCTCGCTTTTGCGGTGGTGTTCGGCTTCCATCCCTGCCATTTGAAATAGCAGAGCGCGAGCGGTCATCTCCTCTTCCCGCGCGGTTTCGTAGTCCGGGATTTGGTTCACATCCGATGTTCGGAGGACGCGTTGCACCATGGCGTCGCGCCGGAAATCCTCGACGGTCATGCCCAGTACCTGCCAGAAGACAAGCACGAAAGCGGTCACCAGTGCCGCCTGCGTGTAGCCGATAATCAGCGCCGCCCGCGCCGTTGCTTCGCCGTTCAGCAGGCCGTGGCTCGCCTGAATACGGCGTTTCGAGATGTGTCCCAGTACGATGGCCGCGATTCCGAGTGGCGGGATAAAGGCGAAGATACTCAGCACCATTGCGGCGGTCGCCATGCGGCTGTGGCGAGCTGGCCTGGAATCTGGAGTCGTGACTTCTCCTGTGCGCTCCATGACTCGTTACTGCTCTACGCGTTCCCCGTCCTGTGGGCACAGCTGGGGTTCGATTGCGACCACCCGGGTCAGCACATCATTCTCCCGCTCCGGACCGTATTGATAGATCACTCCGTTGGAGTCCAGGCAATAGTTAGGCAAGGGAGAAAAGGCTTGAGCGGGGGATGCCAGCGCTACGTACCACGGGTCCGGCTGAAACCCGTTTCGTTGGACTCGTACATTGTATTTAGACCTTGCAATGAGTGCGCCCAGTTCGTTTTCCGGGTTGAGCGGCTCGCCAAGGTCCTCTGTCCGGCCTGCATAGCCCGCTTCAGGACGCGCCTTCAGGTAATCCTTCTGCCGGGCTCGGATTAAACGCAACGCGTCGATGGCAGCTTGCTCACGCTGGGTGGGATCGTCGGGAACTGCTACTTTTCCCCGCCTTCCATTCTTGATCAGCGACACCAGCGCGGCGCGGTCTTCCGGGTGCCGGCTCAGTTCTTTATTAAACTGATACGCGAAGCCGATCACCAACACAAACAGCAGCGCCGCCACGGGAAGTTGGATGTATCCGATAATGAGACCCGCAAATGATATTCCGCGTCCGCTCACGCGGCCTCCGCTCCGCAAGATGCGGTTGCGGGAGGTGTGTCCCATAACGATGGCGGCAATTCCGAATGGCAGAAACAGGGAAAAGAAACTCAGTATCAGGCTGGCAACCGCCATTTTGCTTAGCACCGGTTTGCTTGGTGACGGTTTGCTCAACGCTGGTTTACTCAACGCTGGGTTAATCAGCGACGGCTGGATTGTCCGGGCGCTCGGCGCCTGCGGCTGCAGCGCGGGAGATGTTGGAAGTATTGGGACGGCCTCACGCGCGAGTGGCTTGCCGCAGCGGCGGCAGTATTTCCGTCCCTCCGCGTTCTCATGCGAGCAGTGTGGGCACATCATAGAATTCTTAGAGCTTGTAGTGGGCTAAGGTTAGCATTCCGGGAATCGCGTGGGTTGTTACTTCTGTCACAGAGACGGGGTCGTGCCGATCGCTCATCGTTCCGAGCCGCATTCTGCCAGGGCTTTGGCCCGGATCATTCATGACGATTCCTGCGGTTTTGAAAGGGCGCGGCTTCCAGCCGCGCCGACACGAGCAAGAACAAATCCGGTTCTAGCCGCTGGGGTGAGCCGTTTGAAAGCACGTAGTGGCGGCTGGATAAGCCAGATGGCAACGCGTTCGTTCCGCAGGAGCTGAAGTGTGTGCGTGGGAACTCGAATTTGGGTGAGACGGTGGAGTAAGCGCGACCAAATCCTAGCCCCGCAGAGCCTGCCCTGAGCAAGCGCAGCGCGTCGAAGGGGGCGGAATGAGATAGCCCGGCACG
>Ga0209039_10004351_pt1 | contig 10414 bp, 11 predicted proteins | sample BogFormECP12_OM1_FD_188238 | JGI IMG/M metagenome (GOLD analysis project Ga0209039, IMG submission 188238) | Bog forest soil microbial communities from Calvert Island, British Columbia, Canada - ECP12_OM1 (SPAdes) (version 2) | ecosystem: Environmental > Aquatic > Freshwater > Wetlands > Bog ... | reverse complement strand
CGATTTCAAAGACCAGGACTGGAGAAATTCAATCAACCCCACTAAACCGATAAAATTCTATGTGAACTATAAAAACTTAAATGGGGTCAATATTTCTGGGTCAGCTACCGTCAGCGCCGACCAGATCACCACAGACAGCTTTAGCCTGATTTCAAGCGGCACCTCCAAGATCAATATTGGAACGTTGAATGCCCAAACGTTGGATTTGAATTTTAGCGGCGGAGCGGATTGCCAGATTTCCGGAACAGTAACAAGCCAGAATATCGTAATCAGTGGCATGGCTCATTACAATGCCGCAAAATTGGCAAGCGATCAGGCAATAATTCATATTAGCGGCGATGGGGATACTACGATTTGGTCAAAAAACAACCTGGACATCACAATTTCTGGGGCCGGATCGGTCAATTATTACGGTCAACCAAAGTTAACACAAAATATCAGCGGGTCAGGAAAAATAAATAGCTTGGGCAACCAATAAATCGTATATAACCTTCTTCAGGGATTTTCCGGATAAAGGGGGATAAACCGGAAAATCCCTTTTTGCTCCACTTTGAGTACTCTCCATTCATATCCATGCTATAATTTCACCATCGGAGAGAACTATGAGTCTTGACCCAGCAGTATTAAGCAACCTAATTAAGATTTCTACTGCATTTGGCGCTGCTTTTCTAGCTGCATTATGGTTGAGCCTTTTGGTATGGACTTATCGTGACATCCGAAACCGAACTCGCGACCCTCTCATTCGCATTCTGGCCGTTCTGGTGGTGGCGATTCTCTTTTTACCCGGCATTTTGGTCTACTTAATCATACGCCCCCCGCACACCCTGGAAGAAGAATACCAAAAGTCGCTTGAGGAGGAAGCGCTCCTACAAGGAATCGAAGACAGCCAGCTTTGCCCAGGTTGTGGGCGGCGTGTTCAGTCAGAGTGGGTTGCCTGTCCTAATTGCCATACCCTTTTGAAAAAGCGCTGTCACCAATGTGGTAAGCTGATGGAACTACCCTGGAATCTCTGCCCTTATTGTGGGACGCCTGCACCGGGCATGCGCCGCGAAAATATGACCATGGATGAAGCACTCAGCGCCCTACCCACGGATAATAACGAATAATTTTTGCGTCAGTTTTTTTCTCGACTGGGTGAGGGTAGCTTCTCGATTCTCACTCTTCATCCACAATTAGAACATTATTTTCCAGATATAATTTAACCATGCGAAATTTAACCCCGATTGAACCTATTGATTACCTGGTAATTGGTCATGTGACACAGGATCTCACTGCTGAAGGCCCATTGCTTGGGGGTACGGCCTCATATTCAGCATTAACTGCCAAGGCTCTAGGAATGCGGGTTGGCATAGTTACAGCCTGCGAAAGTACTCTAGCACTCAATGAGTTAGATGGCATTGCAATCTCAGCCTTAGACTCTGAATTCACAACCACTTTTGAAAATATTATCACTTCGAAGGGGCGGATCCAATATTTACATCACCGGGCCGCCATGCTGGATGCCAGCTTGATTCCAGAAACCTGGCGAAATACCCCGATTGTCCATTTTGGGCCTGTTGATCAAGAAGTAGATACCAATCTGATTCGCATCTTTCCTGATTCGTTCATTGGAATGACGCTTCAGGGCTATTTTCGAGGGTGGGATAAAGATAAGAGAGTCCATTTTAGTGAATGGCCCGAAGCTTCGTATGTCTTAGAGAAGGTCTCGGCCGCAGTCTTTAGCGTCGAAGACGTAGACAACGATGAAAACCGGATTGAAGATATGATGTCATCTATCCGTGCCCTGGCAGTCACCGAGGGCGCAACAGGAGCGCGAGTTTATTGGAACGGTGAATTACGGCGATTTATTCCACCCAAAAAAAATGTAGTCGATGAGATTGGTGCTGGCGATATATTTGCAACTGCTTTTTTTGTACGTTTCTATAACACGCACGACGCCTGGGAAGCAGCCCGGTTTGCTACCTTGCTGGCCGCCAACTCTGTTACACGCCCTGGTTTGAAAGGAATTCCAACCACTGCCGAAGTGCAGGCCAGCATGCAGGATATTATTCAGAGGGTTTGAAAAATGGCACGTGTATTTACGCTCGTCAACCAAAAAGGTGGTGTTGGTAAAACCACATCCGCAATTAATCTAGGTGCTTACCTTGGATATTTTGGCCAGCGTATCCTCCTGGTTGATCTGGATCCACAGGCCAATGCAACCTCTTCACTGGGGGTTGATAAGCGTACTGTCAAAACTGGCACTTATGAAGTACTGATCGGCGCTGCAAGCCTGGCGCCTCAAATCCTGCATAATCCGCGTTTTAAGATTTCCCTTCTCTCTTCATCCCCTGCATTAGCAGGTGCAGAAGTTGAGCTGATGGACATACCCAAACGCGAATATCGGCTTAAGGAAGCATTGGCGCCTGTCTTGGATCGTTACGATTATATTTTGATCGACTGCCCACCTTCATTGAGCATTTTGACGGTCAATGGCCTGGTGGCTGCCCAGAACGGCGTCATAATTCCTGTTCAATGTGAATACCTGGCTCTGGAAGGATTGGGACAGCTTACCCAAACCATAAACCGGGTGCGGACATCCCTTTTTACTGATCTACAGGTGCGGGGTGTAATCCTGACCATGTATGATGGACGTACCCGCCTGGCATTAGACGTGGTAAATGAAGTGCGGCGCTTCTTTCCCGATCAGGTTTTTCAAACAATAATTCCTCGCAGTATTCGATTGGCCGAGGCTCCTTCCTACGGGCAACCCATTTCAGTCTATGCCCCTGAATCGGCCGCGGCAAAAGCCTATGCCAATCTCGCCAGAGAAGTGCTCGAAAAAGATGGTATCCACATTCCGGTCCTGGAAGTATAAAAGGCAAGGGGTATGGCACGAAAAGGTGGTTTAGGAAAAGGATTAGATGCGTTGATTCCAGGAAGCAGTGCTTCCGTTGGAGACGGGAATTCGCTGTTTATCCCGGTCGACAAAATCATTCCTAACCCGCTGCAACCTCGTCATGTTCTGGACCGTGATGGGCTACAAGAGCTTTCTGATTCGATCCGGCAACACGGCGTGTTACAACCTTTATTAGTTACCTACGAACCCCAAAACGAGCAGTACATTTTGGTTGCCGGGGAACGCCGTTTGCGAGCCGCCCAAATGGCTGGCCTCGAATTCGTTCCGGTGGTTATCCGGCAGGTGACTGATCAGGAACGCCTAGAGCTTGCTCTGGTCGAAAATGTTCAAAGGTCAGACCTGACACCATTAGAAACAGCCGAAGCATATCGGCAGTTAAACGAGGAGTTTAAATTATCTCATGAAGAGATATCCAGTCGAGTTGGTAAAAGCCGGGTCTCAGTGACCAATACTCTGCGTCTGTTGAAGCTGCCTGAAACCATCAGGAAGGCTTTGGCAGAAGGAAGGATTAGTGAAGGCCATGCTCGGGCTCTCCTGGCGCTTAATAGTCCTCAAGCTCAGGTCGCGTGTCTGGAAACGATCTCGAAATATGGCCTGAATGTACGAAAAACTGAAGAGTTGGTTCGAAAATTTAGTGGCGAAAAAATGGGAAGGCCGTCCAAGTCACCCACTACACCCGAAATCAAAGCTGTGGAAGAACGTTTGAGAAACTATTTTGATACTAAGGTTACTCTGCGTCATGGTAAAAATGGAGGTAGCCTGGTTATTTATTATTATTCCGATGATGACCTGGATGCTGTTCTTAAACGGATTTTGAAGGAATAAAGATGAGGATTCTTTACAACGCAAAGATCTTTACGCCGAATCCACAAAAATCCACATTAACTGCGATATTAATAGACGATGATCGCATTCTGGCTGTTGGAAATGACGATGAAATTCTGGCCGAAGCCGGGTTACGAACAGACAAAATCAATTTAGCAGGAAAAACGGTTTGGCCCGGGCTGACAGATGCCCATATACACCTGCAAAACTATGCCCTGGCGTTACAGCGAATTGATTGCGAAACCCCAACCCGCCAGGAATGTTTACAAAGAGTTGCCGAGCGGGCTTTACGAGTGCCAGCAGATGATTGGATCTTAGGTCATGGTTGGAACCAAAATATCTGGGCAGAAGGGCCTGGCAACGCACAAATGTTAGACCGGGTCGCTCCCCACAACCCGGTCTATCTCACAACGAAATCCTTACATGCAGGTTGGGCAAATTCCGCAGCTCTCCGTCTGGCAGGTATAAATTCTGATACATCCGACCCAATTGACGGCAAAATAGAGCGAGATGCTGGAGGGAAACCAACCGGTATCTTATTTGAAACTGCCGTTGCCCTAATTGAATCAATTTTACCTAAACCAAAACTCGAACAAACAAGCCAGGCAATCCTGGCAGCTCAAACAGAGATGTGGAAGATGGGTTTAACTGGCGCCCATGATTTCGACCAGGCCAGTTGTTTTTCCGCTCTTGAAACCCTGGACCAGAGTCATCAACTTCATTTGAGAATGGTCAAGAGCATCCCGCTCGACAATATATACCACGCTATTGCAATTGGGCTGCAATCAGGTTTTGGAAGCAAGTTCCTGCGTATTGGTTCTGTGAAAATGTTTGCAGATGGTGCCCTGGGACCTCGTACGGCTGCTATGCTCAAACCTTATGAGAACGAGCTGGATTACGCTGGCTTGTTGATGTTGGATGCCGAACAGATAGCAGAATTTGGTCGAAAAGCCACCTACAATGGATTAAGTATAGCCATACATGCCATAGGCGATCGCGCCAATCATGAAGTAATCAACGGATACGCCCAAATCCGTATCTTTGAGGACCAACAAGCCCTTCCGCATCTTCGCCACCGCATTGAACACGTGCAATTGCTTCATCCAGAAGACCTGGATCGCTTGACAAAATACGACATCATTGCTTCTATGCAACCCATCCATGCTACGTCTGATATGCTGATCGCCGACCTGCATTGGGGCAAACGAGCTGCATTTTCTTATACCTGGCAGTCATTATTAGGACGCGGCGTTCACTTAGCATTCGGGTCAGATGCGCCGGTTGAATGCCCTAACCCATTTTGGGGCTTGCACGCTGCCGTCACACGCCGCCGGGCAGACGGCAGCCCTGGAGCGGAAGGGTGGTATCCCGAACAGCGCCTGACATTATTGGAAGCTCTCAACGCCTATACGCAGGGAGCGGCTTATGCGGCCGGCCTTGAAAACCGCTTAGGAAAGCTCGAGCCAGGTTACTTTGCCGATTTAATTGTCTTAGACCTGGATCCATTTTCAATACCCGCCCAAGAAATCTACCGCATAAAACCTGAAGCAACAATGGTTGGGGGAAAATGGGTTTGGCAATCATTCTAGATCATTGGCAGATTTAAATAATGGATACGCAAACTCCCGTTCAACTTACCCCGGAAATTCTAGTTCCTCGCCTTGGTGATTATCTGGTTGAAAAAGGTATCATCAGCCTGGATGATCTCAAGCGAGCCCTTAACTTTCAGAAAACGGCCAGGGTAGGAGACTTGCAAATTACACCTCTGTTGGGACAAATTTTGATTGATTGGGGTTTGATTGATCGCACGACATTGGAACAGGCCATCACCGAACTGATCATCCAATTACGCTCCGCTCTTCAGGACGCCAATGAACAATTGGAAAAGCGCGTTCAGGAAAGGACTGCCGAGCTTGAGATGGCTTTTAGCAAACTTTCTGAGTTGAATCAGTTGAAGTCTAATTTTGTGGGAAACATCTCACATGAGTTACGAACCCCGCTGACACATTTAAATGGTTATCTTGACGTCTTGCTGGCAGGCGACCTGGGTGATTTAACAGGTGAGCAAAAACGAGTACTGAAAATTATAAGAAGATCGGCCAGTCGTTTGGACCATCTGATCGAAGACCTGATTTTATTTTCGATGAGTGAGCGCGAGCCGCTTACCATCCGCCTCGAAAAAATCGATATAGCAAATTTATGTTCAGCATTGATTGATTCGACCCAAACAAAAGCTCAGGAACAAAATATTATTTTGATATTTGAATGCCAGGAAGATTTACCGCTTATCCAAATCGACGAACAAAAGATCAGTTGGGTAATTCTGCAATTATTGGATAACGCTATCAAGTTTACAATGTCTGGGGGAAAAGTAACTTTGAAAGTAGATCGGGAAGAAAATTTCGTAAGAATTGCAGTTATTGATACCGGCATCGGTATTCCAACCGAAAGGATTGATGAAATTTTCGAACCATTTCATCAATTGGATGGATCCTCCTCCCGCAAATACGCTGGAACTGGTTTGGGTCTCGCTCTGGTAAGAAAAATCATCGAGGCTCATGGCTCTGTCATTCATGTTAAATCCGAGGTTGGCAAGGGAAGTCAATTCGATTTCCTCATAAGCTCTCTCCAAGATTCGGTATAATAAACCAATGAGGGATTTACTCAAGTGAAAAGACTGGGGCTTTAATGACTAGGACATTTCCAACGGCAGACTTCAACCCCGAATATTTAAATGCAATCAGTAAAGTTGTCGTGCAGTCATCCGAATGGAAGCCGGCACTGGATAAAATAATCAATCTTATTCGCGCTGTCTTTATTTTCGATAATCTGGCAGTTTATCTGGCAGATCCAAAAAACGAGAACCTGGAAGTGATGTATGCCCGAGCAATGGGACGAGGACGCTCGCGTGAAGAAGAAGCTGCCTGGGGCGAAAATATCGCTAACCAGATCACTTCTAAACGGAAGACTCTATTAATAGAGCCAAAGCTCAGCGATGATGAAGATCGTATAAAAAGACCTTATCTATTGGCTATCCCGCTCTTAGTAAATAAACGATACCTTGGAGCGATCGTTTTCATCCGTTTTGGTGGCCCGAGCTTCAGTCAAGAAAATATCGAACTTTCAGAATTCATTGCAAAACAAATTGCCTTGCTGGTAGAACGCCAGGACATGGAAAAAGCTTATGAATTGCTTGAAGAACAACGGCAGCTTGCCAGACTTCAAGATGACTTTATTTCGACCATTTCACACGAACTGCGCAGCCCATTAGGCTTTATCAAAGGTTACACTACCACGCTACTACGCTCGGATGCGAGCTGGGATCAAAAAACACAGCAAGAATTTCTGCAAATCATCGACCAAGAGACCGACCACTTAATGGAATTGATTGAAAACCTGCTTGATTCGTCCCGATTACAATCCGGACAACTGCATATGCAATTCCAATTTGTTCGCCTGGATACATTAATAAAAAATGTAATTGCGCGTTCCTGTTTGCATAATCCTGCTCTTATTGTCAACACAGATTTTGATAACAATCTAATGCCGATCCAGGGTGATCCTCACCGGCTTGCGCAGGTTTTCGAGAATTTGCTCGCCAACGCTGCCAAGTACGCGTCTGGCTCTGAAGTACTGATAACAATCAACCAGGAAGGCAATCATGCCCATATCTCTATTTCGGATAAGGGCCCTGGTATCCCGGAACAATATATCCCTTCTTTATTTACACGTTTTTTCCGAGTTCCTGATCAGTCCCCCAACGTTCATGGTTCCGGATTGGGGCTTTTTATTTGCAAGCAAATCCTTGAAGCACATCAAGGCGAAATATCTGCAACATCCATTCTTGGGCAGGGCACAACATTCCATATTCTTCTACCCAGCCAACCCTGAAACCCTCGAATCATAAATAATTTGAGCTCAAGAGGAGGTATCAATATTATGACTCGCATCCTGGTAGTCGATGACGAACCGCTATACCAGCATTTGTTAAAAGTTAATCTGGAACAAGAAGGTTATGAAGTGATAACGGCTGGGAATGGCGAAGATGCATTAGAAATGGTATCGAGCCGGAACCCGGATATGGTAGTTCTTGACATCATGATGCCAAAGTTGGACGGGATTACTACCTGCGAGCGTATCCGCCAATTCTCCAGCGTTCCGATTATTATGCTCACCGCCCGCGGCGAAGAACAAGATCGAGTGCGTGGGCTAAACGTTGGAGCCGATGATTACGTTGTTAAACCGTTTTCGGCTACAGAATTGGTAGCACGGGTACGAGCCGTGCTCCGCCGCGCTCAAACCACTGAGCAGGTAACTCAAAATCGCTACTTTATGCATTCGACCCTGAAAATTGATCTTGCCCGTGCAGAAGTCTGGAAAGATAATAAACCGGTTTTCCTCTCTGCAACAGAATACCGTTTATTGATCCAGTTTGCCCACCATGTCGGCCAGGTGCTTACGGCCGAAGATTTGTTAGTTGCGATATGGGGGCCCCAATACCGGGATGACAAGGAAATATTATGGGTGAGCATTGCCAGGCTCCGCCAAAAGCTTGAAGATAATCCCCATTCCCCACAACATATTGTAACAAGGGCTGGTTTGGGTTATCTCATGCCACCGATAGAAAAAGAAAATTGATGATAGAAAGCGACACCTATGACAACTCAATTTGACGAAAAGGGGAAAATCTACACCTCAGTCATAAAGAAAATTCCTTGTGATACTATTATCCAGACCGTTAATAACAGAATTGAAGGTAAAGTGCATGTCCGGCCGGACGATCGTTTAAAAGATGTTATCAACGAACAGGAGATGTTTATCGCAGTCACAGAAGCAGTTATTTACGACAATACAGGTGAAGTTGCTTATACTAGCGACTTACTGTTGGTAAATCGTGCCCAAATTATTTGGTTGCTGCCTGCCAAAAAAGTCCAATCTACCTGATGGAAATCATAAATCAAACGAATCAAACGAATACTCAATCGGCGGAATTGAGCAAGCTCAAGGATTATTTAATTGGAATGATCAATCGCCAACTTGAGGCAAACTCGGGCATTGTTGGCGATCGCCGCAAGATGATTGAAAGGTCCCTGCAAGAGGTATACCGCTCTACAAAACTCTCGCTCCCAAATACCATTCGTGAGCAACTCTTTCACGAAATTCTTGACGATATGCTGGGTTTTGGTCTTTTGCAGCAGTTTTTGGATGACCCAGAAATTAGCGAAATAATGGTCAATGGCCCTCAAAAAATATATGTTGAACGCAAAGGAAAATTAATCAAAACAAATGTTGTCTTCGATAACGACGCACAGGTATTAAAAATAATCGAGCGCATTATCGTCCCCTTAGGCCGCCGTATTGACTATGATCGCCCCACGGTCGATGCTCGCTTGCCTGACGGCTCACGCGTAAATGCAGTCATCGCACCGGTCGCTATCGATGGGCCCACCATCACCATTCGCAAATTTCAAAAGGGAAAACTATCGGTGGATCAGTTGATTGAATACGGCTCGATCACACGTAACATGGCTGATTTTGTGCGCGCCTGCGTGATCGGTCGCTTAAATATCATCGTATCCGGAGTACAGGTTCAGGGAAAACGACTTTGTTAAATGTCTTATCCAGTTTTATTCCTGAAAATGAGCGGATCATTACAATTGAGGACGCAGCTGAACTTAAGCTTCAGCAAGATCATGTCGTTCGGCTGGAAATCAAACCACCTGATCTGGAAGGGGAAAATACCGTTTCAATTCGTGATTTGGTGCGCAATTCATTACGAATGCGGCCGGATCGAATCATTGTTGGTGAAGTGCGCGGCGGTGAAGCCCTGGATATGTTGCAGGCCATGAACACAGGTCATGATGGCTCCTTGACCACCCTGCATGCTAATACCCCACGCGATACGATCTCTCGATTAGAAACGATGTGTTTGATGTCTGGGATGGACCTGCCGTTAAAAGTTGTCCGAGAACAAATCGCAGCCGCAATTGACCTGATTATTCAGCAGAGCCGGCTAAAAGATGGCACGAGAAAAGTGATTTCGATTACCGAAGTAGCCGGTATGGAGGGAGATACAGTAGTTATGACCGAAATTTTCCGCTTCGAACAATCCGGAACCGATTCTGATGGAAAAGTGCTTGGCGAATTAAAACCGACCGGCATCAGGCCATTATTTGGTCCCAGGCTGGAAATGGCTGGTTTTAAGCTTAGTCCTGAAATGTTTGGCGCAAATATTGCAAATATAATGAGCACTAATCGTAGAAGATAATCCATAAAATTATTAATCGGAGGGGTAAACAGCCTATTTATTAGCGGTGCTATAATAAAGTGGTAAAAGATTGTGGATTCGTTGCAGGGGGATGGGAAAGCTGATCCGCTTGTTGCCCATCCGATCATTTCATTATCTAATTAAAAGGTCAGGTATGAATAATCCCCAACAAATCAAGAATCTCCGCTCCAGAAAACTTGGCGTCCTGATCTATGATGCGCGCACTGCTGCTCGCAGGTCAATCGAAGAATGCGCAGGCCTGCTCGGAATACCTGTGGAGCAATATCAAGCTTATGAAAGTGGCAAACAAACCCTTTCATTACCTGATTTAGAAACTCTGGCATATTATTTTGATATTCCATTAGAACATTTCTGGAGTCATCAGTCTTTATCTGAGAACGAAACCCAGAAAAAACCTGGGC
>Ga0209039_10004349_pt1 | contig 10417 bp, 9 predicted proteins | sample BogFormECP12_OM1_FD_188238 | JGI IMG/M metagenome (GOLD analysis project Ga0209039, IMG submission 188238) | Bog forest soil microbial communities from Calvert Island, British Columbia, Canada - ECP12_OM1 (SPAdes) (version 2) | ecosystem: Environmental > Aquatic > Freshwater > Wetlands > Bog ... | reverse complement strand
ACGACTTCTCATGGTTAGGGAACCCTGCCACTGAAAAGGGGATAAATGCCGTGTCGCCCTTTTTCTGCAATGATTTAAACTTTTGTGAAATTCGTTCCATGTTTCAGCTCCCAGTTAGCGCGTTTTCGATTATCGGCATGTCCTTGTCGCCCCGGCCGGAGAGGTTGACAATGCAGATGTCGTCTTTGCCGAGACCGGGGAGTTCTTTCATGGCCCAAGCCAGCGCGTGCGAAGACTCCAGCGCAGGAATTATTCCCTCAGTGCGGCAAAGGATGGAGAAAGCCTCAAACGCCTCATTGTCTGTTATCGAAACATACCGGACTCGCTCGGTAATGTGCAAAAGTGCGTGCTCAGGCCCTACACCCGGGTAGTCCAATCCCGCGGAGATCGAATGGGCCTCCTTTACCTGGCCTTCGTCATCCTGAAGCACAAAGGAACGGGACCCGTGAAATACGCCCTCCCGGCCTGCACATATGGTGGCGCCGTGTTTTCCTGAATCAAGCCCGTGGCCGCCGGCTTCGACCCCGATAAGCTCCACTTTATAGTCTTCGAGGAATCCGTGAAAAATGCCCGCAGCATTGCTACCACCCCCTACGCAAGCTATCACTTTTTTGGGGAGTTTATCTTCCGCTTCGAGGATTTGCCGACGCGTTTCCCGGCCGATCACCGACTGAAACTCCCTTACCATGAGAGGGTAAGGATGAGGCCCGGCAACGGAACCGATGACGTAAAAGGTGTCATGTATGTGCCCAGCCCAATACCTCATGGCTTCGCTCATAGCATCCTTGAGCGTCGCGGTGCCCGCGGTGACAGGGACTACTTCGGTACCCATGAGCCTCATGCGGAACACGTTGGGGGCTTGCCGCCGCATGTCTTCTTCGCCCATGAAAACTCGGCATTCCAAACCCAAAAGGGCGGCCGCCGCGGCTGTTGCCACGCCATGTTGTCCCGCGCCTGTCTCTGCTATGACTTTGAGCTTGCCCATGTGTTTGGCCAGTAGTGCTTGCCCCAAAGTGTTGTTTATCTTGTGTGCCCCTGTGTGAAGAAGGTCCTCTCTCTTCAGGTAGAGTTTCCCGCCCCCAAGCTTCTCGGAGAGCCGTGACGCACAAAACAAAGGCGTCTCCCGACCCGCGTAGTCTCGCAGCAGGCGCTCCAACTCTCGTGCAAACTCGGTGGATTGTCTGCTTGAGAAAAACGCTTCTTCCAGTTCCAGCAAGGGGGTTACAAGGATCTCAGGCACGAAGCGCCCGCCGAATTCCCCAAAGTATCCGCGCGAATCAGGCCACTTGGCCTGAGTTTCTCCTGTTGCGTGTCGCATTCATGAACTCCTTGATCTTCTGATGGTCCTTGATTCCCGGCTCGACTTCGACTCCTGTGGATACATCGACGGCAAACGGTTTGACTAGGCTGATAGCCTCACTAACGTTGTTGGGAGCCAGGCCGCCGGCCAGTACCAGTCGTCGCCGGACGGCCTCGGATTCAGATTCCAAAAACTGATTGAGCAGTTCCCAATCCACGGGCACGCCTGTGCCTCCCCATGCTCCTGCGACTCCTGTGTCGACGAGAACGGATGAAACTGCATATCTCGACAATCCAAGGTTTCCTTTCGCGGGGTCAAAGCGAACGGCTTTGATCACCGGCCGCTTGTGTGAGGCGCATTCCTCAGGTGATTCCTCCCCGTGAAGCTGAACCGCGTGAAGACCGCATCGATCAGCTATTCTTTCCACTTCTTGCGCGGGGAGATTTACAAACACCCCGACGGCCATTGTAAAAGGGGGCAAGGTGCTGATTATGGCCTCGGCCTTTTCCGGAGCAATATAGCGCTGGCTGGTCGGATGAAATACAAAGCCCAGAGCATGAGCCCCTGAGCATACTGCAACGTGAGCATCCTCCAAGCGCGTAATTCCGCATATCTTGACGCGGACCGCATGATCATTATTCGTCATGCAAAAAGCCCCTTATCGTGGCAGCAGGGTCTGTAGATGTTACGAGGCTCTCTCCAATGAGAAACCCTCTAAACCCCGCGTCCGCAAGTCGTACGATCTGGCCATGCGTCTTGATGCCGCTTTCAGAAACAGCGACACAGTCAGCAGGGACATGCTTAATCAATTCCAGGGAGACATTCACGTCGACCTGGAAGGTCTTGAGGTCGCGGTTGTTGATCCCGATTATCCTGGCTCCGGCTTTTAGGGCCATTTCCACCTCATCAGCATCGTGAACTTCGACCAGTGGCTCCATTCCCCACTTGCGGCCCTCATTCATCAGGGAACCCAGGGACCTAAAATCCAGCAGCGCGGCAATGAGAAGAAAGGTGTCGGCTCCCGCGGCCCTTGTCTCCACCACTTGGTAAGAGTCCAGTATGAAGTCCTTGCGAAGCACCGGCAACGAGACAGCCCTCTTGACCATTGTCAAAGCGCTTAAGCTGCCAAAAAAATGATCAGCCTCGGTAAGAACTGAGATAGCTGAAGCGCCCCCTTGTGCATACTCTCTGGCAAGCTGTTCCGGATCTATATCATGCCGGAGAATTCCGCGAGAAGGCGAGCCTTTCTTGATTTCCGCTATCACATGCACGCGGGACCCGGCGAAGACTCCGGCGAAGTCTACGGGCGGCTTCGTCTCGTGAGCCCTTAGTTCAAGCTCGTCCCGGCTCGTTCTTCGCATCTCCTCGGCCAGTCGAGCCAGGCGGAGGTCCGCGATTTTGCCAAGTATGGTGGTCATTGTGCTGCTCTGAATTGCAGGAACTCATTGAGTTTTTGGCGCGCCTTCCCGGAATCGACGGACTCGGCGGCAACATGGAGGCCGGCTTCCAAATCATCCGCGGCTTCAGCCACCACCAGCGCGGCAGCCGCGTTTAGCAGCGCCACGTCTCGACGTGGGCCAAGCTTCCCGTCAAGCACGTCCAGAAGGTGCCGAGCATTCTCCGAGGCGCTCCCGCCCTTAATATCATCAAGGCCGCACGTGGATAGTCCCACGTCACGCGGCTCGATTTGAGTAGTCATTACGGTTCCATCCTTGAGACGAGAAATCTTCGTCGGGCCGGAAAGAGATATTTCGTCAAGCCCGTCCAGACCGTGCACTACCATAGCCGAACGTGTCCCAAGGCCATGCAGCGCCCATGCAATGGGCTCGGTAAGGTCGGGGTGGTATACCCCCACAAGCTGGTACGGGGCGCGGGCAGGGTTTGTGAGGGGACCCAGCACGTTAAACAAGGTCCGAATCCCCATCTCCTGACGCGGGCCTGCCGCATGCTTCATAGCTCGGTGGAACACAGGAGCAAAAAGAAAACCGAAACCCGTTGTATTGATGCATTGCCCGACGCTCTCAGGTGTCTGCTCCAAGTCCGCGCCCAACTCCCTGAGAACATCGGCGCTCCCGCATGAGCTGGAAACAGAACGATTGCCATGTTTGGCAACCCTCAACCCTGCTCCGGCGAGGATAAATGCTACGGTAGTGGAGATATTGAAACTTCCGGCCCCGTCTCCACCAGTACCGCACGTGTCAATCAATGGGGTTCCGTTCTCCTCCACCGGAAGAGGGACAGCCTTGCGTCTCATGACGGTTGCAGCCCCCGTGATTTCGGCAACCGTTTCCCCTTTCATTTTCAAGGCAGTCAGCAAACATCCTATCTGCGCTCCAGTTGCGCTTCCCGTCATGATTTCATCCATGGCCGCTTCCATTTCCTGCCGGCTCAAATCTTTCCCGTTTGTCGCTTTTCTGATGGCTTCTTTGAGCATTTCTTGCCTCCTGTAGGAAACCGCTGAAAAGCGGTCATTTCAGCCATTCTAGGCCGTTTCGCTGGACGAGAGGGCCTTGTTCGCTCTCTCTTGATCACTGAGAGCTGACTTGCAGACCAAGTTCGAGTGGAATCTTGCTGTCATGTCTAAAAAATTCGCGAGCATGTGCTTTCCTACCGGCGTGAGAATCGATTCGGGGTGGAATTGGACCCCTTCAATGGGACGGTCCTTGTGTCGGATTCCCATGATCTCCCCGTCATCAGTCCAGGCTGTCACTTGCAAACAGTCGGGTAGAGTCTCCCAGTCCACTATTAAGCTATGGTAACGGCACGCTTCAAAAGGGCTCCTTATCCCTGAAAACAGGGCGCTGCCATTGGCAAATATGCGAGAAGTCTTACCGTGCATCAGCCGGTCGGCTGAAACGACCTGTGCCCCGAAGACAGCGCCAATGGCCTGGTGACCTAGGCAAACACCGAAGATGGGGACCTTATCTCCTAGATCGCGGATTACTTGCATGGATATGCCCGCGTCCTGCGGACCGCCGGGACCTGGGGAAATGATCACAGCACGTGGATTCAGGTCGATAATTTCCTGGAGCGTGATGCCGTCATTTCGCCTAACGAGCACCGTTTGTCCAAGCTCTTGAAAATACTGAACCAGGTTATAGGTAAACGAATCGTAGTTATCGATGACGAGTAGCATCAGGTTCTCCTTTCCAAATTGTAAGCCAGAGCCAGGGCCGTTCTCATGGCTTGGGCCTTGTTCATGGTCTCTTCGTATTCGCGTTCCGGGATGGAATCCGCCACAATGCCTGCCCCGGCTTGAAAATATGTCTGAGATCCTTTCATCATGACCGTGCGTATAGTGATCGCCATGTCCATGGCTCCTGTGTAAGAGAAATAGCCCGCACAGCCTCCGTACGGCCCTCGCCGTTCAGGTTCCAGGGCTTCGATGATCTCCATGGCCCTGATTTTCGGGGCCCCGGTAAGTGTCCCCGCGGGGAAAGTGGCCCTGAGCACATCGAAGGAGTCTTGGCCATTTGCCGACCTGGCTCGGACATTGCTCACCATGTGCATGACGTGAGAATATCGCTCGACCGTTTTGAAGGCGTCCACGCTCACGCTGCCGGGCTCGGCGATGCGTCCGAGGTCGTTGCGCGCCAGGTCCACCAGCATTACGTGCTCAGCAGACTCTTTGGGGTCTTCGAGGAGTTCGCGTTCCAACTCCGCGTCTTCCGAGGGTGTCTTTCCACGCGGCCGCGTTCCGGCAATGGGTCTCAATACGGCCTCGCCGTTTCTCATCCGTACCATGACCTCGGGGGATGCCCCCGCAAGCACTTCATCTCCCATGCGCAAGAAAAACATGTACGGGGATGGGTTGATCATTCTCAGGCCCCGGTAAACACTCAGAGGATCAGCGAGTCCATCTCCCTGGAATCTTTGAGAAAGAACTACCTGTATGATATCCCCCGCTTTTATGTGTCGTTTGGCCTGGTGCACCATCTGTTCAAAGGCACTCTGAGACATGTTTGGAGAGAATTCCGGAGAATCTGTCTGCGGCTTCCCGACTGCCGCCTGTACGCAGCGGCAGCGAAGCGACTGTTCCAGGTTTTCCAGTCTGGCGCAGCCTTCCCCGTATGCACTTTTCATTGATGAGGTTTCGTCCAGCGAGACAGTGGTTATTAAGAGGATCTTGTGTAAGAAATTGTCGAAAACAACCAGGTCGCGGGTCACCATAAACCACGCGTCATAAAATCCCGGGCCGGGCTTACCGAGATCCGGGATCCGCTCAAAATCCCGCACAACATCGTATGAGAAGAAGCCTACGGCTCCGCCGAAGAATTCTGGCAGGCCGGAAACGCGCGCGGGACGGAACCGTTCCATGATTTGTTTCACCAGACGGGTCGGATCAGAAACTCCGCCTATGGTTTCCTCACCATCGTCTGCGTGGATCTCGACCGTTCCATTCCTGGATTTGATGATCGCCCTGGGATCTGAACCAAGGAAGGAGTATCTGGCCCATCGCTCACCTCCTTCGACGCTCTCCAGGAGAAAAGAGCTTTGCGAGTCGTCGATCTTCAGCAAGGCCGAAAGAGGGGTGTCGAGGTCTCCTGGCATCTCGGTGGCCAGAGGGATCAGGTTCCCCTGGCTGCAAAGTTTTTTGAAGTCTTCATAGTTAGGTTTGATCATGCTACCCAGCCTCTTCGTTAGTATGTGAGCGCGTTGGCGGATTCTTCATCACCGGCGATAGCCGGGGGGCCATACTCAGAACGCGAAAAGGCCATGGGATGTCTGCCCATGGCCTTTTTTTCATTCAGATGCTTATTTCAGTCTTTTATGACTTTAAGTCGCAGCTCAGGCAGACCTCCCGCGTTCGATTTTCCAGCGCCACCACCAGTTTCGGTTGCTTATGGATATCATGGGTTTGCTACCTGTGGCTCAATACGATATAAGACTGCGGCTTTGTTGTCAACACCCTTTTTTCCACGGGGGTAATAACGGCGCTTGAAGGCTCCCTGGATTTCGGTTGTCTATCCTGCGACGCATTGAACTGAGACGAAGATGTTGCGAACTGAGTAGGGGCACGGCATGCCGGCCCCTACTCAGTTTCTGGGCTAGGCTCCTGTGACTCAACTCTTCACAGTCTTCGAGGAAGCCTCTATCATCGCGGCCAACCCCAGGTAGTAAGAGTTTGCTCCAAAGCCCGAAATCTGACCCACACAGACCCCCGCGATGACCGACCTGCGGCGAAACTCCTCGCGAGCGTAAATGTTGGACAAGTGAACCTCTACAGTCGGGATTCCTGTTGATGCAATCGCGTCCCGCAGAGCCAAGCTGGTATGAGTAAAGGCTCCAGGATTGATTAGGATCCCGTCTGCCCACCCCATTGCCTCGTGGATGGCGTCGATCAAGACACCTTCATGATTGGACTGCAGGCAACGGAGTTCGATCCCCAGGCCTTCCGCACGGGCGGCAAGATCCCTGTCGATTTCGTCCATACCAACTCGACCGTAGATGTCAGGCTCTCTGACGCCGAGCAGGTTAAGGTTCGGACCGTGCAAAACGAGAATTTTCATCGCTATCCCTTAACGGTTAGAAGCCGGTGACATAATGTGGTCTCTGGTCCTTTCGGCAAAGACCGGTAATTCGGAAACGTCGGCGCCAAGTGTAGCCGCGCTAGTCCGGCCAAGTCAACATAAAGGACCTGAGCCGTGCGCCGCTGAAAAGCAAAAAAAAGCCCGGTCATGCCGGGCAATACAGGGTATGGTGTTTGATTTGCTGATAATGTTTATCTCATAAAAATAACCTGTTGTCAATAACTTTAATAATTAACATCATATTATTATAGTATCATACTGTTATTACAATTTAATATTCTTGGCAATACAACAAAGAGCGACAAGGATCCAGTCATTCACTAGCGGGCAGAGGACGGCTGGGAAACGAACCCAGAACCTTGACCATGGTCCTTTTGCCGGCTATTTCTTTCAAACAAGTTGCCACTTCCGCGTCATCTCTATGTCCTTCCAGATCTACAAAGAAAGCATACTTCCAAGGAACGGCTCCCCGATCCGGGCGGGATTCTATCCTTGAGAGATTTATTCCATGCTGTGCAAATTTTATTAATATCTCGTGCAACGCGCCAGGTTTGTCTTCGGTCCAGAACACTATTGATGTCTTGTCATCACCTGTCGGCAGCGGTTTTTGGCGCCCCAGGGCAAAGAATCGCGTAATATTTTCCGGGCGGTCTTGAATACCTCGTCGAATTATTTGCAGGCCCAGTCTCATGCCGAGTCTTTCGCTTGCGATTGCCGCGACTCCTTCATTCTCCATCGCCTGTTCCGCTGCTCTAGCAGTGCTGGACGTCTCTTGCAGCCGGATCCCCGGAAGTTTGTCGGCTAACCAGCGGCGACACTGGGCCAAGGCCTGGGGGTGAGAGATCACTTTGCCGATATCTTCGATTTTCCCCGTGAGGTTCATCAGCGCGTGGCTTACCCTCAGAGAAACTTCTCTGCAAACGCCAATTGAGGAGGTCATCAAAAGGTCCAAAGTCTCCCGCACAGGACCTTCAATACTATTCTCTATGGGCGCTACGGCATAAGTGACTCCTCCATGTATAACTTCTTCAAAGACGTCTCGCACAGTTACGCAAGGGAGAAATGAGACTGAATGCCCGAATATCTCTATAGCGGCCTCATGGGTGTACGTGCCGGCCGGTCCGAGGAAGGCTACGGTCACGGGAGCTTGCAAGGCCCTTGATCCTGAGAAAATTTCTCGGAACACAGCGGACAGGGTCTGCTCAGAAATTGGGCCGGGGTTCTCAGACGCGAGCCGTCGCAGGATTTCCGCCTCACGCTCTCTGTCAACGATATTTCGAGCGGCCGCGGATTTGAAGTGCCCAATCTCTTGACACAAGGTCATTCTTTGATTGAGGAGTTTGACGACATCACAATCCAGCTCGTCTATTCTTTTGCGCAGCTCTTCAAGGGTGTGTTTGGTCATGGTCCGTCCTACTCAAGCAAGTGGCATGGATGACGTTGTCTGAATTATTCACAGAAAGATGTATGAATTCAAGCTCCGGAACAACCTCATGGGAGCGTCGGGCAAAAAAGTCTTGACAGAATTTTCATTCAATCGTATTTCTATAAGTTACGAGGCAGTTTGAAACTATGACTCAGTTCCGGCAGTCCAGCGTGTTTACTCCCTATTTTTGGTGGTACTATTATGTACCCTATCGAGGGTGACGCGCGCTCCTGCTGATAACTAGTCATACAAAGAAATAAAAAGATGCGGAGCAAGCGCTCCGCATCTTTTTTTATTGGAGGAAAAGAAGATGGTGGTAGTCATGAAAAAGGAAGCTAGTGAGGGCCAGGTGGCGCGGGTACTGACCAAGGTGGAAGCCATGGGATTGATGGCCCATGTCTCTCGAGGCAAGATACGCACCATCGTCGGGGTTGTCGGCGACAACAGCGCGGTGGATGGTGGGACCTTCGAGTGCCTGGAAGGGGTCGAGCGCGTGGTCCCGCTCTTGGGCCCCTTCAAGCTTGCCAGCCGGGACTTCAAGAAAGAAGACACGGTCTTCTCCATCGACGGATCCCATATCGGGAGCAAGAAAATCATCATCATAGCCGGTCCCTGCGCGGTTGAAAGCAAAGATCAACTGATACAGACTGCTCTGGCGGTGAAAAAAGCAGGGGCAACAGCTCTCAGGGGCGGCGCTTTCAAACCGAGGACTTCCCCGTACAGCTTCCAAGGCATGGGGGAGGAAGGCCTGAAGCTTCTGGCGCAGGCAAGGGACGTAGCGGGCCTGGCGGTCGTGACCGAAGTCACAACACCGGAACAAGTTCCGCTGGTGGCCCAGTACGCGGATGTGCTGCAAGTCGGCGCGCGTAACATGCAGAATTTCGCTCTGCTCAACGCGGTGGGCGAATCCCACAAACCAGTTCTTCTGAAACGCGGCCTCATGAGCACCATTGAGGAGTTCCTCAACGCTGCGGAGTACATACTTAGCCACAACAATCCTCGCGTGATCCTCTGTGAACGCGGAATCCGCACATTCGAGACTTCCACTCGCAACACCCTCGACATTAACGCGGTCCCTGTTCTTAAATCCCTGAGCCACCTTCCCGTGATGGTCGATCCGAGCCACGGTACTGGAAAACGCGAATACGTGCCCGCGGTGAGCCGTGCCGCCATAGCCGCTGGAGCTGACGGTCTCATCATTGAAGTCCATCCGGATCCTGAAAATGCCATGTCCGACGGCGCACAGAGCCTCCGTCCCCTTGAGTTTGAAGCACTGATGAAGGAACTCCGTCCCGTAGCCGAGGCGGTGGGTAGAACTATCTAGGGTAGAGACTGTCGGACAGGTGGCTCCATAGCTTAGACGGGCGCATAGGTTAGCTATTCAAGAGGATCAAATAAAGATTTCCGTTGGCAATGTCTGTACACGCACCTAATGCAAAAGGATAATCCGTGAGGCTTTCGGATGCGACAATTACAATTGTGGGCCTGGGGCTCATGGGAGGCAGCCTTGGCAAAGCTCTGGTGAACGGCGGAACTTGCCGGCAGGTGCGAGGACTCGTAAGGGGTCTGGCTGCCGCGGAGTTAGCTGTGGCCGTTGGAGCGGTCCAACTTGCAGGCACAGACCCGCAACGGCTCCTCGGAGAAGCTGACCTGGTGGTTTTTGCAACTCCCGTCCGCACCATTGAACGGCAGATCGCAACCCTGCACCCATTCATGAAAACCGGCGCGATCATAACAGACATGGGTAGTGTCAAGCGGAACATAGTGCAGGCTATGGAACAATTGCCGCCCCGCATCGGAGCTGTGGGCGGACATCCAATGTGCGGAAAGGAGACCCCGGGCCTTCAAGCCTCTGATCCGCACCTGTTCCGGGGCAAGGCATGGGTGCTCATACGGCCTAAGCAGACCCATCCTGAAGCATTAAAGCTTATCGAAGAAATGGTCACGGTTGTGGGCGCTCAGCCGCTATTCATGAGCGCGGATGACCACGACCTGATCGCAGCATGCGTGAGTCATCTCCCCTATCTTCTCGCGGCAACCCTCGTGGCGGTTGCCGAGGAAACCGCCCTGGAGAAGCCTGGCGTCTGGAACCTGGCTTCCAGCGGCTTCAGAGACACCTCAAGGGTAGCGGGAGGTGATTTGACCATGATGATGGACATA
>Ga0209039_10004348_pt1 | contig 10418 bp, 8 predicted proteins | sample BogFormECP12_OM1_FD_188238 | JGI IMG/M metagenome (GOLD analysis project Ga0209039, IMG submission 188238) | Bog forest soil microbial communities from Calvert Island, British Columbia, Canada - ECP12_OM1 (SPAdes) (version 2) | ecosystem: Environmental > Aquatic > Freshwater > Wetlands > Bog ... | reverse complement strand
ACCTCGAAAACCACCTCCGGCTTGCCGAGGCGTACCTCGCGCTCGGCGACACGAAGCCCGCACTCCCGCACCTGTGTCTCTGTTTCGCCGAGAAACTGGAGTTAAGGCGCAGTGACCAGCTGCTTCTCGATCAACTCGTAGGGGGCGCGGGCATGCCGGGTTGCCTTGAGGTCGCGCCCCCGCCCAGGTGAAGAGGTGACGCTCAGTTCGCCTCACCCGTCTCCGTGCCCCAGGCGTCGGGTTTGGAGCGGAAGAGGATCCATAGTGCTGCGGGCAGCGCTGTGAAGTCCGCGAGCATCGAGAGTAGGAATGCCACCGCGGAGAGAACGCCAAACTGGCGGATCGGAGGGAGGTCCGCGAGCGCGAACGCCAGAAATCCCGCCGTATTGATCAGGGTTGCGAAAAAGATGGCGCGACCCGCCACCAGAAACGTGTGGGTGAGCGCCTGCTCGACAGTTCCATCGTGACGCTTCTCGAGGAAATGATAGAAGAAGTGGATCTGGTCGTTCTCCGATGTCCCGAGAATGGTCGAGGCGATGAGGATCGTCGCCACGTTCAACATCATCCCGGTCGCACGCATGACGATGAACATGACCAGAATCGCGAAGATCGACGGAATCATCGCCATGACCCGCGCCGGGCCGTTCCGGAAGACCAAGAGAAACGCCGAGAAGATCACGACCACAGTGAGCAGGAAGCTGTGCACCAGAGTCGGTACGAGGCTCTGTGCCATCTTCGCATTCAGCGGGGCGAGCCCGACCGTTGTGAGCTGGAGCTCGCCCAATGCTGGCGTCTCCGCCATCGCCTCCTGCCAGTGACGCCGGATTGAGGAGTCGAGGCGTTCGAAACCCTCCCGTTCCAAGACGCGGCTGATGACGGTGAGCTGCGCTTGCGCGAGCGAATGCGAATCCACGAAGTGGTGCAGCATCGGCTCCGTGGAGGCGAGGCTCTCGAGTTCTCCCGAGATCGCCTCGCGTTCCGCCGGGTCTTCCGGCCAGCCGTCTCCCTCGCCGCCGATGTAACGGATCATCCGCAGGATCGTGGTGGGCCCGACGGCGGCGCCTACGTCGGGGTCGGCCTCGAGCGACTGCTGGAAGCGATGAAGCCCGAGCAGCACATCCGGCTCCGACACTGTGCCCAGGCTGCCGCGGAGCCAGACCTGTGTGATCGAGAGGCCGGGCAGCGAAGGCGTGAGCCGCTGAATGTCACGGTAGAGCTGCGTATCGTGGGCCATGTACTCCACGGGGTTGGTAAGGATCCGCATGGGTCCTAGGACTCCCGGTACACCGAACAGGGCTGCCGCGCCGACCGCGGAGAGCACGAGGGCGGTGACCACGAGCGGCCAGCGCCATCGATAGCTCCACTTGGGGAGCGCGTGCGCGATCCGCACAAACCAATCTTCCGAAGCGGGTCGTTCGAGCCGAGTAGGCGTCGCGAGCGCCTTCTGGAGCGCCGGGAAGAGCGTGAACACCGTGATCCATGTGAAAAGCAGTCCCACGGCAACCCATATCCCCATCTCGCGGATCGGTCGGATGGGTGAAATTGCGAGGGCTGCAAATCCCGTGGCTGTCGCAAAGATCGACGCCGTGCACGCCACGAACTTATTCGAGAGTGCAAAGATCTGGTGCGCTTCGACGGAGTGGCCGGCGGGCCGCTCCATAAATCGGGAATGGATGTATACGAGCGTCGCCGTGGCAGTGACGAGGATGGTCATCGGCACCATCGGCGAGACGATCGTCAGCATGCCGCCTGTCATCCCGATGTAAGCCATGGAGAGGGCGAGGCAGACGCCGAGGGTCGCGAGAAATGCGACGAGCGTGCGAACCGAGCGGTAGAGAGAAAGGTTCAGCACGATCACGAAAGCGGTGAAGATTACGAAATAGTGCCATGCCGTACGCTGGGTCTGATCGAGATAGACGTTGACGTACGGCTGCCCAAGCCGATGAAGGCCGGAAAGCGGTGAGGGGCTTGTATCGACCTCCGCGATCGCACGATCGATCGCGGCGAGAAGATCCCGCCGCTGCTCGCTGTCCTTGACGCCTACGACGAGGGCGATCGCCAGGAAGCCGTCGCCCACGAGCCCCTGTCGCCGAAAGAGATCCGTATCGCTTACGAAATGCCGGAAGCTCTCGGCCTGCTCGGCCGTCGGCGAAAAGCCGGCCCGCGCGCGCCGAAAGGTCGAAAGTGCGGAGTTCACAGTGACGCCTGGGACAGCGGCTACGGCTCGCTCGATGCGGTCCACGCGGTCAAGAACCTGCGGCGCGAACGGATTTTCAGCCTGGGCGACGAGAAGCGCATATTCGCCCGCGCCGAAGACACGCTCGAACTCTCGGGTGGCCACGTAGTCGGGGTCGCTCGTGACAATCAGGCGATCGATCGAGTTGTCCTGCCCGACCTTCAGCGAAAACCAGGCGGCCGGTGGAAGCAGGAGGGCGTAGACGGCGATCACCCACCACGCCTTCCCTACGACACCCGTGAAAAACCGCGCAAGCGGGCTGAGCGGGGCAGAGGAAGGGGGACCGGGTGCGCTCACGCGGGACTCTCCTAGGCACGCCAGCCCCGCCGCATGCGCGGCGCGAGTGGTCCCGGGGCAATCGGAGCTTAGTCCAGCACTGCGCGATCCCAAGGGATCGCCTCGCCGCTCAGCTCGGGGGCGCGGCCGGGTCGCCCGGAATCTCCACGAGCTCGATGCGGGTACCGTCTGGGTCAGTGACGAAAATGGCCGCGCTCCCCACGGCGAAGGAGTTGATCTCCGTCGCTTCGAGCACGCAAACCCCTGCGGCGCGGAGCTGCTCGACCACACACGAAAGATCGCTCACCCGCACGGACAGATGTGTGAGCCCGAGCTGGTTCATGGGCCGTGGGACCGGCGCACCCACGGGTTCGGGCGAAGCGAATGCGAGGAGCTCAATCCGCATGCCGTCTCGCTCCAAATAGACGGCGCGGAGCTTCACGCTCTTAAGCCCAAGCAGGTGGTCCGCATGCGCGCCGGCGACCTCGAGGCTTGAGAGCTCTCGGAAGCCCAGCAGGTCTCGGTAGAAGGGTAGCGAGCGCGCGAGGTCGGAGACGCAGATCCCAAGGTGCCCGACCCGCCGGATGCCCATGGCGGCACGCTACGAGGAGACCTCCCTGGCGGTCAAGAGGGCCGACCAGATCAGGAGAGGCTGGACAAGGGGCCGAGGGGGCGACCATACTTGACGGGTCGTCAGATTGGAGGCCGGTCATGTCCGCTGCCGCGCCCCGCGCCGCTACGCCGTCTTCGAGCCTCGATCCGGTCACCGCGGAAGTGATTCGAGGGGCGCTCGAGACCGTGGCTTTTGAGATGGCCACACACGTCTCCCTGACCGCGACAACGCCGATCCTGAACCAGTCGAACGAGCGCAACGCGACGATTCTCGATGGACGCGGTCGGCTCGCCGCCCTTTCTGTCGGGATCCCCCAGTTCATGCTGTCGTCCACGCTACCCGTGCGTTTCGCTCTCGACTTCTTCGAACAAGAGGGCCTGCATGATGGGGACGTACTGGTTGCAAATGATCCCTATCACGGCGGCGGTCACCTGCCCGATTACAACGTCTTCTCGCCCGTCGTGGTCGACGGCCGGGTCGCGCTAATCGCTTCGATCCAGTGCCACCATGCGGATACCGGCGGAGGCATGCCAGGCGGCTACAACGCCGAGGCGATCGACGTGTGGGCCGAGGGAGTGCGCTTTCCCGCGATTAAAGTAGTCGACCGGGGGGTCGAGCGACGCGATGTCCTTTACATGATGAAGGTGAACAATCGAACTCCCACATTCATGGGGGATCTGCGGGCGCAGATCGGGGCGGCACAGCTCGGGGCCAAACGCCTACGGGAGCTGATCGCGCACTATGGGGTGGGGAGCGTGCTCGGCGCGGTGGATCACGCGATCGCGTACGCCGCCCAGCGTTTCCGGGAGGAAGTGGCGTCCTGGCCCAACGGGGTCTATGAGGCCGATGCGTTCGTCGATCACGACCCGGTAGGGAATGAGGACATCCGCGTCCACGTCCGCGTCACCGTAGAAGGCGACCACCTCCGCGTCGACTTCACGGGATCGGACGAGCGCCAGGAGCTCAAGGCGTACTCGTCCTTCGGAAACACGCGGGGCTATGTCGTGGCACAGCTCGCCACCATGATGGACCCCTCGATCCCGAAGAACGAGGGCTTTTTCGACTCCATCGAGCTCATCGTTCCGAAGGGCTGTTGCCTGAACCCAAACGAGGGCAAGACAGTCGCGGCCGGCACACACCACCCCGGTGTGGAGGTGGGCGAAGCGATCGCGAAGGCGATGGCGGGAATTCTTCCCGAGCGCTCGTGTCCCCAGATCTACAAGCTCGGGATGCCGACCGTGATTTTCGGAACACACCCGGAAACCGGACAGATCTTCGTTGACCATTCGGTGGATTGCCTCGCCGCGTATTGCAACGCGGTGAAAGGTCAGGACGGCTGGGGCTCGATGCCGGCGTCCTTTGGAAACCTGATTCGCGCGACCGCGGAGGTCAACGAATCGATCTTTCCGGTGCGCCACGAGTGTTGCGACTATGCGACAGACACCGGCGGTGCGGGTCAATGGCGTGGCTGTCCGGGCTCGCGCGTTGTGAAGCGCGTGACTGCGCCCGCCGCCGTATCCACCTACATGGTCGGGATGAAGTACCCGATGTCTGGAGTCGCGGGAGGGCGGGATGGATCGCCGAATCGGCTGATCGTCCGCGTCGGCACGGAACACGCCGAGCACGTGACCTGCATGGCGAACGGCGTCCCGCACGCGTCCGGCGAGGCCTTTGAGTACGTCTATGGAGGGGGCGGCGGCTGGGGCAATCCCCTGGATCGCGACCCGCAACGCGTCCTGGAAGACGTGCTTGACGAGTACGTCTCCACCGAGGCGGCAGAGCGCGAGTACGGCGTCGTATTGCGGGGCAGCGCTGCGTCCGGGGACCTGCGCCTTGATCGGGAGGCGACGCAAGCGCTCCGCGCGGCAAGGCGGCGCAGCCAATAGCATGGGTTTCCGGATCGGCATCGATGTCGGCGGCACTTTCACCGACTTTGTCCTTGTGCGACCGGACGGAGCGCTCGTCCTGTCCAAGGTGCCGACGACCCTGGCCGACCAATCCGTGGGTGTGATGCAAGGCCTCTCCGCGCTGGCAGCGAAGGAGGGCCTCGCAACCCGGGCTCTGCTCACGGACACCGAACTCGTGGTGCACGGCACCACCACTGCCGACAACACCCTAATCGAAATGAATGGCGCCAAGGTGGGCCTGCTCACCACCGAGGGCCATCGGGATGAGATCGAGATTCGTCGCGGTTACAAGGAGGAGATCTGGGACCCGGCCTTTCCGCCGCCCATCCCGATTGCGAAGCGCCGCCATCGTTTCGGGATCCCTGAGCGACTTGATTTCCGCGGCAATGTGGTCCGCACCCTGGACGAAGAAGCGATCCGCGCGGCAGTGCGCCGGCTCCGGCGCGACGGAATCGAGTCGATCGCTGTCTGCTTCCTATTCTCTTTTGTGAACCCGATCCACGAGCTGCGCGCACGTGAGCTGATCCAAGAGGAACACCCCAACGCTCGCGTGTCGCTGTCGCATGAAGTGATGCCGACGGCGCCGGAGTTCGAGCGCACTTCGACCACGCTGGTCGATGCTTACGTCGGTCCGCGGGTGCAGACCTATCTCGAACGCCTCGAGCGTGCGCTCCACGAGGGGGGCTATCGGCACGACCTCCTCCTCATGCAGTCGAGCGGCGCGATCATGACGGCCGCTTTCCTCGCGCGCAAAGCGGTCGCTGCGCTGGGCTCAGGTCCGACCGGAGGAGTGATGGGCGCGTGCGCAGCGGCGCAGACCGCGGGGGTTTCGGATTTCATCGCGATCGATATGGGAGGAACGAGCTACGAGGTGTGTGTCGTCCGAAAGGGTCGCCCCACGATTAAGAGCTTCTGGAATTGGCAGCAGCGGTATCTGATCGGACTTCCCATGGTCGAAATGCACGCCATCGGTGCCGGCGGCGGCTCGATCGCGAGCGTACAAGCCGGGGCGCTTCACGTCGGGCCGAAGAGCGCGAAGGCCGAGCCGGGCCCGATCTGCTACGGCCGGGGCGGTGTCGAGCCCACCGTCACGGATGCGAACGTCGTGCTCGGCTACCTCAATCCCGAAGCTTTGTGCGGCGGGGAATTCAAGCTCGTGAGCAGCGGCGTACGCGAGGCCATCGTGGAGCGCATCGGGAGGCCTCTCGGCCTTGACGTGGTGGAGGCGGCCCACGGCATCTTCCGGATCGTCAATGCGAACATGGCCAACGCCATCCGGCGCGTATCCTCCCAGGCGGGCCTCGACCCCCGAGAGTTTGCACTTGTCGTCTACGGTGGGAACGGGCCTGTCCATGCGGGAAAGCAGGCCGAGGAGCTCGGCATCCGCAAGATGCTCGTGCCGAAGACCTCGCCAGCTTTCTCTGCACTTGGTCTCCTGATCGCCGACTATGGGGTCGATCTCCAACGCTCGTATATCAGCCCCTCGGGCCGGGCCTCGCCCGGACGCATCGCAGAGCTTTTCAGGGAGATGGAGGCACAGGCAGAGCGCGAGCTCAGGGTTGCGGGACTGAGACCCCAGGACCTTGACCTGCGTCGCTATCTGAATCTCTGCTATCCCGGCCAGACCTTCGACATGTCCGTGCCCCTCGCGATGAGCAGCGTCGGTGGTGAGATCGGTGCGGCAACCCTGGCCGCCACAGTCTCGGCATTTCACGATCTGCACGAGGAGCTCCACACCTACGCAGTCCGCGAAGAAGAACCGATCTTGCGCTCCGTCCGCCTCCAAGCCACAGGCCGCACCCCGAAGCCCATGGTTCATCGATGCCCGAGGGCTTCGACCTCCGCCGCGCATTCTGTGCGGAACCGCCGTCCCGCATGGTTCGACGGCCGCTTCGTGGATACGCCCGTCTACGATGGCGACCGGCTCGGTTTCGGACACCGCCTCGAAGGTCCTGCCATCGTGGAAGAGCGTTTCACTACGCTTGTGCTCTATCCCGGCCACACCGCGGAGCTCGACGAGCACGGCAACTACGTCGTGACGGTGCCCTAGCGTGAGCTTCGAGACCATCCGCCTTGAGAAGAGAGACGGGGTGTCATGGCTCGTGCTGGCGCGACCAGACCGGGGGAACGCGATCAACGGGTTGATGTCGCGCGAACTGCCAGCCGCCTGGGAAGAGATTAAGCGCGACGCGAGTATCTCCGTGGTGATCGTGACCGGGGACGGCGACCGCGCGCTCTGTACGGGCTTCGACGTTGCAGACGTGGCCTCAGGCACAGCGACTGTAGGTGCACCCGAGGATCGGGGTACCCTCGCGGCATTGCGCTTCACGGCGCTTCAGAATCGCTGCTGGAAGCCCGTGGTTACGGCCGTGAACGGGATGGTGACCGGCGGCGGCCTCCACTTCCTGGCCGACAGCGATCTCATCATTGCGTCGGACAGAGCGACCTTCTTCGATAACCACGTCCGGGTGGGCTTGGTATCGGGTGCGGAACCGATTGGCCTTGCGCGCCGCGTACCGCTCGAGGCCGTTCTGCGCATGGCCTTCCTCGGTGGAGCGGAGCGCATGAACGCGCGGCAAGCCAAGGCGATCGGCCTGGTCTCGGAGGTTGTGCCGCATCACGAGCTTAGGCCGCGTGCGGAACAGCTCGCGCAGCAAATTTTGGAGAACTCGCCAACCGCCATGGCGCGGACGAAGCAAGCGATCTGGGAAAGCCTCGATGTCGGGCTCGACGAAGCGGTCGAGCGCGGCTGGAAGGTGATTGAGGGCTATCGGGGCCACCCCGATGCGGCCGAAGGGGCGAGGGCGTTCGCCGAGCGGCGCAAGCCACGATGGATGCCGCTCTCGACGCCCTAGGAGATTCATGAGCTACGAGACCTTGCTGATCGAGCGGGCGGGCCATGTGGCCACGCTCACCCTGAATCGCCCTGAGCGGATGAATGCGTTCGATTCTCGCATGCGCGATGAACTGCCTCGCGCATGGGATGAGCTCGCGGAAGACACCGAGGTGTGGTGCGTGATCGTGACGGGCGCGGGCGATCGCGCCTTCTGCGCGGGCATGGACCTTCGGGAGCCCGCCGCACCACCGTCGCGCCCTGGCGAGAAGGTGGCGCGCGTCCGCCTCACCGCGCTCGACTGCGAAGTCGGTAAGCCTGTCATCACCGCAGTGAACGGCGTGTGCGCCGGCGGCGGTCTGGCGTTTGTGGCCGACAGCGACCTGGTCCTCTGCTCGACGAACGCGAGCTTCACCGATGCCCGCACCGGTGCTGGGCAGGTCTCGATTCATGGGACCCTCCGCCTCGCACGCAGAATTCCTTTGGAAGCCGTCTTGCGCCTGGTGCTCCTCGGCAAGGCCGAGCGTGTTTCTCCCCAGCGCGCGCTCGAGATCGGCTTGGTGGGTGAAGTTGTGCCACAGGGAGATCTGCTGCCGCGCGCGCATGCTCTGGCCGAGGCCATCGTGGCCAACTCACCCGCAGCGATCTTCCACAGCCGATTCGCGATCTGGGACAGCCTCAACTATGGATTGCACGATGCGCTCGAGCGCGGCTTCGAGGTCGTGACGCGATTTGCGCGCGAGTATCCCGACGCGATGGAGGGCACTCGGGCCTTCGTGGAACGTCGACCTCCGCGCTGGACCTACGCGCCCCCACCCGGTCGCCGCAAGGACCTGGCGAAGCGCTAGGGGGCGTCGATCCGCCATGCGCAACGCGGCCGCCATCATCGGCATTGGGCAAACCGAGTTCGCGAAGGATATCGGACGACCCGAGCGCACCATCGCGCTCGAGGCGATCCGCGCTGCGCTCGACGACGCAGGTGTCACGCCGACTGAAGTAGATGGCCTCGTGCGATTTAACCTCGAGACCACGAGCGAAGTCGAGATTGCACGGAACCTCGGCATCCCGAATCTTCGTTTCTTCGCCGAGGTGGGGTACGGGGGTGGGGCAGGCTGCGCAATCGTGGGCCTCGCCGCGATGGCGATCGCCACGGGTCGCGCGCAGGTCGTGGTCTGCTGGCGCGCACGCAACCGCGGGTCGGGTGGACGCCCCTGGGCGGGGACGGGGATGCGCGTGGGCGGAGACTATCAGTGGAGCGTTCCCTTTGGCCTCGTGCGTCCGGTGGACCAGATCGCCATGCTCGCGCGCAGACATATGCACGAATACGGAACCACAAGCCGGCAGCTTGGTGCTGTCGCAGTGGCGTTCCGCGGGCACGCGGCGCGCAATCCACAGGCACTCCAGCGCACGCTGATCACCGTCGAAGACCACCAGGCGTCACGGCTTGTGGCGGACCCTTTGCGCAAGCTCGACTGCTGCCTCGAGACGGATGGTGCGGTGGCGGTGGTCGTAACCTCGGCGGACCGTGCGCGCGATGCACAGGGACGCTCTGCGCTGATTCTCGCTGCCTCGCAGGGGACGGGCCCCGAGCACGTCGTGATGACCGCTTACCACGCGGCGCGGCCGCTCGAGACGCCGTCGACCTGGGCTGCGCGCGACTTGTTTGCCGCAGCCGGAGTGATGCCTTCCGACATCAACGTCGCCCAGTTCTACGATGCGTTTACACCCCTCGTCCTGATGTCGCTCGAGGAGTATGGCTTCTGCAAGCGCGGCGAGGCGGGCCCCTGGGCAAGCGCGGGCGGCCTTTCTTGGCCGGAAGGCGAGCTGCCTTGCAACACCAGCGGGGGTGGTCTTTCGGAGGCCTACGTCCACGGGATGAACCTGGTCGCTGAGGGTGTCCGGCAGATTCGCGGCGTATCCACGGCCCAGGTGACGGACGCGAGTTTGTGTCTCATAACGAGCGGAGCGGGGGTGCCCACCAGTGCCCTTCTGCTGGCACGACCGTGAACGCTGCCGAGCGTCCTCTCCCGCTCCCCGATATAGATACGGCACCCTTTTGGACCGCGGCCGCCCAGGGCGAGCTCTCCATGCAGTGCTGTTCGACTTGTCGCGCGTTGCGCTTTCCGCCACGTCCGATGTGCCCGCGCTGCCGCTCGCTCGATGCCATCTGGAAGAGCGTCTCGGGCCGCGGGACGGTCTGGAGCTACGTCGTTTGCTACCCCCCGGTGCTTCCGGCGTTCGCAGATCGTGCGCCCTATCCCGTGGTATTGGTCGAGCTCGCTGAGGATCCGGCGCTGCGCATGGTGGGCGGGATCTCGGATTGTCCCCCCGTTCGCCTGCGCATCGGACTCCCCGTCCAGGTCTGGTTCGAGCACGCCGCGCAGGGCGTCTGGCTCCCCCAATGGCGACCGGTGGATCCCGCGACACCCGTCTCTGGTCCGTGATAGGATATATCTGACGACCCGTCAGAAAAGGAATGGCGATGCGCGAATACCGCCTGATTGACGCTGACTGCCACACTCTCGAACCGCCGCACCTCTGGGAGCACTACCT
>Ga0209039_10004347_pt1 | contig 10419 bp, 7 predicted proteins | sample BogFormECP12_OM1_FD_188238 | JGI IMG/M metagenome (GOLD analysis project Ga0209039, IMG submission 188238) | Bog forest soil microbial communities from Calvert Island, British Columbia, Canada - ECP12_OM1 (SPAdes) (version 2) | ecosystem: Environmental > Aquatic > Freshwater > Wetlands > Bog ... | reverse complement strand
TCTACGACCAGCTCGGCTTCTACTCCGACAACATCGATCCCGCGACCGCGGAGGCCTATGCGCGCGGAGGCGGCCGTGCAGCCGAAAACGGCGGGCGAGGCGGCCAGCAGGAAGTTCCCTTCGACTTCGGGGGCTTCGACTTCAACGATTTCTCCGACGGTGCTGGCGCTGCCGGACGCCGAGCCGGTGGCGGCGGATTCAAGGACATTTTCTCGTCCATGTTTCGCGGTGGCGGACACGGCGAACACGAACTCGAGCAGGAACCCGGAAGCGATCTCGAATACCAGACGAACGTCGGCTTCTGGCAGGCCATCCAGGGCGCAGAATTACAGCTCAGAGTGCCGCATCTCGAGAGTTGCGCCAACTGCCACGGACGCGGCTACCTCGAGAGCCCCGGCGTCTGTCCCGAGTGCAAGGGCAAAGGACAGGTTACGCACAAGAGTGGCAGCATGAAGTTCAATGTTCCCTGCCCGCGTTGCGGCGGCAGCGGAAAAAATCGGACCGTCTGCAACGTTTGCCACGGTGCGGGACGAGTGGAACGCAACGAATCGCTCAAGGTGCGCATCAAGGCTGGCACGCGTGATGGGCAGCGCATTCGTCTGGCGGGCCGCGGCAACGCCGGAACCATGGGAGCTCCCGCCGGCGACCTTTACATCGTGGTGCGAGTCGGCGAGCATCCTCTCTTCAAACGCGATGGCGACGATATTTACCTCACGGTGCCTGTGACTTTTGCGGAAGCCGGACTGGGCGGCAAGGTCGAAGTTCCCACCATCGATGGCCGCGCGCTTCTGAAGGTCCCGCCGGGCACGCAGAGTGGACAGAAGTTGCGCCTGCGCGAGAAGGGTGTTCCCTCGGCGGTCAAGGAAGGCGTGCGCGGCGACGAGATTGTCGAGATCAAGATAGCGGCCCCCAATATCGGTGACGAGCGGTCGAAGGAAATTCTGCGCGAGTTGGCCAAGCTGAATCCCGAGGATCCCCGAGAAACACTGTGGGAGCAGGTGCAGCATTAAGGCGGTTTCGAGTTTCAAGTTTCGGGTTTCGAGTTGAAAAGACCCGCTCAAGCTGCGCTTGAACGGGGCACCCGGCTAGATTCAAATGGCGACCGTCACACAACCCGCGACCGATGATTTGGTCCTCGAGACCACTCGTCTCGCGCTGCGCCGCTTTCGTCCCGACGACGTGGACGCGATTTTCGCCATCATCGGTGATGACATTGCCATGCAGTATTACCCGAAGACCTTCAACCGCAGCGACGCCGTGCAGTGGGTCGAACGCAACTTGCGGCGTTACCGTGAGCATGGCCATGGGTTCTACGCGGTGACGTTGAAGGGCAGCAGCGAAGTAATCGGAGACTGCGGCATCATCAGGCAAGACATCGACGGCGAGCCGCAGCTCGAAGTGGGTTATCATCTCCGCCGCGATCACTGGGGACACGGCTATGCGACCGAGGCCGCGCGCGCCTGCATGGGGCTGGCCTTCCGAACCTTCGGCGCTAAGAAAGTGATCTCATTGATCCGCCCGGAAAACATACCTTCGCGGCGCGTAGCGGAACGTAACGGAATGAAGGTGGAGCGGCAGGTCATGCACTACGGACTGCCGCACCTGGTCTATGCGATGAGGCGCGAGGACTATGGCCAAGCGTAGAAAGCAGGGCGCGTACATGATCAGCTCGGTTGCCGAAATGTATGGCATCCATCCCCAGACCTTGCGCCTCTATGAGCGCGAAGGCTTGCTCAAGCCGTCGCGCACCGAGGGCAACACCCGCCTCTACACCGACGAAGACCTGGAGCGACTGGAACTCATCCTCTCGCTGGCGCGCGACCTGGGCGTCAACATCTCCGGCATCGCCATCATTCTGCAGATGCGCGAGCGCATGGAGGAAATGCAGCGCCAGATGTCGGAGTTCGTCTCCTACGTGCGCACCGAAGTCATGAGCCGTGCCCAAAATGCGACGGATCCTTCGCGCGGCGCGATTGTCCCTGTTGGCCAGTCCATCTTGGTCAAGACGGATAAGAAGCGGTAGCACGCTACTGCATCCGCTCCCACACCAGTACTCGCTTCGCCACTCCTGGGAGTGGACTGGGCACCGTAATCGTCAGCCGCTTGCCCTCCATCTTAAAGGGACGCTCCTGCTTCGAGCCCACATATGCCGGCGTCCAGGCCACCAACGGGTAATGGGTGACGACTGACTCCTCGGCGTCGAGCTTATACGTGCCGCAGTAGGCGATGAAGGTGTCGTAGTAGGCGATCTTTTCACCATTGGTTGGCTTGGCCGGGTCCTTCCACGCCGGGCGATCGGGATTCATGATCGAGGCGCACATGTTTCCGTCGGCCTCGTACATCAGGAAGCCAATCGGGTGCGGTCCCAGTCGCTCGGGAGGCTTCACCGATCCGTCCTTCATGGTGTCGTCTATCGACACCAGCCGCCAGGTTCCGACCAGTTGCCCTGTCGTTGGCTTCGCCGCGCCTCCGTTTTGCTCCAGCGCAGATGCCGCCAACAGGATCGTAGCCAAGAGAGCTTTCATGATTCTCCTCCGGTGGAAACGCCGAGCTTCAGCCCGGCGAAATACGACATCACCATGCAAATGGCTTTAGCCAAGGCGGACCGGGGCTAAAGCCCGGTTCAAGATACCAGCTTACGGCATGGCTGAAGTCATGCCCTTCCACCAGTTCTTGCACACACTTCCTCGTGCGAACTCTCGACTACTTTCGCCGAGTGTCAAACACAAACATTGACCTGTCAATCATCTGTTTTGGCGGATAAGACAACAGCCAGCGATAGCCGTCGGGATCGGTCAGCACCTGTCCTGACAGAATACTCGCGCCCGCGACCACCGTCCCTGCGACACGCTCTTCCGGAGCCAGCGGCACGGCCCGCACGCCATAAAGCGAGGGATCGACCGAGCCGAAATACGCCAATCGCAAGCTTTCCTCTGGATATTTCACCTCGTACTCGCGTAGCGCGATGAGTCCCTGTCCCCAGTCGAGATTGCTGTCGGTCAGGTAACGCCAACTGTTGGAGGGCTTCACCAGCACATTGAAGTACGTCAGGTAGTCTGGCGCACAGCGCAACGCGTCGGCGGCGTTGAGACCAAGCAGCAACACCAGGAAGATCATCGCAGTGCGACGGGCTTTCACGTGCTCCCAGATCGCTCCCGCAATCAGCAGCGCGAAGGGATAGAGCGGCAGGATGTGACGCTCGCCTATGTCGTATTTCGATTGAATTGCGAAAAAGAGAAATACCAGCGCGAAGGTGCACATGATGAGCAGGTCGCCGGGAGCGCGGCACGTCTTGCGCACGCCCATCAGCAGGCTGGCGAGGAACAGCGCCAGCAGAACCGTCGGCCACTTGAGCACGATGGCGGCCGGGTAGTAGGCCTTGATTCCGCCCGTGGGATAGATTTTGCCGAAGAACCACGCCGGGCGGCCGTGCTTGTTGCTGAATGCGACCTCGCGCAGGCCTTCGAAGAATTCGCCGGCAGGAACGATGGCGCTCACATGCGCGTTCGCCTTGGTCGCCCACGTCTTCTCGGCGCGATTGGGAAACGTCGCTATCACCTTTCCGTCGCCGACCTGGAGGTGCGAAACGTGGAAGAAGTATCCCGCCCACAGCGTCACCAGTGCGAGTGCCAGCGCCGCCAGAGTAGGCTTCCAGTTCCACTGCGACGGCCTGCGCGATGCGCCCTCGGGCTTCAACACCAGCATCAACCCCAACGTCAGCAGCACCAGCGGAGGCGCGTAGAACTTGGCCAGCAGCAATCCGCCGAGTACCAGTCCCAAGAGCGTAGTCTGCAGCCAGTTCGGCTGGTGCCGCCATCGCACCAGTTGAAACGCCGTGAGAAAGATGAACAGAGTACCGATGCCATCGGTGGTAACGACGGAGAAATGCGCGATCAGCGAGGGAGTGAAAACGAACAGCGCCAGCGCCACATTGGCTGCTCCCTCGGAGAACAACCGCCGTGCCGCAAACCACAATGCGATCCCCAACGCCAGTCCGAGCACGGTGTTCATCGGACGCGTGCGCAATGCCATAAACTCCGGTCCGGGCCGCATGGCCATCACGCGATAGCCAGTGGGCAACTGCTGCCACGCAAACTGGCTGTCTACGCGCGCCAGCGGGAGCGTCAGCCACAGTCGTCCCAGCGGGGGATGATCATTCCACTTCTCGAAGCGCCCGTGTTGCCAGGCATCGATGCCGGCGATGATATGCGCCGGTTCGTCGTAGGTGAGCGACTGTGTCTGGATGAACCATAGCGACTGCAGCGCGAACACTGAGAGCAGCAGGAAAGGAATCGCAGTGCGCGGGCTCAGGTGGCTGCGAGCAACAATCGTCTTCGATTTCGATGAGGAGGATTTCTTCACGCGATGCACTCACCATATAGGAGTGCACGCGGGGGACTCAACTCGTGATCAGCTTGGTTTGGGCGTCGACGAGGCCGCGTTCACGCCCGTCTTGGCTTTCAGGCGGTCGATGCCCTTCTGTGCCTTCTCGGCGTAGGGGCCTTTGGGCAGGATTTTGAGATAGGCCTGATAGTTCCCCAGCGCGGCTGGAATATCGCCAGCCTTTTCCTGCACCTCGCCGAGTTTGTAGGTGGCCTCGGCATCTTTCGGCTTCCAATCCAGCGCTTCCTGGTAGCGGCTGATGGCGGCGCGGTAGTTGCCCTGTTTGTAATACCAGTCGCCGACCTCGATACACTTCATCGCCTTGTGAGGGTCCCAAGGGTGGAACTCGTTGAACTCGCTCTCTTCTACTGCACCCGGGTGCTTCTCATCTCCTGAGGGCGGTGTTACATCGATCTCCGTCTGCTTGCTGGAACTCTCATCCGGAGCGATTTTGTCGGAACGCGGCGGGGCCTTGCGATTGTCCTTGGGCGGAGGCGCCGACTTGTCCACCGGCACGCGCGTGATGGGCCCATCGTCTTCGCTCTGCGCCACAACGACGCCGGTCAGGCAAAGACAAACCATCGCAAAAATCAGAACACGTAACCGCACACACATATTCTAATTGAACCCGAACCCGACCCGGTTGACTCGGTCGCCGATCGGGCGCCAACGAGAAAGGCCATCCGCTAAGCGAACGGCCTTGGGGCTGATGGGCGTGATTTTGCCCATCCACTGCAGGAGGCAATCTGACGTGCTTACTGCCGATCGGCAGACTGTTGCGGTTGCGGCGGCGTGGTGACCTGGGCCGACGTCGACTCCAGTGAGTTGGTCAGTAGCGCAACATCGACGCGGCGGTTTTTCGCGCGCCCAGCGGCATTGTTGTTTTCCGCAACCGGGTTGTCCTTACCCAGACCGATGATGTAAATCCGGTACGGCGGAACGTTATGTTTCGCCGCCAGGTATTGAATCACGGCATCGGCACGACGCCGGCTCAACTGGTTGTTGTACTCGGTCGAACCCACTCCGTCGGTGTAGCCCTGCACTTGGATGATGTAGTGCTTCTGGCCGGCAACCTGTTGCGCGAACTCATCCAGCATCTGCTGGTCAGCCTTGGTGAGAGTCGCCTTGTTGAATCCGAACTGGATGCTCGTGTTGGCGGTGGCTTTATAGTTGTCGAGGTTTTCGACTGTTCCCTGGAGTCCGTTCAAGCCGCTAGCCACATGGTTGGCTTTCTGATTCGCCTGGTCTGCGGAGTCTCCCGCGGCCAGCGCCTTCTGATCGGCCTGGTTCGCCGCCTGAATTCCCTGTTGCGCCTTGCTGTCGACATCCTTGATATCACTGGTGTTTTTCGACGTGATGTCGTTCAGTTCGCCAATCTTGTTGTTGATGGGCGAGATCTGGCTCTGAACATATTTCTTGGTTGCGCAACCGATTGTCGATAGCAGGCTGCCTGCCACCAGCAACGCGACGAGAGAGATTCTGCTCATTGGGTAAACTCCTGAAAAACTGACTTCCACAGATTGAAAAGCACGTCGGCTGCCAATCGAGTGCCGCGCAGCACCCGGAATGACAGCACTGTTTTCAACCACTTGGAAAGCACTTCGGCGGGCGTGTCAAAATACGCCGGATAATCCTGACCCGGGTAGTAAAATTTTTACAGGGTAGTAACGTCGATTTAGAGGCTTCGCGGTCGCCGGCATACTCAAGATTTCCTACTTCCACTGCATGGACCTGCATCAGAAAATTCGCACTTTGCCGACCTCAGCCGGCGTGTACCTGTATAAGAACGCCGAGGGCAAGGTAATCTATGTCGGCAAGGCCAACAACCTGCGCTCGCGAGTGCGCTCGTACTTTCTCGAAGGCGCGGCGGAAAATGCCAAGACCGGCACGCTGTTACGCGAGGCCGTCGATCTCGATTACATCGTGGTCGACAACGAGAAGGAAGCTCTCGCGCTTGAGAACAATCTGATCAAGCAGAAGAAGCCGCGCTACAACATCCTGCTGCGCGACGACAAGTCGTACCCGTACATCAAGCTGACCATGGCTGAGCGCTATCCGCGGGTGTACGCCACGCGCCGCCTGCGCAAGGACGGCTCGCTTTACTTCGGGCCCTATTTCCCCACCAGCCTGGCTTATCGTCTCGTCGATCTCATTCACCGGAACTTTCTGATTCCCTCGTGCACCATCGACTTGAACCGCAACCATCCGCGGCCGTGCCTGCAGTACTACATTGGGCGATGTCTCGGCCCCTGCGTCGCAGGACTCACCACGTCCGACCGTTACGCCGAAGCGGTACACGACGTGAAGCTCTTTCTGGAGGGCCGCGGCGCCGACTTGTCGCGCTCCCTGCATGAGCGTATGAACGCCGCCGCCGGACGCGAGCAGTACGAACTGGCTGCCAAGTACCGCGATCTGATCTCCACCGTCGAACTGGTCGGTCAGAAACAGCGCATGCATGCCGTCGACGGAGACGATGCTGACGTTTTCGGGTATCACTTTGAAAATCACATGCTGGCTGTGAACCTCTTTCACCTGCGCGGCGGCAAGATCATGGACAAGCGGGAGTTCTTCTGGGAAGACATGCACGAAGTCGTCGGCGAAAGTGGATTCGATCCTGGCGAGTTCTTTTCGGCCCTGCTGAAGCAGGTGTATCTCGACCAGCAATATATTCCGCACAATGTCTATGTTCCCGTCGACTTCGAAGACCGCACCATGCTGGAAGAAGTGCTCTCCGAGGGCCGCGATCGCAAAGTACAGATCCACGTTCCGCAGCGTGGCGACAAGCGCTCTCTGGTCGATCTGGTCGGGCAGAATGCAAAGCAGGCGTATGACCAGCGATTCCGCGTGATGAAGCCGGCCGCCAAGGTGATCCAAGACGCGCTGCAGGATGCGCTCTCCCTGCCCGAGCTGCCGCGCCGCATCGAATGCTTCGACATCTCGCACATCCAGGGCGCCGAGACGGTGGCGTCGATGGTGGTGTGGGAAGACGGCAAGATGAAGAAGTCGGACTATCGCAAGTTCATCATCAAAACAGTCATCGGCGTGGACGACTTCGCCTCCATGCGCGAGGTGGTGACGCGCCGCTACTCACGCCTGCAGTCGGAAGAGAAACCGCTGCCCAGCCTCATCCTCATCGACGGAGGCATCGGGCAACTGCACGCCGCCGCCGATGCGCTGGAAGCGCTGGGGATCGTCAATCAGCCGCTGGCTTCCATCGCCAAGCGCGAAGAAGTCATCTACGTACACGGACAGGAGGACGACCCGATCGTGCTCGATCGGCATTCGCCGGTCCTCCACCTGGTGCAGATGGTGCGCGACGAGGCCCACCGATTTGCCGTGACCTTCCACCGCAAGCGCCGCGAGATGCGTGACCACAAAACGGAATTGCTGGACGTCCCCGGCGTTGGCGCGGAAACTACCCGCCGCCTGTTGCAACATTTCGGCAGTCTGGAGGCGGTCAAGCAGGCCGACGCCGCCGCGCTCGCCTCGGTCGTCAGCCGCCCTCAGGCCAACGCCATCTTGCAGCAATTTCACGGGAAACTGGCGCCCAAGAAAGCAGCGTCTGACGCTGATTGAGCATCCGCCCGGCAACCCCATTTGCGGCAATAAAATTAGGGTAATTCTTGCTTCCGCGGCTTCGACTTGCACGTCTAATTTCGGTATAGTACCGCTAGCTCTCTCGTTATGAAGGAAAGTCCCCAGTTCGATCGCCCGCTGCTCCAGAAATGGACGGCGCTGCTCTTCGTGCTGGTGATGGCGGGCTTCGGCTTCGTGCAGGCCGTCCACGTACACGACGCCCTGGCAAGTCAATCCGCTCCGGCTTCTCACTGCTCGTTGTGCGTAGTCGCGCATAGCGCGGCGGTGATCACTCCAGCCAGTTCTGCACCCGCGCTGGTCCTGGAGTCCGCGCCGCTCGCGGTGTTGGAACCACAACTACTGTCCCGGCTTCACCTAACTTCCTCGTATATTCGTCCTCCCCCGCAAGACCTCTAATCGACGCTGAATTCCCCTCGACTGTCGGCTCGCTCAATTTGGGCTGGCCACATAGTCGTTGATCTATCGGAAAAACCCTTTCGGCTGACGCTTTGTATTTGCGTTATTGCGGAGGGCGGCGACAGCTTTTGGAGGCAGGAATGTTCGGAAGTTTTCCATTGCAAGACGGCGCACAACTATTTTCACCGGCAGAATTCGCGGGCACGGACAGGCAAGTCGCGTTCCGCAGTGGTGGTTGTCTGCGCTGCTTGTCCACTCTGGCAGTCTTCTGTTGTCTGGTGCTTTGCGTCAGCAGCGGAAGCGCGCAGACCTCGGGGAATTCATCGCTGAGCGGCGTGGTTTCCGATCCGACCGGCGCGGTAGTGCCGGGCGCGACTGTCGAGATTCACAATCCCGTCAGCCAATTCAGCCGGTCAACCACCACCGACGGCGAAGGGCGATTCAGCTTCACAAACATCCCCTTTAATCCTTACCAGCTCGGTGTCACCGCCAAAGGGTTTGGTGCTTATTCGCAGGATTTAGATGTTCGTTCCGCCGTGCCGCTTAGCCTCAAAGTAACGCTACAGATTCAAGGCTCCGCCCAAAACGTCACTGTCGAAGCCAGTGCCAGCGACCTGCTGGAAAACGATCCGACGTTTCACACCGACCTGGACCGGCAACTGTTCGACAAGGTTCCCCTGGAAAGCCCGTCTTCGGAGTTGAGCTCGCTGGTCACGCTGACATCGCCGGGAATCGCCGCCGATTCCAACGGCCTGTTTCACGGATTGGGCGATCACGCGGAGAATTCGTTTTCCCTGGATGGCCAGCCAATCACGGACCAGCAGAGCAAAGTGTTTTCCAACCAGATTCCGCTCGACGCCGTGCAATCGATGACGGTCATCGGCGGAGCACCGCCCGCTGAGTTCGGAGATAAGACGAGTCTGGTGATCGATGTAACCACTCGCTCGGGAATGGGCTCGACCACGCCGCATGGCGCCATCACCGCTTCCTACGGGTCGTTTGGCAGCTCCAACGTCGACGCAAACTTTTCGTACGGTGGAAAGAACTGGGGGGAATTCATTGCGGCCAGCGGACTCAATACCGGCCGCTTTCTGGATCCGCCGGAGTTCGGGGTCATACATGACAAAGGCAACATGGAGAATATTTTCGATCGCGTCGACTACGTACTTTCTCCAAAAAACGCGTTGCACCTGAACTTCCAATTTACCCGCTCCTGGTTTCAAAATCCCAACTCATACGATCAGCAATATCACGATTTCAGTGGCGTGATTCAGACCAACCCCATAACAGGTCAGCCCTTGGGGCCCACCGATCAACGTTCCAAAATCCTCACCTTCGACATCGCGCCAACGTGGTCCTATACGATCAATCCGAATGCCGTCCTGAACGTGACAGGCTATGTACGGCGCGACGCCTACAACTACTACCCAAGCGATAACCCGTTCAACGACCTTGGTCCGCAGAATCTGCAGAGAGAAACCACAGCCCAGCAGCGCACGCTTCTCAATGCCGGTGCGGTCGCGAATGTTAGCTACACGAAAGGCATTCACAACGTGAAGGCCGGCATCATGTATGAGCAGACCTTCCTGAACGAGAATGACCAGCTGGGGATTGTTGATCCCACCCTTAACGCGCCCTGTCTGGATGTGAACGCCGTTCCGGTCAGCGGTTTTACCGATCCCTCGCAGTGTGCGGGGGCCGGATACCAGCCCAACATCGCTTCCAACCCGAACGCGACCAACTCCGCTCTGTATCCCCTGTTTAACAGCACTCTGCTACCGTACGACCTGGCGCGTGGAGGGGTTCGGTTTCCATTTGTCGGCCACACCGACGTCAAGGAGCTCGCGATGTACGTGCAGGACAACATTACCCTGCGCAACTGGAGCTTCAATCTGGGGATTCGCGGAGACATGTACAACGGCCTCGCGGTTGCCAGCCAGGCAGAGCCTCGGGTGGGCATCGCATACAACATTCAGAAAACCAACACAGTCTTGCGTGTCTCCTATGCGCGCACACTGGAGACGCCTTTCAATGAGAACTTGG
>Ga0209039_10004346_pt1 | contig 10419 bp, 9 predicted proteins | sample BogFormECP12_OM1_FD_188238 | JGI IMG/M metagenome (GOLD analysis project Ga0209039, IMG submission 188238) | Bog forest soil microbial communities from Calvert Island, British Columbia, Canada - ECP12_OM1 (SPAdes) (version 2) | ecosystem: Environmental > Aquatic > Freshwater > Wetlands > Bog ... | reverse complement strand
CCACGGGTCGGGGCCTACGATGTGCCAGACTGTGTCGAATATAGAATAAAGATGGAGTTCGAGGTGCAGGACGGTGCCAGGAGCTCTCTCCTCCTTCCCCTGAGAATTGCGAGCGCAGCCACGCCCCCAGGGATTCTCAAAGGCGCCTACGGAGATCTGAGCGGGCAACGCCCTGCACCCAGTCTTCGCGCACTCCGAGTACGTCGCGGCACGCGGCACGCATGGAGAGCGAAGCCCGCGCACAGCCGACAGCCTACTCAACCGCCAAGTCGCCGCCGGCAAGATGCTGCACATCCGACGCGGCAGATGCGCGACGGTGCAACCTGGGCCAGCGGCAGATGCGATGGTGGTGGACCCGTTCCTTTTGGCAACAAAGCTGGCTCCTGACGCTGCCAGTTGCCTACCACACAGCTCGCTCCCATGCTGCGAATCGATGTCCGCCCAAAAAAGAATGAGATCGCAGTATGGACAGAAAGCCTCGTCCGCGAGACGCGGATTTTGATGTCCGCCGTACTCCCGCTCGCGGCCAATGAATCTGCGTTTCTCGACCGTCTCAATGGGGCCGGCGATGTTGCTCCAGAACTGCTCACCAGCGACCCCGCGATGCAGGTACTCATCCGTGAGCACCCAGGAATCCAGTGGAAGGCTTTCAACGTGAAGAAGCGTGTCGGGAGCGGGACGGATGATGAGCCGTTACCGTGAATGAACATGCCGAGCGCTGCACATCGCTGAGTGATGGTCGTCCGAGGCGTCGTCAAACCGCTCGCGACCAACTGTGGTTCGAATCCCTCCCTCTCCACCAATCATTTCAGAGAGGCACTCCGCTTCTTGGCGAGGCGCCGGGAGACAGACCTTAGTCCTCGCCCTTCGAGAGATCGTCGAGGAGGCCGTACCTTCGACGGAATAGCTTCGAGACCCCGGTTCTCCATCGCTGGGCGCTCTCCTCCGCGGCGGCAGCGCGCTGCGCCCGAAGCTCCGTCGGTACGGGATTCATCCGACCGACGAGGCCCTGATATGCCTGGTCCATCATGCAGGCCAGGATGGTCAGTCCCTGCAAGACCGAGTCGAGCTTCCGTGCCTGTAGTGCGTGTTCCTCGATCATCCGCACGATCGGGTGGGAGAGGGGAGAGTACGACTGTGATTCGTCGGGTGTGAAGGACCTCTCGTCCGCCGGGCCTCTCCTGATCACAGGAATGAGTTGATCCTTCAGTGCGAAATACTCGCGCATCGCCTCGCGGACGGCTTTCGACGCCGACCCTCCACGCGCCGCGGTCTCGAGAAGGATCCGCTCGTAGAGCGCTGAATCGAACCAGACACGAAGCTCGATGCGAGCGGCGCGACGAGTGGTCGGCCTCGCGTTTTTCGGCCTTTCACTTCTCATCTGAGAAGATCCTCGGTGTCCGGGAGATCGCTCAAGGAAGGATTGGTCGATCCGTTCGCTCTCGCGCGGTGACTCGGCTTGCTCTCAGGCTCACGAGGCGCCGTCATCGTGGGTGGCTTAAGAGCCGGGCGACCGCTGCTTCGATCCTTTGCGCCCTCCAGTGCGTTTGGATGAGGCCCCTCGCCATACCTGGAGATCCGATCGGATACTTCCGGGGCTGGGATGCGTGCTCGTTCAAGGAGCCGGCGATCTTCGTAGTAGCGGAGCTTCTCCGCATAGATCGGTCGGTGACCCGAGCGAAAAACGAGCGCCGCATCCTCCGGGAGCCGCAGCGCCTCATCGGGAGTCAGGAGTGGCCGCTGGCTTTCCTCCTCGGATGCCATGACGTGCGAGAGCCAGGGCGAGAGCCTGTGACCCGAGTACATGCGCCGGCTCCGATGGACGGTCATGGTGCCCGCCATGTCGGAAAGGAGACGTGCCGTCTCGATCCGATTGGGGGTGAAGGCCACGCGGATCCCGCAGTTCGAGACGATGCTCTCGTTACGTCCGTAGGCCGCATAGAGCTGCGAGAGGTCCTGAACGATGAGGAAGGCCTGCACGCCATAGCCGGCAAGGAAGGCCAGCTGCGTCTCGAAGAACTCGAGCCGCCCTAGCGACGGAAACTCGTCCATGAGGAAGAGAAGACGGTGACGCGTGTGAGAGATCGCCCGCCCGTCCTCGAAATGGAGCGACTCCGTGAGCCTGCGGCCGATCTGCTGGATCAAGAGGCGAACGAGGGGCCGGGTTCGCGAGAGGTCGGAGGGAGGGACGGTGAGATAGAAGCTCACCGGCCGTTCTTGCTGGACGAGGTCCGTGATCCTGAAATCGCAAGCCGACGTGTTCTCGGCCACGACCTCGTCGCGGAAGAGAGAGAGGCATTTCACGGCCGAGGAGATGACGCTCGAGCGCTCGTTCTCGGATTTATTCATCACCGCCCGCGCTGCGCCCGCAACAACGGGATGGGTCTTCGTCGGTTCTCCCGTCGAGCGGTCTATCCAGCCGCGCTCGCCCACCGGGTCGTGCTCGGTGTCGACCATCTCGTTCAGCACGTTGGCGATGGGCCTCGTGGGATGAGAGAGGAGGTCGAGGCAGCCGCGGAGGGATTTCTCTCTCCCTACGTAGAGGACGTGGAGGATCGCACCCACGAGGAGCTCCTCGGCCGTGAGATCCCAGTGGTCCTTGGCCCCGCGGCCATCGGGATCGACCAGCATGTCGGCCACATTCTGGGCGTCGCGGACCTCGTTTGGACCGAGGCGGATCTCAAGGAGGGGATTGAAGCGGGCTGCGCTCCCATCCCTACAGGTAGGATCGAATCGCAGGCAGAGGCTCCCGAGCGCCTTCTTCCTCCAGCCTGAGGAGAGCGCCCAGTTCTCGCCCTTGATGTCATGGACGAGGACGCTCCTGGGCCAAGTCAGAAGTGTCGGGAGCACCCAGCCCACGCCCTTCCCAGAGCGCGACGGGGCGAAGCCCAGCACATGCTGGGGGCCTTCGTAGCGGAGATAGATAGGACGTCTTTTTCGACGCGGATCGCGCCACCGCGCGAGGAAGAGACCCTGGGGGTGCAGGAGATCCGCACGTTTCACTTCGTCTGCACTCGCCCACTTCGCTGAGCCGTGGCTATCGGTTTCCCCACCCAGGCGCTTCGCCTGTCGCGAGGACACGAGCATGGCGACGAGGACGGTCGCGTGGGCCGGGATCGCGATCAGCCAGTGGCCGGTCTGAAAGAGGGGTGCCACACGCGGGTTCTTTCCGAACCGCCAGTCCCAGAGGAAGAACGCCCACGGCGCGTAGAGGAGCCCCACAGATAGAGCCGAGGCGAGAGCTGCGATTGCGGCGAAGAGATGCGAAGTCCAGCGGAGCCCTGGCCACCAAAGGACCGCAAGAGCCAGGCCGAAGGCCGCGATCGCGATGAGCCGGGAGAAAACTCGCAGGGGAGGGGAGAGGGCCAGCCAGGGGGTGCCCAACGCCGGCGCGAAGTCGAGACGCCAGGCCGTCCACTGCGTCGTCGCCCAGAGAGCAACGAGAATCAGAAGAAACGCGGCGCCAATCGACCGAGCGTAGATCCCAGAGGCGGATTGGGGCGCAGCCTGGGGAAGGCGGTAGAGGGCAGGCGAACTCGGCACGGTGTCTCCACACGGCGTGGAACACCGGCCATCCCGGAGACGCGGAACGTAGCGCGTGTCGCTGCTGGGTGGAAGCCCTCGCGGCGTCCGATTCGCATTCGGCTTGGCGCGTACCTCAGCGTCAGCGCTCTCGACCCCGGTCGCGGGTGCGCTCCAGTTCGAGATCGTCGAGCTGCCAGGCGAGAACCCAGCGCCGTTCGCCGGCCACTTCTTGAGTTACCGCGCGCACGTGGATCTCCCGGCCCACCAGGACCGTTCGGGCCGCTGCGGGCACCGCGGTGAGCGTCGGGTCCGTGTGCAGCACGACATACGCTCCTCCCTCGGCACCGGACGCCATTGCGACGACCCGGCCTTGATAGGCACGACCCGGCTCGAGCTTCGCGTGTACTACCGGCTTTCCATGGATGCGCTCGATTTCCGAAAGTGGGGTGAGCCCTCGGTCTCGCTCCTTCATCGCTCGCTCGATCCTCTCTTCCGCATCGAGGGCCACAGCAAGGCGACGGATGCGCTCGCCGCCTCGCTCTTTCTCATCAACATGGAGAAGGCCGCGCTCTTCCAGAAGGGGAAGCCGGCCTGCGATGGCCTCCTGCAGCTCTGCGCCGAAGCCCAAAGAGAGGCCCATCCGTCGGGAGAGCTCCACCGCGCTCGCGTACGGTTTGCAGGGCCACGAGGTCAATAAGGGTCGACGGCTCAGGAACGGCCTCGAGTTCGGGCAAACGACCATGCCGGGTCACCTCGACGAGAACCGTTCGTTCGTTTCCCGGTGGCGCATGGACAGCACGGAGGGTGACGATCTCCCCACGCATGACCTCGTCCCGGTCCCGGTGCTCTTCGATCTCCGGCGTTTCCGGCACGAGGTGGACGCTGCCGTCCATGCCCTCGAGGACAAGAAGGGGCCGACCTCCCGCCTCGTCCTCTGCTCCGCCGACGACGCGTCCGCGGAGCTCCACACCCGGGACGAGCTCGCTGAAGTGCAGCGGTGCATGGGGATCCACCAAAAGCTCGCCGTACCGCATGAGGCTCCGCCGGAGGTCGCGGGTCAGCTGGATGCGCTCAAGCGCTGCGCGGTGGTGTTCGGAGAGCTCGAAGGTGCGCTTTCCGACGCGCCGGGCGAGACCGATGCCGGAGAAAAAGCTGAGCCGTCGCAGGAGCTGGAGGCGCAGCCAGCGGCGAGCCTCGGGGCTCGGTACCGCAGACTCGAACTCGATTCGCCGTTGAGGATCCGCCCGGCGCGCGAGCGTCTCGTCGAGGTCGCCATAGTGGCGTGCCTCGACCGTGCGCTCCCGGGCAGCGGAGAGGTCGCGCTCAAACCGGAAGCCAAGCGTTTGGGTTGCGAGCTCTTGGCTCCGCAGGCGGATTCCGTGCCCCACGTATTCCCGCGGCACCGGAACTCAACTCCCTCTTCGCTCCGGCCGCGGATCACCACGTGGAGATGGGGATGGGCGGTATCGAAGTGCGCAATTCCCACCCAGTCGAGGAAAATACCGAGATCCCCCTCCATCGTCGTCACGAGTTCGCGTGCGTGTTGGCGGAGGTCGAGTCTCTCGCCGGCCTCGGGCGAGATGATGAGCTTCCAAAGGCGAGGATCTCCTGCGCGTTCCCACCGGCCGACGCGATCGGCGATATCGATCTCTTCCTCGGAGGCGTCGAAGCCCTGGCCGGGACGGCCCTCCTGCTGGGCTCCTTCGCGCGCCAGGTAACGAGCATGGGCCCGCCAGTGGGAGCCGCCACGATTCCGGACCCACCGCACAATGACGATGCTCTGCTGAAGCAGCGACGGCGTGAAGCCGATGAAACCCGCGCGAGCGAGCGGGAGAGGTCGTGTTCCTCGCCGGCTCCGCGCGAACTGAGCCGAAATCTGACGCAGGCGGCTCGCGCTTGGCACCCCGCTCGCGTGCCGAAGCTGTCGGGGACGAGGTCGCACCTTGAAGTTTTCCATCGCGGGATTCTCCACCGCTCTTACTCCACAGACCCGCGCTCGGGCGATCTCATGACGTCTGTCAAGGTCGATCTCCAGCAGCCTCTCCACGGCGCAACTCCGGACCGAATGTGAGGATTGGAATCGCCGCGGCACGGACGTGATCGAGTGGAACGGGACCGAAGTAGCGGCTGTCCCAGCTCACCCGGTGATCGAGACCCAGGACCCAGAGTTCGCCCGGGGTGATGGTTCTCTCACCAAAGGGTGCGTGGAGAAGTGTGCGTCGGCCGCGATCCGCGGCGCGGAGCGCGGTGCCGGGGATCGAGTGACCATTCACAACGAGCCCCGCGCGAGAGAGCGAGACGCTGTCGCCGGGGACGGCGGCAATCTGCTTCATGAGTTCCTGCGAGCCATCGGAGCAGGAGCCCTGGCGCAGGTAGGCGCGCTCACGACCTAGCCGCGCCGGCTCCTCGGGCAAGCAGAAGACCACCCACGCACCACGCTCGAGGCGCGGCGGCTCCTCGCGGTAGAGCCCGATGGGCATCGAGGCCGTCGTATTGATTCGCAGCTCCAGGGCATTGGCGACGAATGCGATCGCTCCGCTCCCTGCCATGAGAATGAGCGGCCAGCGACGGTACAGCGAACACCCAAGCGTTACCCACTTCTGCACGCCGCGATTGTGCGTCCCCTGGGCAAAGCCGCCAGAATCCGGTTACAAGCCAGCGACGCCGCTCGCGATTTTCCCTTACCCTCCGGCGAAAGGAAGAACTTCGGGTTCACTCCTCGAATTCCAACTGTTTCAGCCGTGCGGGTTGCACCCGTCAGACATCATGCTCTCCTGGGATTGGCGATGATTCTGGACTGTTCGCCGGCCTGCGCAAGAAAAGCGTGCAGTGCGGCTACTACTTGCGCGCCCTCTCCCACCGCAGCAGCAACCCGTTTTATCGATCCGCAGCGGACGTCACCGATTGCGAAGACCCCCGGGCGGCTCGTCTCCAGCAGATGGCGGTTGGCTCCGAGCTCTGCGCCCGTGCGCACGAATCCGTTGTCATCAAGTGCGACGTCGCCCTGTGAGAGCCATGCGGTGTTCGGATCTGCGCCGATGAAGAGAAAAAGGTGCCGAATCTTCCGTGACGTCTCCTTTCCGGTTGGATAGTGGCGCCAGCGGATCGCTTCCAACATTCCACGTTGTCCTTCCAGGGCGCTGATTTCCGTCTGCGTCAGCAGCTCGATATTGGGTATGGCGGCGATGCGGTCGACCAGATAGCGCGACATGCTCGCCTCCAAGCCCGGTCCCCGCACAAGAAGCCAGACTTTTGCGACCTGGCTGGCCAGATAGACCGCCGCCTGACCCGCGGAATTCCCGGCGCCGACCAGCGCCACCTCTTGTCCAGTGCACAGTCGCCCTTCCAATGGCGAGGCCCAGTAGTGAACCGAGGATCCCTCGAATGCAGCGAGATTCTCGACATTGAGCCGTCGGTACCGGGCACCGCTGGCGATCACCACGGCCCGGGCGCTCGCGCGCTCATCGTTCGAGAGAACGAGCTGAAAGTGCGCGCCATTGGAAGTCGGGTGGCACCGCAAGCGCACCACTTCATCCGGGATCGCCATCTCGGCGCCGAACTTCTGCGCCTGGTTGTAGGCCCGCGCCATCAAGGCCAAGCCGGAAATCCCGGTGGGAAAGCCCAGATAGTTCTCGATGCGCGCCGAAGCGCCCGCCTGGCCACCAAAGGCGCGGCAGTCCAGCACGAGTGCCGAGAGCCCCTCGGAGGCTGCGTAGACCGCCGCGGCCAGACCCGCCGGTCCGGCGCCGACGATCGCCACGTCATAGACCTTGGTCGCATCGATCGGTATGAGCAGGCCAATGCAGCGCGCGAGTTCGGCCTCGCTGGGATTGCGAAGCATCTGTCCGTTGGGGCACAGCACGATCGGTAGTTGGAGCGGGTCGATCTGGAAGCGCTCGATCAGGGCCTTGGCGCACAGGTCGGTCTCCGGGTCCAGCCTTTGATGTGGATGTCCGTTGCGCGTGAGAAATCCTTCCAGCCGAAGGACATCGCCGTCCTCTGCACGGCCGATGATCACCGGTCCGCCGGCTCCCGTTTCGATGAGACCGACGCGGCGCAGGATGAGTGCCCGCATGATGCGCTCACCCAACTCAGCCTCCTCCACCAGAAGGTTGCGGAGCTTGTCCGAGGGAATGACGAGGGCTTCCACCGTGCTCTGCGCGATCCCGTCGACCAATGCGGGGCGACCAGAGAGCTGAGCGAGCTCGCCCATGAACGAGCCGGGACCGTGGATGACGATGGGCGGACGGGACGTCCGTTCATCGCGCTGGGTGACGGCGACCTCGCCAGCCAAGATGACCAACATCCCGGGGCCCACCTCGCCGGTCCTCGCCAGAAAATCACCCGCGCGGTAGGACCGCAGCTCGCCGAACCGGCGCAGCCGATCGATCTCGGCGGGCCCCCACGTCGGGAACATCTGCTCGCGCCGAGCCTCGATGAGCGGACTCCCGGTTGCAGCCATGGTCGACCCCGCGATGGAGATAAAAATGCTCGCCCTACGAAACTGGTCGCGGGGCTCGACGAGATCCTAACTCCCCCGGCCAGACCCCGCTCCCAAGGGTGGTCCTTGTGAGTTCGACAAGAAACCGGAGGCGCGGGCTCGGTCGTGGAACTCGGCGCGCGGTGGGGTTGCGGTGTGCGGAGCGGGGCAACGCTCACGCCTCTTGACCCCGAATCAGGCGCACAGGATCTCGTCGTACCCCCGTCCAGTGAACTCGATCAGGCACAAGCCGTGGCCGAACGGGTCCGCCATATTCGCAATGCGTCCCCACTTGTGAACGTGGATCCTGCCCTCGAGCTGAGCCCCGACGGCCTGCGCCCTTTGAACGGCGGCCTCCACATCAGCGACCACGAAATCGAGATGGACTGGCGTCCAGTGGCGGTCGTAGATCCGAGACTGGGAAGCACCTGCAAAGGGATCACTCCCGGGAGACTTCGCCAAGAGATCGGATCGCAGAGGACGCACCAAGCATTTCGACCACTCCTTCGAACCGGCGCCCAGGCCGCAGTCCAAACGCAAGACCGTAAAACCCGAGTGCTTTCTCGAAATCACTGACATCGATATTGGCAAGGAGCTCAATCATCTGTTCCGTCCGAGTCTTCATCGCGCTTCGTTCAAGGGCTGCGCGGACCGTAGCCGCTTGGTGACTGCCGGCGCGGTGTAGGTGGCCCACGCGGGCAACCGACTCATGCGAGAGTGCGCGGGCGCCGGCAACCTGTATGAGCTTCTGTGCCTGTGCCGCTGTTCCTCGATCCTCCGCACGATCGGGTGGGTGAGGGGAGGGTGCACGCAGGGTGGCTAGCCATCCGCTCGAGAAATGTCGCTTCGTCGGGGGTCCCGGTGAGCGTCGCACCGCAAAGCGCACTTCATCCCCGATACGCTGCCTATGCCGCGGCCTGCGGCTGGGGTGGCGGGCCCGCAGCGGGCCGCGCTCCCCTACTTCTCCCGCCATAGAGCCAACGCATGGCTTGCTTCATCAGATCTTCCTGCAACGCCAATGGGACGAAGAAAGTCGAAAGGACCATGACCTTGAACACGTCGTGCGGTTTCCAGGAAATGACGTACAGAAACAGCGGCGCCAGCAGCACCACGAAGACGTGCATGCTGCTCCAGAAGTCACGATTCGGTTGCAAGTGCTTCACCACCTGCCACAGCATGCAGTTGCTCACGACGAAGAGCACCATGGTAACCCCCCAAGCCCATCGGTACTCGGTTGGATCGAACAGGCGTAGAGAGCGCTCCGGATCGCGGAGCAAGAAATAGAAGATGCTCGAGAACATAAGCGTATGGACAACGAAGGCGAACACACGGAGCTTCACTGTGGTTCTAACCGGCTGGTCGCGGGCTTCACCGCACGAGCGATCGGCCCCGAAAAAGAGCGCCGTCGTAATCTTCTTTTGCTCCTTATCCGTCCAGAGATCTCTTAGCCCACCGTGGACTCCGTTGATCAAGAGGATGAAACCCGTCGCGTAAGCTAGCAAGGGACCCGTGCGGTCCAAGAGTTGGTTGAGGTCTGTGTGCTTGTCGGCGACCAGCGCCCCGACCAGCACGAGCGATCCCCATCCGAGTCCCTGGATCAGATCCGTGAAGGGAGGGAAGGGACACACCTTGCCCCACAGGTTGTATACGAGGATCAACAGAAATCCCACTCCAAGCGCAGTGAAGGCGGGCGTGTTGGCGATCAGCTGGAAGTGAACGAGATGCAGCGTGAGCAGAAATGCCAGCGGGAACTGGAGCAGGGCGAATGCGAGAGCCACTTCCCTTGATACGAAGCCCCTCACGAGAGGATCCAGGCGTCTCCTGCGTTGCGTCCTGTCGAGGTCGAGATCGATCACGTCGTTCAGCACGTAGCTATAGATGTGGAAGCAAAGGCCGACGAGGAGGAGCCCGCCCACCAAGAATTTGTCGGGACCCGAATTGGTAGAGGCCGCGGCGGGATCCGTAACGGGAGAGACTGCTGCGGCGCCCAATAAGATCAGCATCGAGGTGAAGCCGAAGTAGTGGAGCCGGACGAAGCGGTCGAGGAGCACCAGACGCTTGCAGAAGGATCGGAGCGCCTTGGGATAGGGAACCCAGACGAAGAGAAACCCCAAGACGGTTGTGAAGATCGCCACATAGATCAGCTTGGGAACCGTGACGAAAAAGCCCTCCGAGACGAGAGCGATGGTAGGAATCACCAACGCGATCGCCGTGGGCCGGGTGAGCGTCGCATCCTCGACCCGATGAGCGCTGCCGTCCGAAGGCCGCGTGAATTCGAATACCAAAACCGCCGCCCCTGCGAGCAGGAGCACCATGGCAATCTGCTGCTGAGTGGGGCTCAGGAAGTTGGAGGTACTGGGTGCAATCCGGAACATGAAGGCGATCATCACGATCATGAGCAACAGAGACGCCCC